>Ga0316198_10001931_pt1 | contig 12425 bp, 8 predicted proteins | sample OudBieAanoxic_MG_FD_204935 | JGI IMG/M metagenome (GOLD analysis project Ga0316198, IMG submission 204935) | Coastal sediment microbial communities from Oude Bieten Haven, Netherlands - site A anoxic | ecosystem: Environmental > Aquatic > Marine > Coastal > Sediment | place: Netherlands... | reverse complement strand
CACTGAAATAGATCTTGGGTTTTTAAATGATTTAATTTTGTTACTAAAGAGTAAAAATTAAAGTATTTATCCTACAAATTATACTTATTTGCCTATTTTAATCAATTCTTAGAAAACGATTTAAACGTATTATAATATGAATAAAGAATATATCATAGCAGACGAATGGTCTATAATTGAAGAGGGATTTAAAAGGGAGAACGTAAAATCTTCCGAGAGCCTCTTTAGTATTGGAAATGGAGCCATGGGGCAACGGGCAAATTTTGAGGAACAATATTCCGGACCCACTTTCCAGGGAAGCTATATTGCGGGAGTTTACTACCCGGATAAAACGAGGGTAGGTTGGTGGAAGAATGGCTACCCGGAGTATTTCGCTAAAGTCTTAAATGCACCGAACTGGATTGGGATCAACGTCTTTGTTGATGAAGAGCCTCTAGATCTTAATACTTGCACAAATGTTAAAGGCTTCAGGAGAGAACTCAATATGAAGGAAGGTTGGTATAAAAGAAACTTCACGGCTACTTTGCCCAATGCTGTTAAGGTTGATGTTGAAGTAGTTCGGTTTTTAAGCCTGGAGTTTGATGAAGTAGGAGCTATAAAGTATAAAATTACACCGGTAGATAGAAGCGCGTCTATTCGCTTTGTCCCATATTTAGATAATAGTATTAGCAATGAGGACAGCAATTGGGACGATAAATTCTGGAACGTTACTAAAGTGAGTTCAGAAGGAAAACAAGCCTTTATAGAAGCTCATACCATGAAAACTCATTTTGAGATTTGCACTTTTATGGAATGCCATTTAACCTCAAATGGAACTGAAGTACCTGTTGGTATTAAAGAAGAAGTCAAAGAATTATGGGTTGGGCATGAATATACTCATACGGCAAAACAAGGTGAAGCTGTCACTTTTTATAAGTATGGAGGGTATACCGTTTCCAGAGATCACAAGCCGGATGAATTGGTGAATGCCGCAAAAAATGCCCTCAATTCTGTTACTTCCATTGGGTTCGATAAATTAATGGAAAAGCAAATATCGACCTGGGCTAAAATTTGGGAGATGAGCGACATAAGCATTGAGGGAGATGTAAAAGCACAGCAGGGCATTAGATTTAACATATTTCACCTAAATCAAACTTATTTAGGCACGGATTCCAGACTAAATATTGGCCCAAAAGGATTTACAGGAGAGAAGTATGGAGGCAGTACCTATTGGGATACTGAAGCCTATTGTATCCCCTTTTATATGGCAACCAAAGATCACCTTGTGGCCAGGAATCTACTGCAATATAGATACAATCACCTGGAAAAGGCCATTGAGAATGCCAAGAAATTAGGTTTTGTTAATGGAGCAGCATTGTACCCTATGGTAACAATGAATGGCGAAGAATGCCATAATGAATGGGAGATTACTTTTGAAGAAATCCACCGTAATGGAGCCATTGCATTTGCCATATACAACTATTACCGATTTACAGGAGACTATTCCTATATTCCTGAAATGGGTCTCGAAGTATTAATAGGTATTTCTCGCTTCTGGGGTCAAAGGGCTACATTTTCAAAAAACAAAAACAAGTTTGTAATACTTGGAGTAACAGGACCTAACGAATACGAAAACAACGTAAATAATAATTGGTATACCAATTACCTTGCAAAATGGTGTATGGAATATACACTTGAACAGCTGCAAAAGATAAAAGATGGGTATAAAGAAGACTATACCAGGATCATTGGGCGCACTTCACTTACTCCGTCAGAGACTGATATGTGGGAAGAGATTTCACAAAATTTGTACTTTCCTTTTTCAGACGAATTGGATATTTACCTCCAACAAGATGGATTTCTCGACAAAGAACTTATCACTGTAGAAGATCTGGATATTTCCCAAAGACCAATTAATCAAAAATGGAGTTGGGACAGGATTTTGCGTTCACCTTACATAAAACAGGCAGATACCTTGCAGGGGTTTTATTTATTTGAAGACCATTTCAGTATAGAAGAACTTGAAAGACACTTCGATTTCTATGAACCATTTACAGTCCATGAATCGTCCTTGTCGCCTTGTGTTCATAGCATTCAGGCTGCTAAATTGGGCAGGATGGAGCAGGCGTACCAGTTTTATTTACGTACTTCAAGACTGGATCTGGATGATTATAACAAAGAGGTTGAAGAAGGTCTACATATCACTTCAATGGCAGGAACATGGATGAGTATTGTAGAGGGGTTTGGAGGTATGCGAATGAAAGATGACAAGCTGTCTTTTGCACCTAAAATACCAAAGCAATGGAAATCGTATTCATTTAAAGTAAATTTCAGAAATCGTATCATTAAGGTTAAAATCACAGAACATCAGACTAGTTTTGAACATGATGGGACTGCTGAAATGACTATTCGGGTAAATGGTAAAAGAGTTGTTTTAAAACCATCTAAGGAAACCATTGAACAAAACACCTAAAAGATCCGTTTTGATCACTTTATAAAGATTGTATTTGACAAGAAATTAACCCATGATGAAAATTAGATGGTTAATAAAATCAATTGTTTTAACTGGTATGCTCTTTTTGATAGTATCTTTTTCATCCGCACAGATAGATAGAGTAGAGCCTCCTAATTGGTGGTTGGGATTCAAGAATACGAGATTACAGTTAATGATAAATGGTACTGGAATTGGCGCAACTACCCCGTCAATATTATACAATGGAGTTAACCTGGAAGCCTTCCATAGGTCTGAAAGCCCCAATTATCTTTTCCTTGATATTTCGATTGCTGCGGATACTTCTCCGGGTCTAATGAAAATTTTATTCACCACCGAAGACGGAAATGAAATTTCCTATTTATATCCTTTAAAAATAAGAGAAAGACTATCTGAGGAATTTTTGGGCTTTGATTCTTCTGATGTTGTCTACTTAATAACTCCCGATCGTTTTGCGAATGGTGACCCTGAAATAAATATTATTCCAGGACTGCTTGAAAAAAACATCAGCAGGGAAGATGATTATGCTCGCCATGGAGGGGATATTCAGGGAATTATTAATCATTTAGATTATATAGCCTCCATGGGATTTACTGCCATATGGCCCACTCCTTTATTAATTAACGATATGCCCCAGTCTTCCTACCATGGGTATGCCATGACTGATTTTTACAAGGTGGATCCGCGTTTTGGGAATCTCGAGAACTATATAATGCTCTCAAAGAAAGCATCAGAATATGGATTAAAATTAATCATGGACCAGGTTGCCAATCATTGCGGGGCTAATCATTGGTGGATGTCAGATTTACCGTTTAAAGATTGGGTAAACTTTCAATCAGATTATGAGGAAGGAGCTGAAGCGAAAGTTACGAACCACCGACGAACAGTAAATCAGGATCTTTATGCATCAAAAGCAGATAAAGATCTGATGAATAATGGATGGTTTGTGCCGTCAATGCCGGATTTGAACCAAAATAATCCTTTTATGGCTAATTATATTATTCAGAATAGTATTTGGTGGATAGAGACTTTAAAACTTGGAGGTATCCGGCAGGATACCTATCCGTACCCCGATAAAGAATTTATGTCCAGATGGGCTGGTAGTATTATGCACGAATATCCAAAATTTAATATTGTTGGAGAGGAATGGACTTATAATCCACTTTTGGTGCGCTATTGGCAACAAGGGGTAAACAATTCAGATGGTTATGAATCTAACCTAAAAACAACAATGGATTTTCCCTTGCAGCGTACATTAATTGATGCACTTAATGCGGAAGAGAATTGGGATTCAGGGTTGGGGAAACTATATGAGGGACTTGCCAATGATTTTGCATATTACGACCCCTCTTCGATTTTATTTTTTGGAGATAATCATGATATGGACCGTCTTTTTACACAGTTGAATGAGGATGTTGTAAAAACCAAAATGGCACTGGCATTTATAATCTTCGCTCCCCGCATACCGCAAATTTACTATGGTACGGAAGTTTTACTAAATAATAGTGATAACCCCGGAGATCATGGTCTTATCCGGTCTGACTTTCCAGGAGGATGGGAAAACGATAGTGTTAACGCTGTTACAGGTGAGGGCCTTAAAAGGAAACAAAAAGAGATGCAGGAATTCACAAGAAAATTGCTGAACTATCGAAAAGGAAGTACGGCAATTCATACGGGAAAAACCACTCATTTTGCTCCAAAGGATGGGGTTTATGTCATCTTCAGGCAGAATAAGGATGAAATAGTAATGCTAATACTAAACAAAAACGAGATACCATATACCTTAAACCTTGCGCGTTTTAATGAAATGAATCTTATTGGGAATAAATTTAAAGATATACTTACCTCAGAAGAAGTTATTTTGAAAAAAGATTTGCAATTAAAAGATAACGGAGTAGTAATATTCAGCAAAAAATCTAATTAGCATGCAAAAGATTGTACTGGTTGTATTAAGTTGCTTTGTTATCATATTAGGGTGTGCTGGGGAAAAGGAACAGACAAATAATAAAAAAATGAAGAGCTCAAATCAATCAAATAAAAAAGTAGTATATCAGGTATTTACACGGTTATTTGGAAATACAACTACCACAAATAAGCCTTGGGGGACTATCCAGGAAAATGGGGTTGGTAAGTTTTCTGATTTTACTGATAAGGCTTTAATGGAGATCAAAGATCTTGGTATAACTCATATATGGTATACCGGGGTTCCCCATCATGCGGTGGTAACAGATTATACAAAATACAATATTTCTAATGATGACCCGGATGTCGTGAAAGGCAGAGCGGGATCTCCCTATGCAGTTAAAGATTATTACAACGTTAATCCCGATTTGGCCGATGACCCGTTTAATCGTTTGGAGGAGTTTAAATCTTTGATAGAGCGAACGCACAATGCGGGGTTAAAACTTATAATAGATATAGTTCCAAATCATGTTGCACGAAAATACGAAGGCGGGTCAACCCCAAATGGGAAAGTGCCATTTGGGGCAAAGGACAATACTTCAATAGAATACCATAAGGATAACAATTATTATTATATAGTAGAAGAATCCTTTAAAGTACCGGTATGGCAAAATGGTTACTTACCTCTTGGAGGTGAAAAACACCCTTTGGCAGATGGTAAATTTGATGAGAATCCGGCAAAATGGACTGGGAATGGTTCACGTATGGCACAGCCCGATTTTAACGATTGGTATGAAACTGTGAAAATTAATTATGGGGTGCGTCCCGATGGATCGTATGATTTTGAAACTTTGCCTGATGAATATGCTCAAAAGGACTACAAGGCCCATTACGCTTTTTGGTCTGTTAAAGATATTCCCGATTCATGGAGAAAATTTAAAGATATTGCCTTGTATTGGTTAGAAATGGGGGTGGATGGATTCCGTTTTGATATGGCTGAAATGGTACCTGTAGAATTCTGGAGCTATATGAACTCTAATATTAAAATGAAAAATCCGGATGCTTTTCTATTGGCGGAGGTTTATAATCCAGATTTATACCGCACATATATTCATAAAGGCAAAATGGACTACCTATATGACAAGGTGGAATTCTATGATAGCCTTAAGCACATTATGCAGGGTCATGGATGGACCGACCATATACCGGTAGTACAAAAAGGAATGCAGGATATTGAACATCAGATGCTGCATTTTCTTGAAAATCATGATGAGCAACGAATTGCGAGTCCTGATTTTGCAGGTAGTGCGGTAAAGGGGAAGCCTGCCATGGTAGTATCGGCTACTATAAGTACTTCTCCAACGATGATCTATTTTGGGCAGGAAGTTGGTGAACAGGGTAAAGAATATGCAGGTTTTGGTAGTCCCACCCGAACATCCATATTTGATTATATAGGAGTGCCACATCATCAGAGGTGGGTAAACAAGAGAAAGTTTGATGGCGGACAATTACAGCCTGAGGAAAAAGAACTTCGGGACTTTTACAAACGCTTGCTCAATTTTACCATTGGTAGCGAGGCATTGATGGGTAAGTATTCAGATATTCATTATTACAATCGTGATCATACTGAAAATTACAATTACAGAGTACTGTCTTATGTGCGATGGTCTCAAAAGGAGAAACTTGTTATACTAGCAAATTTTGATGCTAATGAGTCCTATTCTTTTGAATTAAAGATTCCAAAAGAAATAATTAAAGAATGGGGCTTAAAAGAAGGTTCTTTTAAGATGACGGATGCGCTCTATGGTGAAACAATAAAAGAGCTGCATGTTGGTGATGGAATAGGTAGATTAAATGTGGAGATTGATCCGTTAGAGTCATTTATCTTAAAACTTTCCGATTAAATTATTTGAAAAAAGCTGAACCCTGGCTCAAATTATCTCTTTTAGGATATACCTACTAGACTTAAGATTATTTTTTATGGATGTTAAGTAGCTCTATTTCTAATAGACGAGGATATTCTGATTATTTTACAGATCATGTTGTACTTTTGAGTGAATAAATGTTCAATTAGATGAGAAGATTTATACCTGTACTACTTATACTTTTTTTTATGAATTGCGAAGAGAAAAGTAACACCTTACTTACCATAGGACACAGGGGGGCAATGGGGCACGAGACAGAAAATACCCTTGCTTCCATTCAGAAAGCACTTGACCTGAATGTAGATATGATAGAAATAGATGTCTTTAAAATCACAAGTGGTGAAATAGTTGTCTTTCATGATGAGAAAATTGACCGATTAACAAATGGAAGCGGTGATATTGAAAGTTTGGATTTAGAATCCCTTAAAAATTTGAACGTTGAAGGAAACCATAAAATTCCCTTACTAAGCGAAGTTTTAGATGTTATTAATCATAAGGTACCCTTGAATATTGAACTAAAAGGCCCCGGCACATCTGAAGGTGTAATTCACATTATCAATACTTATATGGAGGATGAAGGCTGGGTTTTGGATGATTTTCTGATCTCTAGCTTTAATTGGGAGGAGCTAAAAAATATGCGCGGTATTAATAGGGACATCAAAATTGCCGTACTAACGGAGGACAATCCATTAGATGCCATTGCAATTGCCAAAGATCTAAAAGCGGTAGCTATAAACCCTTATTACCTTAATTTAACCAAAGAAAATGTCTCTGAAATTAAAAGTCAGGGTTTTAAAATTTTCACCTGGACTGTAAATGATGCAGAGCAAATTTCAAATATGAGAAAATTGGGTGTTGATGGTATTTTCACTAATTACCCGGAGCGGGTCAACTAATGTTTGATGTTATTGTAATAGGGGGTGGGGCTGCCGGGTTTTATTGCGCTATTCATGCAGCCGAAGCAAATCCTAAATTGAAAATAGCCATATTGGAACGTGGAAAGCAAGTCCTGTCCAAAGTTAAGGTTTCAGGTGGTGGCCGATGTAATGTTACTCATGCGGAATTTGAGCCTTCATCATTGGTTAAAAACTATCCCAGGGGCGAAAAGGAACTTTTGGGTCCGTTTCACGTATATTCCACAGCTGATACCATACAATTTTTTGAAAAACGCGGAATAAAAATAAAAACAGAATCTGATGGGAGAATGTTCCCGGCAAGCAATTCCTCCCAGACCATTATTGATTGTTTTCTTAGTGAAATACAGAAATATGGTATTACCCTCCTTAAGAGTAGCTCAGTTATAAATATTCTGCCCTTTAAAGATAATAAATTAGGTAAAGAGGAGATTTGGCAGGTGCAATCGGTTAAAAAGGTTTATCAGGCAAAAAGAATTGTACTTGCAACTGGAAGCAGCACTAAAATATGGAACTTGTTAGAACAACTTGGGCATACTATTGTGACTCCTGTACCTTCTTTATTTACATTTAATATTAATGATAGTAGAATTTCAGGAATTCCCGGACTGAGTACTAATGCCAGGATTGAAATTTTACCCAGACAGATGAAAGGGAAAGAGATCAATACCAAATTTAACAACAGAAAAAGCGGAACTTTAAATTTGACGTCAGAAGGTCCTGTTCTAATTACACATTGGGGTTTGAGTGGTCCGGTTATCTTAAAACTATCAGCCAGGGCTGCAAGATTGTTAAATGAATACAATTACAGGTTTAGGTTGAGAATAAATTGGATGCCAGATTATCACAAGGAGGGTATTTTAGCTCTTTTTAATGAGATAAAACAAGTCGATCCAAAGAAGACAATTTACAAAACGAAGGCTATCGATATCCCTGCAAGATTATGGGGCAAATTAGTTATTGCGTCCGATATAGCCAAGGATTTAAAATGGGCCGATGTTACCGGGAAGCAGTTGGATAGACTCGGGCAATTTATAACAGCTGCAGAATTCAATGTAGAAGGCAAGAGTACCTTTAAGGAAGAATTTGTAACTGCCGGTGGTGTGGATCTTAAAGAGGTAAATTTTAAGACTTTTGAGAGTAAAATTCTCCCCGGCTTGTATTTTGCAGGTGAGGTATTAAATATAGATGCTGTTACCGGAGGCTTTAATTTTCAAAATGCATGGACCGGGGCTTATATTGCTGCTCAGGCGATTGCGAAGTCTTTATAGAAGACGTAAATTAGACAAGCTGAAATACGAAGTAAAGAAAAGCAGCAAGTACGCTACCCAAAATGGGTCCAATCACCGGAATCCATGAATAAGACCAGTCGTTTTTGCCTTTGTTTTTAATAGGAAGCAGAGCATGCATAATTCTTGGCCCAAGATCCCTTGCCGGGTTTATGGCATAACCTGTAGTACCACCCAGAGATAGTCCAATTCCCCAAACTACAAAGGCAACGGGAATAGCCCCGAGTGAACCCAAACCTATTACAGTGTCTGACTCCACAATAGTAGCGTCTGTAAAAAAGAGAACCGCAAAGACCAGAACAAATGTTCCCGAAATTTCCACCAGTAAGTTTGCGAATATATTTTTGATAGCCGGACTGGTGCTAAAAACTACAAGTTTTAGACTTTTTTCCTCAGTTCGGTCAAAATGGTCTATGTAAATCAGCCATACTAATGAAGCACCCAGCATAGCTCCCAGAAATTGAGCCAGCAAGTAGGAAGGAACCATATTCCAGGGAAATTCTCCCGCAGCGGCCAGACCTATACTCACCGCAGGATTAATATGTGCTCCACTATAAGGGGCAGCAACAACAACACCAATATAAACCGCAAATGCCCAGCCGGTTGTAATTACAATCCATCCACTATTGTGACCTTTGGTATCTTTTAAAACTACATTGGCGGTGACTCCGCACCCGAGTAGGATTAACAGAAATGTCCCTATTATTTCAGCGATAAATGGTGTCATATATAATATTAGTTTTACCTATTTTGTCCAAAATTCTAGCGCTTCAATGGCTTTATACCAGCCATCAATCTGCTTGTTTATTGATACCCGGTCTGTAGTTGGGTTAAAATGAACATCGGTTTGCCAAATCTCCTGAATTTGCTCCAGATTATCCCAATAACCTACTGCAAGTCCGGCGAGGAATGCAGCACCCATTACTGTGGTTTCTACTATTTTTGGTCTTACAGTTACTGTATTTAATACATCTGCTTGAAATTGCATAAGTAGATTATTAACTGTTGCACCTCCATCTACCCTTAATTCCTTAATTGATATCCCCGAATCTGCTTCCATTGCCTTTAAAATATCCATAGTCTGAAAGGCAATAGATTCCAAGGCTGCTCTTGCAATATGAGCATCTGTACTTCCCCGGGTCAGACCAAATATAGTGCCTTGTGCATGTTGATTCCAGTGCGGAGCTCCCAAACCTGCAAAAGCAGGGACAAAATAAACTCCACCCGAATCTGCCACAGAACCGGCCAGTTGTTCTACTTCTTTAGATGTTTTAATAATTTTAAGGCTATCTCTAAGCCACTGCACAACAGCCCCAGCAATGAATATACTTCCTTCGAGGACGTATTCAGCTTTACCATTTATTTGCCAGGCGACCGAAGTAAGAAGATTATTTTTAGATACTATTGGTTTATCACCAATATTCATTAACATAAAACATCCCGTACCATAAGTGTTTTTTACCATTCCCTTCTTTGTGCACATTTGACCAAATAATGCAGCCTGTTGATCCCCTGCTATGCCCGAAATTGGAATTCTGGTTGCAAATAGTCCCGGAGCAGTATGTCCGTAAATCTCACTAGACTGTTTTACTTCGGGCAGCATGCTCTTTGGAATTGTAAATAACTCTAGAAGTTCATCATCCCATTCAAGAGTGTTTATGTTAAATAAAAGTGTTCTGCAAGCGTTGGTTACATCAGTTACATGTAATTCTCCTTTGGTCATGTTCCAAATAAGCCAGGTATCTATTGTTCCCATTATTAAATCACCCGCCTCTGCTCTTTCCCGTATTCCTTCTACATTGTCTAAGATCCATTTTATTTTTGTGCCTGAGAAATAAGCATCAATTACAAGACCTGTTTTTTTGCGTATCCATTGGGACTTTCCTTCACTTTTTAAAAAGTCGCAATATTTGGCAGTTCTTTTGTCTTGCCAGACAATGGCATTATAAACAGGTTTTCCAGTTTTTTTATCCCAAACAACTACGGTTTCACGTTGATTGGTAATTCCTATTGCTGCGATATTCTTTGCTTCTAATCCTTTTTTAGCAACCGTTTCAGCAGCCATTGCCACTTGCGTAGACCAAATCTCCATTGCATCATGCTCTACCCAACCAGGTTTGGGAAAATATTGCGTAAATTCTCTCTGGGAAGTGGAAATAATACTTCCTGTTTTATCAAAAATTAATGCTCTACAGCTTGTGGTGCCTTGATCAAAAGCAAGGATATAAGTTTGCATGCTATTAGCAGTGTTGATTTTATAGGTTTAAAAATGAAAGATAATAAATGTAATTGATTTATTTTATACTATATAATTAGCTAACTTAAATGCTGTATTTTTTGTCTATGTTTTAAAGTTTGTCTTGCAATGCCTAAATATATAGCCCTACTAAGGGGCATCAACGTTGGAGGTCACAAAAAAATAATGATGGCCGATTTGAGGATGATTTTTGAAAAATCAGGATTTTTAGCGGTTACATCATACATCCAAAGTGGGAATGTTATATTTCAAAGCAATGAAGCAGACACCAAAAAGCTGGAACAGCAAATAGAAAGTGCACTGGAAAAAGCCTATGGCTATCTGGTACCTGTAATTGTTTTAACCAGATCCAGGATTGAAAAAATAGTAAGTAACAATCCATTTAAACCTTTAGATGGGAATGATACAAGCAAAGTATATTATGTATTTCTTAAGGATGTTCCTGAAAGAAAGACGGTAGAATTATTTAATGAGACTAAATTTCAAAATGAAAGGTTTTTTGTATGTAAGGATTATATCTATCTCAAATGCCTTTGTGGAATGGGTAAGGCAAAACTTAACACTAACCTATTTGAGCAAAAACTTCAGGTTAGGGCTACAGCAAGAAACCATAAAACGGTATTAAAACTGTTGGAACTAAGCAAAAGCTAGTTCATTTCCCAAATCTTATAATTTAAGATGGTAGCAAAACAAACCCATAAAAAATAGGGAATGAGGAGATATGCTGCTGTCCTGCTCACTACATTGAACCATTTAATGGTTAGCAAAATTAGAGCAAGTAGAAACAGAATTACCAAAAGTGCCCAGAAGGGGTTTTTAAATCCAAAAAAAACAACACTCCAGAGGGCGTTAAATAATAACTGAAACCCAAAATTATATAATGCCGTTTTCACCCAAATATGATGAAACCCTTTTGCCCAAACAATACCTGCGGCTATCCCCATTAGAATATATAGCAATGTCCAAACCGGTCCAAAAATCCAATTTGGAGGATTAAAACTAGGTTTATTCAGTGATAAGTACCAATCATTTACTGAAGACTGAGTTGCATACCCGGATAGAAAGCCTATGATAAGACATATAGACACAGAAATGGCAATATAGGTAAGCTTCTTTTTCAAAATTACCGGATGTAAGTTATCTAAAATAGTAATTTATTTTAATAGAGGCTATAGCAAATGCGCTTAAAAACTATCTTTGCATAAATTGTTGTGTACATGATCGAAGACGACTTTATTCCCTTGCCTTACAGGATTGATAAGGAACAAGGTAGGGTACAGTGGAAAGCCCCAAGTAATATTGCATTAGTTAAGTACTGGGGTAAGAAGCAAAATCAAATACCGGCAAATGCATCAGTAAGTTTTACACTGGATGAGTGCAGAACAATAACTTCTGTGGCCTTTACTAAGCTTGCTCAAGCAAGTAATGAGTTTTCATTTGATTTATTTTTTGAAGGAAAATCAAGGGAAGATTTTAAGCCCAAGATTGTAACATTTTTTAAACGGATTGAAAAGTATATTCCTTTTCTTAGAAGTTATCACTTCTCCATTGATACCTCCAACACCTTTCCACATAGCAGCGGCATTGCCTCTTCTGCCAGTGGTATGGCCGCTTTGGCTTTATGTCTCATGGATATAGAAAAGCAAATGGTTTCCGAAATGGATCCGG
>Ga0316198_10001930_pt1 | contig 12427 bp, 10 predicted proteins | sample OudBieAanoxic_MG_FD_204935 | JGI IMG/M metagenome (GOLD analysis project Ga0316198, IMG submission 204935) | Coastal sediment microbial communities from Oude Bieten Haven, Netherlands - site A anoxic | ecosystem: Environmental > Aquatic > Marine > Coastal > Sediment | place: Netherlands... | reverse complement strand
TGCAGATCTACGCGGGAAAACACTCGCACGCGCGGCGGGGCCGGTCGCAAATGCAAGCCCAGCACTTGCATCGGAAACCCGATGAACCAATTAGGAGCCACCCCGCGAGTCTAGGCGGAAGCAGGACGAACCGCGAACGCCCATGCCCATCACCGAAGCCTTCAGCGAGTCCCTCCAAGCCTATCCCATCTACACCTGGGCCATCCTCAGCGTCGTGGTCTTGGGTATCGTGAGCTTCTTTCTCTTGCTCTTCATCTCCGCGCCGTACGGCCGTCACCTGAGGCCCGGCTGGGGCCCGACCCTCAACGCCAGGGCGCTGTGGGTGCTCATGGAGGCGCCCTCGCCGATTTCATTCGCGGTCGTCTACTTCATGTCGGACAACGCGTTCAAGCCCGTCCCGCTGATTCTCCTCGGGCTGTACATGTTCCACTACCTGTACCGCGCCTTCATCTACCCATTCCGGATGCGCGGCGGCCACAAGCAAAAGCCCATCGTCACCGGTCTGATCGCGTTCTGCTTCAATACCGCCAACGGCTCGACCAACGCCTTTGCGATCACCGAGCTCGCCCCGCACCTGCTGAGCACCGACTGGCTTCTCGACCCGCGATTCATCATCGGAATCATCGTCTTCTTCGCTGGCTACCTCATCAACCAGCAATCGGACGCCATCCTTCTAAATCTCCGAAAACCCGGCGAAAGCGGCTACAAAATCCCACACGGCGGCTTCTATCGATGGCTCTCGAGTCCCAACTACTTCGGCGAAATCGTCGAATGGCTGGGATTCGCCCTCGCCGCCTGGACCGTGCCCGCCTGGGTCTTCGCCTGGTTCACGGCCACAAACCTCGTTCCGCGGGCCTTTTCCAATCATCGCTGGTACCTCGAGCACTTCAGCGAGTACCCGAAAAGCAGGCGCGCGATCATTCCGTTCCTGCTCTAACCCGTAGACTTGCGTCACTGCCCGGATTGACGCGACAATACGCGACCAGGGGCACACATCATCGGGGAGGGATGCACCGTTGGCCGACAAGGACTCGAGCTCGCGCAAAGAACCGTCTGACCTGTTTCAGGTCGAGCACGCCACACCGTCGATTTCGCCGGTCAACAAGATCGTGCTGCCGCCGGAGGAGGCCCTCAAGCGACGCATCCGGCGCTTCATCGCCGCCGGCATCGCGGCCCTGATCTTCTTCTTCATCGTCCACATGATCCTCGGCTGGATTCACGCAGCGCGCTTGGCGTCCTCCCTCGACGAAGTGATCAGCGACGCGAGCCCGGATGTGATCGACGGCGCGCTTGCTCTTCTTCGGGACGACCCCAACGACTCCGTGCGAGCCCGCCTGCTCGCCACCGCCGCCCTCGGAGGAGATGCCGGCAAGCTGAAAGAAGCCGAAACGCTTCTCGCCGAATCGACGCTCCAGAACGACCCCGACCAGCGAATCGCCAAAGTCTATGCCTTCCTCGCCGAGGGAGATGCGCGGGCCGCCCACGGGGAAGCCGAAAGGCCGGCCAAGTATTCCGACCAAGCCGACGCGTTCCTGCTTGGACGCGCGCTCACCGCGATGGCGCGCGGTCAGTGGACACAGGCCCTCCCCGACGCCGAGAAGGTCGTCGACTCCCGCCCCGGTGCGCCCGAGCCGGCGGCACTGCTTGCACGCATCAAGGCACGCACCGACGGCCCCGAAGCAGCGCTCGCTGCGCTCGACGGGCTCAGCAAAGAGACGGGGGCAACGAAAATCGCGCGCGCGCGCATCGTCGGCTTGCTCCAGGGGAACGCCAGCGAGGCGCTCCGCCTCGTCGCGGAGGTGCGTGACGATGACGACGCATCGGCGGTCCACCGAGCTTGGGCCGATTTGATCGACGGCGTGCTCGCGTACAGGCGAGGCGCGATCGGTGCCGCCTACGCGTATGCACGTGCCGCTGCCGAACCCGAGCTTCGCGTGGACGAACCCTTGCTGGTCGGGACAGCGCAACTGCTTCTCGAACTCGGACGTACGAGCGACGCAAAGGAAGTCCTCAAGCGCCTCTCGAGCGGGCCGTCTGCGGATCTGTCCACCAGGGCGCATGTGATCGCCTGGTGGTACGCGCAGACAGGCGACATGCGAGCCGGACTTGCGACCCTGAGCGGAGCCGGATTTGGCCCTGAAAACGAGGCTAAACCTGCGTTTCGCGCGCTGGTCATCGCAGAACTCTTGAACGACTCTCCGCGCGCCGCCGAGCGCAGTCGAGCCATCTCGCTCTACGAGACGGCCACCAGCGACAAGCGATGGGGCGTCGCTGCCTCGACCCGGCTCGCGAGCTCGCTCATCGACAACGCAAAGAGCGAAGAAGCGATCGCGGTACTCGAGAAGGCACTCGCCGCCGCGCCGAACCACCTCAGCTTGGTCGACGCTGCCTCGCGGGCTTACGTCGCCACCGGCCGGCTTGCGGAAGCCGAGAAGGTGACCTCCACAGCGCTCGCTGCCTTTGACGGCGAGGGCTGGGCACACGGAAGTCACGCCCGTGTTTTGTTGGCCAAGGGCAATGCCGCCAAGGCCGTGGCCGAGCTCGACCGCGCCGTCGAGCTCAGCCCGGACGACGCCAGCTTGTATGCGCTTCGAGGTGACGCGACCCGCAAGGTCGGCTCGAAAGATGAAGCCAAAGCCAGCTACGAAAAAGCGCTTCAGCTCGACCCCGCACAGCCGCGCGCCCTGTCGGGCTTCGTGACCCTCTTGATCGACACGAGCAACTTCGATCGCGCCGCCGAGGTCATCAAGCAGATGGACGACGCCAAGGTGCGCGACCTCCGCGCGGACGAGCAACGTGTTCGCTACCTGCTGCTCACGGCCGCCGGCCAAAGCGGGATGACGACGATGCGAAACGCCGTAAGCCGTCACAAGAACAACGTGCCGCTCCGGCTCGCCGGCGCTCGCGTCGCCATGCAGGCCGAAGACTACACGCGCGCGGGCACTTACTATCAGCAAGCCAAACGCGACGGAGCCGACATGCGCCTCGCCGAAACGGCTCTAGCGCTCGCTCAGCTCTACGGCCGCAGAACGCTAGGCGCCGAGAACTCGCTCGAACGCGCGCTCGAAGCCGTCGACGCACAAGGAAACCGTCTGAACGCCACGCCGCAGGTTCAGGTCTGGGAGCTGATCGTCCGAGCGCGGCTGGCGCTCGCCGACGAAAAGCGGGGCCTAGCGGTCCGCTACGCAAAGCAGGCCTTGGACATGATGTCGGACGACGCCGACGTACACCTGCTACGCGCCGACATCGAAGAAGACCGGGAGCGATCCCCCGAGGAGCCGCTGCGAAAGGCCGCCAATGCGGCTGTTTCGATGCCCGTCGCGGCCGGCCGGCTCGCCACCCTCCTCGGCCCGACCGAGGAAGGCTGCGAAATGGCGGCGCGCTACCTGAAGGCCAACCGCAACGGAAAGTTCGCGAGTCGCGCGCGCGACGTCAACCGTCAGTGCAAATGAGCGGCCAGCCCTAGTCCTCGTCGGAGAGCAAGCCCGACACCCGCTCGACCGCATCGATGTACTCGCCGACCATCTCTTCGATGACCTGACGAGCTGGCTTGCGCGTGTTGATCTGGCCGACGACCTGGCCGACCGGCGTTCCGAGAAGCGCAGCCGAGCCTTCCGCGCCGCTCTGAGCAAATCGCGTGATCCGCTGCGTGGCCTCGGCCGTCGCCATGAACTGAAGCGGCATCGGCAGATAACCGGGGCACTCCGGGTCCTCGTCCCAGGCGCGCGTGTAGTCGGTCTTGAGCTGTCTTGCGGGCTTACCGCTGATGCAGCGCGAACGAACCGTTTGAGTCGAATCGGCGACCAGCAGCTTGTCGACCAGCGACGGAATCGAGTCGGACTCCTCGGTGGCGAGCCAAATCGAGCCAGTCCAAACGCCCGCAGCGCCCATGGCCATCGCAGCCGCCATCTGACGGCCCGAGCCAATCCCGCCGGCGCCGAGTACCGGCGTCGGTGCCACGGCATCGACGACCTGCGGCAGGAGCACCATCGTGCCGATCTCGCCCGTGTGGCCACCGGCTTCGTAGCCAGAGGCGATCACGATATCGACGCCGGCTGTCTTCTGCTTGATCGCTTGCCGAACCGTGCCGCAAAGCGCTGCAACCAGGACGCCCTTGTCGTGCGCCTGGCTGATGATGTCTTCGGGCGGTGGCCCGAGCGCATTTGCGATGAGCGCGATCGGGTGTTTCATCGCGACCTCGAAGTGCGCACGGCCGCCGGAGGCCGACCAGCCGAGCAGGCCTTCGATCTCTTCGACGTCGTCCGGAAGCGGCGGAACACCGTTGCGGTCGAGCAAGTCGTTGATCCACTTGCGATGCGCAGGCGTGATCATCTGGTCGAGCTGCTCCTTGGTGATGTCGCCCTGGTCCTTGCCGATGTACTTGGCCGGGATGACGGTATCGACGCCGTACGGCTTTCCGTCGACGTGCTCATCGATCCACTTGAGCTCGAGCTCGAGCTGCTCCGGGCTGTACGCCACAGCACCGAGCACACCGAGGCCGCCAGCCCTGCTCACCGCCGCCACGACATCGCGACAATGGCTAAACGCGAAGATCGGAAACTCGATCCCCAGTCGCTCACAAATCTCAGTCTTCATGCAAACACCCGATAGAAAGACGCTCTGGGAGAAGGGGACCATCCCCTCTTCCCAGGGCCCAAAAAGAAGGAGTAGAACGTGTTCTAGTTTGCCGGAAGGCGAGCGGATGGTCAACGGCAAAAGCCGTGCGGGCTCAGCGGTGCTTTTCGCCGTCTATTCGAGGCCTTCGGCGACCCGATCGTCCCAGCCCTCGGTCCCCTCGATCATGGCGGTGAACCAGTCGAGCACGGTGACGCCGTCGATCTCGGTGTCCAGAGCGCCGATCTCGAAGCCCCCACCCGACTCGGAGAGCTCACGGAGCAAAGTCGTGTGCGCGCCGCCCTCCGGTATGAAGCGCTTGTAGCGATCCTCGAAGAGATTGGTCGTGCGCTCGGTCTCCGCCAAGAGCCAGGTCGTGAAGTTCGCCGGGTTGACCATCAAGAAGGTGAACGAGATGACCGAGTCGGCGCTGAAGCTCAGCGCGCTCATGCTGAAGTTGTCGTCTGCGGCGAGCTGCCATTCGATGAGACGCGTGGCGTGCCCGTTGCTCGTGCAGTCGGGGCAGGAATCCGGCACGAGCGACGATGCGTTCCAGCCGGCCAGCAAGGTCTCGTTGATGAACTCGGGCTTGCCGTCCTTGGCAACGCCGACGCCAGAATCGTTGAACACGAGGATCTCGGTCTCCGGATAGTAATAACGCACCAGGGGGAGTGCGCCGATGGTCCCAAACGCGCCGCCGCTCACGCCGGTCAGAAGGATCCGGCTTGGATTCGGGAACTCCACTAGACCGATGTCGAGCGCGGCAGTGAGGTTCTGCAGGCCTCGCTGATAGCCCATGCTTTGTTCGGGTCCGCCTTCCACGAGCTCACTGGTCGGCAGGACGCGATCCACATCACCCGCGAAAAGCGAACCGTCGCAGTACGGCAAATACAAGACGTCCCAGTCGGCCACCGGATTGCCAGCGAGTTCAGGGTTCAGGATTCCGGCCGCCGGAAGCGAGTTCGTCACTTCGAACGCCGCGCAGAAGTCCTCCCAGCAGCCGCCGCCACCCTGTAGGAAGATCACCAGCTCGTCGGAGTTACCCTCGCGAGTGTCGACGGTGTACTCGGTGCCACGAAGGCAGAGCGGGCCGCGCGGCTCTGCAGCGGGATCGTCCGGCACTGCGAACTGAAAGGTCTTGACGCCATCCGGGGCCTCGCGCTCATTGGCAGGCGCGAACTCGCCGACGTACTTACTGAGCCCCTGATCGTAGAGCTCATCAAAAGCCGATCCCCCAGCGGTACTCGCACTGTCATCCCCGCAACCCGTGAGCGCCAGCAGCGCACCCAAAACCAAAGCCAAGACACTTGCTCGCATATAATCCTCCATGGGCGTCGCATCTGTGAATGCGGCGGCGGCTATTGGTAACCCGCTGCAATCGCGAGGTCAACGGTGCTAGCCTTCGCCCGCTATGCTTCGCTCAAGACTGTTCGGCGCCGCCCTCGCACTGGGTTTGGCTGCGATGACCGCAGAAGCTGACGAGCCGGCCGTGAAAGATCCCGAGCCGGTAGAGAGCGAGGCCCTCATCGAAGAGACCAGCGTCGGCGAGGCAATCACCGAGACCGCGGCGCCGGGTTGGCATTACCCCAAAGCCTATGCGTCACGCCCGCTCACGATGAACAAGTACATGATTCGCGGCACCATGCTCGTCGACGTCAAGCGGGCGGTTTTCGACAACACCTCGGGCAAAGCAACGGGCGCGCCGCTCGTATCGCTCGACTTCGGCGCCGCATTCTCGATCTTCGACAACTTGGAAGTCGGCATCAGCAACTACCGCCTCGGCTCCACCCCAGACATCACCGCCCAGGGCATCTTCCCCATCATCGTTGCGCCCCGGGGCAGCTTCGGCGACATGCCGCTCTACGTCCGCTACAGCTTCTTGCGAAAAGACTACTTCGAGATGGCCGCCGACTTCGTGCTCTTGGTGCCATCCTGGACGAATCTCGCCGTCACCCTTGGACTCCCGATGCGCTTACGCGTCCGAGATGTCTTCACCGTCGACACCGGCACCGAGCTCGTGATTCTGAGCAACGGCGCCGGCCTCAATGTCGAAGTGCCGCTCAAAGCCACGTACAACATCACCCCCGCGGGTTTCATCTTCGGAGACAGCGGCTTCTCGTTTCAGAACCTCGCACGAAACCTCACCGGAGGCAGCTACCGCGACTCGAGCCTCGCGTTTCCCGTCGCTCGCAACCAAGTCTTCGTGCCGCTGGGCATCGGAGGCGGTTACACCCGCGTCATCAAGGACATCGTCATGATCGACGTGTTTGCGCGATTCGGCTGGAACCCGTTCGTCTACGTGAATCCGCCGAGCGGAACCAACACCGTCCCGGTCGCAGACAGCTGGGTCCTCACCGTGGGCGCGATCATTCACACCAGCCCAGTGATTCACGATGGCGATTTGTAGGGCCTCAGGCTTCGGCGCCCGGAGCCGGCAGCACCCCGTCGACCTCGAACAGTTCACGCGCGAAGCTCGTCCGCGACCGCATTACCGCCGGCCCTGGCTTGAGCTCGACCCGGGCGCGGGTCGCGGTGCAAATCCACTGCTCGGCGTTCACCGGCTTCTTGCTGCTGAACACCGGCTCGATCAGCCCGAGATTCGCCCCGCCATCCGGGTCACGAGCCGAAGTGAAACGAAACGCAGCCAGCCCCGCGTCGCGCATCGCCGTTCCAAGCGCTTGCGAATCGCGGTAGCTAGTCGCTGAAGACATCTGTTCGACAAACCCATCAAAGGGCGCCCGCGTTAGGTCGGCTCCTTTCTTCGTCGAGATGCGAACCTGAAAGACCGTCAGCGGCCGAGTCAGCGGCTCGATGTCCGCGTCGGTGCCTTCCAAGAACAACAAGACGTAGTACGCCTTCTCTGCGAACACGGTCGCCTGCGCTTCGGCGCAATAGAAGATGCCGCGCTCACGCCGCGTGCCGAAGCGCGAGCCATAACGAAGCGGCGGATGACGAAACGGTGTCGCCAGGAGATAGTGCAGCCCGATGAAACGACGGCCCAAGGGCCAGGGAGGCTTCGCCGTGTCGATCAGCGCCTCGAGAACCTGCTGCTCATCGTCGGAGTCGACCAGCTTGCGCGTCGAGGTCACATGCTGAGATTCGACTGCGCGCCAAGCAGGACCGGCGATCCGTTGAGGCTCAAATCGTTCCGCGCATTGCGTCCAGATATCCAGCGACATCGACCAAGCCCTCGATCTTCTTCATGCGGTGAAGCGGAATGCCGCCAAGGTGACGGTTCTCGGCGTGCAGCCAGGCCTTCGCATGCGCTTCGTTGCCCCCCACCAGAGCATCGAGACTTCGGAACACGCGCAGAAACAACAGACCGAGCTCGCCTTCCTTGCTATCGAGCGGAATCGGACCGCGCTTCTGATTGCGAACGCGCGACAAGGTCGACTCGCTCGCGCCGATGATTTCGGCCAGCTCAGAAGACGACAGCCCAAGCGCCTCGGCGGCTCGAAGCAAGGCCTTGCTCACCACGCTGGCCTGGTCAGGGAGGGTGGAAACAGCAACAGACATTTCGGCTCCTTTCAAGAGCAAGAATAACCTCCGTTTCTTGCTAATGCAAGAGCGGAGGTGGATTGGGCAGCGAGAAATCGAGTGATTTCAGGCAGGTGCCGACCGAAACAGGCCCTCCCCTGCGCTGCCCGTTCTTGAGAACCAACGCGGCCGTCATCGAGTCGAGGGGCTGCTCCGCCCAGGCGAGAAGCGACGGACCGCTCTCGGCCGCGAGCACGAAGACATCATCTTCATAGAGGACAGCGGTCTGCGCCCGCCCCTCCTGGTCTGCGTTGACCGCGTCGCGCACTACGCTCGCAGCTTCATCAAAGCGCACCCTCCACACCGCAGCGACCTCCGAACCGTTGTCGTAGACCGCAAACTCGTCGCCGCGCCAGCTCAGCGCAGTCGCCCATGCCTCGCTTTCGGACAGCCCGCTGCGTCGCAGAAAGGCGTACACATACCAGGCTCCAAATCGGTTCTCGACCTCTTGTGTGTGCCCTTGGGGCGGAGCTGGATGCGCAACCTCCGGAAAGCCCAAGGCGGGCCGCGCGCCGAGCGGGCCGGTCATCACCTCGAACGCTGAGCGGGGCGGCGACTCAAACGCATCCGCGCGACCGTCCAATCCGTACAAAAGCGCAAGCTCGGTCATGAAAGCGTAGCCATAGGAGTACGGAAAGAAGGACGCCGTATCGACCAGGGCCACCTCAGGGTCGTCCACCCGTTTTCCCAAACGCTCCTTGCTATCGTCGAGGATGGCGTCCCAATCAATTTCGCTCGGGAGATACCCAAGCTTCTCGTAAACCCAAGCGGCCTCGGTGTGGTTCGCGTCACCCTCGATCACGCTGCGGGCCCCGAGGACGGCGTCCTCGGTATCGACCGCAGCCCAGATGCCGTCGAAGCCAAACTGGCGTTCTTGAATGGCATGGACAAACTCGTGCGCCAGCAGCGCCTGCGCGTCCACTTCGCCGTAGGCTCGATCGACCACGGTGATCATGTCATCGCTGCCGCTGTAGTACGCGGCGATTTGATTGATCCGGAACTCGAGCTGCGTCGCGGTGAGGCTCTCGGATGCTTCGGGAATGAAGCCCATCAGGCGAAGGCCGCGGGTGTACGGATCTTCGCCGGTGAGCTCGTCGAGCGCGACGCTTCGCCGCATCTCCTCGGCGTGTTGTTCAACCGAGATCGTCCGAATTCGCGGCAAGCCCAAACCCGCAGCGCCGAGCTTCGCAGCAACGGAATTGTAGATCGTTCGCTGGCAGTCGCCGTTGGTGATGTCGCAATAGAGCTCGTACGGAAGGTCGGTCCGACTGGGAGGGGGGACGGTGTCATCGCCACAAGCGGCCAGCCCGATCGCCGCGGCCAAGCCAGCGGCAAGGGCGGCGCCCCTCATGGGCGAACCAAAAATAAGAGAAAGCAATTCATCTCAGCACTATGGGGCGAAAGATCGCGGGCGCCAAGTTCTAGAATCCGGGAGGTCCGTATGAATTAAGGTGAATACGCCCCGAGGGAGCTAGGCGCGCGTGGCGTGAATCGATATGCTGAACCGATGCGCTGTACAGTTGGCTTAGTTGAAGACGATGATGTGATTCGCGAGAACTACGCGGACTTCCTCCAAGCGCGCGGCTTTGGTGTTCGGGCCTTTGCCGATCGACTGACTGCGCTGGATTCGTTTCGGGTCGATACGCCGGACGTGGCGGTCCTCGATGTAGCCCTCGGCGAGGAGCGTGACGGCGGGCTTCTGCTCTGCTCGGAGATTCGGCGCTTCTCTCAGACGCTTCCGGTGATTTTTCTCACCTGCCACGACAACGAAGTGGATCGCATTTCGGGCTTGCGGGTGGGTGGCGACGACTATCTGTCCAAGGAGAGCAGCTTCGAGTTTTTGGCGGTGCGCATCGAGACTTTGCTCGAGCGTCGGCGGGCGGTTCTAGAGAGCGACCCTGACGGCGGCCCTACCTCGAACGTCGTCGTCGGAGACCTCTCGATCGACTTGCGACGCGCCGAGGTGAAGTGGAAAGGCGAGCCGGTTCGGCTCTCGCTGACCCAGTACTGGATGGTGTTGGCGCTAGCGTCGGCGCAACCTCAGCCGAAGAGCGCGCCGGAGCTGATGCGGGCCGCTAACATCAGCGTCGCGTCGAACACCGTGGCGGTGCACATTCGTTCGGTTCGGGGGCGCTTCACGGCAGTAGACCCCGAGTTCGACGCCATTCGGACCGAGCGGGGACATGGATATCGCTGGGTGCTGTGAGGCGGGTCACACCCTGCTTCCCTCAAAAGGCGGTACGCTCGGCGTCGAAAAAAAGTCACGCAACCTCCGGCCCGAAGCGTCGATAACCAGTTCATCGACATGTCACCATTCCTGCAAGCACATCCGAGCTGCGCCCAGCGCTCGTTCCCTCTGCGCTTTGTCCAAGCGCTGGCCCTGGCAGCCCTTCTCCAGGTCCTTGGCTGCGGCGACATCAACTGCCCAGAACCTCTGAGCAACGTCGACGGCGTGTGCCTGAAGCTCGACGCCTCCGGCCCAGTCGAGCTGTGCGACGGCATCGACAACGACGGCGATGACGCGACCGATGAAGATTGGCCCGAGCTCGGCGAGCCCTGCGGTGAGGGTGCCGGCATCGGCGAGTGCGTCGAAGGCCAATGGCTGTGCGCCAGCGATCGCACGGGCGTCGTGTGTAAAGGCGCCGTCGGCCCGGTCGCGGAGGTTTGCGACGGCAAGGACAACGACTGCGACGGCACACCGGACAACGGCTCCGTCGAATTGTGCGACGGAATCGACAACGACTGTGATGGCCTCGCAGACGAGGGTCTCTTGTCGACCAAGAGCGAGCTCTTTGCCGATCACGCGACGGTCACAGCCGTCGACGGCGGCTTCGTGGTCACACGCGTGGTGGGCGACGGAATTCGAGTCGACAGCTACGACACGAAGGGCAACGCCACCGGCAATCTAGACGTGGTCGACAGCCCAACAGAGCACATCTTGTTCATGAGCTCAGATGGCGATGGCGGTCGCGTCCTCGTGGCACTCGGCCAGTACTCGTTCCACGTCCTCGACATCCGCGTCGACGCGGAAATGGTCCCGACCGTCGTGGCTACGCAGGAGCTTCATCAGGACTGGCGCCAAGGCATCGACCTGGGCGTCAACTATCCACCGGTTCATCCGCGCGTGGTGGCGTCCCCGGCCCGCTTCGTCGGGTATCGCGACATCATTACTTTCGCGCTGAACCCTTTCGCCACAGCCGACCTCGCTGGCTTGGCGCAAGAGCCGACGGTCGCGACAGAGCTTCCGATCTTGACCGAGTTCGACGCGGCGGGTCCGTTCACGGTTTGGAAGCAAGGGGACACGCTGCGCGCCGGTTGGCTCATCGACAACGGTGACGTCGAGCTCGACATCGATGTGGCGCGCGGCGACACGCCCGCAATAGCGATCCGAGATGGCGGCCCCGCTCTGCTGTACCGTCAGGACCAGTCCCTTCGTCTCAGTGAGTTCAGCGGGGCGACCTTCCAATGCCGCCAAGGAGGTTTCTGCAACGGCGCCGTCGAATCCGACGAGCTGGGAGCGCCCGAGGGCCCAACCGGGCTCGCCTACGACGAAGGCCGGGACGGCTGGTTCGTCGTGTCGGGTTTGCAGCTCGCGATGGTCGGCAGGGGCGAGGCTGGCCCGGTCGTCGCGCAGGTTCAGGCGCTCGGCCCAGTTCGCGACGCCCCGAACCGGGTCGACGTCGCGGTGAGCGGCGGCACGGCCGCGGTCGTGCATGCGGAGAAAGCTGGGCAATCCGCCCTCACCTTCCTGGGGTGTTTCTAGGCAGCGGGATGCGCTGGGTCGTTTGCGTCTTTGCTGCAGTGCTCACTGCGTTCACCGCTGGCTCGGCGCGCGCCCAGGCGGTTGGCGTCAACGGCTCCTCCGAAGAGCTTCGCTGGCTGCTCGTGCCGGTGCTCGGCGGGGGCGCGGACGACGCGCGCGAGGGCATCCAAGTCGAGCGGCTTCACACCGCCGCAGAGGCCCTGCGCCAAGAGCTCGCGGTGCGCGGTCAGCAGGTGTGGCGCGCAGACCGAGCGTCCGAGCGCTTCGAGGTCGTTGGCTCGACGCCCGCCCCGACAATCAGCCAGAGCGACATCGACCTCTGGGTCGAGCGTTCGCGGGCTGCCGTGCGGTATTTGGCGCGGGCGGATTACAAAGCGGCGAGGCGTGAGCTGAAGGCCGCGCAGCGCTTGGCCGACCGGGCCGCAGCCGAGCTCAACCGGGAGGCCGCCCGGGCACAGCAGGTGCTCGACACCTGCCTCTTCATGGTGCGCGCCTACGTCGAAACGAAGAACA
>Ga0316198_10001928_pt1 | contig 12432 bp, 13 predicted proteins | sample OudBieAanoxic_MG_FD_204935 | JGI IMG/M metagenome (GOLD analysis project Ga0316198, IMG submission 204935) | Coastal sediment microbial communities from Oude Bieten Haven, Netherlands - site A anoxic | ecosystem: Environmental > Aquatic > Marine > Coastal > Sediment | place: Netherlands... | reverse complement strand
ATGCGTCCAAGCCTGACATTGCTCGCATTCAGACCCAGCGAATCGGAGAGAAGCTCGCCGAGACTGCGAGGTCGGTTGGCGACCGTAACACCGTTAGCGGCAGGCCCTTCTCATCAAGTGCCCCGGCTTAGGGTTCCGGGAAGAACGGCCGAGACCCGGCATAAAGCGCCATGTCCCGCCGACCGGCGGTGAATCGCAGCCATCGGGATGCGCAGTGCGTCCGACAGGGCCAAGGGTAGAACCTCCTCTCCATCCTCTCGCGGGATTTTTAGTGCCAATCAATAAAACTTAGCCTATAACCTCCTGACTCTCAAGATTTTGCAAACCGATTTATTGAGTTGGGACAAGAAATGAGGACAGCGACCGCAAAACTGAAGGAGCTCTCGCGCAAGGATCCCCCAGTGTCAGGATAGATGTCGCCTATCCGCCCAAAAGCAGCAGGAAGAATTAGACAGCGCGTCGAAACAAGCCAAATCTGGGCTGGAATTTAACTTTAGTATTTGCTAATATGCTGAAAATTTTTTGAGCGGCCCCAATACGCAACGCGAAGGGGCCTGGAGCAGTGATCCATGTACTTTGACAACCTGACGATCGCGGGCATCGCCGCGGCCTCCCTGTATGCCCTACTGCCCCTGTTATTTGGTAGGGAAACATTGCGGGTAAAGGAGGATCGAGACGCGCTAGCTAACCGCTACACCAGAGAGCCGGACACGAGCCACGGACAGCTTGCAGGCGAGGATGGTTGTGGTGGCCAAACGCAACCGTGCCGGACATGAAGCGCTTGGCGTGAACTAGGCGCATGCGCGCCTTTTGCGCCAGGACCGCGTACCTATGCTTTATCTAATGTAGATCAAGAACCAACAAGTAGCCACACTAGTCACCAAGATCGAAGCTCGCCCAAACCGGACAATGGTCCGACGGCTTCTCCATGGCGCGAATTTCATAGTCGATACCGGCATCCAACAAACGCTCCGCAAGGGGCACGCTGACCAAAATCAGGTCAATGCGCAGGCCGCGCCTAGGCTCGCGCTCGAATCCCCCGCTTCGGTAATCAAACCAGCTGAAGCGGTCGTCCGCATCCGGATGCACCGTGCGATAGGCATCCACCAATCCGAAATCGGTCAGAGTCTTCAGCCACCCGCGTTCCTCCGGCAGGAAGCTGCACTTGCCGCTGCGCAACCAGCGCTTGGCATTATCCTCCCCGATGCCAATATCCAGATCCGATGGGGCGACATTCATGTCGCCCATGACGATCAGATTCTCCTGCGGGGAAAAGCGCTCCAGCAGGTATGCAGTTAGGTCCGCGTAGAACTTGCGCTTATTTGGGAACTTCACGGGATGATCGCGGCTTTCGCCTTGGGGGAAGTAGCCATTGAAGACGCTGATCTCCTCGCCCTTGGACAAAGCAAAGCGACCGGTAATGGCGCGACGTTGGGCGTCCTCCGGATCGGACGGGAAGCCTTTGACCACCTCGACCGGCTCGGCCTTGCTCAGCATGGCGACCCCGTAATGGGCCTTCTGGCCATGGATCTGAGTTCGGTACCCGAGACCCTCGATCATCGCCACCGGAAAGGCGTCGTCGACAACCTTAGATTCCTGGATGCCGATGACATCCGGATCGTGACGCGTCTTCAGCGCCTGCAGCTGATGAGGACGCGCGCGGATACCATTTACATTGAACGAGACGATCTTGAGCACTCAACTAGACTCCATCACTTCATTGGTCTCCCGCCGTCCCATGTCGCGCCCATGGGCATAGGCCCTGCCCCAGGGCAGCAGCACATGGTCAGCAGCCACATCCACACTGTCCGGCGCCACCAGACTCTCCACCTGGCGACAGAGACCCAGCTCGCCCAATGCCTCGATCATGCCATTGGCATAGCCCCGGTTATACCAAAGTTGGGCGTTGTCCGTGCACTCCAGAAAGCCATCGGTATCTTCGTAGAGATCGCAGAGCAGGGTGAGTATCTGGGGCAGGACGGTCTCGGACAAACTCATGCGGTGATTTCACCAGTCGCGGTAGCGGGTTTTTGTGGCGGGTTCTGCGCCGGCGGCGTATGCATCAGAATCCAGACGATGCTTGGAACCATACCATGGATGCTGCATTTCAGACCCTCCCGGCTCCTCAACTCTATCCTCCCTTTGGGGTCACTCATCGGCCAGGGGGAACAGCTCATGTTTCACGGCTGAATTGTGGATAGATGGCTTGACGCATGGGGATTTGAATGACAAAGTTTGCGTTGATGAAGTAGACAGGCACTAGATAAGGTTCAAGACTCCATCCTCGTGCCGGGGTTTTTCTTTTCTGAACACCGGATATGCATCATGGATCTGTTTCTCAAGATAGCCGCCGCCGCGGTCATGGGCATGATGGTCTTTTATGCCTGGAGGGCATACCAACAATGGCAGGACCACGGACCCAAGGCCCAGAAGGGCGACTGGCAGGCGGTCGTCTTACCGCTGGCACTGGTGGCCGGGCTGGTGGTCTTGCTGATCGCGATGGTACGCTGAAAACTCGATATCGTACGGTTGCACGCAACATAGTTCATAGCGTCTCGGCACCACCCATATAGGGCTGTAGCGTCTGCGGTATACGCACGCTGCCATCCCCTTCTTGGTAGTTTTCCAGCACCGCGACGAGTGCGCGCCCCACTGCCAAACCAGAGCCATTGAGGGTGTGGACCAGCTCAGGCCTGCCGGTTTCCGGGTTGCGCCAACGCGCCTGCATCCGCCGCGCCTGGAAATCGAGGAAGTTGCTGCAGGAAGATATCTCCCGGTATTTATGCTGGCCCGGCAACCAGACCTCCAAATCGTAAGTCTTGGTCGAGGAGAAGCCTAGGTCACCGCTGCACAGGGTCACTACCCGATAAGGTAGTTCCAACTTCTGCAGGATAACCTCGGCATGACCGGTGAGCGCCTCCAGTGCAGCAATGGAATCTTCCCCGCGCACCGCCTGGACCAGTTCCACCTTCTCGAACTGGTGCTGACGGATCATACCTCGCGTGTCCTTGCCATAGGAGCCTGCCTCGCTGCGAAAACAGGGGGTATGAGCGACCCATTTGCGCGGCATGGCTTCAGCCTCGACGATGACATCCCTCAGCAGATTGGTGACCGGGACTTCGGCGGTGGGGATGAGATAGAAATCCTTCTCGCCGGGAACCTTGAACAGATCCTGCTCGAACTTGGGCAGCTGACCAGTACCATAGAGGCTTTCGGCATTGACCAGGTAAGGGACATAGGCCTCGGTGTAGCCATGTTCTATGGTGTGGGTATCGAGCATGAACTGGATCAGGGCGCGATGCAGGCGAGCCATGGGGCCACTCAAGACCACGAAACGCGATCCCGTCACCTTGGCGGCGACATCGAAGTCCATCCAACCGGTGGGAACTCCGAGATCCACATGGTCTTTGGGCTCGAAGTCGAACTTCCGGGGCTCTCCCCAGCGCCGTTCCTCGCGATTATCGGCCTCGTCGCGGCCATCCGGGACGCTTTCATGGGGCAGGTTGGGCAGACCCAGAGCGATGTCTTGGAGCCTGTTCTGGAGCCGCGTCAGCTCTGTCTCGGCCGCCTTGAGTTGGTCCCCAAGCTCGGCCACCTGAGCCAGCAGGAGCGCGATGTCTTCCCCCGCCTTCTTGGCCTTGCCGATGGATTTCGAGCGACTGTTGCGCTCGGCCTGAAGCTGTTGTGTACGGACCTGTATGTCCTTTCGCTGCCCTTCGAGGGCCTCGATGCGTGCGGTGTCAAGCGCAAATCCGCGGCGCGAAAGCTGCCTGGCGACGAAGCCCAGCTCGGTCCGCAATAAACGGGGATCCAACATAGCGACTAACCTTTTTCGATGGTGACCGGCCAGGACACGATATGTCCCGGGGCAACGAAGTCTGCAATACGTGCGACGGCTCGGCTGACCTCCTCTTCCTCGTCGAAGAACTCCAGGATCACCGGCAGATCGCCGGACAGGTCGAGCAACGAGGCACTATGGATCTGCCCCGAACTGCCGAATCCCTCGATACCTCGCACGACCGTCACGCCCCTCACGTGCAGCTCGTCATGGAGGACCTTGAGTAGCCGATTAATGCCGTGGTCCGACTCCGAGAGATAGACGCGAACCATTCGGGCATTGGTCTCGCTCTCGTGCGTATTTGTCAAAAAGACCTCCCGAGTAGGACGCCGAGCCAGCAGGCGAACATGCACACGAGCACGCTTACCCAGATATTCAGAAATGCCTTCCCGAGGAAACCCTGCTCGATAAGGGTCAGAGTTTCCATGGAAAAGGTGGAGAAGGTGGTGAAGGCTCCCAGGAAGCCCACCAAAACCGCGGAGCGCAGCTCAGGGGCAGAGGCCAGCCGTTCCAGGAACAGCACGAACAAGAAGCCCATGAGGAACGATCCCAGAGTGTTGACTGTCAGGGTGCCCCACGGGAAATCGCGCCCTAGCAGGCGATACACGCCGGCAGAAACAAAGAAGCGACCCAGCGCTCCGAGCGCCCCACCGCCGGCGATGGTCAAGATCTGCAGCACGCCCGCCCCTCTCCGGTAAAGCCATGTATTTTACACCCTGAGCCAGAGACACTGACCATTGCTGGCCTTGTCGATGACAACAAGCCGTTCTTCGTGGGCAGCCAATTCGGCTGCCGTTGCGCGAACTACAGGCAGCGGGGGGCGATCAGTCGACAACTTGCGCACCGCGAAACGGGTGTTATCCGAGGACGATTCGCCGTGGGTGCCAAAGGACAGGCTAACCTGGCCGCCCGTCATGGACAGGTAGACGTCGGCAAGTATCTCCGCGTCCAGCAGTGCGCCGTGCAGGTCGCGGCGAGAGTTGTCCACAGCGTAGCGCTTGCACAAGGCATCCAGGCTGTTGCGCTGCCCCGGGTGCAGCTTACGGGCCATGGTCAGACTGTCTGTGACGCGGCACAGATCTTGGACGCGCGGGGCATCCTGGCGCCACAAACCTAGCTCGTTGTCCAGGAAGCCCACATCGAAGGAAGCATTGTGGATGATCAGTTCAGCGCCCTGGATATAGGCGATGAAGTCCTCCGCCACGTCCGCGAAACGCGGCTTGTCGCGCAAGAATTCGTTGGTGATGCCGTGGACGTTGACCGCCCCCTGATCGATCTCCCGATCCGGCTGCAGATATTGGTGAAAGTTGTTGCGTGTGAGCCGACGCTCGACCAATTCCACGCAACCGATCTCGATGATTCGGTGTCCTTCACTCGGCTCCAGGCCGGTGGTTTCCGTGTCCAGAACGATTTGCCGCATTGACTACTCCCCGGTCGGACTGAAGTCCGATCTACAAAACACTGTGGCGCACACCATCGATCATCTGGGGATTCCCCGGTTTGCCAGAGCATCCGCGCGCTCGTTCTCGGCATGCCCAGCATGCCCCTTCACCCAATGCCATTCCACCTGATGGCTGGATGCCGCCTGGTCCAGCCGTTCCCACAGGTCTCGGTTCTTGACCGGCTTGCGGTCCGCCGTGCGCCAACCGTTGCGCTTCCAACGCTCCATCCATTGCGTGACCCCCTGACGGACATATTGGGAATCCGTGGTGACCTTCGCGCGCATGGGACGTTTGAGAATCTCCAGCGCCTGAATCACCGCCATCAGTTCCATGCGATTATTGGTGGTCTGGGCCTCCCCGCCCCACAACTCCCTCTCGTGCTCGCCGAAGCGCAGCAACGCGCCCCAACCGCCCGGGCCGGGGTTGCCTTTGCAGGCACCATCCGTGAACAACTCGACGACCTCAGACATGGCTGCCACCACGCACGGTGGGTTCGATGGCCCCCCCGGGCAACAGCCTGCGGCGCGTCTTCCAGGAGGGGCGCAGCGGCGTCAATGTCGAAACACGCTTGACGGCACGGATGGCATAGACCCCTCCGAACAATGGCCAGAATCGGCTACCTAGCGAATCGAGAAATGACAGCTGGCCCAAAAGGGTACGGCGCCACGGGGGACGGAACATCATCATTTCCTGCATTTCAACATGGAAGCCGAGCAACGACAGCCAATCGCGGACACGGAAGGGCGTGAGAAAATCGCCACACCAGGGCATCCTGCCCCGGCCACGTGGAACCAGGCGCCAAAGGCCCCAAAGGCTAAGCGCGTTAAAACCGATGATCATCACCCGGCCGTCCGGGATCAGCACACGTTCCACTTCGCGCAGCACCTGATGGGGCTCGTCAGTAAAATCGAGCGTGTGTGGCAGAAACACAGCATCCACGCTATCCGTGGCTATCGGAAACCGCTCAGGCCTTGCGGCAATCTGCAGCCCGAGGGAGTCGTAACAGGCGGCGAGCGGCAACAGAACCCGATGCCGAATCCGGCTGGTGGCGACTGCCTCGGCGAAGCCGGCGTTGAGCCCCACTTGAAGCAAGTAGTACCCGAATGTGTCACACAGCATGCGTTCCAGGCAGACCTCTTCCTGCTTTGCCAACTCGACACCCAAGGGTGAGGCGTACCAATCCTCCAAGTGTCGTATCAAATCGGACCCTTGCGGACAATAGCTCATACCTACCCTCTCGGCCGCCGCATACAATCCTGTCCGCCGTTCGCATACGCCATTTTGATTCCTCGCACCGCGGGGCCGTAAGCTGTGAAAACAGGGCGGAAGTCGAATCGAGCATGTGCTTCGATCACGCACAGTTCTGCTCGACACCGACCAAGCCGGGCGCAAAAGGGCTCAGGGCGGCAGTCCTTGAACATTCCGTGGTCAGCAACGACTGTCTTAGCTCGACATTTCCACGAACCCATTGAACCCAGTATAAAGAATGCCACTATCATGGGTCCCATGCCTATCGTCGACAACAACATGAGTCAAGAACTGTTCGCTAACGAACGGTTCCAGCGTACCAACTCCAACTGGAGTCCGGCCTGTTCGGGAAGCTGGAGACTTGGTCGATTCGCGGTCTTCCACGACCGGAAAATGACAAGTATGCCGACCAGATGCCTTACTCCGACCCGATCTACGCCGTCTGAGCCGAACGGATGGCAGTATGAACGGGATCAAACCCTACGTCACCATGCAGCAGATTTCGGTCGCCCTTGACCGTACGAAGGAACCAGTCGAAGGCTATCTGCGCCCTGATAGGGGACCTTTTAAATCGGCTTACCGCCACCAAAAATGGCGAGGCATCCATGCCCCGCACGGGCACCTCAATTTTTCGAAGTGCACTATAGTGACGGATCGCAAGCGCAAGTGATAAGTTGATGCATCTGATCGACGCATGCTTGGACTTGTCACCCGGATCGGATCACCACTAAAGTCGTCGCTGACCGGGAGAGCCCGGCGTCAAAATTTTTCCCAACCGTTGACCACACGCATGTTCGGTGTCATCGACCGCTATTTCCTACTGGAGGCATTCAAGGTCTTCGCCGCCGTTTTCGGGGCTGTTGTCCTTATTGTCGCAAGCATGCTATTCCTGAGAACACTGGAGCAAGTCAACACCGGGGCACTGGGCTCAGATATCGTACTGCGGTTCCTGGGTTTACAGCTTGCGCGGGACACCGCAAGCCTCCTGCCGCCCGTTTTCTTCATCTCAATCTTGGTTGCGCTGGGAAGAATGGCGAGGGACAGCGAGCTGATTGCCTTCGGCGCCTGCGGCATCGGTCCTGTGCGGACTTATCGTTCGTTGCTCTATGCCGCAATCCCCATCGCTGTGCTGTCCGCCTGGTTTTCTTTGTACTTGAGCCCGTTGGTCGTGACGGAGATCGCAGAGCTGCGTGCCCGTCAGAAGGACCAGACCTATCAGATAACCGGACTCAAGGCTGGGCGCTTCTACCAGCACGAGAACGGGCAAATAACGGTCTACATCGGCGAGACCGCGCAGAGAGGGCAGCTACGCAACATCTTCCTCCATGACCGACGGGGCAAGCAGCTAAAGATTGTCTTCAGTAAAGAGGGCGTGCTGCGCAAGGATGAGGTTTCTGGCGATCAGTTTGTCACCCTGATGGACGGGCGCCGCTACGACGGCACGCCAGGCAAGGCTGATTACGCCCTCGGCAAGTTTGAACGCTACAACCTGCGCATCGAGCCGAGCGAGATGTCGGAATTGTATACCTGGAAACGGGCGACATATGCCACCTCGGCCCTCATCGGCTCAGACGATCTGTTGGACAAAGCTGAGTTGCAGCACCGCCTGGCCAGTCCACTGGCAATCATCACGTTAACGCTCATGTCAGTGCCGCTAACGACCAAGTCGCCGCGCCAACGCGGGACTTGGCGTCTGTTTGTCGCCTTTCTGACCTACTTCAGCTTTTTCAACCTGCAACGCGTGGCGACTAGCTGGTTCGAAACCGGGGCGACGCCAGCGTGGCTCGGCAGTCTCTGGTATCAGGCGCTGATCCTGGTCTTGGTCCTGCTCGTCCTATTCCCCGACGGTCGTTGGCTGAGGTGGATAAGACGCTTCAAGACTCACCCGGGTAGCGAGGCGGCAGTACGATAAGGCGATAACCATATTGCGCTGGCTACGCATCCCGGGTAGTGCGATACCTTGCGCGATTGCCCCCTGCATACAGTTATGGCGATGCCCGAGCGACCTAAATGGATGTCTTCAGCCCCGCCACACAGCACTGGTTCTCACAAAATTTCATCGCACTCACACGGGCGCAAGCGCTCGGGTGGCCCCCAATCTCGGCCGGACAACACACGCTCATTACTGCCCCCACCGGCAGCGGCAAAACGCTGGCCGCCTTTCTGTGGAGCATCGACCGTCTCATGTGGACAGGTGCCAATGTTGACGCGGCCCCAGGCGTCCGAGTGGTCTATGTCTCTCCACTGAAGGCCCTCGTTTACGACATCGAACGTAACCTGCGGGCACCGCTGACGGGTATAGCTCGCGCAGCCGAAGTTCTCGGAGCACGCGTTCGCCTGCCACGTGTGGACATCCGTACCGGAGACACGTCCCAGGGAGAACGGCAGCGTCAACTCAAGGAGCCGGCGGACATACTGGTCACGACCCCGGAGTCCCTGTACTTGATCCTGGGTTCCAAGGCCGCCGAGAATCTGTGCCCTGTGCATACCCTGATCATCGATGAGGTCCATGCCCTGGCCCCGACCAAGCGCGGCGCGCACCTGGCCATCTCCCTGGAACGCCTGGCAGCACGCTGCAAGAACGATCCACAACGCATCGGCCTTTCGGCAACCGTGCGGCCGCTGGCAGAGGCGGCACTCTACTTGGGCGGCGTCCGGGAAGTACATGTGGTAGATGCCGCCGAGCCGCCGCAACTGGACCTGAAGGTGACAGTCCCGGTGCCGGACATGGAACGCCCACCGCCATCGCCCGAAGCACCGGCGAGCAACCCGAGCCACGGCCAGCTTTATAGTCGGGAAGCGGCGCGTCCAGCGCAGGAAAGGGGCATCTGGTCCGCTATCTATCCCGCCCTGTTGGAGGCCATCGAGACGGCCCGCTCGACGATTGTCTTCGTCAACAGCCGCGGCCTGTGCGAGCGCCTGTGCCAACGTCTCAACGAACTCGCCGGAAAGGAGTTAGTGCGTGCCCACCACGGCAGCATCTCCTACGAGCAACGTGCCAAGATCGAGGAGGGGCTCAAACTCGGCAGCATCCGCGCCATCGTCGCCACCAGCTCTTTGGAGATGGGCATCGACATGGGCGGTGTGGATCAGGTACTGCAGGTGGAGTCACCGGGCTCGGTGGCGCGTGGCCTGCAGCGGGTGGGCCGCGCCTGACACGGCGTCGGCGAGATTAGCAGAGGGTGCATCTACCCCAAGTTCCGCGGTGATCTGCTCGAGTGCTCGGTCATCGCAGGCCGCATGTTGCGCGGCGAGCTGGACGAGGAGATGGTCTTCGAAACCAAGAGGGGCGACTGCATCCTGCTCGGCGCCAGCTCATGGCGCGTGGAGGAGATCGGCCGCGACCGGGTGCTTGTCTCCCCTGCCCCAGGCGAACCCGGCCGGCTACCCTTCTGGCGCGGCGAGGGTCCAGGACGCCCGCTGGAGCTGGGTCGCGCCTTGGGTGCCCTATGTCGCAAGGCTGCCACACTCAAGCCCGATGAAGTGACTGCCTGGATCACTACTCAGACCCCATTGGACCCTATAGCGGCCGGCAACCTGGCAACGTATCTCCGAGAACAGCGCGAGGTAACCGGCCAAATACCTAGCGACCGGCTCATCGTCATAGAACGCTTCCGCGACGAGCTGGGCGACTGGCGGATCGGGTATCCTTACGCCCTTCGGCGCTCGCATCCATGCCCCCTGGGCCATAACGCTGCAGGGCAACTTAAGCGGCCGCGAGGGTTTCGAGATCCAGGTCATGTACACAGACGATGGCATCGTACTACGCTTCGCCGATGGCGAAAACTTGCCCGAGCTGAGCGACCTGCTGCCCGACGCCGAGACGGTAGAGGATCGGGTAATGGAGCAGCTGGCAGACACTGCCCTGTTCGCCGGCCTATTTCGCGAGAACGCGGCGCGTTCCCTGCTCATGCCGCGTAAGAGCGCCAAGGGACGACAACCCCTGTGGGCACAGCGACTCAAGGCCCAGAACCTGCTCTCCGCGGTGCGCCGCTACCCGTCCTTTCCCATGGTGTTGGAGACCTATCGCCAGGCCCTAAGCGACGTCTTCGATCTGCCTGGGCTTCAGGAGATTCTGCGCAGCATCCAGGCACGCTCCATCCGTGTGCACGAGGTGACGACGCGGACTGCCTCTCCCTTCGCGCGTTCCCTGGTATTCGCTTACGTCGCCGCTTACATCTACGAGCAGGACGCGCCCTTGGCCGAGCGCCGCACCCAGGCCCTGACCCTGGACCGGGGCCTGCTCGTGGAGCTGTTGGGACAGGCAGAGCTGCGCGAGCTGATCGACCCGCTGGTGCTCGATGAGCTGGAGGCGGAACTCCAGCACCTGCCGTCGGACCGACACGCACGGGACACGGACGGACTACACGACTTGCTGCGCCGGCTCGGCGACCTAAGTTCGTCGGAGCTGGCCGATCGTTGCGCCGAAGAGCCATCCGCCTGGATCGACACCCTCGCCGCTCAGCTCAGAGCTGTCCCTGTTCAGATCGCTGAAGAACGACGTTGGATCGCCACAGAGGATGCGGCGCTCTATCGCGACGCCCTGGGCTGCCTCCTCCCGCCGGGGCTGCCAGACTCTTTTCTGACCCCATCGGAGGCTCCGCTAGAACACTTACTGCGCCGATATGCCAACACCCACGGCCCTTTTCTAAGCCCTGAGCCGGCAGCCCGCATGGGTTTGCACTCAGCTCAAGTGGAGCCCGCGCTGCGGTTACTGGAAAGCCGAGGGCTGCTGGTGCGGGGCGAGATCCGGCCCGCCGGCGCGGAGCCAGAGTGGTGCGACACGGAGGTGGTACGACGCCTGCGCCGTCGCACCCTCGCCCGGCTCCGACATACTGTCGCGCCGGTAGACGCCACTACCCTGGGACGTTTCCTGCCAAGCTGGCACGGCATCGGTGAGGATCTCATAGGTCAGGACCGACTGATGGATGCCTTTCTCCAGCTGGAGGGTCTAACCATCAGCTGGTTCCAGCTCGACCGCATGATACTACCGGCACGTGTGCCCGGCTACCAGGGTTCTGACCTAGACATATTCGCTGCCACCGGTCGCCTCGTCTGGGTCGGACGGGGCGCGGCTGGCCCGAGGGACGGACGCATCGCCCTCTACCGGCGCGAGCGGGTGGCTGCGCTGTACGAACCGAATACCGACACGGAACAACCGACGTCCGAGCTTCACGCGCTATTGCTAAGGCACCTCCGCGAGCGAGGCGCCTGCTTTCTGATGGAGCTGATCCAAACCGTGGAACGTAGTACGCTCGATGTCCGAAATGAGGATTTCGAAGCATCCCTGTGGGACCTGGTCTGGGCAGGCATGATCACAAACGACACGTTCTCGCCCCTCAAGGCCCTCGCCGGCAGTGCCCGCCGGCAACGCCACGGACGCGAACCGGCCCTGGCAGGGGGCCGCTGGTCCCTGGTCGCGGACCTATTGAGCGAGACGCCAGATACACAACGACTAATCGCACGGGCGCAAATACTCCTGAAGCGCTACGGCGTAGTTAGCCGCGAGGCGGTGCAGGCTGAAGGAGTACCGGTTGGCTTTGGCCCCCTATACCGATTGCTCAAGCAGATGGAGGAGTCCGGTCGGGTGAGACGCGGTTATTTCGTCAAGGGACTCTCTGGCGCTCAATTCGCTTTGGCGGGTGCGGTGGAACGTCTACGCAGCGCCCGCTCCGACGTGGTACCGGTGGACGGTTGGACGGAGCAGGACCTGTGCATCCTCGCAGCCATCGATCCGGCCAATCCCTTCGGTGCCCTGCTGCCCTGGCCGAAGCCAGGCGGCGGCACCAGACCCAAGCGCGTGGGCGGCGCATGGGTCATTCTGGTGGCGGGCAAAGCGATACTGTATCTGGGCACAAACGGTGCTCAGCTGCAGACCTTCCCGGAATCAATTGGTGAATGCAA
>Ga0316198_10001927_pt1 | contig 12432 bp, 10 predicted proteins | sample OudBieAanoxic_MG_FD_204935 | JGI IMG/M metagenome (GOLD analysis project Ga0316198, IMG submission 204935) | Coastal sediment microbial communities from Oude Bieten Haven, Netherlands - site A anoxic | ecosystem: Environmental > Aquatic > Marine > Coastal > Sediment | place: Netherlands... | reverse complement strand
CAACATCGACCGCATCGCCAAAGAGGGCGTTCTATTCACCGACTATTACGCGGAGCAAAGCTGTACCGCGGGACGTTCGGCGTTCATCACGGGGCAGTCCCCGATCCGGACCGGACTGACCAAGGTCGGTTTCCCCGGTGCCTCCATCGGCATTCAAAAGGAAGACCCGACCCTGGCGGAGATGCTTAAGCCGCTGGGTTACGCCACCGGTCAGTTCGGCAAGAACCACCTCGGAGATCGCAACGAGTTCTTGCCCACGGTCCACGGCTTCGACGAGTTCTACGGCAACCTCTACCACCTGAACGCCGAGGAAGAGCCGGAGAACCCGGACTACCCGAAGAACCCTGAGTTCCGCGCCGAGTTCGGCCCACGAGGCGTCCTGGACTGCAAAGCCACGGACACCCCGAGCGACATCGACGATCCCCGCTTCGGCCCCATGGGCATGCAGCAATGCGAGGACACCGGGCCGCTGACGAAGAAGCGCATGGAGACCGCAGACGAGGAATTCGTCGGCCGCGCCATGGACTTCATCAAGCGCAACTCAGAGGCCGGCACGCCCTGGTTCACCTGGCTCTCGACCTCGCGCATGCACTTCTACACGCACCTCAAGGAGGAGAGCGAGGGCGTGACCGGGCTAGGCATCTTCGCCGACGGTATGGTTGAGCATGACGGCCACGTCGGCCAGGTGCTTGACCTGCTCGACAAGCTTGGCATCGCAGACAGCACCATCGTCCTCTACACCGCCGACAACGGTCCGCACTACAACGAGTGGCCGGACGGCGGCCTGTCGCCGTTCCGCGGCGAGAAGAACACCAATTGGGAGGGTGGCTACCGTGTGCCCATGTTCGCGCGCTGGCCTGGCAAATTCAAAGCCAGCAGCGTGATCAACGACACCACTTCGGCCCTGGACTGGGTGCCGACCCTGATGGCCGCAGCAGGGAACTCCGAGATCAAAGAGCAGTTGATGCAGGGCACCAAGCTCGATAACAAGGAGCTCAAGGTCCATCTCGACGGCTATGACCTGCTGCCCAATCTGTCCGGTGAAGCAGGCGTTGATGCCAAATGGCCGCGCCGCGAGTTCCTCTACTGGAACGATGGCGGCCAGCTCGTGGCGCTGCGCTACGACGACTGGAAGCTGGTATTCATGGAGCAGCGCGAGCGCGGCTTCATGGTCTGGGCAGAACCCTTCGTACCGCTGCGCATCCCGAAGATCTTCAACCTGCGCACCGACCCCTTCGAGCGCGCCGACACCGACGCGAACAACTACGAGCGTTGGTGGATCGAGCGTGTCTTCGCCCTGGTGCCCGCGCAGACGTTCGTCGGCGAGTACATCAACTCCTTCAAGGAGTTCCCGCCCCGGCAGAAGCCCGCCAAGTTCAACGTGGATGATGCCCTGTCGGCGCTGAAAACGGCTCCGAGCAACTGAGGCGTATCCGACGGCGCTCTTGCAAGCGGGCGGCTGGTCAAGCCGCCCGCAGCAACCGGCGCTGCGAATAGCGCCATTTCCGCGGCGTCGCCGCACCAAAAAGAGGTCTTCACAACGATGAACGCATCCAATCTCCATTCCACACTCAAGTCAGTCGGTCTTTCATTCATTCTCGCAGCGGCCGTCATCTCTGCGCCGGTCTCGGCAGAAGAACAGCCCAGCGCCAAGATCCAATTCGAGGTCTATAAGGCCGGCCTCATCGTCGGCGTCAGCGGCGGCAGCGGCACCTTGACCTTCAAGGGCGAGGATTACCCGCTGTCCATCGGTGGCGTCAGCCTGGGCGCAACCATTGGCGTATCGAAAGCAGATTTCGTCGGTGACGTCTTCAACCTAACCGCACCCGAAGACATCGAAGGCGTGTACTCCGGTGCCAAGGCCGGGGTTGCAGTTGCAGGCGGTGCCAAGACGGCCGTTTTGAAGAATTCGAAGGGTGTGGAGCTCAAGGTCAGCGGGGAGCAAATGGGCCTGGAGTTCACGCTGGACCTCAGCGGCATGCAGGTGAGCTTGAAGAAATAGCCGGCTTTCCAGGGGTGACGGCGACGATTCGCCGTCACCTTCATCGAGACAGACAAAGCGACAACGAGCCGAGCAAGCCATGATGAAGAAACAGGAGATCGCCGACCGCTCCTCGCGCATGGACCTGGCCGCGAACCCGGACGGCTCGGTCGACATCTACTTCGGTCCCGACAAGCCGGAGGGCGACAAGGCGAAGAACTGTATCCCCACCGAGGCGGGGCGCGCCTGGTTCCCCTATTTCCGGCTCTATTCGCCCAAGCAGGCGTTCCTGGATCGTTCCTGGGTGCTGCCCGATATCGAGAAGGTCCAGTAAGCTCAAGGCGACCGGGAACCTGATGACGCCCGCGTTTGTTATCCGCGTGACCTAATCCGGCGCGAGGGTTACGCGGGCCGACCTCGGGTCGGCCAAGCCCACCTCAAAGCATCGACAACGAGCGAAATTTGATGACAACGCAACGAGCTCTGCGCGCTATTTCCATTGTCTGCTTTGCCTTGATCTTCGGTGGCGCGGCGACCGCGCAAGCGGCCGACGCGCTTCCGTCCTGGGAGGACGGCAAGGCCAAGGAGTCAATCATCGCATTCGTGGCCAACGTGACGCAGGAAGGGTCAAGCGACTTCGTGCCGCCGAATGAGCGCATCGCGGTGTTCGACAACGACGGCACGCTGTGGGCAGAGCGGCCGATGTATTTCCAGGTTCTCTTTGCGCTTGATCGCGTGAAGGCGCTCGCACCGCATCATCCAGAATGGGAGGACAAGGAGCCATTCGCCTCGCTACTCAAGGGTGACGTGAAAGGCGCTATGGCAGACGGCATGAAATCGGTGGTCGAAATCATCATGGCCACTCACGCCGGCATGACCACCGCGGAGTTCGAGACAATCGTGAGTGACTGGATCGCGACAGCAAAACATCCCACGACCAAACGCCCCTTCACGGAAATGGTCTATCAGCCCATGCTCGAACTTCTCGCCTACCTGCGCGAGAATGGCTTCAAGACCTTCATCGTGTCCGGCGGCGGCATCGAGTTCATGCGCCCGTGGTCCGAGAAGGTCTATGGCGTCCCGCCTGAGCAGGTGATAGGCAGCAGCATCAAGGTGAAGTTCGAGATGCACGGGGGCAAGCCGGTTCTCGTTCGCCTGCCCGAGCTCGACTTCTATGACGACAAGGAAGGCAAACCGGTCGCCATCCACCAGCAAATCGGCCGGCGGCCCATTGCAGCGTTCGGCAACTCCGACGGCGACCTGCAGATGCTGCAATGGACCACTGCCGGACAGGGGCCACGGTTCGCCCTCTACGTCCACCACACCGATGGCGAGCGGGAATGGGCGTACGATCGCAACGCCAGCATGGGCCGTCTCGACAAGGGTCTGGAAGAAGCAAAGGCAAAAGACTGGACGGTGGTGGACATGAAGCAGGACTGGAAGGTCGTCTATCCGAGCACTACGACCAGCTCTACCCGAGCGCAGGATGGTTTCACGAAGAAGTGACAAGCCATTTGGTTCGCTGGCCAACCATGAGATACCAGGAGGTTCAATCCTAGATGACGCTTAACGACAACAATCTCAGACGAGCAGTACGCCTCAGCGTGCTGTTCCTAACAGTCGCGCCCTTGCCCGCCCTCTCCGCCGATCATTGGTTGCCGGTGGACGGACCCGACTGCACCGTGTGGTCCGACCAACCGCTGAAACCAGGAGAGACGATCCGCTGGAGTGGCGGCTGCGAGGACGGCCGGCTTGCGGGCCAAGGGGTTCTCGAGGTGACCGTATCCGATCAGCGACAAGTGCGCTTCGAAGGCGTCATGCGCGGCGGCAAGGCCAATGGAGCCGGCGTCCTCGAGAGTCGGGAGCAGGAAGGGGAGGACCGCTACAACGGCGGCTTCGCCGCCAGTCTGTTCGACGGCTTCGGCGTGCTGGAGCTTGCCGACGGCAGCCGCTACGAGGGCGGCTTCAAGGCCGACAAGCCGGATGGGTACGGACTCTATCAGGGCACCGACGGAAGCCTCTACCAGGGCGAGCTTTCGCAGGGGGTGCCGCAGGGCAAAGGCTTCGAGATCACCGCTGATGGGGCCAAGTACCAAGGTGAGTTCACCGACGGCGTGCGTCACGGCCAGGGTACGCTGCTGTTCGCCGATGGCGGCATCTACGAGGGCGGCTTCGCGGATGGCGAGGCCAACGGCAAGGGCGTCTATACGGACCCTGTCGATGACGTCTTCGAGGGCACCTGGAGCGACGGCAAGGCAGACGGAGAATTTGTGGTCACCAGGGCCGACGGAACCACCGAGAAACAACTCTGGCATAACGATCAGCAGGTCGCCCCCGGCGGCAGCGGAGGTGAGCAGTGAACAGGTCACAAACCGTGCGAATCTCGACCATCACCAAGAGTGCACTTGTCGCGGCAGCGTTGGCCTTGTCCGTTAATCTTGCGGCACCTGTTCCGTCCGCACAGGCGGGTCTGCTGGGCGGTGCGCTCGGCGGGGCCGTTCTTGGCGGGATCATCGGCGGCCGACGCGGTGCGGGAGTTGGTGCGGTGGTTGGCGGCGTCGCCGGCGCGATTCGGTCCGGTGACCGGCGCCGCGCGGCGCGGAATTATGAGCGGCGCGAGCTGGCATACGAGCAGCGCCGGCTGGAAGCGGAGCGCAGGTACCTGCGCAAACGCCGCTGACCAACATACGAGGTAATGAAATTGCAGACCGAAACTAGACACAATAGGGTTTCAGCGGTGTTGCTGGCGTCAGCCGTAACGCTCGGCAGCGCGATGGCCCAGGCACAGGACGACAAGGGCGGTGGCGACCTGCGCTCGGCGGTCCAAAACCCAATCAGCTCGCTCATCAGCCTGCCGTTCAAGTTCACCTTCGACTACGGGGCGGACAACGGCGAGGCGAGCTTCCTGAACATCCAACCGGTGGTCCCGGTCACCGTCGGTGACTGGAACCTGGTCAACCGGGTCATCATGCCCCTGATCGATACACCCGGTCAGGTCACCGGCCTTCCCGGCCTGCCCAATCCGATCCGCGGCGACGGCGCCACCGGTCTGGGGGATATCAACTATTCGCTGTTTCTGTCGCCGGTGAAGGTCGGCAAAGTCATCTGGGGCGTCGGTCCGTCCATCACCATGCCAACGGCCACCGACGATCAACTCGGGAGCAAGAAATGGAGCGCCGGCCCCACAGCGGTCGCGTTAACCCAGACCGACTGGGGCTCTGTGGGCATTTTGGGACGCCAGCTCTGGTCCTTCGCCGGGGACTCGGACCGGCGCAGCGTCAGCCAGTTCTTGGTCGAGCCCTTCGTGAACTACAACCTGGACAAGGGCTGGTTCCTACTCACGGACATGGTCATGACGGCCAACTGGACGGCGGACTCCGGCAACCGCTGGACGGTTCCTGTGGGCGGCGGCATCGGCAGGGTGTTCAAGGTCGGCAATCAGCCGATCAACTCGCGGCTGGAGGCCTACTACAACGTAGTCCGCCCAGACGGTGCGCCGGACTGGCAGATCACCTTTACCTGGCAGTTTCTGTTTCCCAAGTAGACGAAGAGTGCGCACATCATGAAGAGAAAACCAGCGACCGCGCCCATCCATTGCCAGCCACTCTACACCGGCAGATGGGCCGGGACACCAACGGCGAAAAGGTCTTATGACAGGGCAATGATGCCACGTCGAAGAATGCGTCCGAGGTTCTCACGGCGGACCTTTCATTCCATCGGAGCAGTATCTGCCTGATCTGGACGCGGGTATCGCCTATCCTCGCAATAGGGTTGCTGAAAACCGCAGCGAGTATGTTGCAATGCCAGCCGAATCAAACACTTCGGCGCAAGATGAGGTTTCCGTTGCCGAAGGCAGCACAATTCGTTTGGGGCGCGTCGCCGTCTTTGGCCTGTTGTTGGGCCTGCTCTTCTTCGCGATGACCTGGTCACGCCGAACGTTGTTGTCGATGTGCGCTTCAGTCGCTTGGAGGCGCAGGGCCTGGATTCGAGCGATCCAGGCCGACGCGCGATGCTCGACGTCGCTGCCGACATCAACGAAACCACCCAACTGACGCTCTCGGGCTGGATTGCCGGACTGACGGAATCGGCCGATCTGGAGCTCAAAGCAGAGGTGGCAAACCTGCAATTGGCGCGCTATTCGCCCTACGCCGCGGCATTCGCCGGGGTGCACCTCGATGGCGGCCGGCTGGATGCGGCGACCGAGGTCAAGGGCGCCGCGGGTGGCCTGCACGGTGAGGTGCGCCTTAACATCGAGCAGATGGCCTTTCAATCAGCACAGCAGGGCGATACCGAGCGGGTCGTTGGAGCGAGTGGAGTACCGCTCCAGACCGCGGTAGAGTTGTTGGCCGACGCCGACGGTCGGATCGAGCTGACGCTCCCGATCACCGGCACCCTGAGCAGCCCGGATATCGATGTCGGTCCGGCCGTGAACAAGGCGATCGGCGGCGTCCTGCAGGCAGTGTTCCCGCCAACCCTGGTTGCCTCGATCGTGGCCGATTTGAGCAAGGGCGGCGGGCCGTCCCTGAAGGCCATCGAGTTCGTGCCCGGATCCGCGGCACTGACGCCAGCGGGTCGTCGATACGCTGACGCTGCGGCGAAACTCCTTGAGGAGCACCCGCGGTTGTCGCTGAGTCTCTGTGGTCGCGCCACCGCGAAGGACGGCAAGGCCCTGGCGGTGAAGAACCGACTGGTCCGAAGCGATACCGACAACAGGCAACGGCCTGGTGCAGGATCCGGCGCCGCACCCGCGTCCATCGACGCGCTGGATGAACAGGTACTCCAGCAACTGGCTGTCGAGCGACAGCGTAAGCTGACCCAACACCTGATCGAGCGCGCTGGCGTGGACGCTGCCCGCCTGTCCGAATGTCGTTCCACCTTTGACCCCAAGGACCAGGGTCATCCGCGCGCCGAGGTCAGATTCTGATGCCCCGAATCCCAGTCCTGATGAGTCTGCTGATGCTGGCGGGATGCGCCTCGGCGCCGCCGGACCGCACCGAATTGATGCCCGCGCCGGCCGTGTTCGCAGCCGGGGGAATCGACCCCTTTGCGGGGCTCGTGCCCGAGGGTCGGCAGCTGGAGAGCGAGATCCTGTTCGCGACCGATCGCGATCCGGCAACGCCCGAGGACGCCGCGCGCCACTACGCCAGCCGACGCGGCTATCTGGTGCGCCTTGGCAGCGCCGAGATCAGCCACGCCGACGGCCGCATGACATGGCAAGAGGCGCGACGCCTATCCCTGGAGCCGAAGCGCCGGATGCCCTATCGGCTGCAGGTCGGTGCCGTCGAGGAACTCGGCGTCCTGCCGAGCAGTACGTCGCCGTTCACCGACCCCGCGCTGCTGGCGCCGGACCGAGATGCCGCGGCGGCTGAGTTCGCTGCCGCGATCAACGCCAAGCTGGCGCGCTCGAACAGCCATGACATCGTCGTTTACGTGCACGGCTTCAAGGTGCCGTTCGAGAATCCGCTGTTGGTGGCAACCGAGCTCTGGCATTTCATGGGCTATGACGGCGTCATGATCCCCTACTCCTGGCCGTCGACACCCCGGCTGCTGGCGTATTTTTCGGATGTCGAGACGACCGCGCTGAGCGCGCATTACCTGCGTCAGTTCCTTGGCTATCTGCGCCGACACACCAACGCGGAACGCATTCACGTCTTGGGCTACAGTGCCGGTACGCGGCTGGTGATTGAGGCCGTTTCCATGCTGGCGATGGAGGGCGGCGCCGCTGCCAGGGACAGCCGCCTGGGGCAGATCATCCTGGTCGGTAGCGACTCTGACACGGGTCTGTTCGCCGCGGCACTCAGCAACGGCGTGCTCGATGTGACCGAGCGTCTGACCGTCTACCTGTCCGGCATCGACGGGGCGCTGCGCTTCGCCAATCGCGTCTTCGGCCGCGAGCGCCTGGGGCAAATGCTCAACGAGGAGATGCCGGCGCATGTGCGCGAGGTGCTTCTGGGGTTGGACAACCTGGCGCTGATCGATGTCTCGGATGCGGAAAGCGCAGGCGCCCGCAACGGCCACTCCTATTTCCGCGACAGCCCCTGGGTGAGCAGCGACATCCTCGCGACGCTGACCACCGGGCTTGGCCCCGCGCAGCGTGGGCTGGTGCGTGCGCGCCCGGATCTACCCATCTGGAGCTTTCCGCCGGACTTCATCGAGCGGTTGCAGCGGGCACTCGCCACCGCGGCGGCCAAGCACGATGGACCAGGTTTGGCACCGGAGGCTCGCCGGATGTCGCGTTAGCGCAGAACGGCAAATGTGTCGAGACCGTTCGTTGTCGTAATCGATGATCGCTACGACCACGGTCACGACAACGACAATATGCTCGGACGGTCTCGCAAACTCTGCGCTGCTCCACTAGGGGGCGTGAGAAGGTCTTTCAGCAAGCGTCTATGCTTTGAGCGGTAGCCGAGAGGCATGAGCGCCGCGACCGATTCCCCAACCTGTCACCGAGATGACTTATGACGCAGAAGCCTGATTATCGACTCAGCGGTTCCAACAGGCGCGCAGGGCTCCGACCTGTCGTAGCTTGCCTGTTGCTCTGGTTTTGTACCGCTGTTGCTGCTGAGGGTCCGGCGCCGAGCGATGGCCCGGCGCCGAGCGAGGGCACGCGTGTCGAGCTGGCCGATGTCGTTGTCGACGGGCATGTGATCATGCGGGTCAGAGGAACCGTATCCTTTCCCGCCGCCCGGCGAGCTGCCGAGATCGAGCAGAACATCCTCGCCGCTGCTAAGGATCCGAACATCCCGGCTGACGCCGTGACCATCAAGGTCGAGGGCGAGCGCACACTGCTGCTTGCGGGCGACCGGTTATTGCTCGACATGCTCGATGCCGATGCGGCGCTCGAAGATCTCAGCCGACAATTGCTCGCGGAGATTCGCGAGGAACGGATTGAGGAGGTGATCGCTGAGTACCGGCTCGATCGCAGCCCAAAGGTGCTGCTGCAGCACGGCGCCTATGCGCTGGGCACAGTCACCGCGGCCGTTGGCCTGATTGTCCTATTTTGGTGGGGCTTTCGCCGCCTGGCCGAGCTGCTGGATCGGCGCCTACAGGAGCAGATCAAGCAACTGGAGGCGAAGTCGGCCCGGCTGATTCGGGCGCGCAATCTGACCGGGCTTCTGCGCTTGCTGACCAAGGTAGCCTTCCTATGCCTTGTCGCGCTGACACTGTACCTCAGCATCAACTTTGTCTTGGGCCTCTTCCCTTGGACGCGTGGTGCCGCCGGGTGGCTATTCGGCCTGATCTTGAACCCGCTTGAAGAGATCGGCGTGGGGATCGTGGCCACGCTCCCGGATCTGTTCTGGCTAGTCATCCTGTACCTCCTTTTCAGTTACCTCCTCGGGATGATCCGAACATTCTTCCAAGGTATCGAGAACGGCTCCGTGAAGCTCCATTCATTCGACCGCGAACTCGCCTGGCCGACCTATCGCATCGTGCGCGTGGTGGTCATCTTGTTCGCGGTCGTGATGGCCTATCCACATATCCCGGGCTCGGATTCGCAGGCGTTCAAGGGGATCTCGGTCCTACTTGGCCTCATCGTCTCGCTGGGCTCGTCATCCATCATTGGCAACATCATTGCCGGTTACAGTCTGATCTATCGTCGCCCATTCAAGGTTGGGAATCGCATCAAGGTGAATGACGTCGTCGGCGAAGTCACGGAGATTCGTGTGCTGACTACGCGGTTACGCTCGTTGAAAAACGAGGAGGTGGTGCTCCCGAACAGCACCGTCCTGAACAGCGAGGTGATCAACTACAGCACACTCATGCGAGATCAGGGATTGATCCTGCATACGACGGTAGGAATAGGCTACGAGACCCCATGGCGCCAGGTCGAGGCGATGCTGAAGGAAGCCGCCAGTCGAACCGGCGGGCTTTTAAAGAAGCCCAAGCCCTTTGTCTTGCAGAAGGAACTCGGCGACTTCGCCGTGACCTACGAGATCAATGCCTACTGCGCCGATGCGCACAACATGGCGCAGATCTACTCGGCCCTACACCGAAATATTCTCGACATCTTCAACGAGTACGGCGTCGCCATCATGACACCGTCCTACATCGCTGATCCGCCCGAGCCCAAGCTGGTCTCAAAGGATCAGTGGTATGCGCCTCCGGCGTCACTGCCGGCCGAAGCCGGAGAGACGCGACGCAACCTGCCGTGAGCGGTCTACTACGGGCGTTCCGTGGAGCACCAAGGCAGACGGCTGACTTAGATCTCCGGCAATCGCCTTAGGTCTCGCGCCGGATGCCCCGTAGAACGGACCGAGCAGTTAACCAGACTTGCGAGGAGCAACGAGCGGATGGCTTGGGTCTACTTGATGATTGCCGGGATCTTCGAATGAGGCTGGCCGGTCGGGCTCAAGCTGGGGCTGTTCGTGTTCAACGAGCCCGCGACGCTGGCGCGGTTCTTCGTCGTCGGCCTGATCGCGCTCGGTACCATCGGTGTGCAACTGGCGTCGGCGCATTGAGCGCGCTGTTGTTTCATCACCTGCTCCACGGACGCCCGTCGTGGGTGGCGCTTGGGTGTGCTGTCTTGCTCGTCGGTTGCGCTTCGGCCCCGTTGGACCGCACCGAGCTGATGCCGGCGCCGGCGGTGTTCGAAGCGGGGCGGTTCGACCCCTTCGCCGAGGTGCCGCCGGAGTCGCGCCGGCTGGAGACAGAGATCCTATTCGCGACCGACCGCGATCCCGCCGGCGACGGCGATGTCGCACGTCACTATGCGAGCCGCCGCGGCTACTTGGTCCGGCTCGGGCGCGCGCGGATTCGCCACGGCGACGGTAAGCTGGAGTGGCCCGCGGCGACGCGGCTGTCGCTGCAGCCGAACCGCAAGCCGCCATACCGGCTGCGCGTGGAGGCTGTCGAGGAGTTCGGCGTCCTGCCCGAAACGGCTTCGCCCTTCACTGATCCGGCGCTCTTACCCGCCGATGCGGACGCGCCAGCGGCGGCCTTCGCCGCTGCTGTCAACGAAAAGCTGGCGCGATCGCAGAGCCGTGACATCGTCGTCTACGCGCACGGCTTCAAGGTGCCGTTCGAGGACCCGCTGCTGGTGGCTACCGAGCTATGGCACTTCATGGGCTACGACGGGGTGTTCATCCCGTACTCGTGGCCGGCGACACCGCGGTTGATGGCGTACTTCTCGGATGTCGAGACCACAACGCTCAGTGCGCACTACCTTATGCAGTTCATCCAGTTCCTTCGCCAGCGGACCTCGGCGGAGCGGGTGCACATCGTCGGCTACAGCGCCGGCACCCGGCTGGTGCTCGATGCGCTGTCGATGCTGGCGCTCGAGGGTCGGACCCGATCCGACGGGGCACGCATCGGTCAGGTGATCCTGGTGGGCAGCGACGTAGACACCGGCCTATTCGCAGCCGCCCTCACCAACGGGTTGCTGGAGACCAGTGAGCGCACAACGGTGTACCTGTCGAGCATCGACGGCGCGCTGCGCTTTGCGAACTTGGTGTTCGGTCGCGAGCGGCTTGGGCAGCTGCTCGATGGCGACATGCCGGCTCATGTGCGCTCGGCCCTCCGGGCGCGTGACGAGCTGGTCTTAGTGGACGTCACCGACGCCGAGGACGCCGGCGCCCGCAGCGGGCATTCGTACTTCCGCGATAGCCCCTGGGTCAGCAGCGACATACTCGCCACGCTGGCGTACGGGCTGGGCCCGTCCGAGCGCGGACTGGTTCAGTCGGACCCGGACCTGCCGATCTGGACCTTCCCATCGGACTTCATCGCTCGGCTGCAGCAGGCTCTTGTCTCCGAGACGCTGCACCGTGAGCGGCTGCTTCTGGCAGTCAGTTCAGGGCACCTGTCTGCCGCAACAGGTTGTGGATCGCCGTCGCGAGCTCGGCATAGCCGGCGGCATTGGGGTGGATCGTGTCGGACTTGAGGTTGGCGTCGGCGAGGATGTCGGCGAGGGCCTCATCTTCCAGCGGTACTCCCAGTTCCTCCGCCAGCTCCCGGTACAGCGGATGGGTGCCGATGAATAGACCGGGCTTGGGCACGCCAAGCAGCACGACGGACGCGCCACTCTGCTGCGCCAGCTCGGCCATTTCGCGCAGGTTGGCCTTGGTCAGGTGCAGATCGCGCTTGCGCAGCAGATCGTTGCCGCCATGGCCCAGGATCACCAGGCCCGGTTGCTCTTTGGCGAGCACTTCGGGTAGCCGCTCGAGACCGGCGTCACTCTCTTCGCCCGGAATGCCGGCGTTGACGACGCGCAGCCCGGTCGCGGCGGCCAGCACCGCCGGGTAGCTCTCATCGTTGCTGGCACCGGTGCCTCGGGTCAGGCTGTCGCCGAAGGCGAGCACGACGGCATCACTGGCCAGCGGCGGCAGTTGCGGACCGCCGCCGCAGGCGCTGAGCAGGAGGAATAGCGTGAAAGCAAACCCGGCGGGGTGGGGTAAGGCGAGAACCGCACCAAAGCGCCGGCAGCGACGAATCGGTTCGGTGCGGTTGGCAATCCG
>Ga0316198_10001926_pt1 | contig 12433 bp, 6 predicted proteins | sample OudBieAanoxic_MG_FD_204935 | JGI IMG/M metagenome (GOLD analysis project Ga0316198, IMG submission 204935) | Coastal sediment microbial communities from Oude Bieten Haven, Netherlands - site A anoxic | ecosystem: Environmental > Aquatic > Marine > Coastal > Sediment | place: Netherlands... | reverse complement strand
CGCCGTGTTCCGCCATGGCCGCCATAAAATCGATCTCCTGCTCGGTAAAATCCTTTGTTTCGGCCATGTACAGAGAAAGAATACCGATGGTTTTATTTTTGACGATGACCGCCACAGACAAGAGGGTTGCTATCCCTTCCGCCTTTTTCGCCTCGTGGTGCTCCAGACGGGGATCTTTGGTGGCATCGCGAAAGTGGAGATAGCCTTCCTTTTGGATGGCAGACACAATCTTTTTTGCTTTTAAGGGATTGGCGTGCAAGTACGTGTCGGACAATCCCTTTTGGGCCACCGGCACAAACACATCCTTGCCTTCATCGGCCAAAAAGAGACACGCGGCTTTGGCGCCCATGGTTTCAATAGCGCTGGCGACGATCAGGTTTAGCAGTTCCTTATTATCAAGGGTCGTCCCAAATGCCTTGCTGACTTTGCAAAATGTTTTAAAGTAGTCGTTTTTCTTCGTCATGGTTTGTCTCCTCAATAGTTGAAATCGCCTGGTATGAGTCTTTGCTTTTATCCCACTGGTTATTTTGGGTTGCTACGACACCGGTACCGATCCGGTTTTGGCCACGCTTTTTTTGACGGGTTTCGGCCCTGATGATGTCTTTTTGGCGCGGCGCCGGGGTTCTGCATGCTCTCTTTCCCTGAGCCAACCAGCGATTTTAGGCGCGAACTCTTTTTGAAACTTGGAGCTGACATAAATTCCGATGTGACCCGTTTGCAGGCAGATGTCCTGGGTGTCTTTACTGCCCACCTTGCTGGTCAGCAGTTCACAGGCAGCCGGTGGGACCAGGTGGTCGTACTGACCGTAAAAATTGATAAGCGGCATGGTGATTTTTTTAAGATCCACCCGCCGCCCGCCCAGTTCCATTTTGCTCTGGATCAGCAGGTTCTTCTGATAACAATCCGTTATGAACTGCCGAAACGTTTCACCGGGCACATCCGGACTGTCGAAGATCCATTTTTCCATGCGGACAAAGTTTTCCACAAAGGTTTTGTTGTCTATGTTTTCCAGGAAACCGACATACTTGTCGATCATCAGCCGGGCTGGGTTTAACAACAGAAATCCCAGGTTCATGATATCGCCGGGCATGTTGCCGAAGGTTTTGACCATGCGGTCAGCATCCACGTTTTTCATCCAGATGTGCAAGAGGCCCTGATCGGTATCGAAGTTGGTCGGGGTCACGGTGGTCACCAGGTTCTTGATTTTTTCAGGATGCAGCGCCGAATACATCACCGAAAAGGAGCCGCCCATGCAGATGCCCATTAAATTGATTTTAGGCAGGCTGTGCTGCCGGCAGATAAAATCGACGATGTTGTCCATGTAGCCGTTCACATGATCATCAATGGTCAGGAATTTGTCCTTGCGGGTCGGATACCCCCAGTCGATCATGTAAAGATCGATCCCATCGTTTAAAAAATTTTGCACGATGCTGCGACCGGGCTGAAGGTCGAGCATGGTCTCGCGATTGATCAGAGCATAGACCACCAGCAGAGGCGTTTTCATCAATTTACTCTTCGGTAAAACCGGATAATAGTGTTTTAATTTTACCCGGTCTTCCTGGTAAAGCACCTCATAGGGGGTAGTGGCAATGGCGGTATCGAGTTCACTCAGCAATACATCTTTAGCCTTTTGGGCCCGTTCCTGCGTTTTTTCGGCATCCTCGGCCAGCTTGGACAGGATTAAATCCACGGGAATTTTTGCTTCAGCCATAATGTCCTCCTTTATGTTACTGAATCTGAGGTTATTGGCGGCTGGTTTCCATTTCATGATTTTTTTCGTGTTCGCGCATCCGCTTTTTTAGCAGGTAAATCTCTTGGTACAATTCGTCCATATCCTTATCGGTCGGTACCGGCAAGGTTTGGAGGAAGTCTTGCAAGATCTCATTTTTAGATGCAACAAAATTTTCAAAAGCACCGAGGGTTCTGTCCATTTTATTGGTATACTCGGGTGACTTTAAAAGGGTCATGTAATGGCCTTCCAGTATTTTTATCCACATCTGATAATACACTTTAGGATTTTCCGGCAGCTGGCCTTCATCGGCCATTTCGGCCACCTTCTCCTGCATGACCTGTGTGGATTTTTCCATGGGTAGATAGAGAAGCTGGAGGAATTCAGCTATGGCGGCTTGAAACAAGTTAAAATTGTCCATGGCCTTGTTGGCTCTTTCCTGATAAGACCGGGTCAGACCCAACTGGGGCATAAACAACAGTTGCCGGAATTCCTTTTCGTATATTTCGCGCCAGACACTCACGGCGTCTTGGTCGAGATTATCGAACCTGTATGCTTCCGTGGATTGGCCGATTCTCGACAGGCGCTCGTACCACTGCTGCTGCAGTTTTAAATAGCTGTCCCAGCCGGTCTGGGTCATCTTCAATACGATTTCCGGTAGTGTCTGAATCCCCTCAAGAATGGATTTTCCGGCCTCTGGTTCGCTCATGGCAGAAGACATTGCCTTCCAAGATCTTAGAGCCGATTCCAAATTTTTTTTTGCCCGACTCCCCTCTTGTTTCGTCGAGGTGTCTGTTTTTCCTGAAGCGGCAGACCACATATCCATCACCGGCCCCCAGAAATCCGTTGCCGCTTTCATCCAGTTCTCCAGAACCGGCTTCGGATCGAAAGATTCTTTTTCCTTTTCATTCATGGTTCACCTCTCTTGAATCGGTTTTTACCATTGTCGATGGAGCTCAATTCTGACCGGAATCACCTTCAAAGCCGGCATCCGGGCCTGTGGATCCAGTGGTACGGAACTCATTAAGGTAATGAATCTCCCTGCAGTAAGCTGCAGGGTATCAAAGCCGTTTGATTATATCCCCTCACCCTAACCCTCTCCCCAGAGAGAGGGAATCTGTGGTGACCCTGTAGCGAGTTACAGGGAATTATCAAGTTAAAGTTAGGCCGATTATAGTGATTCGATGCGAAAAGGCATCCTCGGGAAACACTCTTACTGATCTTTAATTCGGAATATGGGTATCCATCGCGGCAATGCCCCTATAAACTTGACGAATCTCTCAAAGGTTTATCCTTTCGACCCCAACCGCAGACCGCCGTGAATAAAAAAGACATCACCGGCCAGGGCCTCGTTGCGATAAATATCTCCGACCAGCATCGCCACTTCTTCCGGTTCTACCAGTCGGCCAATGGGCACCTGGGAGACGATGGTTTCCAAAGCTTTCTGATTCATTCCCTTTACCATGGCGGTCCCTACATATCCCGGGGCAACAGCCACACAACGGATTTTATCGGCCAGCCCGCGGCGGAAGAACTCGGCTGTAATGACCTTGGGCATCACCGACATGGCCGCCTTGGTCGAAGAGTAATTGATCTGGCCGGCCGTACCCAAAGAACCGGTGGATGAGACGAGGCAGATCAGTCCCCTGCAGTTATGGTTGATCATGCGTTCGGCACACTCGCGAACCGTCAGAAATACACCCGTCAAGTTGATGTTGATCACCGCTGCAAAGTTCTCCAGAGACATTTTTCGCGAGACTTTCCCGGTTTCGCGGTCCGGAGAAACCATCAGGCCGTCTTTGATGATACCGGCAAAAGGGGCCACCAGGTTTATCTGACCGAATTTTTCGATGGCGGTATCGGCCAGCCTGGCGCAGTCCTCTTCTTTGGTGACATTGCAGAGTACCGTGGCCACATCGCCCTTGAGTTCCTCGGCGGCCTGCTTTAGAGCCGGTTCGACCACATCGCCGATGACGACCTTGCCGCCGTTTTCAACCCAGTACTTCGAAAGTGCCAGGCCGATGCCGCTGGCACCACCCGTAATCACAGCCACCGAATCTTTAATTTCCAGCATAAGTGCCTCCTATCTCCAACGGTTTGAGGATGATCCGGCAATCGGCCACCGTGGCCCCCTTGCCTTCTTCGTGGATCATCAGCGGGTTGATATCCATTTCGCTGATTTCAGGGTGGTTCAATACCAAATCCGATAAGCAGACCAATGATTTTTCGATCACGACCAGATCCGCCTTTGGACGTCCCCGGAATCCTTCGAAAAGTTTGAAACCTTTAATTTCATGCATCATCCGGCGGGCTTCATTGCGGCCAATTGGTGCCAGCCGAAAAACCACATCTTCAAACAACTCCACGTAGATCCCCCCCAATCCAAACATGAGCAAGGGTCCGAATATCGGATATCGGTTCATGCCCAGAATCGTTTCGGTGCCGGGGGGCGCCAATTTTTGAACCAAGACCCCCTCGATGATGGCATTGGGATCGTATCTGGATGCGCGGGTGACAATATCGTGGAAGGCTTTTTGAACCGCCTCACGGTTTTTGAGTCCCACCACGACGCCGCCGGCATCGGATTTATGCAGAATTTGCGGGGAGACAATTTTCATCACGACCGGATAGGTGATCTCTTCAGCGATGTCAACGGCTTCACGGTCGTCTTTGGCCAGCCGTGTCGGCAGCACATTGAAACCGTAGCATTGGAGCAGGTCCGTTCCGTCCAATTCACCCAAATGGATTTTCCCCGCCGCAAGACAGGACTGGATGATTCGATCGGCCCGCTCCCGATCGTGTTGGAGCGTCAACGGGGCCAGCTGCTGGCGGCTCACCCACTGGGAGTACTTGTAAAGGGTCCCGAAGGCCTTGGCGGCGTTTTCCGGAAAGTTGAACACCGGATAGCCGTGCTGCTGCAGATATTTGACCCCGGCCGAGACATCGACGATTCCCATGAAGCTGCACAGGATCGGTTTTTGGGAACCCCTGGCCACGCGCACAATCGCTTCGGCGGTGGCCAGCGCGTTGGTCATCGACTGCGGCGTCAAGATCACCAGTGCCCCGTCTACGCCTTCATCCTTTATTACCGCTGACAGTGCATTTTCATAACGATCCGGGGAAGCATCACCGATAACATCGACCGGATTGTTGAGATTGGCGGTCTCGGGAAGATGGCTGGCCAGGGCCGCGACGGTTTCTTCCTGAAAACGGGCCAGCCTGAGACCGGATGAAACCGTCACGTCGGTGGCCACGATTCCCGGTCCCCCGGCATTGGTGATAATAGCCACCCGGTTGCCGCGGGGGACCTTTCGGCGCAGTTTGCCAAGGGCGCTCTCCTCTTTATAGGCAAAGGCGCTCGCAAAATCAAAAAGCTCGTGGATTGATTCGGCACGGATGATACCGGTTTGCTTGAAAATCGCATCGTAAACCGCTTCGGATCCGGCCAGCGCGCCGGTATGCGAGGCGGCCGCCGCCGCGCCGGCCATGGTCCGGCCGGATTTGATCACCAGCACCGGCGTTCTGCGATAGCCGGACGTGATTTCTTTTACCGTTTCGACAAATTCCATGCCCCGGCGCAGTTCTTCCAGGTAGATCATGATGACCTCGGTGTTCGGGTCCTCATGCAGATACCGCAACAGATCCAGCTCGTCCACGTCGGCTTTGTTGCCGATGGAGATAAATTTTGAAAACCCGAAGTCCCGGTCGGCGGCAAAATCCAGAACGGCCGTACACAACGCGCCGCTTTGGGATATAAAAGAAATTTTACCGGGTTTTGGCATGCGCGCCGAAAAACTGGCGTTTAGCCGCGCTTCGGGCAGGGGATTGATGACGCCCAGGCAGTTGGGACCGACCAGCCGGATGTCCGCTTCTTTGCAGATCGAAACGATCCGGTTTTCGATCTCAGCGCCGCGCTCACCGACTTCACGAAATCCGGCCGAAACGATCACAATCCCTTTAACCCCCGATTCAGCCGCCTCTTTGACGGCTTCAAGGGCCAGCCGGGGGGGGAGAATGAGCATGGCCAAATCCACTTGATCGGGTATTTCTTTAACCGACGGATAGGCCCGGACACATAAAATCGATTTGGCGTTGGGATTGACCGGATAGAGGGTGCCGGTGTAGCCGCCGCGCAAAATGTTGGCGAAAATGTCATGTCCCACCTTGCCGGGTGTTGTCGAGGCGCCGACAACGGCGACCGATTGCGGTGAGAAAATGGCATCGAGCGCGTGCATGAGCAATTCTCCTGTTCTGTAAGGGCAGAGACGTCGTCAAGCGGGGTCGTCAAAGCGGCAGTTCAGCAGCAAATCATCCCCCAAAACCGAAACGACTTTGTACGGCAATGTCTTGAAAAGCTTTATCATGCGTTGGTTTTGCGGTGATGTGATGGCAAACAAGCCGGAGATTCCGTTTTCCCGGGCGGCTTCGGCCAGCTTGCGGATTAAAATCCGGCCGAGCCTCTTGCCCTGATAGTCTTTGCTGACCGAAAAGGCGATTTCCGCTAGATTTTTCGCTTCTTCAAGATAATACTCTCCAACACCCACCACGCGGCCAAAACCGAACTCTCCCACAACGGCGACAATGGTCAGATTGCGGATGTAATCAATCTGGCTCATGCCTTCCACATCATCGCGCACGAAACTTTTTTTTGCATGAAAGAATCGCGAAACGATGTCTTGTCGATCCAGGTGGTAGAAGTGTTCCTGGATCCTTCTTTCGTCAACCGGTTTCGCCGGTCGCAAAATAATCTTTTCACCGTCAATGACGATGGTTTCCTCGATTTTAACCGGATAGATGCCGTGGACCGATTCACCTAAACTCCGTTCGGCACCGATCATGCCCAATTGTTTGGCTTTATGCATCAGCTCATCCCGAAAATCGGGATGAGCGATGCTGATCATGGCCAACGCCCGTTCCTGGGTGCTTTTTCCGAAAAGATTGACCACGCCGTACTCCGTTACGACATAGCGCACGTCGTCCCTTGGAACGGTGACGATCGTATTGTTCTGCAACGGCACGATCCGACTGGTTTTGCCGTCATCGGTGGTCGAGTGGAGCATGATGATTGATTTTCCGCCGGGAGAGCGGTTCGACCCCCTGACAAAGTCTGGAATGCCTGAAACCCCGGCGAAAAGGGTGTACGCCACCGCATCGCAGGAAACTTGACCGGCCAGGTCCATGCACTGCGCCACGTTCATGGAAACCATTTTGTTGTGACGGGCGATGATATCGATGTCATTGACGTAATCGGTGGGATAAAAGTCCACCGCTGGATTGATATGCAGGAATTCATACAAGGCCTGTGTTCCAACGGCACAACTGGCGACCAGTTTGCCGTTGTTATAGCCTTTGCTGCGGTTATTGATAACGCCCTTGGCATACAGATGCATGATATCCTCGGTGACGAACTGTGAATGGATCCCCAGATCATTCTTGTCCGACAAGGCCAGGCCGGTTGCCTGGGAGGCGGCATCCAGGCCGATCTGCAGGGTTGAACCATCCTCTATCAGGCGGGCGATATGCCGGCCGATGAGATTGGCCGGCTCTGACTTTGGAGCCGGAGAGATGGTCAGGAGATCCTCATCGTGCTCGACAATGGCATCCACATCATTGACATGGATAAAACTCCGGCCCAGCACCATGGGCATCTTCGTATTGACCTGGGCAATCACCCGGTCGGCGGCAAGGGCGGCCGCCAGGGTGACATCCACCGAAACCCCCAGGCTCATCCAGCCAAAATCATCCGGCGGGCTGACCTGGACCAGGGCCACATCGAGGGGAATCCTTCTGCTGGTGAAGAGCTGGGGTATCGCGGACATGATCACCGGTGTGTAAAAGCGCATGTTTCTTGCCAGTCCACCGGACCTGGCCGATCCGAGATAAAAGGACCGGATACCCAGGCTTTGATCCTGGGTTTTGTTGGCGATCAAGTACAAGGGGGTGGTTTCTTGGGACATCAGACGAATAATCTCGATATTGCTGAAACGCGGGGCGGCTTCGGCAAGCCCCCTGACCAGACATTGGGGCTCGCCGCAATAAGACCCGATAAAAATCCGCTGGCCCGAGCGTATCGAACCGATGGCCTCTTGAACGCTTTTTTTCTTTAGGACATAATCGTCCGCCCAATAACTTCCGATTGTCATGAAATGCCCCCTACACTTTTTCCAAAACCGTGGCCATGCCCTGGCCGCCGCCGATGCACAGGGTGGCAAGGCCCAGGTCATGGTCCTTTCGCACCATCTCGCCCATCAGGGTCAGGACGATGCGGGCGCCGGTACAGCCGATGGGATGACCGATGGAAATTCCGCTTCCGAGAACATTGGTCTTATCCATGTCGAAGTTCAACTCTCTCACGCACGCAATGGCCTGAGCGGCAAAGGCCTCGTTGAGTTCAACGGCACCGAAGTCATTGACGGAAAGATTTTCTTTTTGAAGGAGTTTTCTCACCGCCGGTATGGGGCCCAGGCCCATGAAGGCGGGATCCAGTGCTCCGGAAGAACAGGCTTTTATTTTAACCAAGGGCTTGAGTCCAAGATCCTTGGCTTTGGCATCCGACATGATCAACAGAGCGGCAGCGGCATCATTGATGCCTGAGGCATTTCCGGCTGTCACGGTACCATCTTTCTTAAAAGCCGGACGCAGTTTGGCCATTTTTTCCGCCGAGGTATCCATCGGCCGCTCATCGGTGTCGAAAATCAGCGGTTCGCCTCTGCGCTGGGGGATGAGCACCGGCACGATCTCTTGTTTAAAGAGCCCATCGGCAATGGCCCTTCTCGCCCGCTGATGGCTGAGGGCCCCGATCTCATCCTGTTCTTCTCTGGAAATACCGTACGTTGCGGCGATATTTTCAGCGGTCATCCCCATATGATAGCCATAAAAAACCTCATTCAGCCCATCCAGGGTTAAAAGATCCACCATTTCCACGTTGCCCATGCGGGCGCCCCATCGGGCAGCGGGCACCACATAAGGGATCAGGCTCATATTCTCCATCCCACCGGCCAGGATAATCTCCGCCTCTCCGTAGCGGATCGCCTGAGCGGCCAGGGCCATTGCCTTCATGCCGGAAGCACAGAGCTTGTTGATCGTATACGCCCCGGTTTCTTTGGGGATACCGGCCCGGATGGAGGCCTGCCGGGCCACATTCTGACCCTGGCCGGCCGCCACGACATTGCCCATGATCACTTCGTCGATATTCACCGGCTGCAGGGCATCGTCGTAGTCATAGAACCCTTTTTCCAGTTCCACCTGCCCCGTGTCTTTAAGGGCATCCGGCTCGAATCGGGTCAGTTTTTCAGAGGCGACAGGCCGCAAACCGACCTTTTTGAGGGTCTCTTTCAATACTAAAGCCCCTAATTGCACCACCGGTGTGTCTTTCAGGCTTCCGGCAAAGGCCCCTACCGGGGTTCTGGCGCCGGAAACAATCACAACATCTCTCATGATTCAATCTCCTTTTCAGATTCTTCCGCCGCCTCGGCGGGGAGTTTTTCTTCAGCAAGCCGCTTCAGGTTTTCATAGCGCTCATTGTATTCTTCCTCCAGGCGCGCATTGAGCCGTTTGGCCTCATCCGGGAATAATTTTTGCAGAGACGCGTATCGCACTTCACCGGCTAAAAATTCCTGCAGACTTCCATCGGGTTGTTTGGAATCCAGGGTAAATGGATTTTTGCCCTCGGCCTTCAGTGCGGGGTTATACCGGTAAAGCGGCCAGTAACCGCTCTGAACGGCCAGTTTGGTCTCTTCCTGGCTTTTTCCCATCCCCTTTCTGATCCCCTGGTTGATACAGGGAGCGTAGCACATGATCAGCGAGGGCCCGTTGTAGGATTCGGCTTCGGTAACCGCTTTCATGAGCTGCTGCTTGTTGGCCCCCATGCCGACATTGGCAACGTAGACATAACCGTAGGACATGGCAATGGCACCCAGGTCTTTTTTGGCGGTTTTCTTGCCGGAAGCCGCAAATTTGGCCACGGAGCCGGTGGGCGTCGCCTTGGAGGACTGACCACCGGTGTTGGAATACACCTCGGTGTCGAAAACGATGACATTGATGTCTTCGCCGGTTGACAGCACATGATCGATGCCGCCAAAGCCAATGTCATAAGCCGCACCGTCGCCGACAAAAATCCAGTAGGATTTCTTGGTAAACAGCTTGGACATACTCGCGATTTCATTCAATAGTGGATTGTCGCGGTGCGCCGGCAGAAGCGCTTTGAGCCGGTCGCCGTATTGCCGGGACCCCTCGGCATCCTGCATGTTGTCCAGCCAGCCGGAGAGGGCGTCTTTGACCTCCTGCGGCAGCGTGTCAACCGCCAGGCCCTCCTTGGCCCGGTCCGCCAATTTGCGCCGCTGCTGAAGGGCGCCTAAAAACATACCGTAGGTAAATTCGGCCGAGTCCTCGAACAGCGAATTGCCCCAGGTGGGGCCAAAGCCGTCCTGATTGACGCAGTAAGGGATGGCCGGTGCGCTGCCGCCCCAGATGGAACTGCAGCCGGTGGCATTGCCAATGACCATCCGCTCGCCGTAAAGCTGGGTCAGGAGCTTGGCATAGGGCGTCTCCCCGCAGCCTGAACAGGCCCCTGAGAACTCGAGCAGCGGCCGGCAGAACTGGCTGCCTTTGAGAGAAGTGCGCTTCAGTAGATTATCCCGCACCGGCAGGGTTGCGGTATACTGCTGACAGGGCACCTGACGGGCCGTTTGGGTGTCCAGCGGTTTCATGACCAGGGCCTTTTTCTTGGCCGGACAGATGTCCGCGCAGTTGCCGCAGCCCATGCAGTCCAGGGGATAGACCTGAATGCGGAAGTGATACTCCTTGAGTTCTTTGCCGAGGGCTTTTTTGGCCTCGAACCCCGCCGGCGCCTCCTTCACCTCTTCATCCGTCAACAGCAGCGGGCGGATGGTGGCGTGGGGACAGACCATGGCGCACTGGTTGCACTGGATGCAGTTGTCCATGACCCATTCCGGTACCATAAAGGCAACCCCCCGTTTTTCATACTGGGTCGTGGCCACCGGGAAGATGCCGTCCGGCGCAAAGGCGCTCACCGGCAGCTTGTCGCCCTGCTGGGCCACCATGGGGCGCAAGACCTTTGTGACGAACGCCGGCTCGTCTTCGGCCGGCCCGGGCTGATCCGGGGCCTCGGCCCAGACGGCGGGGTATGTGATTTCCACCAGGTTATCCAGGGTTTTGTCCACGGCCGCGACGTTCATGTTGACGATCGCATCCCCCTTTTTGCCGAACATCTTTTTGATCTGATCCTTGAGATAGGCGATGGCGTCTTCGACCGGGATGACGTTGGCCAACTTGAAAAAAGCGGTCTGCATAATCATGTTGATCCGGCCTCCCAGGCCGACGTCACTAGCGATTTTGACCGCATCGATATTGTAGAATTTAAGCTTCTTGGCAGCGATGGTGCGCCGCATCGCAGCCGGAAGCTTTTCTTCCATCTCGGCCAGGCTCCAGGGAGAATTAAGCAGGAAGGTTCCGCCGGCCTTGATCCCTTCCAGGACGTCATAGGTAGTGACATAGCTGTCCTTGTGGCAGGCGATGTAGTCGGCCGCATCGATGAGATACGTCGAGCGGATCGGGGTTTTGCCGAAGCGCAGATGCGACATGGTGACCCCGCCGGATTTCTTGGAGTCATAGGCAAAATACGCCTGGGCAAACATGTCCGTGTTGTCGCCGATGATTTTGATCGCGCTTTTATTGGCCCCTACGGTTCCGTCGGCGCCCAGGCCCCAGAATTTGCACTGGACCGTGCCCTCCGGGGCCACATCGAATCCTGAGGTGACGGCCAGCGATGTGTGCGTCACATCGTCATCAATTCCCACCGTAAAATGATTTTTTGAAGCTTCTGCGGTCATATTGTCAAAGACCGCTTTGACCATGCCGGGATTAAATTCTTTGGAACCGAGACCATAACGGCCGTTTAGAATTCGCGGCATCTTTTTTTTACTTTCGACATAGGCGGCGCATACGTCCAGGTAGAGCGGGTCCCCCACAGCGCCCGGCTCTTTGGTGCGATCCAGCACTGTTATAACTTCCGCCGATTCCGGTATGGCGGCAAAGAGATGCTCGAAAATAAAGGGACGATACAGGCGAACCTTCACCAGGCCCACCTTTTCGCCCTTGGCGGCCAGATAATTGACCACCTCTTCGATGGTTTCACACGATGACCCCATCGAAATGATGACTCGCTCCGCCTGGGGGTCCCCGACATAATCAAAGAGCTTGTACCTGCGGCCGGTCAGATCGCCCACCTTCTGCAAGTATTGTCCGACAATGGCGGGCACTTTTGCGTAATACGGGTTGACGGCTTCGCGTCCCTGGAAATAGATATCCGGGTTCTGGGCCGTGCCCCTTAGTTCCGGCCTTTCCGGGTTGGCGCCCCTGGCACGGAATTCGGCCACGGCTTCCCGGTTCACCAAACCGGCCATATCGTCGTAGGCGATCATTTCGATCTTCTGGATCTCATGCGAGGTACGGAATCCGTCGAAGAAATGCAGAAAGGGAACCCGGCCTTCGATAGCGCAAAGATGCGCCACCAGCCCCAAGTCCATGACTTCCTGCACCGATGCCGATGCGAGCAAGGCAAAGCCGGTCTGGCGGACCGCCATGACATCCTGGTGGTCGCCGAAAATGGAAAGCGCATGGGCGGCAACGGCGCGGGCCGAAACATGCAACACACCGGGCAGAAGCTCTCCGGACATTTTATAC
>Ga0316198_10001924_pt1 | contig 12440 bp, 13 predicted proteins | sample OudBieAanoxic_MG_FD_204935 | JGI IMG/M metagenome (GOLD analysis project Ga0316198, IMG submission 204935) | Coastal sediment microbial communities from Oude Bieten Haven, Netherlands - site A anoxic | ecosystem: Environmental > Aquatic > Marine > Coastal > Sediment | place: Netherlands... | reverse complement strand
TTTAGCTCCAGCGTCTTTCAGCTTCTCACAGGCAATAGTTATCCCTTCATTTGATCCGGATATGACCAGTTGTCCCGGACTATTATAATTGGCTGGTACGACTACCTCGTCAATACCCTCGCAAATAGCAATTACTTTTTCATCTTCCATACCGAGGATAGCTGCCATAGTGGAAGGATTTACTTCACAGGCTTTCTGCATGGCCTCAGCCCTCTTTGAAACAAGTGTCAGTCCATCTTCAAAACTTAATACCCTATTCGATACCAATGCTGAAAACTCACCCAGCGAGTGCCCTGCAACCATATCGGGTTTAAATTCTTCAGCGATCAATGCTGAAATTACGGAGTGAAGAAATATAGCTGGTTGTGTAACTTTTGTCTGCTTCAATTCTTCAGCTGTACCGTCAAACATAATATCTGTTATCCTGAAACCCAGAACTTTGTTGGCAGACTCAAATAATATTTTCGCCTTCTCAGATCTTTCATATAATTCCTTTCCCATACCAGGAAATTGAGCTCCCTGGCCAGGAAAAATGTATGCTCTCATGCTCTTCTTTTTTAATGGAATGACAAAACTATATATTATAACAATAAAACAATCAATTTTATTTTATTATTGAAGGAGCAATACATCACAGAAGGTCATTTTATTTTAAAAAATTGCACAATCCCCGGAATAAACTTTTTCACCACATGAATGTGGAGTTTTAAAGGACTCTGTGAATTAGAATTGGATATTAGTGAGATCTTATATTATTGCTTTCCCTTTTTCCTGTAGACCTGTCCCATATAGTTCAGGTAAAGCACACCAAGAATAATAATGGATATGGCTATGATTGACAGATATTTATCCAGGTTCAGGAGATGGAGGATTGGGTAGGATAATATCATTAGAATGCCCATAATCAGAAAGCTATTTCTAAAGGTCAGTGCATACTTCTCAATATCGAATTTCTCCTTTTCTTTTTTAGAAAGTGTGTTGTAGCCGGCAATCAAATTATATGCTTTCGCTTGCTGGATGTATATTCCAAACCCACTGATAAACAGACCTGAAAAAACAATTACTCCTATGAGTATAGCCTGATCGTTCATAATTATTTACCTGAATATCTGTACCCAGCCTTTCAGTGTCTGGGACCTCAACTGAGGATCATTCATATCATATTGAATGTCTACTTTATAATAGTACACCCCGTTTTCAAGTATTACACCATCATTGGTAACACCCTCCCAATTGATCAGAATTGAATTCTCACCCCCGCTGGTTTCTGAATAAACCTCTTTGCCCCATCGATTGAAAACCGTGAAAGTAAGAGAATTTACAAATCTTGGACATTTTATTAGTGGGAATTGATAGGGTTCAAAAGTGTCGTTTTTGCCATCATTGTTCGGAGTAAACACATTTGGTAATTCGTAATATGGACAATTCTCATATTGCTTTACTTTACTGAATTCTCCGGTATTGCCAGACCTGTCAACAGCCCTGATTTTATAGCATCCTTTGAATGAGTTTAGTCCTTCGTGGAGGAAAGATTCCCCTGGTGCCAGACCGACGATATTATAATCCTCCTCGAAACAAGTTTCGGAGAACCACACTTCATAATATACAATATCCCTCAAACAATCATTATCATCTCCTATCGGGGTTGATGTCCATTCAATCTCATGAAAGAAATCGTCGAAATTACATGGTTTATCTTCAACAAAACTAAGGCAGGTTGTATCGCTGACAATAGTATCCCCTATATCAATGATAACACAGGGAGGAATCGTATCATTCGGTTGGTTGCAGATTATCTGTGAATCGTTTATGAGTGGTTCAATAACCTGAGGATTCCCATAAGATCCCTGAGTGGTTACATAATAGCAGTAAAAGGTATTTTCATCCAGCTTTACCCCATTGACCTGTCCTGAATCGATATAATTAAATCCATTCAGATTAACATCCACACTATCTAAAAGAAAAAACTCACCATCATCGGAGGGATTGATATTATCTCTGTAAATATAATGGTAGGGATAATCCTGTGTATTATTTGACCAGGGCACATTGGCCTCCCATATCAATTCTATACTGTTAACACGCGGATCTGTGGATAATCGGACAGAAGATGCAAGTCCTGACGGACCTACCTGTGCACCATTGTTGTCATAGGCCACCACTACATAACTGTAAGCCGACAGATCAGTATCGATTCCTGAATCTATATATGTCGTATCAGTCAGCACAATCGGGCCCACAGGTGTGCCTGATCCATTCAAGCCTTCGTACCTGAACAACTCGTAGGTATATGGAGGTGGATAAATTCCCTGGTCCGCATCAAACGGGCTTGTCCATTGTAATTCAATTTCCCCATTTTCTGTATCAGTTTCCAGGATACTGACTTTCGTGATCACAGGTCCAAACTGACCCTCGTCCTCTTCTATGGTTACACATACTTCATCAGATGCATAACTTACACCACCGCCCGGGAGTTTATATTCTGCAACCAATCGGTAACAATAAGTAGCACCATAATCCAAACGTGATCCATTATTTGTGTCAATATAATCTATCTGGTCTATTGGTACGGTAGCTATGAGTGTATAACCGGCATATTCAGGCATTCCTACTTCGCAATTGTCCGGTTCAAATTCAAAGCTGTCGACTCTTCTCCAGACTTGCATGGTGCCGGCAAAGGATTCACAGGCATACTGGCTCCAGTCCAGGGCAACACGCCTTCCAGACAATGGAGAGGCAGTAAGTCCTTCCGGTGCAGGACCAACTACGGTAACTTCCCAGGTGGCAAAATCGACGAGGGAAGGCCCTTCCAGCCTATCAGGAAAATCCTTGGCTTTAAAGGTGATCTGATACGGCAATGATCTTACATGTGAACAGTTGGTCTGCCATTGAAAGTCAATAAATGCCGGAGTAGGTTGTGGATTTACCGGATCATCAGGTTGAGGGTCATACGTTGCCGGAGAAGATGATATTTCATAAGGCCCGCCAAAAGACGAAATGGTGATGCGGTGGCCATCCGGATCATCAGCACGGATAACTTCTTCCAATAAAGTTCCTGCTTCAACACATGTGTCCTCAGGTATCGTAAGTTCCGGTCGTTCATTGTCACAATCCTCAACCAGGATCTGCATATCTCTTGTTACATATCCCATCGGAAACCATTCATTCAGGTCGGGGAAAAATCTCCATTCTCTTACGATAAAGGCAATATTGTATTCGTCTTCCGTTCCGGGAGCATCCCATATCAGGTCGCCTGAAATTGGGTCAAGCGTATACGTGGGAGGGCCTGTCCCGTCTTCATTTGTAACACCAGGAACAGTCTCAATATCATATACGTTTGGAAGTCTGTAATTAACCACAGGCATATCAACATCCTGCTTATTGACTACAATGTGATAAGACAGGCTGTCACCATCGATATCCCAGCCACCGCCATTGTGAAAAAACGCTTTCCCAACACAGGCTCTGTCAAGTGGAGGATTCAGTAGGACCGGTGTATTGTTGCACCCAAAAAAAGGATCGACAACAATCTGAGTCTCTATATAAAAAGGTGTATTAACAGAATTATCCATGTTGGCCACACTGGCATTCCTGTTAAATTCACGGTAAGTTACGGTATAAGTACCAGGTCCCGGGAAAGTATGTTCTGCATAAAATATGTTTAAAGCTACCTCATCGCCCAGGTCCTGGAAAAAATCAGGATTACCAGGTGTAAATCCAATTGGAGCTGATCCGTCACCGAATTTCATTTCACCCCCTCCAAACAATACAGTTGAGCCGGTATCAGTATAACCGATTAATGTAAAACGATAGGTATTGGATTGACAATCTAAAAGTTCAGCGATAATTTCGCCGGCACGAATATGTGTTGCATACACCTTTACTGTTGCCATCAATAACAGCAACATCAATACCAGAGATATCCTATACCTACTCATCAGAATTTCTATATCCTATGTAATATCAACGACAAAACTAATCAACTAATATACAAACAAATAAAATTAACAATAAGTTATGCTTACAAAGTAAATATTCTTTAATTATGGAAATTAATTTCTTATTTTTGGTTATCAGTTTTTTGAATCGATATACTTTTGATACAACACATCATACCTTGTTTTTTTACTATACAGATCATAAAATTAATAGAACATGAGTTGGATTACAGATACTCTGGGTAGTTCCATTGGTAAAAAACTATTAATGTCTTTAACCGGACTATTTTTAATTATGTTCCTTGTCATACATCTGATTGGAAATCTGGCAATTTTCTCAGATGACGGGGGATTGGCTTTTAACAGTTATGCCGTTTTTATGACTTCGTTTCCATTGATAAAAGCTGTTTCGTATTTGCTATATTTCAGCATTTTACTACATGCGTTTTATGCTTTTATGCTTTGGATCCTGAACCGGAAAGCCAGGCCGGTCCGGTATGCGGTAGAACATGCCATCCAGAATAGTTCCTGGGCTTCCCGCAGTATGACTTTACTCGGTTCTCTTATTTTTATCTTCCTGATCATGCACCTGAAGGATTTCTGGTGGCAGTATAAGTTCGGAGGAGGATATGATTTTGAAATCGACGCGAACGGCAACCGGGATTTATATAAGCTGGTCATATTACAGTTCCAATATACCTATGTGGTCGTAGCATACCTGATAGGGCTGGTAGCACTGGCCTTCCATTTATGGCATGGATTTCAAAGTGCTTTTCAGACACTGGGCCTTAATCATGATCGATATACGCCATCCATTAAGTTTCTCGGCATTCTGTACGCAGTCGTGGTACCACTGGGATTTGCCAGCATGCCCGTTTACATTTACTTTTTTATGAATTAAAAATTGAATAGATAATTATGTCTCTTGATTCAAATATACCAGAAGGTCCTTTAGCGGAGAAGTGGACCAAATATAAATTCGATTTAAAACTTGTTAATCCCGCCAATAAGCGGAAATATGATATCATCGTTGTTGGTACTGGTCTGGCCGGTGCTGCGGCTGCCGCATCTTTCGGGGAACTGGGCTATAATGTAAAGGCCTTCTTTTACCAGGACAGTGCCAGGAGAGCGCATTCCATTGCTGCCCAGGGCGGAATTAATGCTGCTAAAAACTACACCAACGATGGGGATAGTGTTTTCAGGTTATTTTATGATACTATAAAAGGTGGCGATTACCGTTCCAGGGAAGCCAATGTATATAGATTGGCAGAGGTAAGCAACAACATCATCGACCAGTGTGTTGCCCAGGGGGTCCCTTTTGCCCGGGAATATGGCGGCTTGCTGGATAACCGGTCCTTCGGAGGAGCACAGGTATCAAGAACCTTCTATGCACGGGGACAAACCGGTCAGCAGTTGCTTCTGGGTGCCTATTCAGCTTTAAGCCGGCAGGTGGCATCTGGTAAAGTGACACTATTCCCGAGAACAGAGATGCTGGATGTGGTGCTGGTAGATGGCAAAGCCAGGGGAATCGTTACCCGGAATATGATTACGGGAAAAGTCGAATCCCACAGTGCGCATGTTGTCGTGCTGGCTACCGGTGGATATGGCAATGTGTTTTTCCTATCTACCATGGCCATGGGTTGCAACGCATCTGCTGTCTGGCGGGCACACAAGAAAGGAGCCTTTTTTGGCAACCCAAGTTTCACACAGATTCACCCTACCTGCATACCGGTTCATGGAGACCAGCAATCAAAACTTACCCTGATGTCCGAATCTTTAAGAAATGACGGCCGGGTATGGGTGCCAAAGACCAAGGAAATCGCAGAGAAGCTTCGGGCTGGCGGAATGAAACCCACAGAGATTCCGGAAGAGGACAGGGATTATTACCTTGAAAGGATATATCCGTCTTTTGGAAACCTTGTCCCGAGGGATGTAGCTTCACGAAATGCCAAGAATGTTTGTGACGAAGGCCGTGGAGTGGGTGAAACAGGGCTCGCAGTATTTCTCGATTTCAGAGATGCCATTGAAAGGGATGGTGTAGATGTGATCAAGGCAAAGTATGGGAACCTGTTCCAGATGTATGAAAAGATCGTGGATGACAATCCATATGAAACACCTATGATGATCTACCCGGCGATTCACTATACCATGGGAGGTTTATGGGTAGATTATAACCTGATGACGACCATTCCGGGACTGTATGCTACTGGAGAATGCAATTTCTCCGATCATGGTGCGAACAGGCTGGGCGCAAGCGCATTGATGCAAGGACTCGCCGACGGTTATTTTGTAATACCTTACACCATTGGGGATTACCTGGCAGGAATGCCTTATGATAAAGTGTCGACAGATCATCCTGAATTTCAAAAAGCTGAAAAAGAGCTTAAGGAAAGGATCGATAAATTACTGAATATAAACGGTTCGAAAACGGTAGACTATTTTCACAAGCAGCTTGGTCACATTATGTGGGAAAAATGTGGCATGTCGAGGAATGCACAGGGACTGAAAGAAGCTAAGGAAGAGATCCGGAAATTGAGGGAAGAATATTGGAAAGACGTAAAAGTGCTGGGGGTCAATGAGGAATTGAATATGACACTTGAAAAGGCCCTGAGGGTAGCTGATTTCATGGAACTGGCTGAACTCATGGTGGATGATGCACTGGACAGGAAAGAATCCTGTGGGGGACATTTCAGAGAGGAAAGCAAAACACCGGAAGGCGAAGCCAAGCGGGATGACAAGAATTTCGCGTATGTTTCTGCCTGGGAGTACACAGGTGAGGGCAAACCTGAAGTATTGCATAAAGAAGAATTGGTATTTGAAAATGTTGAATTGACTCAAAGAAGCTACAAATAATGGAAAAAGGAAGAACATATACATTGAAGGTATGGCGTCAGCCGAATGCTGATGCGAAAGGAGCTTTTAAAAACTATAAGGTAGAAGATATATCTCCGGGATCATCATTCCTTGAAATGCTGGATATATTGAATGACCAGCTTTCAGAAAAGGGTGAGGATCCCGTTCATTTCGACCATGACTGCCGTGAGGGGATATGTGGTATGTGCAGCCTGTTCATCAATGGAAGACCTCACGGACCGGATGAAGAGATTACTGTATGCCAGTTACACATGCGGGTATTCAAGGATGGAACAAAGATCACCATAGAGCCTTGGAGGGCCAATGCTTTTCCGGTTATCAAGGACCTGGTGGTTGACCGGAGCGCTTTTGACAGGATCGTGCAGGCCGGAGGATTTATCTCCGTTAATACTGGTGCCGCAGATGATGCAAATTCCATCCCCATCCCGAAAGTGAATGCTGACCTGGCCATGGACGCTGCTGCCTGTATTGGATGCGGTGCATGTGTGGCGGTCTGTAAGAATGCTTCAGCTATGTTGTTTACAGCTGCCAAGGTATCGCAGCTGGCTTTATTACCGCAGGGTGATATTGAACGAAAAGAAAGGGCGATGAAGATGGTGGCACAGATGGATGCCGAGGGATTTGGTGCATGTACCAATACCGGTGCCTGTTCCGCAGAATGCCCTAAAAGTATTGACCTGTCTGTAATAGCCCGTATGAACAGGGAATATTTTACAGCGAAGATAACGACGTAATTCAGTCATATAGCCTGGATTTACAGGGTATACTTTACTTCAAAACTTAGAGGGTAAATGACTCTGTTTAGCCAGAATATACAGTGAATACTTAACAACGAAACCAACAACATAATTCAGTCGATTTGGTTTGAATTAGGGTGGAATACCTTAAAGTAGAACTTGTTTAGTAAATCAGTCGATTTGGCCTTAAGTAATAAAGAATACTTCGCAGCACGTAACGCTGAATTCTGGCCGTAATTATCGGATAGCGTTTATATAATACCTTTCACCCGTCGGTAGGCTGACCGCAAGCCAGCTTGTGGATCTGCAATATGATATACCTGCAGATGTTCCTGATACTAAATCCCCCAGTCAGGGATAGGAATTTTTTTATTTTTAGATCTTTTATTACATGAGTTTGTCCTGTAGAAAAGTGTATTGTCATAGTGGTTATTTATTATCTTTTTTATACCCATGGACATTTATGCAATAACGGGCTTCAGCAATACCACTACTTTGACGGTGAACCGTATTGTAAATTTTATATTCAAATATCAGATCGCATCAGAAGATGAACTTGAAAATATATTCAGGTCCGTGGATTATGCATTAAGTCCTTACAAGTATCAAGGGGGGTTTGTCTTATTGGCGGAAGACAACAGCTCTATTATCGGATCCGTAGTTGTAAACCGAACCAACATGGAAGGCTATGTGCCCAAAAACTTGATGGTCTATTTTGCTGCGGATCCAAATTCCGCCTATCCGGATATAGAAAAGAAGTTGTTAAAAAAGGCGATTCAGTTGACCAGCGGAGAAATCGCCTACCATGCTTCCCTTAACAGCCCTGCACTGGAATTACTTGAAGATGTAGGTTTTGAAAAGAATTTCTTTGAAATGCGATTGAAAAGGTGAAATATTACATCTTCACTGATTTATGACATAATCCTTTTCGCATTTGAATTTTGATACATCACAAAAGATCCTGATCACCCATGCCCTTCACACTGAAAATGCACTCCGGGAGGAATTACAACAATTAGGCTATAAAGTAATTGGTCGTGACAGGCTTAACGTATCAGTAAATGGAACCCTCAAGGATACAATACACTTGAATTTAAAATTAAGAACAGCACACCGGGTTTTATATCACCTGAGTACATTCAAGGCTTTTGACCTCGGCAGACTATATAAAAAAATCAAAGGCTATGACTGGACGGATGTTATCCCATTGAAAGGATATTTCAGTATTAATTCTTATTGTAACCAGAAAGGTATACGCGATAACCGGATCGTAAACCTGAAAGTAAAGGATGCCATCGCCGATCATTTTATGGAAGTAAAAGGCGAAAGGCCGGATTCAGGAAAAGACAGTGGTCAACTCGCCCTTTTTGTTTACTGGGTGGATAATACTTGTTCTGTATATATAGATACGAGCGGTGAATCCATCGCAAAGCATGGATACCGGTTAGAGGGATGGAAAGCCCCCTTATCGGAAGCCCTGGCCGCATCCATCATAATGAATACCGGCTGGGATCTTAAAAGTCCCTTTATCAATCCCATGTGTGGCAGTGGAACCCTGGCCATCGAAGCCGCTTTAATAGCCAGTAAAAGATACCCGGGATTAAACCGAAGCAATTACAGCTTTATGTATATTAATGGTTATGACCCTGCTTATTACGACGAGGTAAAAAAAGATATAGAGGACCAGGTAACAGACCAGGATCTTCCACAGATCATCGCTACTGACATACATACAGGAGCCTTACGGGCAGCCAAGGCAAATGCAAAATGGGCCGGGGTATCGGATCTGATCCAATTCTCCAGGTGTAAGTTCCAGGATACACTGATGGATGGAGAAGGCGGAATTGTTATTATTAATCCGGAGTATGGGGAGAGAATGGGCCAGGTAGATCAGTTAAAGCCTATTTATGGACACATCGGGGATTTTTTCAAGAACGACTGCAAGGGCCGGACCGGTTATGTTTTTACCGGAAATCCTGAACTGGCCAAATCGGTGGGATTGCGTACGAAACGTAAATTGCCATTCATGAACGCCAAGATCGAATGCCGGCTTCTCGAATATGAATTGTATGAGGGAACAAAGAAACTTTCGAAGAAACTGGATTGAAAAAATCCTTTAGTGAACATAAACTATAGATCAGATTGAAGTTATTTCTTTTGGTATCTTAAATTGTCAATATATCGTATATTTGATTTATGAGAACGATGCAGGAAATACGAAAAACTTTGAATGAGCACAGATCTCAATTATTAGACAAATACCCTATAAAATCGATTGCCATTTTTGGTTCATATGCCAGAAATGAACAGACTGATAAGAGTGATATTGATATATTGGTAGAGTTTAATGATAATATTGGTATAAAATTTATTGATCTGGCGGATGATTTAGAAAACTATATTGGCTTAAAGGTAGATCTTGTTTCAAGAAAGGGTATAAAAGACAGATACTATCAGGTAATAAAATCCGATCTTGTGTATGTCTAAAAGAGATCAAATACTTCTATTAGAGGATATGCTTGATTCCGCAATAAAAATCAAGAAATATACAGAACTTCTGGATTTCGAAGGATTTATAAAAGATGATAAAACAATTGACGCCGTTATTAGAAATAATAGGCGAAGCAGCCAATCGAGTTGATTTGGATTTTAAAGCAATGAATCCAGATATAGAATGGAATAGAATAAGGGGTCTTAGGAATAGAATAGTTCATGATTACTTTGGAATAGATTATGAAATAGTCTGGTCGATTATTGAAAATGATCTTAAGGGTTTAATTGATCGATTAAAAAAACTTATCTCTAATAAATATAATTGATAATTGTCAATTATAACCAACCAATACTCACGGCATTTATCTTTGATCGACCCAATAGATCTTTACCTTTCTTTCTTTACCTTTAAGCTGAAGGTCTCCGATAAATTGAATGTCAAAAAGATCAGTATTGCCAAGCTCTTCATAGAGAAATTCCGAGATCAGCATTTTCTTTCCATGATCATTGCATAATCCCTGGAGGCGGGAAGCGGTGTTCAGAACATCCCCATGGAAAGATATTTCGCTTTTCAATTCTCCTACTTCGGCTACTGTAACCATCCCAGAACTCATCCCGGCTTTAAATTCGGGGAAGACCTGATATTTGTCCATAAAATATCTCCTTTTCTTTTCCAATTCCTCTAAAAACGAAAAGAAAAAACCGAGGCAGTTAAGCTCTTTTATTCCCTCATTTGTTTTCCAGGTTATGACCACTTCATCCCCCACATATTGGTAAACCTGTCCCTTATGTTTGATGATGGGTTTTGTCAGATTTTCAAAACAATCCTGCAACAAAGAGCTATAGGTCTTATGTCCGATTTTTTCTGCGATCGTGGTGGATGATTTCAGGTCAATGAATAAAAAGATCCGATCCTCTTCGCGCGGAATGAAATACTTACCCATAAGGTATTCAGTCAGAATCCCGGGACCCATCGACCTGTTCATTAATCTGACCAGGTGAAACAATAAGCTGTATACAGCAAAATTCAATAAAGATATGATCCCGTCAGGAGTTAAAATGAAGGCTACCCCTGAGGACAAGGAATTGTTCTCAACAGTAACCTGAATAAACGTTACCACCCAGAAAATAAAAACATATATCAGGGTTTTTGTAACCAGAACGAAACTGAAAGATCTTCGTTCCTTATATATCACAGATTCATAAGATTCGTAAAGACCAAGGAATATACCAGCGAGTAATCCGAAGAAAACTGAAGAAAATATATCATCGGGTAAAATACCAGCGTTGTTTTCCAGGTCCAGGTCAAACCGTAATGCACCATATCGTGTAATTACAAAAAATATACTGACTGAGATCCAGTATAAGATGGAAAACAGGATATTCTTAAAAACTCTAGAGTCAATCACCTTGATTCTTATAATTGGAGAAGTCTATTTCGCTTTAATAATAGCAATTAAATTTCTCATTTTCAATTTTAGAAATTAAAAGGACAATTAACTTGATATGTCTATTAAATACTTATCCCTTATTCAACAGCTTCGGTCCGGTCAGTTTGATACCAATGGCACCCAGAGGTGCGGTAACGACAATGCTCAGTACAGCCATGGCAAGGATCACCTGTCCAATGTCTTCTGATAGAGAGGTAATTTGACCACTCAGAATCATCGTAAGAGGTACTGCCCCCATCGCAGCCTGTACCGTTGCCTTGGGCCAGTATGCGATCATGCAGAAAATTTTCTCTTTTAGGGTAAGTTCTGAACCCAGCAGGGATATGCCAACCCCAATGCTTCGGGCTATCAATCCTAATAAAAGGATCACCAGCCCTACTCCTATCAATGAATGATCGATTTTAGAAATTTGAACTTCCGTACCGATGTATACAAACAGTAATATTTCAGCCAGGACCCAGATCTTATTAAACTTCGCAGCCATCCGGTTGGCCAGCACATCGTATTTTTCCAGTAATATGAAGCCAATGGCCATGACACCCAGCAGAGCAGCTATCGGAATAAAGTTCTTGATGGCAGGCAGTTCGGCTGTATCATAAAAGATCACCGCTACGATCATGAAGATGATTACCTTCATGGTATCGCGGATATGATATTTTTTAAAAAACCATATAGAAATAAATCCAATAACCACCCCGATCCCTGCCCCGGTCAGGATGCCTGCCGGCACACTCAAGAATACATAAGTCCAGTTGGTCGCAGCACCGGCCGCCAGGCTGGCAAATACACCAAAGATCGTTATGGCAATTATGTCATCCACAGAGGCCCCTGCAAGAATTAATGTTGGGATACCCTTCTTTTTCCCAAAGCCATTCTCGCGGAGATCCAGCATGGAGGGCACTACTACTGCCGGTGATACAGCGGCGATAATAAAACCTAACATACCT
>Ga0316198_10001922_pt1 | contig 12445 bp, 7 predicted proteins | sample OudBieAanoxic_MG_FD_204935 | JGI IMG/M metagenome (GOLD analysis project Ga0316198, IMG submission 204935) | Coastal sediment microbial communities from Oude Bieten Haven, Netherlands - site A anoxic | ecosystem: Environmental > Aquatic > Marine > Coastal > Sediment | place: Netherlands... | reverse complement strand
CGCCGGCAGCGTTTCACGCGTGGTGCTGGAAATCGGCGGCCAGCCGGGCGCCTTCGACTATCGCGTCGTGGACACCATGGGCCGGGAGTTGGACTCGAATACTGTCGAGCTGTCGCCCGGCGTGTATCGGTTCACGGTGCCGCGGTCGGGGCTGCTGGAGATGACGCCTTCGCCCTGACGAAGGCCCGGTGCTGTCCAGCTCTGCCCGGCGAGTCGACCGCTACAGCACCGGCGCCCACAGGCGAGCGAAGTTTATGCTGAACCGCCACAGCCACGGTCTGTCCTTGAACGTGGTGGGATCCAGCAACTCGCTCGTGGCCATGTCCCGCTCGAGCATCTCGGCGACTTCCGTGGTGAACTCTTCGTCGTAGATCACCGCGGAGATCTCGAAGTTCAGCCGGAAGGACCGATTGTCGAAGTTGTGAGTCCCGACCGACGCGATCGCGTCGTCGATCACCATCACCTTCTGGTGCAGAAATCCGGGTCGGTGCATGTAGAACTTTATGTTCGAGTCCGCGAGCAACTCCATGTAGTGGTACATGGCCCGGTCGGCGAGCCACTTGTCCACGATGCCGGGCACCAGGATCCGGACATCGACGCCCCGCAGGCTGGCGAGCATCAGCGCCTTCACGATCGCCTCGTCGGGTACGAAGTATGGCGCGGTGATCCAGATCCGGTCACGCGCCGAGTTCAGGGCGTGCACGAAGAACATGCCGGCAGTCTCGAGCGGGTCGGCCGGACCGGTTGCCATGATGATCCCGATCTTGTCGGCCGAGTCCGGCGCGGGCTGCGGATTCCAGTTCAGGCCAAGAAACTCGCGCTGCGCCCAGTACCAGTCCAGCTCGAAAACCGCCTGTGTCTGGACGGCAATCGGGCCGGTCAGCTTGACGTGCGTATCCCGCCAGGGAGTCATCTCCGGATCGTGCCCCAGGTACTCGTCACCGACGTTGTGTCCGCCTACCCACGCCGTCTTTCCGTCCACCACGACGATCTTGCGGTGATTCCGGAAATTCAGCTGGAACTCGTTGCGCCAGCCCTGTCTCGTGCCGAAAGGGGTGACTTTCACGCCCGCTTCGCGCAGATCCTTCTTGTACTGCTTCGTGATGTCGGTGCCGAGCTCGTCGTACATGAATGCCACCATCACGCCCGCCCGGGCCCGCTCGATCATCGCGTCTTTCAGGCGGCGGCCGAGGACGTCGTCGTGCACGATGAAGAACTGCACCAGGACGTATGCCTGGGCCTGTCCAATACCCTCGATGATGCTGTCGAATGTCTCTTCGCCGTTGATCAGCAGCTCCGCGTCGTTGCCCCCCGTCAGGTGCATTCGCGCCAGTCCGCGCAACGCATCGAACCCCGGCGTCCTGGTCTCGAACTCGACAAAGGAGGACTCCATGCTCTCGAGCGCTTCTGCCCTGAGCGCTTCGAACTCGTCACCGGCCTTCTCGAATGATTCGACGTAGCCCTCGAACTTGCTGCGTCCGAGAACCCAGTACGCCGGCACGGAAACGACCGGGACCGTCACCAGGGCGAACGACCAGGCGATGGCGCCAGGTTCCGTCCGCGACGACATGATGGCGTCGATCGCCGAGATGAAACCGAGTACGTAGGCAACCATCAGCACCCAGCCCCAGACCTTCTTCCAGCGGGTCTTCTCCGCCTTGACTTCGGCTGGTTCCTGGATCGTCCCGGTGTCCGAATCGGTGTCAGTCATGGATGGCCGTTCCCCGTCGAGTTCGGAATCAAATGCGTGCGTTGACGTTGCGATCGGCGTGGCAGCCATCGTAAGTCCGGCCACCGATCCCGTGGCTGCGAAGACCCCGAGAATCAGGGCGGCAACCAGCACACGCCATGCGCGCAGTCGGTGGAAACTGCGATCTCGGTTCAGCATTTCGGTCGAAACCTCGCCTGGAAGAACCGGAGGTACTCCGGCTCGTAGGTGAACTCGAGCCCGTCGATCGACTCCCGCTTGTCCCAGATCTCCATCACCGATTCCGCCACCACGTCCATGTGCGCCTGCGTGTAGACACGGCGCGGGATGGTCAGCCGGACGAGCTCGAGCGCCGGTCTCCGGTTCTCGCCGGTCTCCGGATTCCGGCCCGCGGACACGTTACCCCGCTCCATCGCCCGAACGCCAGACTCGACGTACAACTCGGCCGCGAGCGCCTGGGCCGGGAACTCGTCCTGGTCGAGGTGGGGCAGGAATCGCTTCGCATCCAGAAACACGCCGTGTGTACCGATCGGCTTCATGATCGGAATTCCCTCGTCGGCGATCTTGTTGCCGAGGTAATGCACCTGTCCGACCCGTGCGTGGATGTGGTCGTACTGGATCGATTCGTAGATCCCGATCGACAGCGCCTCCATGTCGCGGCCCGACATTCCACCGTACGTGTGGAGACCTTCGTAGATCACGACCATGTTGCGGGCCTTGTCGGCCAGCGCGTCGTCGTTCACGGCTAGGAAGCCGCCGATGTTGACGAGATGGTCCTTCTTTGAGCTCATCGTGCATCCGTCGGTGAGATCGCAGATGTCGCGGACGATATCGTCCATCGACCTGTCGGCCTGTCCCGGCTCGCGCTCCTTGATCAGCAGCGCGTTCTCGGCCACCCGCGTCATGTCGTGGATCACCAGAATCCCGTTCGCATGCGCGAGCTCCGAAACCTGTCGCAGGTTGTCGAGCGAGATCGGTTGGCCGCCGCACATGTTCACGGTAGTAGCGATCGCGATATAGGGAATCTTCTCCGCACCGACCTCGTCGATCAGGGCCTGGAACTTGTCCAGGTCGACGTTTCCCTTGAACGGGTGCATCAGTTCGGGCTGGTGCGCCTCGTCGATGATCACGTCCACGAAGGTCGCTCCGGCCATCTCCTGGTGCAGCCGGGTCGTCGTGAAGTACATGTTGCCGGGTACGAAGTCGCCGTCCTCGATCAGCAGCCGGCTGATCATGTGCTCGGCCGCGCGGCCCTGGTGGGTCGGGATCAGGTGCTTGTAGCCGTACACGTCCCGCACCGCGTCTTCGAGGTGGTAGAAGTTCCGGCTTCCGGCGTACGCTTCGTCGCCGAGCATCATGCCGGCCCACTGGCGGTCGCTCATCGCGCTGGTGCCCGAGTCGGTCAGCAGATCGATGTATACGTCTTCCGAGCGGAGCAGGAAGGTGTTGTATCCGGCGGCCTCGGCCGCGGCCTTCCGCTCGTCCGCGGTGAGCATCTTGAGCGGCTCGACCATCTTGATCTTCCAGGGCTCGGCCCAGGATCGTCTTCGCGTCGGCATGGGATCACTCCCCATTGCGGTGTTCGTGTTTCAGGGTCCTGCGGGCGAATAATGTACAGGTCTCGACGACCTTTCGCTCGTGCCAGCGGCCGCCGACCTTGGGGGCGGGGAAACCCGTCGTGGACCGGCTGCTGGTGACACAGCCGCGAGCAGCGAAACCACCCGTAGAGAGGCCCGTCATGAAAGGCAGCCTGGTACTCATCACCGGGGCGAGCGCGGGCATTGGAGCCGCCTCTGCTCGTCGGTTCGCCGCGATCGGAGCCAACCTCGTCCTGTGGGCACGCAGGGAGGACCGGCTCATCGAGCTCGGAACGGAGTTGCACGACGCGCATGGCGTTGACGTGCACACGGCCGCCGTGGACGTGCGCGATCGGGAAGCGGTGAATTCGGCGGCAGCGGCGCTGCTCGGAGGCATCGGGACTCCCGACCTCCTGCTCAACAACGCAGGGCTGGCCAGCGGCCTGTCATTCGTCCAGGAGGGAGACTACGAGGACTGGGACCGGATGATCGACACCAACCTCAAGGGGCTGCTGTATGTGACCCGCGCGATCCTGCCGGCCATGGTCGAGCGAGGCACAGGGCACGTGATCAACATCGGAAGCACGGCCGGGCACCAGGTTTATCCGAAGGGCAATGTCTACAACGCCACGAAATTTGGTGTGAAGGCGCTGACCGAGGGGATGAACCTCGACGTGGCGGGGACCGGCATCCGTGTTTCGAGCGTCGACCCCGGTTTCGTCGAGACCGAATTCTCTCTGGTCCGCTTTCACGGAGACGAGGCACGCGCCGAAGGCGTGTACCAGGGCTTCACGCCGTTGTCGGGCGACGACGTGGCGGATGTCGTGCTGTTCGTGGCCACGAGGCCGGCGCATGTGAACCTGCACGACGTCGTCCTGCTACCGACTGCACAGCGGAACGTGTATGTCCTGGACCGGGAGGAAGACGGCTGAGCCGGCGAGGCCGATCGGCCGTGTGCAGGATCCGGGGCCATGGACGTCATGGGGGACGACAACGGATTCACAGGTCATCCCCCGCAAGGAGGCAGGCATGAGGAAGACGATCTTGGCCGGACTCGCGACGACGGCAGCGCTGCTCGCCGGGCCGCACACCGATACCCAGCCCGCAGTCGCGCAGGAGGCCGGAAACCAGGAGGCACCGGTGTACCGGTCGAGCGCAGACGACCGGGAGGCTGTTTCGATAACGGTCTACAATCAGAACTTCGGGCTCGTCCGGGAGATTCGGGATCTGTCGTTTGCCCGTGGGCGAGTGGCGCTCGAGTACGGGGACGTCGCCTCGACGATCCAGTCCGAGACGGTCCACATGCGGCCGCTCACCGGACCGAGACTCGATATCCTGGAGCAGAACTACCAGTACGATCTCCTGAGTCCGCAGAAGCTGCTGGAGAAGTACGTCGGAAGGAACGTGAAGCTCTACCGTTGGAACGAGAAGGAAGGCCGAGACGAGGTCGTGGATGCCGAAGTGCTGTCGGTAAACAACGGCACCGTGTTCCGGATCGGCAACGAGATCACGTTCAACTACCCGGGCAGGATCGCGTTTCCCGAGGTCCCTCAAGACCTGATCGCCCGACCCACGCTGATGTGGCAGCTCGAAAGCCGGACCGACCGGCAGACCATCGAGACCTCTTACCTCGCCGGCGGGATGAACTGGAAAGCCGACTACGTGATGGTGCTCGACGAGAAGGACCGGCAGGCAGGACTGACTGGCTGGGTAACGCTGACCAATCAGACCGGTGCCACCTACCGGGACGCGGAGCTGAAGCTGGTGGCCGGCGACGTCCAGCGGCTGTCCAACCAGCCAGCCGGCCGGATGAAGGCCGTGATGGCGATGGAAGAAGCGGCGGCGCGGCAGGACTTCTCCGAGGAAGCGTTCTTCGAGTACCACATGTACACGCTCGACCGGCCCACGACGGTGAAGAACAACGAGCAGAAGCAGGTGACCCTGCTGGAGGCGCCGGAATTCGACGTCACCAAGCGGCTGATCTACTACGGCGCGGCTCACTACTTCCGCGGCCAGTACGGCCAGGTCGAGTCGAATTCCAAGATCGGCGTGTTCATCGACTTCGAGAACCGCGAGGATAACGCGCTGGGCATGCCGCTGCCCGCCGGCGTGGTTCGGGTCTACAAGAGCGATGCCTCAGGCGCCCAGCAGTTCATCGGAGAGGACAGGATCGACCACACGCCGCGCGATGAGCGGGTGCGGATCAAGATGGGCGAGGCGTTCGACGTCGTCGGCGATCGCCGGCAGATGGACTTCGACGTAGTCGGCGATTGCACGACCGAGAGCGAGTGGCAGATCCAGGTACGGAATCACAAAGACGAAGAGGTAGAGGTAGAGCTGATGGAGCCGATCGGGGCCGACTGGCAGATCCTTTCTTCCAGCCATCGCCACGAGAAGCTCGACGCCCACACCTTCAAGTTCACCGTGAAAGTTTCGGCACACGGCGAGACGACCGTAACCTACAGGGTGCGCGTACGCTGGTGCTGACCGAGAACCGATTGAATCGGCGCCGTGAAGCCCGCCACCCCGACCGGGGTGGCGGGCTTCCGGTGTGGAACCACTCCCGGAAGAGGCTCCCGTGATCATGACCAGACGACTCCTTGCCGCCGGCCTCATCGCATTCCTGGCGTCTTCCGCCCCTGTCACGGGCCAGGAAGCCGCGCATGAGCAGGAAGCGGAGGATGGCGGGAAACAGGCGGACGAGCAGTACGAAGCTGAGTCCTCTGTCACGCAGCACTCGGTGCGGATCGACGGCACGAACGTCAAGTACACGGCCACGGCCGGCTGGCTGATCATGGAGAACGACGACGGGGAGCCGATCGCCCGATTCGGCTATACGGCATACACCCGCAATGGAATAGACGACCTGTCGAGGCGGCCCGTAATGTTCGCATTCAACGGCGGACCCGGCTCGTCGTCCACCTGGCTGCACATGGGAATTCTCGGGCCGCGTCGCGTCGTCGTGACGGACGAGGGCTACGCGCCGCCACCACCCTCAGAACGGGTCGCAAACGAATTCAGTCCCCTGGACGTGACAGACCTGGTAATGATCGACCCGGTCGGCACCGGGTTCAGCAAGCCGATCGGCGAGGGCAAGGGCGAAGACTTCTGGGGGGTGGACCAGGATATCAGATCCGTTGGGGCGTTCATCCGGAAGTACGTGACCGAGAACGGGCGTTGGGGATCCCCGAAGTACATCCTCGGGGAGAGCTACGGCGGGATCCGGTCCGCCGGACTGGTTCAGCACCTTCAGAGCCGGTTCGGCATGAATTTCAACGGTGTCGTGCTGGTGTCGCCCTTCCTGAACATGGGCTCCGGGATCGACGGAGCCCGGATCGATCTGCCCCACGTGCTCTACCTGCCCACGTTTGCCGCGACTGCATGGTTTCACGGGGTGATATCCGGCGCGCCGGCGCTCGACGACTTCCTAGCGGAAGTCGAGCGTTTCGCATACGACGAGTACGCGCCCGCACTCTTGAAAGGATACACGATCTCCGAGTCCGAGAAGCGTGCCGTGGCCACGAAGCTGGCCGCATTTACCGGGACAGAGGTGGACTACTGGATGAAGGCGGATCTTCGGGTCACGCACCCGCAGTTCCTGCAGGAACTCAAGCGGGACGATCGACTGATCGCCGGACGGATCGACTCGCGGTTCATCGGGCCGGCCGTGAATCCGCTCGGCGAGACTATGGACTACGATCCGTTCTTCCCGGCCGTCGGGCCCCCGTTCACAGCCGCATTCATGGACTACATGTTCAACGAACTCGACTTCGGGATGGGCGAGGAATACCAGATGTCAGGCGGAACCAGCAACTGGGACTGGAAGCACAGGGCTCCGGGGGGCCGGGGATGGGCCACTCCGTGGGCGGATCTCAGACCCGATCTGGCCATGGCACTTACGATGAACCCGGGACTTCACCTGCTCGTGCTGCAGGGGTACTACGACCTCGCGACACCAGCGCTTGCCACGAAACACGACATCGGGCACCTGGACATTTCTCCGGAAGCGCGTGAGCGAATCCGCATGGAGTTCTATGAAGCCGGTCACATGATGTATCTTCATGGACCGTCGATGGAGAAGTTCCGGACCGACCTCGTGGCCTTCGTCCGCGAGACCGACCGGCTCTAGTCGGAGAGATGCCGGCGCGAATGCAGCGCTTCACGGCGCTCGCCTGTTGTGAGAGGAGCGGGGAGTGTTGTGTGGGGGGAAGCGCCGGGTCCTGGCTTATCCGGTAGAAATCAAAATGAGTCACAGCCCGGGCTCCGGTCGCGGGCAGCGAGCATAGTTTGAGAAATCTCCACCCTCATGTGCGTCCGGGACTGGCGCCTGGATCACGACGCCGCATGCCGCGCGGCCGGCATGCCGTCTTCCTGCTCGGCATCCTGGCTGCGGTCCCGGCATTCTCTGCACCACTTTACGCCCAGGAATTTCGCGACTCCATTCCGGCCCCGAACTGGCCGCCCTGCCGTCATACCTCAGGGTCGGAGTGCGAGACCAAGACCGCGCACATCGAGCGATTCACAGCTGACGACAAGTTCGAGCTGGACGGCAAGCTGGAGGAAGCCGTCTGGGGCCGGGCCGCGTTCATCTCGGACTTTGTGCAGCGCGAACCGATCGAGGGAGTTCTTCCCACCGACAGCACGAAGGTCGCGTTCGCGTATGATGACAAGACTTTGTACATCGGGGCCAGGATGTACAGCGACGACCCGTCGCAGATCCGGGCGATTCTCGCCCGCCGGGATGACTCCGGGAACTCCGAGCGGGTGATCGTGTCGCTCGATTCGTACCTGGACCGCCGGACATCCTTCAACTTCGCGGTGACTGCGGCCGGCGGCCGCATGGACTGGTACTCCAAGAACGACGAAGACAACTTCCGGGCCCGGGATTTTTCCTACAATCCGGTATGGACCGCTTCCGCCGTAATCGACTCCCTCGGCTGGACCGCCGAATTCCGTATCCCGCTGTCGCAGCTACGGTTCAATTCTGGGGACGACCTCGTGTGGGGACTGAACATCAACCGGTTCATTCCGCATAAGAACGAGGACATCTTCTGGATCGCGATCCCCCGCAACGAGTCCGGCTGGGTGTCGTGGTTCGGAGACCTCCAGGGAATCGAGGACGTCAAGTCTCGCCGGCCAGTCGAAGTCGTCCCCTATGTTTCGACGTCCGCCGACCGTACGAGTTCAAGCCTCGTGGACCCCGACGATCCGTTCCGCAGTCAGACAGAATTCGACGCGAGAGTAGGCGCAGACATCAAGTTCGGTCTCGGACCGAGTCTGACTGTGGACGCGACGCTCAATCCCGACTTCGGGCAGGTCGAGGCGGACCCCGCGGTCGTAAACCTGTCCGCCTTCCCGGTCTTTTTTCCCGAACGTCGCCCGTTCTTCATCGAGCGCAGGGAGCTGCTGGAGGCCCAGGGTCTGTTCTACTCGCGTCGCATCGGGGCCGCCCCCTCCAGCTATCCGGACGCGGACTACGTGGATATGCCCGCGAACAGCACGATTCTGGGGGCAGGAAAGCTCACCGGCCGCACGCCGGCAGGGCTGTCGGTCGGGGGGCTCGTCGCGTTGACTGCGGAGGAAAGCGCCTCGATATACGACGAATCTACCGGAATCGAGGACCAGGTGCGTGTCGTGCCAGCCACCGGGTGGGGCGTCGTGAGCCTCGAGCAGCAGTTCGGTGCCGCGGGCTCCACCGTGGGGATCGCCGGCACTGCGGTGAGACGGGACATCGGTAGCTCTGATCTGCTCGCTGAGGACTATAACCGCCAGGCTTACACGGGAAGCGCCAATACCAGGCTCAGGTTCCAGGGCGGAACCTACGAGTTCTACGGCCAGGTGGCCGGCAGCTACGTCGAAGGTTCGAGACAACGGATCACCAACCTGCAGCAGTTCAGCTCACACTTCTTCCAGCGTCCTGACGCGACACACGTCGAGGTGGATACGATGGCCACCTCGCTTTCCGGCTACGCGGTCGAGCTGGGCTTCGAGCGAACGCGCGCCAAACACTGGCTGTGGGCTGTTGGCTTCGAAGCTCAATCGCCGGGGCTGGATATCAACGATGCCGGACAGCTGCGCCGGGCGGACCGGATCGAGGCAGGCGGCGCCCTCATCTACCGCGAGACCGTTCCCGGCTTCTTTCAGGGCTATTCGGCACGGGTGGAACTCGACGGAAACTGGAATTTCGGCGGCGACCGGCTGAGAAACAGCATGGAGATCGGCGGCAACGTCAACCTTCGCAATTTCTGGCGCCTTGGTGCGGAACTCGACCTGTCTCCGCGCGGACTGAGCGACACGCAAACCCGCGGCGGGCCCCTGATGGGCACGCCTGCCCAGTGGGGCATGAACCTCAACATCAACAGCGATCACAGCAAACGCACCACGGGCGGATTGTTCGGTTTCTTCCGGGTCGATGAACTCGATGGCTGGGCCTGGGAGCTGGGAATGAGGCTCGAGGCGAAGCCGGGCGGCAACTGGCAGGCGGAAATCGAACCTCGTATCAGGAAGACATCCGATGCCCGGCAGTACGTGGACACATTCGATGGCGGAACCGAAGCGACGTACGGGGAGCGGTACGTGTTCGGGCGGATCGATCGGACAACGGTTTCGGCCCAGTTTCGGCTATCCTACGGTTTCACGCCGAATTTGAGTCTCGAGGGCTACGCGGAACCATTCTCCGCTTCCGGGACCTACTCTGAGTACGGCGAACTGCCCGAAGCCGGCAGCCTCGACCTGCGATACTACGGAACGGACGGCACCACGATCACCGAGAGCGAGGGCGAGGCGCCGCACGAGATCACGGTCACTGACGGGGACGACACCTTCAGCTTCGAGCGGGGGGACTTCTCGTCGCTTTCATTCCGCACCAACCTGGTGCTGCGCTGGGAGTGGCGCCCTGGCAGCACCCTGTTCCTGATCTGGCAGCAGAACCAGGGAGACGGCCGCGCAGTCACAAACCCGGACCCGGCCAGTATCGGAGACTGGGGAGATGCGATCACCTCTCCGGGCCAGAGCTACGTCGCCCTGAAGATTACCTACTGGCTGCCAATCTGACTCGCATCCGCTTCGTCCGGTCGTCCCGCGCCGGCCACCGCTGGACTGACTGGCGGTCCGGGTGTGACGGCTCTACCCTGTCGATGCCATGACACCCTGGGTAGCTCGACTCCTGTTCGCGAACTTCGCCGCGTACCTGATGATCCCTCGCGGGAGCGCCCTGTACGCGAACCTGCTGCTCATCCCGGCAGATGTTCTGGCACGTCCCTGGACGCCGATCACTTACATGTTCCTGCACGGGGACTTCTGGCACATCCTGTTCAACATGATCGTGCTGTTCTTCTTCGGGCCCCGCCTGGAAGCGACCCTCGGAAGCCGCAAGTTCCTGGGGTTGTACTTCGTAAGCGGCCTCACGGCGGCGCTGTTTGCAGGGCTAACCCCGCACGCCCGGGTCGTAGGCGCCTCCGGTGCGATCTATGGCCTGATGATCGCGTACGCCGGAATCTGGCCCCGCGATCGGATCTATATCTGGGGCATCCTTCCCGTCGAAGCGCGCTGGATGATGATCTTCCTGGCGGTGTGGGCCACGATCGGGACCGCCCCGCTGGTGGCCTCGGCGCTCGGACTTCCCGGTTTTCAAGTTCCGACCAGCAACATCGCGCACCACGCTCACCTCGGTGGATTCGTGGGCGGCTGGCTGTTCATGCGCTGGCAGGCGAAGCACACGGGAGCCGCGAAGTTCAGGAAGAAGGCCGAGCCCGCGGAGAAACGCGGGTGGCTTCGCGATCGCGACGCCGTACAGAGGTGGGCGCAGATTGACCGGGATTCGCTCCACCCGGTCAACCAGGAGGCCTACGACGAGATCATGCGGAAGCTGAGTACCGGCGGCGCCGGGGCTCTAACCGATCGAGAACGAGGCTTCCTGGAACGCTTCGCGCCGCGCGACTGACCGGCCCGGCCCCTCGCGCGGCCACGATTGCCTATATTCCTCTCCCTCGCTCGGTGCCGCCCCCCCCGGCGAGTCCGTCCGCCGCCTCCCCGGCGAGGACGCGAGATGTGGCAAGGAGGTGGTGATGATCGCGATCCGCGAGGCCCGAGACACTGATACACCCGGAATCATCTCCATCTACATGGCCACTTATGGCGAGGAGTACGCGTACCCGCAGTACTACGACGAATACGAGATCAAGAAGCTGGTGTTCAGCGACGAGACGTTGATGCTCGTCGCGGAAGACACCGAGTCCGGGCAGGTCGTGGGCACTGCGTCGGTGATCCTCGAGGTCGGGGCCTACACGGACCTGGTGGGCGAATTCGGGCGGCTGGCCGTGCACCCCGATTACCGCCGCCGCGGCATCGGTACCGCGTTGCTCAGCCGGAGAATCGAAACCGTCCGGGACCGGGTGCACGTGGGACTGATCGAAGGCCGGGTCACGCACCCGTTCACGCAGGCCATCGCACAGCAGCAGGGGTTTGCCCCCGTCGGATTTCTCCCCCTCAAGTTCGTGTTCGGGTCGCGCAGGGAGAGCATGGGATTGCTGGTCCGGCTGTTCGGGCGTGCGCTGGAGCTGCGCCGGAACAACCCCCGAATCGTCCCAGAGGTCTATCCCCTCGCCTGTACCGCACTGGAGAACTGCGGTCTCGACGCGGACGTTATCGTCGACGACGAGTCGGGCGCATATCCGTTCGGACAAGGCTTCTCGGTCAGCGAGCTGACGACGGAAGGCTACTCCCGCCTGATGCGGATCGAGCGGGGACGCGTGCGCAACCGCGAGGTGTTCGGCCCGCTCCGGCTGCAGTACGGCTACTTCAAGCTCATTACCCACCACTCGATGTACCTGGTGGCCAGAGAGGGCGGCCACATCGTGGGCGCGATCGGCTTCACCCTGGAACACATCGACCGCGTGGTCCGGGTGTTCGAGTTGATTTCGCTGCGCGATGACGTGGTCCGGCTCCTCCTGTCGGAGCTCGAGCAGCGCTGCCGGGACGAGTGGAACGTCGCCTACATGGAGATCGACGTCAGCGCACACGCGCCCCGCATGCAGCGGACGGTTCTCCAGCTCGGTTGGGTTCCAGTGGCGTACGTTCCCGCGCTGGCGTTCCACGAGGTGGAGCGTCTCGACCTGGTGAAGTTCGCTCGCCTGCTGATCCCGGTGGAAATCGGACCCGT
>Ga0316198_10001920_pt1 | contig 12454 bp, 8 predicted proteins | sample OudBieAanoxic_MG_FD_204935 | JGI IMG/M metagenome (GOLD analysis project Ga0316198, IMG submission 204935) | Coastal sediment microbial communities from Oude Bieten Haven, Netherlands - site A anoxic | ecosystem: Environmental > Aquatic > Marine > Coastal > Sediment | place: Netherlands... | reverse complement strand
ATCGGGACAACAGTTTGGCGTGTTTGCGGCATATTATGACCTGTCAAGACAAGTACGCCACAGCATAATTTACGACAATGACAGCAAAGTCAAACAGGAGGCACCTTCTGTGAACCGCCACAAAGTCAGATTTCTTTTTCTAAACCTGGGGCATTTCCTGGATCACTTGTTCATGCTGATTTTCGCATCCGTAGCAGCGCTGCGACTCAGCACCGAATGGGGTATGAGCTATGCCACGCTGATTCCTTACGCTACCCCGGGCTTCGTGGCTTTCGGGATCTGCGCTATTCCGGCCGGATGGCTCGCAGACAGGTGGAGCCGCGAAGGAATGATGGTGATATTCTTCATCGGCATCGGTGCGAGCTCCATACTTGCCAGTATGGCAAACAACCCATTGCAAATAGCGGTTAGCCTGGCCCTCGTCGGACTATTCGCAGCAATCTACCATCCTGTCGGTCTTGCCATGGTTATACAGGGACGGGAGAAAACGGGTGTTCCGCTGGCGATCAACGGGATTTTCGGCAATATGGGGATTGCGGGTGCCGCCCTCCTCACGGGCTTCTTTATCGATCACTCGGATGATCGGCTGGGTTCAGGGAGAATGGGGGTTTAGCAGATTATTTGGCATGCTCGCTGTTGCCGCTTTGTTAATTCTCGTTGCCGTCCTGCTTCTGCCGAAATCGGCAGATGCACTGCCGCAACGCCCTCCATCAACGGCGTGAGCTCATTTTGAAGGGCCCATTTCGGCTCAGGGTTCTGCTCCGTCTATCGACTCCCGCTGACTTCGCTTCCCTAATCCATCATTCATTCCCCCATCTGTCCAGGGCTGGAGTTTACACTGAACCTGAGACAATCATTCCTGAGTGTTTTTGTCAGATGACCGGGTTCGCCCCCTGGTCGGGGGTACAGAATTTGAGCCTGGACGGTAATTTTGTACTGTAATCAGACCTTCAGGAAGGAATGCAGATTAGTATCTAAACTTCCATGTTGCTCGCAGGCACCGGTGTGTTCCTCCGGTACATTTTTAAATACAGGAATAATCGCTCTGCCTGTTTATACAGGATTGAGTTTCGCTGCTGGGGTGTGCAGAAACAGCGCTGCCTTGGCCCTGCTTCTACGGAGCAGGGCCACGGCAACGCGTGCTGGTTTTTGAAAAACCTAGTCGTTGTTGCCGCTCTTGCCTTCCACAACAGGAATCTTGACCGTCCAGGCACCACGGATATTGCCTGCCTTGTATCCCAGGGCCATATCGTAAGGATATAAACCCTCAATAGCTTCCAGGACATCTGCTGTAACAGTACCATCTTCTATTGAGCCATGACATTTCAGGCATGGCAGTTTGTCCAGACCGGGAATGGTGACTGAGCGCATATAGTTGAAATATTCTATGTCTTCCTCATTTGTGAAGGCAGTAGCTTCATATTCCATGGTTGGCATTGTGGAACCATCCGGTCTAGTAATATTAAACAGAGTGCGCTTCTTGCCTTGTTCTGCCATCTTTTCGAATTCCTCAAGTTTCTTTGCTTGCCAGTCGTCAGGTGTGTTGCGAGCGTTACGGGTACGGTTGCTGACTCGTCTAACCAGGGAGCCAGTATCTCTGGAAAAATCCGAAGCTATCTCCGCTGCAAGTTCAGGACAATGCGGGAAAACTTCTACAAATGGATCAACTTTATCATCATCAGGATCAGCATTGACCTCAGCTATTGCGGCAGCCATGTGAGACATGAATTGACCGAACAATTCTTGAAAGTAAAGATTGGTTGTTGTCTGTGCCTGGTCAAGCAAATCATCATTGCTAGGACGGACAGGGGACCAGTTGGAGCAAAAGCCTTCGCCTCCAATTGACTTATAGATACCTTGATTATCGGTGTACTCATTGAAGTCATTCAGGTCATGACAGGTCGAACAATCAACAGTAATTTCACCGCATCCTGTGTTCACGTCTCGCATATAGCCTATTTCAGCCAAAACGCTCGTGCCCGGAAATGCCAGGATAATTGCCAAACTGACAAGAAGTCATGCTAATTTCTTCATCTCAATCTCCTCGAAGCTCATTTTTTATTGAAAAGCGGGTCTTAAAGTTTACAGCATGGCGACGCAGCCATACAGATTTCAACACAAACCGGATTACACCATATGGAACGCTCCGGACCCTCGTAGAATACTCGTCGACGGCGCAGTATACAGAGCGAAAAACTGAAATGTCTTGATATGAATCGAGTTCAGTTCGATTTATAGAAAGTGGCCGGTAGACGAAGGTCTATTTGCAGGTCGTGAACGACCGGTCCTGCATACATGCCGTTCGATGTCCTGCTGAATCCCTGTTGCTGTTGCGGTCGGCAAGGATCAACTTGCTGTACCAGGCACACAAAAATGCGGGGATCCGAAGACCCCCGCTTTCATCGTGCTATCAACTGCCGTTTAATGGCTTACTGCCAGATCTCCGTACCGTAGGAACCCAGCACGTTCGCGGTATTGTTAGCGAGCTTCAGTTTCAGGTCGTTGTCGTTCAAAACCGCCGAAGGCGCGTTAACCGGGGCACTGACGATAGTCGTCGGGCTGCCGAAGCTGAAGCCGCCAGAAACATTTGCAACAGGGGCGTACACGCCGCCCTGTTCGATAGAGTTACGGCCACCACGCACAGCAGACAGGGCGTCACGGTCGAGGTCTTTGCTCATTTCCAGGTCTTTGATCATCATGGTCAGTCTCTCCTAAGGTCAGGTAACAGATTTAAAAGTAACGGTGCCTTGTTTGGCGTCGTATGAACTTTCAAAGGTTCATGCCCTGGTTGTTGCAGTGACCATGCCAATGCATTTTCCATCCAGTAGAAAACAATATAACCCCCCGTCGTTATTCAATTAATTATTCTGACCACCCTCTGTCGCCTGACTGTCACCGTACCTGGAACATCTTGTTTGGTTTGGTCAAGGCCAACAGCTCACTCAAAGTAGTTTTCGAACAGGCAACAGTGCACCCTCCGTGCTGGGCGCTGTCTGCTAAATGCAATATGAGTGAGCTGAAATTTTGATTGTTTTCAAGTTTGGATACTGCCGAATACGCTCAAGGGTCTGGCAAGGGGGGAAATCGGCACAATACGACATTCCCCAGGTATAAACGCGTCGAGCTCATGTCTGCTGTTATGCTCGACCTGCGTCTGCGTCATTCACTACTGGCATTCCACAGCTCGCGCCATACGCACATCGTTCGTAGTCTGAAACTCGTCAAAGAGCTGGATCGTGGGCGCAAATCCGTCCGCATAAACCTGCAGTTTGAACTGCCCGTGATTATCCAGCGGAATGTTCAATGCATAGCTGCCCGTGCCATCACAGGAGAACGTATACTGGCCGTTCGCCAGCACCATGGCACAGATTGGCGTTTGCGTGTTCTGCAGCAGTACCGAGCCTGAGATGTCGATCTGTTTACTGGCCGAGTCAGGGAAAACGCCGGGATCATAGGACGCGTTGTAACTCGGACAGGTGCCTGAGCGGGTCATTGCCACTGCTTCGTCGGTTGATTCCATTAAGGTGTCAATCTTCGGGAAAAAACCATCGGCATAGATCTGGCGTTTCACCGTACCATTGTCTCCTCGCGGAAGGTCTGTGAGCGAGAACACTCCTGGCGGACTGCACGAGAACGTAAACTGGCCGCTGGCCAAAACCATTGCACAGATATCTGTACCACCGGTGGTTTTAATGGTTCCACTGATATCAACAAGGTCTGGGGGCAAGTCACCTACATCACAGACCTGTGGCCTGTGGTCAAAGTAGACATTCGGGTAAACAGGCGGGAATCCATCGCTGGATCCTGGCACGTAGCATGAGCCCGTGAAGGTATCGCTTATGACATGGTCGATTGCGAGGGGGGAAGAGATGGGGAGGTTCGGGATGTCCAGGATAAAGGTGGGTGTATCGTCGGAGACCCATTGAAAAGGCTGATTACCACCGACGTAGTCATTCCACGCCTTTACGCTATCGTCGAGGGAGCCCGGGACCCTCTCCGGGTCGGTATTGAGGTCACCCATCACCACATTCTGTGCCCCGTTAGCTCCCGGCTCACCATCCATATTTACGAAGACCTGCTCGACCTGCTGTACTCGACAATCGATGTCATCTTTTGACATTCCCGAGGTGCCGTGCACGTTCACCGCCGTGATTTCTCCGCCCGAGACGAGGTCTATGGTTGCGCGGGCAACACGGGCTCCGGATTGACAGTCCAAGATACTCTCGCCGTCAAGCCCCTCGAGGCAGAAGTCCTCATCTCCACACTGGCGAATGCTTCCAAAGGACTTCTTCACAGCCAGACACTTGTCAGAATTTCCTGGGTGACAGGCTACCTGATAGTCACTACCGAGAACCACTTGAACCACGGTGGGGTCACCGGGAGACCAGGTCTCGCAGACAAAGCCGATCTGTGCTTCGACAGGGATACCGACGCATTCACCGCTATAGAAGATCTCCTGAAAAGCCACAACATCGGGCTTGAGTGTGGCAAACCAGTCTGTCACCGCTTCTACGGCAGGCACCCAGGCCAGACCATTACCATAGTAATCGTTAGAGTACCGGGCCTGGTCCTCGCCGTAGTCATCTCCATCGCTATTATGGTTCAACAGCTCCGTGGTCCCAGTGTTGAACGTGACCACGACGAATCTGGGGGACGAGTTGACCTCAACAAGGCTTCCAGGTGCAGTTTCCAGACTGCCCTGCAGCGTGGTCTCCCAAGTGCCCTGACCACTAATGGGTGCCGCCTGCACAGCCATAATACTTGTCAACATGAATACCCAGGCGCTGACGGTGCGTAGCAGATATGATTTCATGGATATCTATCTCCTCCGACGCTCTTGGCTCTCAGTTCTTATAACCATGTGCTGTCCTGGCGACCCTGTTACCGGAATCTACAGGGCTAGCTCGACCGCCATTCCCACCAAATCTACGGGGCCACCAGCAGGACCACGGGAGGTACCCTTGAGATAACCGGCACGACGATTGGCTCTGATCAATATAACCATGGCGTATATTAACCCGATGATAATCCAGAATCCGCGACGGGTACCAGTCCCGCCAGGAACATTCCGATTCCGTAGTCCATAAATCACCCTTATCAGTCAGAGGGTGAAGTTTACAAGAAAAGAATTCCTGAGTGTTTTTGTCAGATGACCGGGTTTGCCCCCTAGTCGGACCTTTAGCTGCGGCTTATATAATCAATGACTTAAAGACAAGACCCATAGTAGCCATTCGTTTTAATGAGCTGGACGGCAACTATGTACGCTGGAAGTTGCCGTTCCCGGGCAGATCGATTGCTGTCAACTTCACCCCCTCTTGCCGTTCCTGATGCTCCTGGGAACGATAAAGATGTAAACAATCGTTCAAGGGTGGATCTCTGGCCGATGCTGTTGAATGTGAATACTTCAGCGGCTAAAGCCGATGCTTCGGGTTACGGCTAAAAGCCGGATCGATCGGCCATGCGACCGATTGAGACTTGTAGGTTGGGCTGAGCAAGGGGAGGCCCAACACCGTCAGCTGCTTTCCCTCAGAGCTTGATGGGCCCCGCATCCGGCAGCTCGACACGCATCTGTGTGGCAATACTTCTGTCGGACTTCTCTACGCTCAGCACTGACCTACTCATATCCGCCGCCTAACAGCGGGGTTTACGAATCCCCTATCCAGGGCTCTAAACCAAAGACCATAACCTCTGCCCAAACGGTATGAATATCAGCAGCATAGGTTGTTATTATCCTGATAGGTGAATAGCGAGTTCAATTCATTTATCGTAATTGAACAGTAAGACCCCGAACAGACAGTGAGAAACAGAAATATGAGATTGGGATTAGCCCTGTCAGGCGGTGGCTTTCGTGCCACGCTTTATCATTTAGGTGTGGTGCGTTACCTCAAAGATGCCGGGCTCCTGGGTTCAGTCTCGCATATTACCTCGGTCTCTGGAGGCAGCATTCTTGCTGCGCATATGGTCATGAACTGGGAGCGCTACACTGGATCCGATGAAGATTTTGACAACGTCGCTGAACAGATGCTGGACTTCACCAGGCTCGACGTTCGTAATCGCATTATCCGACGCTATCCCTTCGCCTTCGCGCTTGGCGCTCTTCGCTATGTTGTGCGTTTGAGGGCTTTACGGACTCTGACCCGAACAGGATTACTGGAGCTGCATTACCGCGATCACTTGTTTGGCGATACCTGTCTCTACGAGCTTCCCGAGGCTCCCGAGTTGCACATCCTTAGCACCAACCTGAGTGAAGGCGGACTCTTCTCCTTTTCGCGGTCGGGTTTGTTTTGCGAGGAGCGTCTCAAATCCGGGACCGGGCAAATACGCCGGATTCCAGTCGGCCTCACCACAGTGCCGATGGCAGTCGCCGCTTCATCTGCCTTTCCGGGCTTCTTCCCTCCGCTCGAACTGAGTTCTGAAGACATTGGCGAAACCGAGAGCGAGTTTCAGCGGCAGTTTTTTACAGATGGAGGCGTCTACGACAATCTGGGGGCACGGATGTTTCGTTACCTGGAGTGTGGCGCTGCATGTGGGGATGGCAGCTCACGTCCCCCGGCGTTTGATGCAGTCATTGCCAGCGATGCCGGCCGCCGCATACAAGTCACCCGCCCGGACCAGGCTGGCAGCTTCCTTCGCACTGCACTCCGCGCTTCAGATATTCTTATGGACCGCGTGTGGCAATTCGAAAAGGAACACTTCGAGAGCTCCCAGGATTTTGTCTTCGTGCCGATCACGAAGGTCGTTAGCCGTGAGGAAGATCCAACCGCTCCGCATCCCAGAGTGCAAACACAATTAGCCCGGATCCGAACGGACCTCGATGGCTTCCAGGATCTGGAGATCAGCGGACTGATTCGCCATGGCTACTGTGTTGCCCGCCGAATCATCACAGACCATTCGCTGCTGTCAGGCCCTGGTAATGACACCCTTCCATGGGATCCCTTGGCGCGACCCATTGACGACTCGGTTGAGGCAGTCGCGTCAAACGGCCAGCCGGGCTCCGGCGCCTCGGCGACGACACGCGATGCGCGCCGCCTGCAGCGTTCATCACGGCGCAGTTTTCGATCAGTTCTCTCAGCGGATGATTGGGTTTCGTATCTTTATCTACCGGTATTGTTACTGGTTTTTGGTGCCCTTCCGTTTCTCATCCACCAGACCTGGAATCAAACCCGCTTCAATGAGGCGCTTTCCGAGGCTATTTCTACTCCGCACCCCTACGTTGATAAACTCATCGAATTGCTGACTGCGGGTACAGAGCCACCTTGGGAAGGGATGGAATTTACGGCGGGTAGACTCGAGCCACTCTTTGCGGAAAGAGGTCTCGATATCATCAGTGATACACGGATTATCGACCTGCGTGGCATTGAAGTACCAGGTGGACGGGTGCGCGAGGAGGAATCCGCGGTCTATGTCTACCGGGTCGTGGCCGTACGTAAGAACGCCCATGTGGAGGGTGAGACGGCTCTACGTTTGCCTTCGCTGCGAGGCGCCACTTCTCCGCTAGTGCGCTGCAACCATCCAGAACTAAATCCGCTTCTTGAATACAGTGTACTCTCTGATTCAGGCGGCGGTGAGTCGGGGTACGCATGGCAGCTGAAACTCAACTTCGATGCTGTCCCGATCGGCCATACCACCAAGGTGACTGTAGAAGCTATGTGGCCGGCACGGTCTGCCATACTGACTGGACAGCCTATGGAGTGGTGGGGCTTCCAGGTCGATGCCGAGCCAGAAGTGATAAATGCCTGGATACTCGTCCCTGAGCCTTGGATGGGATCTTCACTGCGACTGGTGCGTCATCCTAACGGAATGCCGGACAATCAAGCTTTAGTAGAAGCAACTTACGAAGCATCCGTTTTCGAAGGATCGGTCTTCAACTGGTCCGTGGTGCACCCCAAGGAGGGGTACACCTATACTTATCAGCGATTGGAATGATTAGCGATATTGACAAACTATAGCAATTATTTATCCGACAGGCGGTGAAAACATGTTTTCCGAACGTTCCAGAAAAACATTCAACCTGACCATCGTTACTACCCTGTTGTTACTGGCGCACACAACACAATTTGCGCATGCAACTTATGCGATTGAGCAATTGCTGAATGAACCTTACTTTGACGCATCCGATATCGAAACTGTCCGCGAAGGTGGATTTGGCGTTGCCAAAATTCACGAAGTCTCTGATCGTGAGATTGCTGTTGTCATTGCTTGCCTGGTGAAGGGTAAACCGGAAGATGCACTGGCACCTTTTCTAGGTGACTCATTGCCGGTGGATGAAGAGCTGCTGCAAGACCAGCGATTGATTGACACGAATTCCCATGAGGAATCGTTCGCTGCAATTTCACTGGGCGGCAACGACCGCGATGAGATTCAACACTACCTGGACGCAGAACCCGGTTTTGGACTGAACCTCTCCACTGATGAGATAGCCGCCTTGCAGGCATTGAAAACATCAGGGGGCGCAAGTCAGGTCGAGGCACTCCTGGAAGATTTATTGCTCTCGCGCTACCTGTCGTATCGCAAGAACGGTCTTGCAGAAGCGAAGCCATATGCTCGCGATAAGGGTACGAATGTTAATCCCGGTGAGGAATTGCGCAAGACGGAAGAAAATATGCAGGGGTTGCATGAGCTCTACCCGGATTTCCATAATGCCTGGCTCAGCTATCCCAGGAATATGCCGGATGATATCGTTAGTGACGATTATTTCTGGATCAAACTCACTATCGATGAACGTCCGGCATTCGTCCTGTCTCATCGGCTTGTGGCCAATAGTGAAGATATGCAGCTGGTAGGTGTGCGTGATTACTATATTTCACATTTCTTCGATGTATCACAGCGGGTTGCTGTTGTTACTCGGCTGGAGTCCGGGAAACATATCCTGATCTTTGTTGAAAGGGCCTGGGTCGATTACTGGAGCGGCTTCGCTGCATTGAGCAAGAAGATCGGTTACAAGGTCATGAAGCAACAGATGGAGCATTTACTGGAAAATCACGGAATATGCGGGACCTAAGACCACCTCTACCCCGACAGATCCACAAGTCAGTACTGGTGCTACTAGCAGCGGTTCTGCTGCTGGCTGCTTGTGCCACACAGCTGAAACCCCATCCGCAGCCGGAGAGTTTTGCCCTGCCCCCCGATCCAGCGGCCGTGGAGTGGGAACCTCTGCGGAGCAATTTGCCGACAAACGAGGTGACTTCCTGGTTCGATATACAGGCTGTGGGACCGGACGCGCTGCGCTGGCGTCTGGCGCTCATGGATACGGCAACATCATCACTCGATGCCCAATATTTCATCTGGCGGGATGATGCGGTCGGATCACTGCTCCTTGAGCGCCTGCTGCGGGCAGCCGACCGCGGTGTCAGGGTTCGTCTGTTACTCGATGACAGCTTTCTGGCAGGTGAAGACCCGGTCCTGATGGCCGTTGATGCACATCGGAACGTCGAGGTGCGCATCTTCAATCCCTTCCAGGTACGCGCTGACAACATGCTGGTCCGCTATATCGAAAATCTGAACGACAACGCACGTATCAATCACCGCATGCATAACAAACTGCTGATAGCTGACAGCCAGGTGGCTGTCGTGGGGGGACGCAATATTGCGGAGGAGTACTTCGGGTTCAATCGAAATCGTAATTTTCGTGACTTTGACGTAATGACCACCGGCGAGGTCATTCCGCAGATCACGAACAGCTTCGATAGCTACTGGAATTCGGACTGGGCTTTTCCTGTTGCTATTGTCGATCATAGTAAGGGCTCGCAGGAAGAACTGAACCGGCTACGCGGGGAGCTGCGCGCTAATGCCGCCATACTGGATGACTGGGTCAAGAGTGCAGCGGCCGGACCGCGCAACTGGGCCAGTCAGTGGGCGGCGCTGGCACCGACTATGTTGCCCGGCAAGGCAACCATCCACCAGGATGACCCTGATATCGCGGACGACGCACCACCGAAGCAAGCAGCCGGGCAGGTCTTGTCAATGTTTGGCGAGACCAGGGCGGATGTCGTCAGCATCAGTGCTTATCTGATTCCACCCGATGATGTTCTGCACACTATCAATGATCTTTCGCAACGGGACGTGCAGATCAGGGCACTGACAAATTCACTGGCATCCAACAATCATGTGGCCGCCCACACGGCGTATCGGCATCGGCGCAAGCAGCTTCTGGAGGCCGGGGTCGAGCTGCATGAATTGCGGCCACACGCGCCCGAGCGCACCCGGTTCGAGGCGCCGGGATTCACTGCAGAACATATCGGTTTGCATGCCAAGATTCTGGTGCTGGACAAACGGTTTGTTTTCGTGGGCACGCTTAATGCCGATCCACGCTCGATCGTTTTGAACACCGAAGTAAGCCTGATGATCGACAGCCCAGAGCTCGCCGAGGCAATTCTCACTGCTTTCTCGACGGATTTCACCCCGCAAAACAGCTGGCGTGTCGTGCTGGGCGAAAACGGGAAGCTGACCTGGCATTCCAGCGATGCCGTACTCGATCAGCAGCCCGCTGGCAGTATCTGGCGCAGGGTTGGTGATTTCTTTATTGGCCTGCTGCCCATTGATGAACAGATGTGAGTAGCGCCACCTTTGGTTTTCTTGGGCTTATACCATCGTCGCTTGTTCCAGTTCGACACTTGGCGCCGGTATCACACAACGCTATGGAGACATTGAAGCGAATGAAGGCATGGATAATCATCTTGGCTTATATGACGGCAGCCTGGACAGGCATCACGGCGGCTGATTGGACCGATGCACGCTGCGACATCTATCCGCGCGGCCAGGATAAGGCCAATGTGATCATCCCCTGTACCTTCGGGCAGCGCCAGGGGGCCGTGACCATCAGTCGCTCGGATGGCGTCACGCATGACCTCACGCCTGTGGGTGACGCACCGGGTAACTTCCGCGACCAGCGCGGTCGCACCGTGTACCGGCAGAGCGGGCTTGGCGACCAGGGCCTGATCTTCCGCTTCCCGGATGAAAGCGTGTATGTTTACTGGAACACAGCGGCCCTCGAGCCTGCCACCCCTGATCATCCGACCTGGCCGTTCACCACGCAGGACTACGATGCCACCACGCTGCTGCGCTGCCGAGCTGCGGGCGAGTCCGACTTCGGCGAGTGTCCGGCCGGCATCCTGCGCATGGCAGGCAAGCAGGCCTCGATCGTGGTGCAGAACCAGGCCGGCGAGCAGTTCACCATCAATTTCATGACCGACTATGTCAATGCCACCAACCGCAAGGCGGATGCCAGGCTGGAGGGAGATATCTGGATCATCACCATCGATGGCGAGGAAATCTACGAGGTGCCGCTCGCCGCAATCGAGGGGGGTTGATATGGCGCGTCGTACAGGCATCTCGCTGATCGCGTTGATCACTGGCGTATGCGGTGCCTTTGAGGCAACTGCCTCCGAACTGGCCGGCACGTCGTGGCGGCTGCTGCAGATCATGTCGATGGATGACCGTGTCGACGTGCCGGATGACCGCGCGCAGTACACACTCGAGCTGCGGGCCAACGGCACGGCCACTATGCAGGCTGACTGCAACCGCGGGAATGGTTCTTGGGTTTCAGAATCCACCAGCCAGCTGACGTTTGGACGCATCGCGTCGACTCGCGCATCGTGCCCGCCGGGCTCGTTGTCCGAAAGATACCTCGCCCAGTTCGAGTGGGTGCGCAGCTACGTGATGAAGGACGGGCACCTGTTCCTGGCCACCATGGCCGACGGCTCGATCATTGAGTTTGAGCCTGCCGGCGGTACGCCGCTGGCCGCCTCCGTGTTGGGTGAGGAGATCCGCACCACCGACGCCGCGGAAATGCAGCAAACCATCCTCACGCGGCTCTTCGACCAATATGCCGCGCAGCGGGGCATCGAGGCTGAAACTGCGGAAATCGCTACCTTGGTCGAGAATATGCGGCGCGGCATGGTGGCGAAGGGTCTGACGGCCGAGAATGAACTGGCGCCAGAGGAGGCCGCCGAACTCGAGGGTATACGGCGCGAGATGGCCCGCGCGATCGTCCGGCAATGGAAGATCAACAAGGCGCTTTATGACCAGTATGGCGGGCGAATCATCTACCAGCAGCTCGGCCCCGAGCCGCTGGATGCCTACCGCCGGTTCCTCGAACAACGCCAGACCGAAGGTGCCTTCACGATCAACGATCCGGCCCTCGCGAAGCGGTTCTGGCATTACTTCAGTGACGAATCGATTCACGACTTCATGGAGCAGGGCGGCACCGACGAGGAAAGCACCTTTGTCACCTCGCCCTGGGAGAAGAAGCCATGAATATCAACCTGACACACATGATTGAGACGAGGCCTGTTCGCAGCCAGACAGATTGCCAGATGGGAACGGCAAGTTCTGGCCGGTTAAAGAAGTACTGCAGCCCTTCTCAATGGGGTTTTCAATGTCCGGGCAACGGCAGGTTTCTGATTGAAACGCGTCCTACATGCTTTGCTAATATTCGGACTCTCTAACAGGCAAT
>Ga0316198_10001919_pt1 | contig 12454 bp, 25 predicted proteins | sample OudBieAanoxic_MG_FD_204935 | JGI IMG/M metagenome (GOLD analysis project Ga0316198, IMG submission 204935) | Coastal sediment microbial communities from Oude Bieten Haven, Netherlands - site A anoxic | ecosystem: Environmental > Aquatic > Marine > Coastal > Sediment | place: Netherlands... | reverse complement strand
TGGTGATGCCGGGTGACAACGTGAAGATGATGGTAAGCCTGATTAACCCGATTGCGATGGAAGAGGGTTTGCGCTTTGCGATCCGTGAAGGTGGCCGCACCGTCGGTGCCGGCGTTGTAAGTAAGATAATCGAGTAACTATTATGGCAGCTAACCAACAGATACGTATCAGGCTGAAAGCGTTCGATCATCATTTGATCGACAAGTCTGCGAGTGAAATCGTCGAAACAGCAAAAAGAACCGGTGCGCACGTGCGCGGGCCGATTCCGCTGCCGACCAAGATCGAGCGCTACACCGTGCTGATATCCCCGCATGTGAACAAGGATGCGCGCGATCAGTACGAAATCCGCACCCACAAGCGTCTGCTGGATATTATCGATCCGACAGACAAGACGGTTGACGCGCTGATGAAGCTGGATCTGTCAGCTGGCGTCGATGTGCAAATCAAGCTGAACTAGTTTTTAGACACGGAACAGCTCGTCCATGGGCTGTCCGTGTACGCTTACTGCAAATGCGATTTGCAGTAAGCTTCATTTTCAGTCACTCATGTGATTGAAAATGCGGGTGCATCCATACACCCGGGGTCGCCTCGAAAAACAGATGCGCCGAAAAAAACTTCGCAAATCTCACGGATTTGTGGAGTTTCGCGCTTGTTAGCAGGGGAGAAATTCCTGTATAATGCGCGGGCTTTGCTGCAGGGCAAATAGTGGGACTCACTATTCAAGTTCCGGCGCGAAGTTTCTTATTATCGTAAGTCTCTGGCAATAAAGCTCGACCGGGTGGCCCGAGATACTGCGAAAACCGAAAATAGAGTAGCTGCGTGTTGCGCGGCGATCCTGGAAAGATTTGAATTTAATCTGTTAATCGCGGTTGCAGATCACGATTAAGTGGCTGGTTTTTCACGAAAAAATGAAGAATCAGTTTTATTATTGAGCGGAACTCGTCATGGCTATAGGTGTAGTAGGTAGAAAAGCAGGTATGACTCGCATCTTCACTGAAGATGGAGCATCGATTCCTGTCAGTGTTGTTGAAGTGTTGCCTAACCGCATCACTCAAATCAAGACTGATGAGACCGATGGCTACCGCGCAATACAGGTGACTACAGGCACAAGACGTGCGTCTCGCGTAACCAGGCCGATGGCCGGGCATTTTGCTAAAGCAGGTGTCGAGTCAGGACGTGGTTTGTGGGAGTTTCGCATCGATGGCGATGAAGCGGCCGAAATGGAAGTGGGCGGTGAGGTCGGCATCAGCATGTTTGCGGCAGGCCAAAAAATTGATGTCACCGGCCGCAGCATCGGTAAGGGCTTCCAGGGCGGTATCAAGCGTCATAATTTTTCAACCCAGGACATGTCGCACGGCAACTCGATATCACACCGCTCGAATGGTTCTATCGGTATGTGCCAGACGCCGGGTCGCGTGATCAAGGGCAAGAAGATGTCGGGCCATATGGGTGATGTTAAAACCACGACACAGTCACTGGAGCTGGTTCGTGTTGATGAAGATCGTGGCTTGCTGTTGATCAAGGGATCAATTCCGGGCGCCAAAGGCAGCGATGTCATCATCAAGTCTGCGATCAAGGCCTGAGCCAGTCGTATTTAATTAACAGGTAGATAAACAGAGATAACGATGGACCTGCAGTTACACAACAGTAAAGAAAAAATCACTGTATCTGATGCGGTATTCGCTGCTGATTATAAAGAAAGCCTGGTTCATCAGCTGGTTACCGCTTATATGGCCGCAGGCCGTGCAGGTACCAAGGCGCAGAAAAACCGGTCTGCTGTCAGTGGCGGTGGTGCGAAACCATGGCGCCAGAAAGGCACCGGCCGTGCCCGTGCTGGAACCATTCGCAGTCCGATATGGCGCAGCGGTGGCGTTACATTTGCTGCACAGCCGCGCGATTACTCGCAGAAAGTCAATCGCAAGATGTACAGGTCGGGTATTCGCTCGATTTTATCCGAGCTGGCGCGCCAGGATCGTCTGGTTGTAGTCGAAGACATCACTGTAGATGCGCCAAAAACCAAGCAGTTGCTGGGCAAGCTTGCCGATCTGGGTGTCAGCAAGACTTTGATCGTTTCAGAGACGGGCGACGAAAAACTGTACCTGTCTGCACGCAATCTGCCCCATGTGGAAGTCAGCGATGTGGCTGGATTGAACCCGGTCAACCTGGTTCGTTACGAGCATGTCGTGGTAACCGTTGGTGCGGTCCGCGCAATTGAAGAGTGGTTGTCATGAATCAGGAACGTATGTATCAAGTTCTGCTGGTACCGCATGTATCTGAAAAAAGTACATTGCTGGCAGACACAAATAATCAGCATGTTTTCAAGGTTGCTATTGATGCGACTCGAAGTGAAGTTAAACAGGCTGTAGAAGAATTGTTCAAGGTCAAGGTCGAAAAAGTTCGCATTCTTAACGTAAAGGGTAAATCCAAGCGTTTTGGCGGGCGTATGGGCAAGCGTTCTGATATGCGTAAAGCATATGTAACGCTGAGTTCGGATAATGACATCGATTTTGCAGGCACGCACTAGGATTAAAGAGTAGGGGCACGAAGAAATGGCACTGGTAAAAACTAAGCCGACTTCTCCAGGGCGCAGATTTGTCGTCAAGGTAGTAAATAACGACCTGCACAAGGGTGCTCCGGTTCGTTCGTTGACTGAAAGCAAGAGCAAGAGTGGCGGACGCAACAATCACGGTCGTATAACCACGCGTCACGTAGGCGGTGGTCACAAGCAGGCGTATCGAATCGTCGATTTCAAACGCAATAAGGACGGTATCCCTGCGCGTGTTGAAAGAATCGAGTATGACCCGAACAGAAGCGCGCATCTTGCATTGCTGGTTTACCAGGACGGCGAGCGTCGCTATATCGTTGCTCCGAAAGGTATAACAGCAGGTGATGTTCTGCAGTCAGGTTCCGATGCGGGCATCAAGCCGGGCAACTGTCTGCCATTGGCGAATATTCCTGTTGGTACCCAGGTCCATTGTATAGAAATGAAGCCTGGCAAAGGTGCGCAGATCGCACGCGGTGCCGGTGCCAGCGCACAATTACTGGCCCGCGAAGGTGTTTATGCCACCCTGCGTTTACGCTCCGGTGAAATGCGCAGGATACACGTGAACTGCCGTGCGACTATTGGTGAGGTCGGCAATAGCGAGCATGGCCTGCGTTCACTGGGAAAGGCCGGTGCATCGCGCTGGCGTGGTGTTCGTCCAACCGTTCGCGGTGTTGTGATGAATCCGGTAGATCACCCGCACGGTGGTGGTGAAGGCAGAACATCGGGTGGTCGTCATCCTGTTTCACCCTGGGGTGTGCCGACAAAGGGTTATAGAACACGCAGTAACAAGCGTACCGATGGCATGATTGTTCGCCGTCGCTACAAGCGCTGATTCGTATAGATTCAGCCAGAACAGACACGAGATTGGGAGTATATAAGTGCCACGCTCACTGAAGAAAGGTCCATTTGTTGATCATCACCTGATGAACAAGGTAAATCAGGCTGTGGAAACCAGGGATCGTAAACCGATCAAGACCTGGTCACGCCGTTCAACGGTTTTCCCGGAAATGGTGGGTCTGACCATTGCGGTACATAACGGCAAGCAGCATGTGCCGGTGCTGGTCAACGAAAACATGGTCGGTCATAAGCTGGGTGAGTTTGCGCTTACACGCACATACCGTGGCCACGTGGCAGACAGGAAAGCGAAGTAAACGATTATGGAAGTTATAGCTAAACACAGATTTGCACGCATCTCCCCGCAGAAGTGCCGCTTGGTAGCCGACCAGATTCGTGGTCTGCCGGTAGAGGATGCATTGAATTCGTTGACATTCGGTACTACGAAGTCAGCGGCTATCATGAAAAAGGTGCTGGAATCAGCCATTGCGAATGCAGAGCACAACGAGGGCGCTGATATTGATGAGCTCAAGGTGTCTCGTGTATTCGTTGACGCCGGTCCGGTAATGAAGCGACTCGAAGCTCGCGCAAAAGGCCGTGGTAACAGAATAATCAAGCGTACCAGTCACATTACTGTGTCAGTGGCTGACAGATAAGAGAGATTGTAATGGGACAGAAAGTACACCCTGTAGGTATTCGTCTTGGAATTTCCGCTGAGTGGAATTCGAAGTGGTATGCATCATCTTCAGACTTTCCGGATTTGTTGAATGCGGATCTCAAGGTTCGTGCATTCCTGAAGAAAAAACTGGAAAGTGCGAACGTCAGCAAAATACAGATAGAGCGTCCAACACGCGCCGCTGTAATCACGATTCATACAGCCCGTCCAGGTGTTGTTATCGGCAAGAAAGGCGCTGATATTGAAAAGCTGCGTGAAGATGTTGCGAAGCTCATCGGGCTGCACATTAACAGCGTGAAGATAAACATCGAAGAAATTCGCAAACCCGAACTCGATGCTCAACTGGTAGCTGAAAGTATTGCACAGCAGCTCGAGCGACGCGTCATGTTTCGCCGCGCAATGAAACGTTCGATACAAAACACCATGCGTATGGGTGCGGAAGGCATCAAGATCATGGTCGGCGGTCGCTTGAATGGTGCAGAAATTGCGCGCAGCGAGTGTTATTCCGAAGGGCGTGTGCCTTTGCATACACTACGCGCCGACATTGACTATGGATTTGCCGAAGCGCTTACCACTTACGGAATCCTGGGTGTGAAGGTATGGATCTACAAAGGCGAGGTGTTTGATCTTTACGGTCAGCAGGATGCTGAAGCAACCAAAGCAGCCGGTGCGAACTAGAGGATTAATCAAGTGTTACAACCAAAACGCACAAAATTTCGCAAGCAGTTCAAGGGTAAAAACCGCGGCTTTGCACAGGCCGGAAACCGGGTCAGCTTCGGTGAATTTGGCCTCAAGGCAACAGAGCGCGGCAGGGTGACTGCGCGCCAGATCGAGGCAGCACGTCGTGCCATGACACGCTACATCAAGCGTGGTGGCAAGATCTGGATTCGCATCTTCCCCGACGTGCCTATTTCCAGTAAACCACTGGAAGTACGTATGGGTAAAGGCAAGGGTAATGTCGACCACTGGGTTGCAAAGATTCAACCCGGTACCGTTTTATATGAAATGGAAGGTGTCAATGAAGAGCTGGCGCGTGAAGCATTTCGTCTCGCCGCTAACAAGCTGCCTATAAAAACAACTTTTGTACAGCGTACGGTGATGTAATGGCGACTGCAACAGATTACAGAAACATGTCCGTAGAGGACCTGAATAAGGAATTGATCGACTTACGTCGCGAACAATTTAACTTACGCATGCAGCAGGGTGCGGGCAATATGCCCAAGGTCCACCGTTTTGGCGCTGTGCGTAAAGATATTGCACGGATAAAAACCGTGCTGACTGAAAAAACACAGGCAGGTAGCTGATAATGGAAACGACTGAATCAACAGTGGCTGAATCAACCGCAGCTGAATCCACGGCCCAGGCTGAAAAAGTACAGCGCACACTGACCGGCTCTGTTACAAGCGATGCCATGGACAAAAGTATTACTGTGACTATCGAGCGCCGTATCAAGCACCCGGTTTATGGCAAGTACATCAGACGCTCAACCAAGCTGCATGTACACGATGAAAATAATGAATGTAACAAGGGTGATGTTGTTGTAATAGAACAATGTCGTCCAATGTCAAAAACAAAATCATGGCGGCTGGTTGAGGTCGTCGAAAAAGCAGGCGAAGCCTGATAAAAAAACCGGCTTTAACAAAGAGACTCTACCAAGAGATAGGTTACAGGAAGCACTCATGATACAGATGCAAACAGTTTTAAATGCTGCTGACAACAGTGGTGCACGTAAAGTGCAATGCATTAAGGTGCTTGGTGGTTCTCATCGCCGTTATGCTTCAGTTGGCGATGTAATCAAGGTCAGCGTCAAGGATGCGATTCCTCGCGGCAAGGTCAAGAAGGGTGAAGTGTATAACGCCGTCGTTGTACGCACCACTAAAGGTGTTCGCAGGCCGGATGGTTCGTTGATACGTTTTGACACAAATGCTGCTGTTTTATTGAATAATGCATTGCAGCCAATAGGCACACGCATATTTGGCCCTGTAACGCGCGAGCTTAGAACCGAAAGGTTCATGAAAATCATCTCGCTTGCGCCGGAAGTGTTGTAGGAGATATCGGCATGAAACGTTTGCGTAAAGGTGACCAGGTTGTTGTCATCAGTGGTAAAGATAAGGGTCGTCAGGGTACGGTGCTTAAAGTAATGGCTGATGATCAGGTTCTGGTTGAATCGATTAATATGGTCAAAAAGCACACCAAGCCGAACCCGATGCAGGGTGTTGAAGGCGGTATTGTTGATAAAGAGATGCCGCTGCATGTTTCGAACGTGATGTTATTTAACCCTGTAGCAAACAAGGGTGATCGCGTCGGTTTCAAGGTGCTGGAAGACGGCCGCAAGGTTCGTTACTTCAAGTCCAACGGCGAAGTTGTTGACGTTTAGGTTTTCAGATTATGGCGAGATTACAGCAGTTTTATAAAGACACCGTCGTCAAGAAGTTGATGGACGAACGTGGCTACAACAATATCATGCAGGTGCCGCGTATAGAAAAGGTCACCATCAATATGGGTGTTGGCGAAGCGATTGGCGACAAGAAGGTGATTGAGAATGCGCTTGCTGATATGGAAAAAATATCAGGTCAAAAGCCGGTCACAACCCTGGCGCGTAAGTCAGTTGCATCATTCAAGGTGCGTGATGGTTACCCGATTGGATGCAAGGTGACTCTGCGCAAAGAGCGTATGTATGAGTTTCTCGATCGCCTGATCAGTGTGGCAATTCCGCGTGTACGTGATTTCCGCGGTATGAGCCCGAAAGCATTCGACGGCCGTGGTAATTACAACATGGGCGTAAAAGAGCAGATTATTTTCCCTGAAATCGAGTATGAGAAGATTGATACAATACGTGGTATGGATATAAATATAACCACATCTGCAACAAACGATGAAGATGCGCGCGCATTGCTGGCGGCATTTAACTTCCCATTCAAAAACTGAGTTAGAGATAGAGAACGCGGATATGGCAAAAGTTTCGATGGTGCAACGTGAGCAGAAGCGCACACGCCTTGTAAAGAAATATGCAGAAAAACGTCAGGCCTTGCGTGCTGTACTGAAAAGTGTTGACGCAAGCATTGACGAGAAAATGGATGCGCAAAAGCAATTGCAAATGCTGCCGCGTGATTCCAGTCCGGTAAGGCAGCGTAACCGCTGCCGGGTCACTGGTCGCCCACATGGCTATTTCCGCAAGTTTGGACTGTGCCGTAATAAATTAAGAGAAACTGCCATGCGTGGAGATATTCCAGGTCTGGTCAAGGCCAGCTGGTAAGCGGGTAGGTACACATCATGATGACAGATCCAATTGCTGACATGCTGACACGCATAAGAAATGCACAATCTGCCGGTAAGGCGGACGTAACCATGCCTTCATCCAAAGCCAAACTGGCCATTGCCGGTGTGATGAAAGAGGAAGGTTATATCACTGATTTTGCAGTCAGCAGTGATGCCAAGCCGAATATGACGGTTACACTGAAATACTATCAGGGTAGCCCGGTGATCGATGAAATGAAACGCGTCAGCCGTCCCGGGTTGCGAATTTATAAAAACAAGGACGAGTTGCCGAAGGTCCTGAATGGCCTTGGTATTGCAATAATTTCGACATCTGCCGGCGTCATGACCGATAAGAAGGCCAGGTCGGAAGGTCGTGGCGGCGAGGTGATCTGTACGATTTCTTAATGTCATCGTTTGATCATAAATAACTAAGAGTTCTGAAATGTCACGTATAGCGAACAATCCGGTAGAAATTCCATCAGGTGTTGAAGTCAACATTAGTGGCCAGTCGATGTCTGTGAAAGGCAAGAATGGCAATCTGTCGATGGAAGTGAATAAAAAGGTACAGGTCAAGCAGGAAGACAACGCACTCAAGTTCAGCGGTAAAGAAGGTGTCGATGGTTCTGTGGCCATGGCAGGGACCATGCGTTCTCTGGCCAATAGCATGGTCGTCGGTGTTAGCCAGGGCTTTGAGAAAAAACTCGAACTGATTGGCGTTGGTTACCGTGCGCAGGCGCAGGGAAACAAGCTCAACCTGACCCTGGGCTTTTCACACCCGGTCGTGTACGACATACCTGAAGGTATCAGCGTCGAAACACCGAGTCAGACCGAGATCGTGGTTAAAGGCGCTGACAAACAGAAAGTTGGACAGGTTTCCGCCGATATACGCGCGTACCGTCCACCTGAGCCGTACAAGGGCAAAGGTGTTCGCTACTCTGATGAGCGCGTAATACGTAAAGAAGCCAAGAAGAAATAATTAGGCGAATATAGCAAGCAGGCAATCGCGATGAAATCGAAAAAAGAAAGCAGACTTCGCAGGGCGAAAAGAACACGCATGAAGATCTCCGAGCTTGGTGCTCATCGTCTTAGTGTGCACCGCACGCCCAGGCATATCTATGCCCAGGTGATCGAACCGGTCGCTAACAAGGTAATTGCCAGTGCATCGACTGTACAGAAAGACGTGCGTGATGGTTTGAAGTCAACCGGTAATGCCGAAGCTGCGGCAGCAGTAGGCAAGGCTATTGCTGAAAAATCAAAATCGGCTGGAGTGGATCAGGTTGCATTTGATCGTTCCGGTTTTAAGTATCACGGCAGAATCAAGGCATTGGCCGATGCTGCGCGTGAAAACGGTTTGAAACTGTAGACCGATACAACAGGATTTAATAATGGCAAAAGTAGAAGCACCCGCACCTAAAGACGACCTGATTGAAAAACTGGTAGCAGTTAATCGTGTTGCCAAGGTGGTTAAAGGCGGTCGTCAATTTGGTTTTACTGCACTGACTGTTGTCGGTGATGGCAAAGGCAAGATCGGTTTTGGTTATGGCAAGGCAAAAGAAGTACCGCTGGCCATACAAAAGGCCATGGATCGTGCACGCAAGAACATGAAGAAAGTAGAGCTCATTGCCGGAACGCTGCAGCACGCGACTTATGGCGAGCATGGCGCTGCCAATGTTTACATGCAGCCGGCATCCGAAGGCACAGGCATTATTGCCGGTGGTGCGATGCGCGCTGTGTTCGAGGCTGTGGGTGTGAGAAATGTGCTGGCCAAGATCAATGGAACACGTAACCCTGTTAACGTTGTTCGTGCAACCATCAACGGCCTTGCCGGCATGGCATCACCATCTTACGTTGCTGCCAAGCGTGGTAAAACTGTAGAAGAAGTTCTGGGTTAAAGACATGGCTGATAAAGAGCTGAAAGTAACATTAATCAAGAGCGCATCAGGCAGGCTGAAAAAACATCAGGCCTGTGTGCGTGGACTGGGTTTGCGCCGTACTAATCATTCTGTACTGGTTAAAGACACACCTGAAAATCGCGGCATGATCAACAAAGTGTCATACATGCTGTCTGTTGAAGAAGCCTAACAAGGGGACCTGGCATGCAATTAAATAACCTGCATCCTGCCGAAGGCAGCAAAAAATCCAGCAAGCGCGTCGGTCGTGGTATCGGCAGCGGCTGGGGCAAAACCTGTGCACGCGGCCACAAGGGCCAGAAATCACGTTCAGGTGGTTTCCACAAGGTCGGTTTTGAAGGCGGTCAGATGCCGTTGCAGCGGCGCCTGCCCAAGGTTGGATTTAACTCAAGATTGGCCAGCACGCGCGCGGAAGTGCGCCTGCACGAACTTGAAAAAGTGGCGGCGGATGTTATTGATCTGCTGGCATTGATTGCAGCCGGTATCGTGCCGGCCAGTACCGAGAAGGCAAAAGTAATTGCGTCCGGTGAGATCAACAAGGGTGTTCAATTAAAAGGCATCAGTGTTACGCCGGGTGCGCGTAAGGCGATTGAGGCTGCCGGCGGGGGAATCCAGGACTGATTCAGTCCTGATCAATCATGGCAGGCCTGGGCTTCGGACAATTGAAAGAACTGAAACAGCGTTTACTGTTTGTCGTTGGTGCGCTTATCGTATTTCGAATAGGCGCATATATACCTGTTCCGGGTATTGATCCAACAGTGCTGTCTACCCTGTTTGATCAACAGAAAGGCAGTATTCTTGGCGTGTTCAACCTGTTTTCAGGTGGCGCGCTAGGACGCATGTCGATCTTTGCACTTGGTATCATGCCGTATATTTCGGCATCGATTATCATGCAGCTGCTGGCGGTTACCGTACCCACGCTGGAGCAGATCAAGAAAGAAGGTGAATCGGGTCGTCGAAAGATTGCGAGTTATACCCGTTATTTCACCCTGGTGCTGGCAACATTCCAGTCAATCGGCATTTCGACTGCGTTGCAGAGTCAGTCGATTGGGGTAAATCCGTTGGTGCCAACCCCTGGATTCGGTTTTGTTTTTACAGCTGCGGTTACACTGGTCACAGGCACGATGTTCCTGATGTGGCTGGGTGAGCAGGTAACCGAGCGTGGTATCGGCAATGGCATCTCGATGATTATTTTTGCAGGTATTGTTGCCGGTCTGCCCAGCGCAATTGGCGGCACGCTGGAGCTGGTACGCACCGGCGAACTGCACACGCTGACAGCTATCTTCCTGTTTGTAATGGCGGTTGCTGTGACGGGTTTCGTGGTCTTTGTCGAGCGGGGCCAGCGGCGTATAACGGTGAATTATGCCAAGCGCCAGCAGGGCAGGCGTATGTATGCTGCACAGAGCAGCCATTTGCCGCTGAAGTTGAATATGGCCGGTGTCATTCCGCCGATTTTTGCCTCCAGTATTATTCTGTTTCCCGCGACCATGGGCAGCTGGTTCGGGCAGTCAGAAGGCATGGAATGGTTGCAGAATATAGCCGGGACACTGGCGCCAGGGCAGCCTGTTTACGTGTTCCTGTATGCGCTGGCCATTATATTTTTCTGCTTTTTCTATACCGCGCTTGTATTTAATGCGCGTGAAACGGCAGACAATCTGAAGAAGTCAGGTGCATTTATTCCCGGAATACGCCCGGGCGAACAGACAGCAAATTACATTGATACAGTGATGACACGCCTGACATTTGTCGGCGCGATATATATAACGCTGGTGTGCCTGCTGCCGGAATTTTTGATTTTGTACTGGAATGTACCGTTTTACTTTGGTGGTACATCCCTGTTGATTATCGTCGTGGTCGTTATGGACTTCATGGCGCAGGTTCAGTCTCACATGATGTCGCATCAATATGAAGGCCTGATGAAAAAGGCTAACCTGCAGAATTACAAACGTTAGTGAATCGGTTTTTACCGGAGTATTGAGATGAAAGTACGTGCATCAGTCAAAAAGATGTGTCGCAACTGCAAAATTATCAAGCGCCATGGTGTTGTCCGCGTGATTTGTACCGATCCACGCCATAAGCAGCGCCAGGGCTAGGTCTTTAGATCTGGTTGATTTGACACATATTAATAGCTAAAATTGCGCGCTTTGCCGCGCTGAAACGGGAACAAAAATGGCTCGAATAGCAGGAATTAACATTCCACCGAACAAGCATACTGTCATAGGTCTTACTTATATCTATGGCATCGGCCGCACCAGTGCGCAGAAAATCTGTGCTTCAACCGGTATAGAAGAGACCCAGAAAATCGGGGATCTATCTGAAGAGGTGCTGGAAAAGCTGAGAACCGAGGTTGGTAACTACACAATCGAAGGAGACCTTCGCCGTGAAGTTTCGATGAGTATCAAACGTTTGATGGATCTCGGCTGCTATCGTGGAATTCGCCATCGCCGCGGCTTACCTCTGCGCGGCCAAAGAACACGCACCAATGCGCGCACCCGTAAGGGACCGCGTAGACCGGTTACTAAATAAATCGCCTGATTTTCGGAAAATAACTAATGGCTAAAGCTGAAACACGAAAAAAAGTTAAACGCTCGGTAACTGATGGTATCGCCCATATATACGCCTCGTTTAACAATACCATCATAACGATCACTGACCGCCAGGGTAATACACTGGCATGGGCGACGGCGGGCGGTTCCGGCTTTCGTGGATCACGCAAGAGTACGCCGTTTGCTGCCCAGGTTGCTGCAGAGCGTGCCGGTACACGTGCACTGGATTTTGGCATGAAGAATCTGGACGTGATGGTGCGTGGACCCGGGCCTGGTCGTGAATCTGCCGTACGATCACTGAATAATGTCGGTTTCAAAATTATGAATATTACCGACGTAACACCTATACCGCATAATGGTTGCCGTCCGCCAAAAAGGCGTCGCGTTTAAGACCGGAGAAAATATAAGTGGCTAAATATACTGGACCAAAATGTAAACTCAGCCGCCGCGAAGGCGTTGACCTCGAGTTGAAATCGGCACTGCGACCACTGGACAGCAAATGCAAGCTTGACCAGATTCCCGGTCAGCATGGTGCGCGCCGCACTCGTCTGTCTGACTATGCGCTGCAGTTGCGTGAAAAGCAGAAATTACGCCGCATCTATGGCATTCTGGAAAAACAGTTCCGCAATTACTACAAGGCCGCTGCCAGCCAGAAAGGCTCAACCGGTGAAAACCTGCTTTCACT
>Ga0316198_10001918_pt1 | contig 12458 bp, 10 predicted proteins | sample OudBieAanoxic_MG_FD_204935 | JGI IMG/M metagenome (GOLD analysis project Ga0316198, IMG submission 204935) | Coastal sediment microbial communities from Oude Bieten Haven, Netherlands - site A anoxic | ecosystem: Environmental > Aquatic > Marine > Coastal > Sediment | place: Netherlands... | reverse complement strand
AAAGGTGGAGCAACTGGGCATCGATTACGCCCAGGGCTATGGAATAAGCAAGCCCATGCCGATCGATGAGTTTGTCGCCAGCCAGAACGCCGAAGAGTCGCGGTTGGTCACGGGATAGCGGCGGGAAGTGCCGACGAGCCGCCGGTGATTACGCTAACGACCTGAGTGTCTGCCTGGTCAGGCTACGCGGTTGCGCCCTTTTTGCTTCGCCTGATAGAGCGCCTGGTCAGCCTGCTGTACAACGTCTTTCCACGCCAGTTGCCTGCTCGTGGCGCTCTGTCGGTATTCTGAAAGTCCGGCACTGACGGTGATCACCTTACAGGGACTCATGATATGTTCCAGCCCGGCGCTGTGCAGTTTCTCAAGCAGCCGCCTGGTCAGGCTGCGCGCGCCGGTGGCCGCTGTGTCTGGTAACAGCAGCAGAAATTCTTCACCGCCGTACCGATACAGGCGGTCTGATCTGCGGATCCCGCTGAGAATAATGGCCGTGACTTGCTGCAACGCAGTATCACCCGCCATATGGCCATAATGATCGTTATAGGTTTTGAAATGATCGACGTCCAGAAGCGCAACAACGTAACTGCGCTGGTGCCGCGCGGACAGTGAATGTGTGTGTTCCATATCCACTTCCATGGCGCGGCGGTTACCAATGCCCAGCAAGGCGTCTTCCATGGAGAGCGACTCGAGTTCGCGATTGGCGACTTCGAGCTCCTCGGTACGATCGCGGATGGCCCTGTCGATCAGTGTACGCTGCAATTCAATAACATGGAAATGCGCATGGGCGAGGTCTGTATGAGTGACAATCCCTGCCAGCTTGTCATCATGGTCGACCACCGGCAGGTGGCGGACTTTTTCCGCATGCGAGATTACCAGCGCATCGAACAGTGACTGGTCGCTGCGCACGGTATGCGGCGGTGCTGTCATATAAGCGGATACAGGCTGATCAGCCAGAGCCGGATTGTCAATGAGTGATTTCATCGCTTTAACAAGATCGCGTTCTGTGACAATACCGGCCGGACTGTGATGCTCACCGATCAGGCAACACGAGTGTCCATGGCTGCGCATGTTATGGATTACCGTCCGCAGGGGCGTATCCGGTGTGACCAGCTCAACATCGTGACTCATCAGTTCTGTGATGGGTATTTCTTTCACCTGGGACACCTGTCTGCCGGATAAGCCAGCGGTTCATTCTTATGCTATCGGCCAGTCGGGATGAACATGTTGCCGACTGCCACTGGTTTGCCGAATCAGGTGGGTGTCGGGTCCGCGGGTGGTTTCCCTGCAGTGGGGCGTGACGGATGCTGTCGGGAGGTAACAGGGGTATGCGGGCGCACATCCAGTTTGATAGCCGAAGCCGCTGAACAGCGGCGGGCGTGTCTCATCGGCTGTTGACGATTTGCCAGGAACCGTCCGGTTGCAGACAGGAAGTGCCATAGGCCTGCTGTGTTCTGCCACCGATGGTGACTGTATGGTGGAATTCGCGGCACTGGAGACCGGAAGCGGACTGACCGATGCGCACCGTCCTTACCGCACCCGAGGCATTGCCATCCTGCCACACGATAGGCTCGCCCACCGGTGCCATGGTGGCTGCAGCCATCGCCGACTCGTGCCTGCGTTGCTGGTGTGCGTCCAGGTTGTCGAGCAGCTTCAGCGCAATGGTGGTGATAGCCAGGTACTTATAGGGATCGGCATCGATTTTATAGGCGTCACCCCAGTAATACGGTCCACGGTAGTAAGGTCTGCGGTAGTGAGGCCGACGGTGAGGGCCATACCCGTGACCTCGTCTTGCCGGATAATGCTGTGGACCATGCTGATTGCCCGGTGGCCCCCAGCGTTTGTCGCCGCCCCGGTCGGCGAGGGTGTCTGGTGCGATCAGCAGGCTGGAAATTGCGGTGAGCAGGCCCAGAATTGCAGCGGCCGACGTTTGTGTGCCTTTCATCTCGAGTTCCTCAACATGACTGAGTGAGGTATCGATTTTAACACGACATCAGGCAGGAAGAGCGTTCATTCGTGTCTTGAGCTCCTGCCATAACGAGCGGTAGGCGTCGGCAATCCGGCTGCTGTGGGCGTAGGTCGGCAGCGGTGCCCGTTTAACCCCCATCTGTTCGACTTCGCTGGCATAGGGAATGTCGCTGGCCAGAAACCCGCTTCGGGTCCGGGGCGGATCTTCCACCATTCCCCGGTGCAGGATCTTGCGACGGTCCACCATGGAGAAGAAGGGTAGAATATCGAGGTGTTTGTATTTCTTTTTGTCGCAGAATCTCAGTAGCTGGTAGAGGGTGCGTACGGATAGCGTGGTGGGAATGGTGGGAACCAGTACCACGTCCGCCGCCTGGAACACATTCTCCGAAACCAGCGAGATGCTCGGCGGACAGTCCAGAAACAGATAGTCATAGTCGTCTTCCACTGGCTCGATCAGTCGTCGCAGACGGGTACTGGACTTTCTGAATTGCTCCAGGGTCAGATCCATGTTGCGGTAGGAAAAGTCTGCCGGGATAAGGTCTAATCGATCGTAGTCGGTGGCCTTGATGACATCGTCCAGCACACGCTTGCGTCGCAGAAGCCCCTGGGCACCGCCTTTCACTTTGGGCTTTATCCTGAAATAGAAGCTGGAAGCGCCCTGTGGATCGAGATCCCATACCAGTGTTGAGTTTCCTTCCCGCGCGGACATATAGGAAAGATTCACGGCAGAGGCGGTTTTACCGACCCCGCCTTTAATGTTGTAACAGGCAATGACCTTCATGGTGTTTTCTTCAAGACCTGGCTCGGGTTGAATAGTTGTCGAAAGCGGTTTTTATTGGACTGGCTGGAAAATTGCTCGAATCGGCTGGCGAAAACATCCCGAACTTCCTGCATGCGTGTCTCCAGGCCCTTGAGCAGGATGTCCATGGCCAGCTCGGTTCGCGGCGTCATGTCACCCTCCTGTTCCATCTGCTCGCTGTAGTGTTGCAGGGAGTGGATCTGTACCTCCAGATCCTGGAAATCACCGAGATTTTCCTGCAACCCTTTTAGTTCCTTGATCAGGGCGCGTATTTTCTTTGTCGGATACAGGTGCTGAAAGAACTCCATCAGGTAACGGAGCTTCTTGCAGGATTTGCGCAGTTCGTGCAGTTCTTCCGCGGGTGATTCCGGTGTTATCGCCTGGCCTTCACGCAGCACGCGTTTATACATGCGCCAGGTACGACGAGGCGCGACTTCACCAATGGGTTTGCAGGCATCGTCGGCAGCGGGACGTTGCGGCAGAGGCGAGTTCAGGTAACGGCGCCACTGGTTTTTCAGTTGTCGGTAGGCGGCCGTCTGCAGCTGTTTCGACAAGCTGGCCTGTTCCTGCTGGTGATGCCTTTTTAGAAAGGTCCGCAGTGGTTCCAGGTCTGCGCGCAGGCTTTCCGGTAACTGCTTCTGGTAGTTCTCGAACTTGAGCAGATAGACATCCAGGTCACGGGTCTGGCTGGTGATGGATCCCAGCCAGGCGAACTTTTCGCGAAAACGCGCGAGTGTGGCCGGTGGGAAAACAGTTTTCATTTGTCCCTGGGCGGAGCGGGTGCGGCGCACGGCCACCCTGAAATCGTGCAGAAATTCGGTATCCAGGTTGGCGATAGTGCCCGCTTCGTTGACTTCCATGGCATCCAGCAGCGTCAGCAGTATTCGCCGCATGGCCTCATCCGCACGCAGTTCCGGTTCCAGCGGAATGTTCAGTTTGGAGCTGTAAACGCCCGGTACTTTGTGCATACCGGCCAGTGCCAGGTCGAGCAGATCGTCGTCCTGCGGACTCAGGCCGAACTCTTTCTCCAGGACGTTGATGACGCGTTTTTCTGTCTTTGCATAGCCTTGCAGGGGCGCCACACGTATTCGCTTGCATAACAGGCTGCGTCTGCCCCCCGGTTCAACGAGTCTGTGCTGCTCCAGGTAGAGGCGTAAACGGGTTTTGCCCTCCTTATCTATCCACTGGAAGGGAAGGCTGCGTGTTTCAATGGTTGCGACAGGCAGAAACGCGCGCAAATCGAGCAGTCCGTCCAGCTCCTGCCGGAGTTGCCCCGGCGGCAGCTCATTGGCAAAGCGCGGTGGCTCCTGTTCCAGGTCGATGGCGATGCGTGCGCTGCCGTTCCTCCTGGCCTGTAAATACAGTTGCGCATCGTCATTTCGCTGTTGCCATACCAGCACTTTGTTAGCTTGGAACAGCCGCCAGTCGAAGCTGTCGTAGTAATGCACCCGGCAGGTTTCCGCTGGCGCGGATTCGATCGGCAGATGCTGCAACAGCTGCTCACGCCAGTGCGGCAGGCTGTCCTTGTTTGCCAGCGGGTAGTGTATTGGTTTTTTCATGGGTATGGCTTAACACACCCCTGTCAGCATGGTGCCAACCAGGAATGTATCCGTTACGCTATTTTTTTTCTTTTTCATCGAGGTAATCGCGCATCACTTTCAGAATCATGTTGGATACGCTGCGTTGCTCCTTCTTTGCCTGTCTTTTCATGCGTCTCTTTAGTCTATCGTCAATACGTATATTTAAACGATCGGCCTTGTTTGGCATAAAAGTGTACTCACAATGGGCGCATCCTGGCGTCGGCGGCAAGTATACTTCAGTGACACTCACATAGTAAGTGCTGTGAAGCGGCCCGGTTCATTGGCGCTGGAAGTCGTGGAGATGTCCGCATTCACTCAGCCCTTGACGCAGATGACGGGTGCGAGTTTCACAACTTTGCGGGCGAGACCGGCTTTTTCAGCCGCGTCCACCACGGCGTCGACATTCTTGTAGGCGCCAGGGGCTTCTTCGGCAACGCCGCGATAGGAATGACTGCGGATCAGTATGCCGCGTGCCGCCAGATCGTCGATGACCTGGCGCCCCTGCCACTGCCGGGTCGCCCTGCGGCGGCTCATGGCGCGCCCCGCACCGTGACAGGCCGAGGCGAAACAGCGTTGCTCGCTCTGAGGCAGGCCGGCCAGGATGTAGGAGGCGGTGCCCATGGAACCGCCGATCAGAACCGGTTGCCCGGCATCGCGCAATGCTTCGGGAACATCAGGGTGGCCCGGTCCCAGCGCCCGGGTCGCGCCTTTTCTGTGCACGAACAGCCGCATGGGTGTCCCGTCGACGATGTGCGACTCTTCCTTGCAGGTGTTGTGCGAGACGTCATACAGCACATCGAGTTCGGCTCGCGGCAGAACGCGTTCAAAAGCCCGGCGCGCCAGATGGGTCAGGATCTGCCGGTTGGCCAGAGCACAATTGATGCCGGCACGCATGGCGCCAAGGTAAGCTGCGCCCAGTGGCGATCCGATCGGAGCACAGGCCAGCTCCCGGTCCGGGAGTTCAATGCCGTAGCGGTGGGCACTCATCGCCATGCGCTTCAGGAACTCGCTGCCGATCTGGTGTCCGAGGCCCCGCGAGCCGCAGTGTATGCTGACCACAATATCGTTTTCCTGCAGTGCAAAAGCCCGGGCAGCGCTTCGATCGTAAACCGCGATGACATGCTGGACTTCGAGGTAATGATTGCCGGAACCGAGAGTGCCCATTTCATCACGCTGGCGCCGTCTGGCCTGTTGCGAAACCTCTTCCACCAGGGCACCGGCCATGCAGCCGTATTCTTCAATGTTCAGCAGGTCGTCCTGGTGACCGTATCCCTGGCTGACCGCCCATCTGGCACCACCGCTCAACATGGCCTGCATCTGGTGTTTGTCCAGCCGGATGCTACCGGTACTGCCGAGGCCGGCAGGAATCGCTGCAAACAAAGCGTCAGCCAGGCTGTCCCTGTGTGCCTCGATATCGACGCGAGTCAGACCGGTGGTCAGGCTGCGCACACCGCAGGAAATGTCAAAACCGACACCGCCCGCCGATACAACGCCACCCTGTGCCGGGTCGAACGCGGCCACGCCACCGATGGGAAAGCCGTAGCCCCAGTGTGCGTCGGGCATGGCGTAAGATGCTTTTATGATGCCGGGCAGGCTTGCCACGTTGACGATCTGCTCGTAGACCTTGTCGTCCATGCCGGCGATCAGATCGGCGTCAGCATAGATAATACCGGGTACGCGCATGGCACCCATGGGGTTGATGCGCCACTCGCCGTCCGCTAACTGTTCAAGCTTGCCTGGATCCACGCTCTCTGTTCCTGTCTCCGGGGGGCATCATACGTCAACGATACACTGGGCAATCCAGCGGCCAACAGGGTCTTGTGCCACTTTTAATTCAGTGTAGGTGGCACCCTTGACCTCCACGGCGGGTTGATGGCGGGCGATATCGAGGGTTTCGCCCCAGGCGTAAGCGCTCAGTTGCCGGCCATCGGTCTGGACTTCGAATCTGGAGAACAACATGTGCTGTACCGCCATGGCGTAGATTATCGCATTCAGCCAGTCGACCAGCAGCAGTTCCCGGTCCGGAGCCTGGCAACGGATTTCCACCGCCCGTGTCGCCTGTACCGCATGGAGATCGGTGACGACGGCCGTCAGCGCGCAGGCGGCCTGCTCGAAAGCCTCGGAGACTGTGGTGCCCGTCCCGCGAATGCCGATGTCGGCCTGGTGCGAAAAGTGTTCCCATGTCTGCTGCTGTGGCACGCTTATACCGGCCAGGCTCCGCACTCATTCGTAATATTCAACGGCATTCGAGCTTATACTACTCGCTCATCTAGCAGGAAGGCAGCTGAAATCATGAAAAAGAACACCCGGCGCATGATGCGCGACATCGAAAGCGAAGTGAAATACACGCGCGACATGATTGGTAAGGATGAACTGGATGCCAGGGTGATGGACGTTATGGCCAGGGTGCCACGTGAGGCATTCGTGCCGCCTGAACTGCAACACGCAGCCTTTGATAACGGTCCCCTGCCTATTGGCTGCGGGCAGACCATCTCGCAACCCTATATCGTCGCGCTGATGACCGATATGCTGCAGCTCGAGCCCGGTCACCGGGTGCTGGAGATCGGTACCGGTTCCGGCTATCAGACCGCAATTCTGTCATTGCTGTGCGAGCGGGTCTACACCATGGAAGTGGTACAAGAGCTGAGTGAGGCAGCGGCAAGTCTGTTACAGCGGCTCGGTTACCACAACATTGAAACCTGTACCGGCAGTGGCTATGAGGGCTGGGCGGAACACGCACCCTATGATGGCATTATCGTCACCGCGGCTGCCCCGTACATCCCGCCGGCATTGATCGACCAGCTCACGGCAGGTGGCAGGCTGGTCATCCCCGTGGGGCAACCCTACAGTCACCAGGAACTCATGCTGCTTGAGAAAGACCGGCAGGGTGAAAGTCATGTACACAGCATTCTCGGGGTCGCATTCGTTCCCCTGGTGAGCGGGTAAACATCCCGGCTGCGATGAGCGAACATTCGTCTCGACGACCGGACTGGCATCAGCAGTCGGTGCATGAAGCGCTCGACGCCTTGAATGTCGATGCGCACGCCGGTCTCGGCAGCGACGCGGTTAAAGCGCGCCGCGAGCGTTTTGGTCCGAATGCAATCAAAGAGACTGGCCGGCGCGGTGCATTGCGAATCTTTGTCAGCCAGTTTACTGATTTCATGATCTTTGTGCTGATCATTGCGGCGATTGTCTCCGGCATCGTCGGAGAAGCGCAGGACACCATTGCCATCGTCGTTATTGTCCTGCTCAACGCGGTCATCGGTGCTATGCAGGCTTATCGCGCGGAGCGGGCGGTGGCAGCGCTGCGCGCCATGGCGGCACCGGAGGCACGGGTACGCCGTGACGCTGTGGTTCGCCCGCTTCCGGCGACACATCTGGTACCCGGTGACATCGTATTGCTCGAGGCGGGTCAGATTGTGCCCGCTGACCTGCGTTTGCTGGAGGTCGCGGAACTCAAACTCGACGAAGCGGCACTGACGGGTGAGTCACACGCGGTGGAGAAGCACACCGACGCCTTGCCTGAGGCCGGCCTGGCTGTCGGCGATCGTCGCAACATGGCGCACAAGAGCACACTGGTCACCAGTGGACGGGGTAGCGGTGTCGTTGTCGCCACCGGCATGGACTCGGAAGTGGGGAAAATCGCCGCACTGTTGCACGGCAACGGCGGGCCGGGGACACCGCTGCAACAGCGGCTGGCGGTATTCGGGCGGCGTCTCGGTATCGCCGTGCTGGCGGTGTGTGCGCTGATTTTTATCTTCGGCCTGCTGCGTGGCGAGCCGGTGGCGCTGATGTTTCTCACTGCGGTAACGCTCGCCGTGGCAGCCATCCCGGAGGCGTTGCCAGCTGTGATCACGGTTTCCCTGGCTATCGGTGCACACAAGATGAGCGCACGCCATGCACTCATTCGCGCATTGCCGGCGGTTGAAACGCTCGGTTCCGTTACCACTATCTGTTCCGACAAAACCGGCACCCTGACGCAGAACAAAATGAAGGTCGATGCGCTGTTCGCCAATACGCAACGCCGCTCACAGCTCGAGGACGCAGACACGGCGGCATTGCCATGGCGTCTGCTGGGCCAGGCGCTGGCGCTCAACAACGATGCACGGCACATAGCGGAGCAGGGGATGGTTGGTGATCCGACCGAGGTCGCACTCTACAACGCGGCTCAGGCCGCCGGTTTCGACAGCACGCAGCTCGAGCGGGGCATGCCGCGCGTCGCCGAGTTGCCCTTCGATGCGCAGCGCAAGCGCATGACCACGTTACACAGTAGCGCCGATGGCTTCATCGCCTTTGTCAAAGGGGCGCCCGAGCAAATCCTGTCGCTGTGCGCCGATGCCGTCAGCGGCAACGGGCGGGTCGCGCTGCACACCCGGCAACTGCTGGCCGACGCCGAAGTGCTCGCCAGCGAGGGTTACCGGGTGCTCGCTTTTGCAGTCCGTACGCTGGATGACGTGCCTGATATCCGGCAGCTGGAAGTCCCCGAGCAGGGCTTCAGCTTTCTGGGCTTTGCCGGGCTCATCGACCCCCCGCGCCCCGAGGCCGCCGAGTCAGTCGCACTGTGCCGCAGCGCCGGCATTACCCCGATCATGATTACCGGTGACCATGCCGGTACCGCACGCGCTATCGCCGTACGCCTGGGCATAGCCCGCAACGGTGATCGTGTACTGACAGGCCAGGAGTTGGAGCAGCTGTCTCCTGAGCAACTGCAGCAACAGGTATCCGGTGTTCCGGTCTATGCCCGCGTGACACCGGAACAGAAAATCAACATCGTACAGGCGCTGCAGGCAGGTGGTGAGTTTGTCGCCATGACCGGTGACGGCGTCAACGATGCACCGGCACTGAAGCGCGCAGAGATCGGTGTAGCCATGGGCCAGAAGGGCACCGATGTCGCGCGTGAGGCGGCGGATATGGTGCTTCTTGATGACAATTTTGCCACCATCGTCGCCGCGGTGGCGGAGGGGCGCCGGATATTTGACAATATCCGCAAATTTATCAAAGACACCATGAGTTCCAATTCCGGGGAAATCTGGACGCTGTTTCTTGCCCCCTTCTTTGGCTTGCCGATTCCGCTGTTGCCGATCCATATTCTGTGGATCAACCTGGTCACTGACGGGCTGCCCGGCCTGGCGTTCACGGTGGAGCCGGCCGAAGCGGGGATCATGCGGCGCTCGCCGCGGCCACCACGGGAAAGTATTTTTGCCCATGGCATGTGGCAGCACATCCTCTGGGTCGGATTATTCGTTGGCGCGCTGTCCATCGGTGCCCAGGCATGGGCCTACGGTCGAGGCACGGAATACTGGCAGACCGTGGTGTTCACGGTGTTGACGCTATCACAGCTGTTTCACTCGCTGGCTGTGCGCAGTGAAACGGCGTCCCTTTTCAGCATCGGCTTAACCAGCAACCCGGCCATGCTCGCTGCCGTGACATTAACCCTGGGGCTTCAGCTCGCCGTGATCTATGTGCCCCAGCTCAATGCGGTATTCCACACACAGCCACTACCCCTGGCGGACCTGCTGGTGTGTCTGGGGCTGTCTTCACTGGTCCTGGTGGCGGTGGAAGTGGAAAAATGGCTGGTTCGGCGTGGCCGCCTGTATGTATCCTGAAGATGCCGGTCATTTCCCCGCAGAAAGCCACACAGCCTGCCGGGTGGATGCCCGCCTGCCTCACAGGTATTCACGCACCGCTTCGGCCGGTTTCTGCACCAGATTCTTGTCAACCTGGTTAGAAACCATGGCCATGACTTCCTTGCTCAGATTATCCCGTAACAGACCGAGAAAGGAGGGTGGCGCAACCAGTACCAGATTTTTGAATTTGCCCTTGTTGCGTGCGTTGTCAAGACGATGGGCAAGATCTTTGGCAAAACCGTGAGCCTCCTGTTCCTTGGCGCTGGTCTTGTCATTCATGATATGTCGTCCCTGCCCGACGCTGCCGCCGTCGCTGCCTGCTGAGTCTGATACGAGGTCGCCCTCATGCAGGCGGCCTTCCGGGTGGGCGAGAGCTTCGATTTCAGTGATAGGTGCAGACCGGTTTCTGGCTGTATAGAATTTTGCCCGGCTGCTTTCAGCGACTAAAACCCATGTTATTGCCATTAAAACACCTCCTCTTATTGAAGTTCTAAATTGTATTCTACATTTTATAAGTCTAGCAGAGCCTTGACCCAGGTCAGACAATTTAAGGCGTCCGCAAATACAGTAAATTAATAAAATACTAATATAATTATGCGCATTGTTTGTGGCATAGCTGTTGCATCTTCGTCTGCCGGGATACTGAATTAGGTAAGCATATGGATTTCTGCATACAATGCGTCCAGGCTTCAATGTACAAGCTGCAGGAATGGTGCCTGCTGATGTGGGTATCCGTTAAACAATACCTGCAGGCTTTATGGGAGCCGGGTCACTGGTAAGGTCGTCGAAGTGCGCAGTGGCATGAAACTTTTGCCGGCCTCTCTGGAAACAGCTGGCGTTATGTTCTAACCTTGTTTATACCCGAGCGATCCCCGCAAGAGGGATACAAAACCCGATCTTGACTGGTGCTGCCAAATTGAACCCACTTTTCGCTAAAGGTGTTACCGGTTTGCGAGATGCTATCCGCCACAGGATGCATGAAAAGGAAGCCAGGCAAAGCCATCGCGCTGAAATCCTCAACACGGTGGAGAGGGTTGTGGAGGGTACGGACAGCCGAATCAGGCTGGTGAACGGTTACGAGAAAAAATTACAGCAGGCTGTAACCCGTTCCCTGGACTACACCGATGATCTGATAGACCAGATTCCCGCAGCCATCGAAATCAGTGCCAGTACTTTCGTTTCCGACTCTCATGTCAATGCGTTTTTCGTTAATGTATCGGATTTGCAGACGGTCTTCAGCCACAGTTCAGAAGTACGTGAATTTATGGAGGATTTCAGCCACATTGAAACACCACAGTGCTGTGCCCTGTTGTGTATGCGAAAGTCGGAGAAAACGGTGATGGGCATGGAAGTCGACGGAGAACTGCTGAAAAGAGATGTCAGGCAGACGGCGGTCAGTTTTTCCGATCACCGGATTTATTCGCCGTCACCGAGTGAAGCCGAAACCCGTAAGGGACTCAAGCAGTGCCTGTTCGGGGGGCTGGTGACCAATGCACTCGAACACATTGTGCAGCTCAGGCTGGCGAGCCTGCGATTGAAGAAAGAACGCCAGATCCTGCAGGCAAGGCTGAGACACTGCCAGCGCAACACAGGTACAGCAGAACAGAGTGCGGGCTCTGCTGCTGAGGTGGCGAAAGAAGTCGACGAAGTCCGCCAGAAGCTGAGTATGATCGAGGAACAGCTGAAGAATACCCATCCTGTGACACCGCAGGAGTCGCTGCAGCAGGTTAATGCCGTGTTCAGTCGTCCCGACAGGTTTGTGCGCTTTAAAGTGTGTTCGCTCCGACTCAACAAGATGGGAATCAGGATCGATGAGGATTCACGGCAAGCCTGCAACGAGATCAGGCTGGCCGAAGTGGAAATCGGTGATGAGTTGCCCCGCGTGGTTACCCTGGCGAAATTTCCACGCGACGAACTGCTGCCGCGCAGGGAATTCCTGGCGCAGGATAGATTCTCATAGTGTTACCAAGGTCTGTGGAAGTTAGTCGACATAAGCTTCCGTACTCATGAGTAACAGGTTCTTAGACAGCCTGTACTTCTGATGCAATAAGCGGTTTAAACAATACTCAGGGCCTGCACCGGGCAGGCGACCACGCACATGCCGCAGCCGTTGCACAGTTCCGTATCGATCTGCGCCCGGCGCTGGTGGACCGTCTTGATGGCGTGGTAATCACAGCGTCCGCTGCAGGCCATACAGATCACATCATCCCAGGCGATACAGGTTTCCCGGTTCAGCTGCGCCGTGCCGATGGCTGGCCTGGCGGTAGCGTTGTCGATTGTTACATCCAGGGGACAGGCTTCGACACAGGCCTTGCAGAAGGTGCAGCCCGATGTGTTGAAATCCAGGTATGGCAAGCCGGCCAGGTCATGGTCTTGCGGATGCAGGTGGATAATGCCCGGATCGCAGGCCGTCACGCAGGGGTGTGTGCAGCCGGGACAATGGGATTCGAGCGCCAGGCCCCGGTGCCAGGGTGGCGGCGGCCCCAGCGG
>Ga0316198_10001917_pt1 | contig 12468 bp, 11 predicted proteins | sample OudBieAanoxic_MG_FD_204935 | JGI IMG/M metagenome (GOLD analysis project Ga0316198, IMG submission 204935) | Coastal sediment microbial communities from Oude Bieten Haven, Netherlands - site A anoxic | ecosystem: Environmental > Aquatic > Marine > Coastal > Sediment | place: Netherlands... | reverse complement strand
ATTTTAGCGCATCCCTAAGATTTTTCGGAATGAAAAGAGTCCACAAATGTTTGTCCTGAAAGGCCAGTTTCTCATTGGAGGAGGCACGGGTCATGATCGAAACACAAGCCGTTTAGAAAAAAGGGGGTCGGCAGATCCAGGCGACGAGCAAGGCAAAGAAAAGCCATCGTTCTGCAAAGATTTTACGAAATTTTCGGGTAAACTCACATCCGGTATTTGGGTAGAATGTTCCTAATGATCAGGTTATTTATGTAATGGACTCCATCCGCAAAATAATCCACATCGATATGGATGCATTTTACGCCTCCGTTGAGCAGCGCGATTGCCCATCACTGAAGGGAAAGCCCGTTATTGTGGGAGGCGGCCCCAATTCAAGGGGTGTCGTTGCCGCATGCTCCTATGAAGCCAGAAATTTCGGTATTCATTCAGCCATGGCATCAGCCACCGCCCACCGGCTATGCCCCAAAGCGGTTTTCATCAGGCCAAGGTTTGATGTCTATCAATCCGTATCAGCACAAATACGGGAAATTTTCTGTGAATATACCGATCTTGTGGAACCATTATCCCTGGATGAGGCTTTCCTCGATGTTACCCAAAATCATAAAGGGATGAGTTCTGCGACCATCATCGCGCGGGAAATAAAGCAGAAAATTTACGAACGAACGGATAAACTCACCGCTTCGGCGGGGGTGTCCTTCAACAAGTTTCTGGCCAAGGTGGCCTCCGATTTCAATAAACCAGATGGGGTAACGGTTATACCGCCAGAGGCAGCAGATGAATTCATCGATAAACTGCCCATCAGAAAATTCTTCGGGGTCGGCAAAGTCACCGAGGAGAAGATGCTAAGCCTCGGGATTAAAACGGGTACCGACCTGAAAATTTATGAGAAGAGACAGTTATTGAAGCTGTTCGGAAAAGCCGGCGGCTATTATTACGACATTGCCCACGGCCTGGATGACCGGCCGGTCCAGCAAAACCGGATCACAAAATCCATCGTAAAACAAACGACTCTGCCGGAGGACATTGACGACATCGATCAGATGGTCGAAATTCTCGAGTCCCTGTCTTTCAGAGTAGAGAATTCATTGAACAGGCGTGATGCCAAAGGCCGGACAGTCACCCTCAAAATCAAATATTTCGATTTTAAAAGCATCACCCGCAGTATGACCGTTGAGAATCCGGTCGAAAGCGCGTCTGATATGATGAAGCATGTCAGACCCCTGCTTCAAAAAACAGAAGCCGGTAAAAAGAAAGTCAGGCTTTTGGGGATATCGATATCCAATTTCGAGGGACAGGCGTCTTGCATCGATAGCTGCGGGCAGTTGCTTTTGCCTTTCAAGTTTCATCAAAATCCACTTCATCGAAATGGGGAAGATGTCTGGTAAGCGGGATCATCGGGAAAAAAACCAATCAGCTTAACGAAATTCCTTTTAAGGCACCTATGATTCAAGCTACAACAATCACCACAAGTGTTGCGCCGGACATCTCTTACTGCCTATCCATCACAGGTAACCCAAATTTCCGGTATTGAGGAAAGATCCTGAAACTCGGGTGTGCGATTGGAATCGTTGGTGGACATCGCCGGGCCGCGGAACAGGACATCCCGGCCATTGATGGTTATCATACCGCCCTGACTTCCGGCCTTTGGATAGTGCATCGCTTTCGCTTTTTCCGCTACCCGCGAGTATTCCGCTTGCGATGAATTCATTGTCTCGATCAATTTTTCCGGGGGCAAGTTATCATACATTTCCTTGCTGTATTTTTTCTGAAGCGCTGCGTATTCTTTCTGGTTATAATTTTCCACGACGTCATTGAGCTGCTTTTGCACCTTGAGAGGTGAGAGTTTGCGCTGTTCGGCCGACAATTCGCCCAGCAGAAGGTCAAGTTCGTAAAAGTAACCTGCATGCCTCCCTTCAAGCCCCACCCCATGACTTTTGGTCAGCAGGACAATCGCCGGACGGCCACGGAAGGTGCCTGTTGCAGTGGCTTCGAAATCAACCATCAAGTTACCCGTTCGATACTTCTCGGTCGTGCAATGCCCGGCCTCGAACAGATGGGTTTCGTCACCCAGGTGCAAGGTCAAGACATTGACAGGCGTTTTTGTACGCGGTCTGGATGGTTTATCGTAATATACGGCTTCGGCGCCACAACTCAGATTCAATGCCAGCGGTACTTTTTCCTCATTGGATGTGGCGACATTGGATGCGGCGACGATACCCTCCCAATTCAGTGTTTTACCGTCGAACGTAAATGACGGTTTTTCTGATTTGTAAGTATCGAATGTCATCGTTTTGGTAGAAAATTGGACGTAACTTTGAAATTTTGCGCCGTTACTGCGAACACGTAATTCGCCTTCATCCGCACCCGGTGCATGACGCGCGTGAATAGTGAAAATACCCGCGCTGCGGTCTTTGACTTCACATTTTTGCAACTTGAGCGCATACTGCTTGCCCTCCACCTCAACCTGGGCGGTGCCGTAACCCGCAGTTGCCGCTTCAAACTCCTGTTTTTCCGCATTCAATTTAGAAGATTTTTTCTGGGCCTCCATGTCCGATATGTTTTTGAAAATATTTTCCATTTGCTGCAGTTGTTCCGGGTCCATGCCTGACTTCTTCATCATCTCCATGGCCTGATTCAATTCTTGTTGTTTAGCGGTTGTTCCAGCTTCTTCCGCTTGAACATAATTTATAAAGCCCATCAAAAATAAGAAATATATCGTCAACGAGAGTCTATGCGCTATTCTCATCGGATTTTCCTTTCATGCTTATATATTGTTTCTTCACGGCTCCTGAGGGTCGGACCCGCATATCACACTGTTACATCGAAAGCTGAAACCACAAGTATAGTCTATCTACACAAGATAATGTCTCGTATTGTTGATTAATACTAATTATTTATGTCTCATTAACCTATTAACATCTTAAATCTTGTCAAGAGTGTCACATTTGCCCGCGCTGTGATGGTACAGGACCTTAGCCCGGAAATTTCATCAATTGACGGCTTCTATGGCCAATCGCACACCTTCAATCAAATGATCTGATGTGTGATCCCGCATAGCGGGAGGCATTTCGAGGTGATGCTGCAGTCAGTCTACTGCGATCCTCGAATAATCACGCCATGGCGTGACCACGGGAGCCTCCGGTTGACCCGAAGGGCAAGTTGCTTTTTGCTTTTCGGCGTCTCAGCGAAAAGCAAAAAAATGAAATTCTCTGTGTCCATTGCGTCTCGCGCGAGTGAATGCGAGCGGGCGGTGAGATCGTGTTTAAATATCAACGACCTCATTAGAACACATCTCAAAAATAGTCTAAGTGCCCATGACGGCGTTATGAAACGAATCGGTCAGTGTCAGGGGGCCCTACCCCTGACACTGAATACATACGACCTGTATGCGCCGCTCTTTCGTCGTTGCATGCCTTGCCCTGAACCCTGATCCTTATTTTTGAGTTACGTTCTAGTAATTCGCCAAGCCTGTACATATATAATCGAATTTGATAACTGTAGAATCAGCGATCAATTCCGAAATGACATCTAATTTTTTAAAATCCAATCGTCAGAAGACAGTTTTTAACTTAAAAAAGGAGAATTTAAGCATGCCTGGCAAAAAGGGGAATATTTCGAGGAGGGATTTTATTAAAACCACTGGCGCAGTCGGTTTAGGATCGGCTCTTATACCCTTAAGCGCTGTGTCACCGGCACATGGTACCTCTTCTGCGGAGGTCACTGAACAAATGGTTGTGCCAACGCGACCATATGGAAAAACAGGTGTAAAGGTCTCTATTCTTTCGTTGGGTGGTGTATTAGATATTTATGACCAGTTAATATTCAGGCAGGCTTTTAAATTGGGCGTAACCTATTGGGATACAGCTGATTCATATGCTTGGGGAAAAAATGAAAAAGCAATCGGCAAATACTTTACCAAGTTCCCAAACGATCGGGAAAAGGTGTTTCTGGTCACTAAAGCAAGAACTTCAGACCCGAAAAAATTAACCGAGAAATTAAACACCTCACTTCAACGATTGCATACATCGTACGTCGATATGTATTTCATTCACTATGTCAGTGACGTCAAAAATGAAATGACCAATGAGGTCAAATCCTGGGCTGAGAAAGCCAAAGCGGAAGGAAAGATTCGTTTTATTGGATTTAGTTCTCATAAAAATATGGCAAACTGTTTGCTCGATGCGGCTGAACTTGGATGGATCGATGGAATTATGATGAGTTATAATTACAGGCTCATGGTAAAGGACGAAATGAAGAGAGCGGTTGATGCCTGTGTCAAAGCGGGAATAGGATTGACAGCCATGAAAACCCAGGCGGCTTTCTCCGCAAACTTTTATGCCTCAATTGGCTCCGAAACTGATGATGCCTTGAAAATGACCGACAATTTATTAAAAAAAGGCTACACTGCTGAGCAGGCGAGACTTAAAGTGGTGTGGGATAATAAAAATATCGCCAGCATCTGTTCGGCGATGCCGAATATGACCATCCTGCAGGCTAATGTTGCCGCCGCAATGAATAAAAAGCAGTTATCCGAGGGTGATAAACAACGCTTGGAACAATATTCTCAAAAAACGGCGCCCGGCTACTGTGCCGGATGCGGCGATATTTGCGAAGCGGCCGTCAATCTTGACATCCCAGTCAGTGATATATTGCGCTATTCCATGTACAATCACAGCTATGGCGATCGAGATATCGCTTCAAGTTTATTCAATAAGTTAAAACCAGATGTTAAGGCAAATATTCTTAAGGCCGACTATTCCATGGCTGAAAAATATTGTCCCCAAAAAATTCAAATTGGTAGAATTTTGAAGAAAACACTTGAGGATTTAACTTAAACGGAAGAGTTTTGTGTATGACGGTCATCAAACGAGAATCTGCTTAAATTGAACCCTTTAAAAGCACATCGAATAAGAAATGATCCCGTCATCTCGAAATCGCAGTACCTCAAGGGGCTTCAGTGCCACAAGGCTCTGTGGCTCTACCGGCACCGGCCGGATCTGAAGCCTAAAATTTCCCCCGCTCTGCAGCACCTTTTCGACAGCGGCCACGAGGTGGGGCTCCTGGCGCAGAAGTGCTTTGGAGGCGGGGTTGAGATCGTCGAGGAGTACTACAAGATCGCTGCGACCATCCGGTCCACGGAAGAAGCCGTCGCACTGAGTCCGCCGGCTGTCTTCGAGGCGGCCGCCTGCTCGCTGGACGGGGCCTACTCTCGGATCAACATCTTGAGACAATGCCGGGGCTCCGGGGCGTGGGACCTGGTCGAGGTCAAGTCCACCACGAGCGTCAAGGGCTACCACATCGACGACATGGCCCTGCAGCGCCACGCTTTTGCCGGGGCAGGCTGCAACATCCGCAAGTCGATTCTGATGCACATCGACAACCAATATGTGAAAAGCGGGCCCATCGATACGCTGAAACTGTTTCACTTGGAGGACTGCACCGCGGAAGTGGAGGCGAAGCTATCCGTGGTGAGGAAGTGCCTGGAACCGCTCAAGGCGGTGCTGGCGAGTCCGGATGAACCCGCTGTCCCCATCGGCGATCAGTGCACCGCGCCCTTTGCCTGCGACTACATCCCTTACTGCTGGCAGCACGTTCCATCCTACTCGGTCTACAATATTTTCAGGGGCGACAAACGGGAGATACTGTTGGCGAGAGGCATTCTCGATGTCGCCGACATCCCGGAGAACTTCGATGTCACCCAACGCCAGGGCATCGAGATCGATGCCTTTAATCAGAACCGGGTATACGTGGATCGTGCCGCCATCAGCAAGTTTCTCGACGGGTTCGTGTACCCGCTTTTCTTTCTCGACTACGAGACCATCAATCCGGCCGTGCCCCTTTACGACGGCACGCGTCCCTACCAGAAAATCCCGTTTCAATTCTCACTGCATGTGCAGCAGGAAAAAGGCGGCCCTGTTACGCACACCGGTTTCCTTCACACTGTCTCCGGCGACCCGCGGCCGGATTTCGTCAAAGAGCTCGTGGGCAGTTGCGGCAGCAAGGGATCGGTGGTGGTCTACAACCAGACGTTCGAGGCCGGCGTCAACGAAACGCTCGCCGAAACATTTCCGGAACACGCGGCGGCGCTGCGTTCCGTCAACGACCGCATGGTCGACCTTCTGGTCCCGTTCCGATCAAGGTTCCTGTACCACCCAGCCATGAAGGGTTCGGCCTCGCTCAAGAGCGTGCTGCCGGCCCTTGTGCTGGCCCTTAGTTATTCGGGCCTTGCGATTGCCGACGGCGAGACCGCCTCGCTGATGTACTTCAAAGCCCATAAAAACGAAGTTTCGGATGACGAAAAGAAACGGATTTACGCGGACCTGCAGCAATACTGCCTCCTGGACACCCTGGCGGAGGTGAAACTGCTGGAGGAGTTGTACCGAGTTGTCAGCTGATTCACACCCTGAGAAAAACGTTCGTAGGTCCCATGAGTTGCCACCCTTAATTTAACTTGCACCTGAATTGAGCGTTTCGTTGAGCACCTGCGTCCATGTCAACACCGACACTCAGACATAGCCCCTACACGATATTTAAAGGCAGCCGAACACCACCCGGCCTCTATGCCCGCCAAAAGTGGTTGAACCAGGGTGAAACCGAATCGTATAAGACCGATTTCGATGCCACGGTTGCCGAGCTGCTATCTATTGGTGTGGGTCCCGGCAACCGATCCGAACGTATTCTCGAGACGCTACATCGGCTTTTCGGCCTGCACCTGACCGTGCGGAACCCGGACCCTTTCATCGAAGCCGCCCTGAGCGATCTCATTGCCGAGAACAGGGACAGGCCGCAGAAAATCGAGATGGTGTTAATGCCGGACCGACTTCGAGGCCTCCCGTTTGCTGCCACAAGCTGGGCGTTTTTCATCGGGCCGGCGACACTTTTTCTTTTGGCCATTTTCGGCAAGGCAACCGCTCTGGAAGTGAACCGACTCTATACGCAGTTGGCGGCAGATGTGGCGGAATCCGCTGAGTTTCAGAGCGACATGGCCGCCATGCACAATGCACTGCGGGCATTGGTCGTGCATCCGGATGATCGGTTCCGGCCGGCGATCCGGTCAGCCGTTTCCTGGTTTGCCGCTCGGCAGACCGCACGGGGCGACTGGGGCCCGAATATTCCCTTTTCCCAGGCTGTTAACGCCTTGGCTCATCTGAATATTCCCGAGGTCGATGCCCAGTTCGACAATGCATTGGTTCATATTATCAATAGCCAGAACACCGACGGCACCTGGGGTTCTGCCGACCAGGAGTGGCAGACATTTCTGGTGGTGCATGCTTTGCGCAACAAAGGTATTCTTGGATAAGGCCAAGGTGTTGCGGAAAACAGGGATCCGTTTGAAGGGTGATGAACGGATTTTAGGGAAAGCGGTTTCGTTGAGCAGGTATTGCCGGCAGCCGGGGGTCAGAAGCCTGACGCCAGTTTTCTTAATATAAAATGGTTTTACCTCCGACCTCCCACCTCCGACCGAATGCATTGTCATTTGCCGCCACCCTCAGACCTAACGCGGTTGACATTTGCCTAAAACCTCCCTGGGGGTCAAGGCCCGAGACCTGCTATGTTATCCATAGCAGTCAAAAACAGACGCTTGATTATCATTGCTTACTGCCTGAAGAAGTATATTCCTTGTTTAAGAAAGCAATTTGATTGGAGGTGAGGTCATGGATGATAGACATCATGATTCTCGTAGATATAAAAGTTTAACTGATGCCATTCTCCATCACATCGGCATACTAATATTTATTGGCTCTGTGATATTAGATAAGCTGGGAATGTTTCCAAAAAACACATGGTTGATATTGACTGTTAGTTTTGCTGGTATTTGGGGTATTGTCGAAATGATTGGTTCTAAATATCGAACCATTGCTGCAATAGGTTTGATATTGGCCTTTGCCCTTTCAATGTTTGGCAGCGAAGGCGGCAACGTTCTACGGGGATATTAAAATCTCTGGTTATTCTTCCACTAATATGGAGAATAACCAGAAAGAAAAGAAACTCATGCTGATGATATGACTCATACCAATATAAGAATATCCGTCCCTAATACCCCCGGGCGCATCAATTCGTGCTTTCCTTGGCATGTGATTCCGGCTGCAGATCCGAAATCGCCTGTCGACTTATAATCAGATATACGTCCCTTAAAACCTGATGTTTGGCAGGGTTTTATTGTAGCTCTATAAATCTGCTGTCTTGAACCTGATAGATCGTGAAGCTCACCCCGATAACATCTCCGTGTTCATCAAATATGATCTTTCCAAGCGGGGTTTCCACATATTCGGTTTTCAGCGCTTTGGAAACCGCAGCCTGATCGGTAGAACCGGCTTTTTCAATTGCATTTGCCAAAGCAAGTGTTGCCGCATAGGCCGTCAGAAAAAAAGAACCGGGGTTTTCTCCATATTCCTTGTGATAGGCTGTCGTTGCGGCCACGGCCAGAGGCAGTTTAGATGTATCTTTGGGAGCGGTCGCATATACGCCTTCGGCGTATTTCCCGGCCATTTTGATAAACGTGTCATCTTTGATGCCGTCGCCGGATACAAACACGACCTTCATCTTCATATTACGCAGCTGAGTGAGCAGCTTGGTTGCAGCCGGGTGGTAGCCACCAAATATGACCGCATCGGCCTTTGAGCGTCTTATTTTTTGGGCCAGTAAGGCGTAATCGACCATTGCGGGTGGAATCCCTTCATACAATACCATTTTGCCCTGATCGGATTTTTCAAGGAGCGTCTTTACGAATTCCGCCAGTCCCTTACCATAAACGCCTTTGTCATGTATCACAGCCACATTTTTTTGCTTCAAAACATCAAGTGTAAATTCGACTTGCACCCTGGCTTGTTTATCGTCGGGTGCAATCGTACGGAAAAAGTTGGGGTAGCGACCACTCATGGTCAAAGCGGGATTGGTGGCCGAAGGCGATATGACAACGATACGGGCCTCATTATAGATTTCAAGTGCAGCCAGCGTAGCACCGCTGCAGGTATGCCCGATAACCGCATGAACGCCTTTGACGACCAGTCTGTTCGCAATGCTAGCCGCCGTCTTCGGTTCGCATAAATCATCTTCAACAATATACTCAAGCGGTCGGTCCAGCAGGCCGCCTTGCTCATTAATATGTTTGACGGCCAGTTCAACTCCTCGCAACCCTGAAATGCCGTAGGATGCAAGTTGGCCACTGTGAACACCGGCAACTCCCAATTTAATGGGTTCTGCCGCATGGCCGATTTCAATCAAAATAAAAATCACCGCCACATTCAGGACGGTCACCATCAGTCGTTTGCTTAAGCGCCTGTTTGCCATGGAGAACTCCTTTTTTGTAGATACGATAAAGAATTGAAAAACTCCAATGCGCAGCTCTGGAGGGAACGTTACCTATGATGCGATTGACGATTGAAGTTAAGACGAGGACTCAGTGCAGAATTCAGACGATCAGGGCTAAAATACCGATAAGTATGATGGAGAATAGACGAATTGGAATTAAAAGGATACTTTTATGGATAGAATAAATAAAAATGAATTTCAATAAAAAAATATTGAATGAATTATTCAAAGGCCACTAACTCGTTTTCATATAAGGACTGGGATTTTCTGGTTTATGCCATTACGATTGGGTCGGTATGTTTGATAAATTTCTGAATTATCATGTTGCTGATAATGGTACCCGTGGATTTGAAGTTCCTTGCGTCCGATTTGGAGATGTTGATGGTACCATTCAGAATACTGAAGTCTCCGGCACGATCCGCGAATGGGTTATGAGGGGCGGTCTTGCATAACTGACTTATATACTAAACAAATCATGATGTAGTTTGAAATATGTCACGAAGAGCCGGAATAGATGCACCGGGAGCCTTGCATCACATTATCTGTACCGGTATCGAAAGGCGGAAGATTTTCCTAACCAACTAAATTGTCGGGTTGACCCAGATTATTCATGAAGAATATCGAATATATTGGTGAAGTTGTTTATATATTCATGGACCGCCTATCCTTGGACGTCCCGCCTATCCTCTGGTCGGCAGGGATGCTGGCAAATTTGTGAATAATAACAGAAGTCGGTTTGAAACAATTATCCTTTAGTTTGCCATCGATCAAAATAGCCCCAAAAGAAGTGGTTTTACGGATCGGTTTTGGTCAACATCCTGCTATCCGATGGTTTTAAATTCTGACCGCCGTGCCGGATACGACGATCCCGCCAAGGGTAGGGATTTGCACCGTGATTCGACTGGGGCGTCCCATTGCTTCACCCTGGCGAATATTTATAGTGGTTGGCACCTCGATGAGATTGGCCGCACGAAGGTACCCTCCTAAAGCAGCGGCGGCAGCACCTGTCGCGGGATCTTCGACCACGCCGCCTACCGGGAAGGGATTTCGGGAGTGGAACTTATCAGAGCTTTCCCGCCAAACGAGTTGCAGTGTCGTGAGATCCTCCCGAAGCATTATCGTCTTGAGAATTTCGAAGTCATATTCCAATTCGGCCAGGCGCTCCGCTTCGTTAACGGCTAAAACCAGGTGCCATGCTCCGGCATAAGCCTTGGCGGGACGAATGGTTTGGTCGAGGTCCTTGCGACTCCAGCCGAGTGCGGAAAGGGTCTCATCAACCAATCCCTCCGGAGCAATCACGTGTGTGGGCTCTACCGATGTCAACGACGCCTCACGCATATCATCCCGGATGCGTGCGGTAACAGGAACCTCCCCGGCAGCTGTTTTCAGGATGTAGGTACCGTCACCCTCAGTCTCGCCGAGCAACACACCCGCGGCAATCGTTGCATGTCCACAGAATGAGACTTCAGCCTCAGGGCTGAAATACCGAACGACGCGATGTTGTCCAGCAGCAGGCGTTATAAAAGCCGTCTCAGAATATCCAACCTCGGCGGCGGTACTCTGCATCATGTCGGGATCCGGAAACGTTGCCCCGATCCAAACGCCGGCCGGATTACCGCCGTCAGGCCTGTCAGTGAATGCTGCCAGCTTATAAAGAGATCCTATGTTCATGGTTCCATAATCCTATTTTGATAGCATCGAGCGGTACAGCAACACCATATGCAGTGCGCAGGCAAATTCAAGAAGAATTGTATGGTCGCCCCCGGGTCGGATCAAGGCAAGTGCTTGTGATAATATGAAAAACAGTTTAGAATTGTCCAATGTGGAGACTTATAATAAAGTTTTTGACCGTGAAAACGCCATATTAAGATCCAATCATATCCACCTCCTTGTCCGGGACAATGGGGACAGAGACGAAGGAAAGGTTCGGCATCAGGGCTAAAGGGCGCAAAATGGTTGGAACGGGTGATAACTGTGAGTCAAGAGAATCGCCGGCGCCTTACAAGGGCATTTCGGGGCATGAAAATGAGGTGATAAGGCTTCAAAATGAGTATTTTTGGGAAAATGCCGTTTGAATAACGATCTGATGGCGTGGTCCGACCCGGGGGAGTTCAAAGTTCAGCTACCGTTTGGTTTCGTTTAGAAATGGTTGACCTTGACGGGCACAACTTGAGCACAGTCGATCGTCATTTCTGATCTGCTTTTTTTTTTGATGATTTTATATGTTTCTTCATAAATCGTTCTACGCGGTCCAATGGCCACAATGTCAATAATCCGTTTTGGTGATAAACGGTAAACGATCCTGAATTTGCTTATTCGGTAACTTTTCAATCCTTCCAATTCATCCTTTAGGGACTTACCCGATTCAGGTTCAACCAATATATGCCGCAACCCGGCCCGAATTTTTCTTTTCAGCTGCGGGTGACAGCCTCTGATCAAGGCAACGATTTCATCGGGCACTCTAAGTTTTATTCGAGTCGGATCTTTCGAAGTCATCATTTATTCGAAAAGTTCCTCCAAGGTATACAGCTTGGACTTTTTCTTTAAAGCTGACATGCCTTTTTTTATCTCTACCATCAGTTCTTTATCGGACTGAATCGAAATGGTTTCCCTCCAGCCATCGAATTCATCAGGACTCACCAACACGGCAGCCGGTCGTCCATTTTTTGTAATGACGATTTCTGCATCGGTTGACTGAACTCTTTCGATGAGTTCACTGAGTTTCATTTTTGCTTCAGACAAAGATAGCGTCTCCATAATTAGACCTCTTTTATAGTTGACCATAATTTTGGTCATAATTTAATGAAATTCTTTGAGTGTGTCAACATGGAAATGTAGAATTTGAACCCTGCATGAAAATTAAAAAGAGGTTCTTATTTTATGCTGGATTTGGATTCAGGTATAGACCCTATGTGGACGTTGTATAATTTGACTCTCGTAGATTGGATGCCTTCTCTGGTTTCGACAAAAAAGGGGCAGCCCGAATTGGGCTAACCACCTGATTTTAATAGGTGCGCTTGGTAGGATTCAAACCTGCGGCATACAGATTCGAAGAGAATCGCCGGTGCCTTACAAGAGCATTTCGGGACCTGAGAATGAGACTGTAAGGCTTAAAAAGGAGTATTTTTTAAAAAATTCCGTTTGAATACAATATGA
>Ga0316198_10001916_pt1 | contig 12469 bp, 11 predicted proteins | sample OudBieAanoxic_MG_FD_204935 | JGI IMG/M metagenome (GOLD analysis project Ga0316198, IMG submission 204935) | Coastal sediment microbial communities from Oude Bieten Haven, Netherlands - site A anoxic | ecosystem: Environmental > Aquatic > Marine > Coastal > Sediment | place: Netherlands... | reverse complement strand
GGCCGGACATCAGGAGCCACCTGCAAGATTTAAGGGCATGATTAACGGCAGAGCTTCGAAAATTTAGGCAACAAGGTTAAAATCCGCTGACATGGCGGTACACGGCAGAGCCTCTAACGGGGCTCTGCCTTTGTTGGTCAACTGAACTTGACCAGGCCGACAATGTGAATTAATATATATTTAAACCGGAGCACTGCAACAGGCACCCAGTTGCCAAGCTGATCACGCCATTGTGAACAGCCCTCACCGCACCACCCTCAGCTCCGGTTCCGCTTTTTCAATGATCGTATTGTGCGGCCGAAAAGACACCGGGCCACCAATAGGCAGCCCGGCGAGGAGGAGAGAAAGATGAAGGTATCTTTCAGTGGATCGGACTTACTGGTTCCATTACCTGGCCAGCAGAGTATCCGTTCACTGTTTGCACAATAGCAACCGAACCTTACAGGAAAATGACGCCAAGATTACCGGATGGTAATCAAATCTTGCCCTTCAGAACTGGCCGGCAGGCTGGGTCAATCATTCAACCATCATTCTTTTTCAATCGAATTTCCATGCTATTTCAAGTGCTTTTCGGACAATTATTTTCAGCAGTTGCCGAATTGAACGGTCAGATACCTATTGTCAGACTGTAATTGCCATCCCCCTGTAATTACGCCTATTTTACACTTTTCGACGTTTTGTGACACTTTTTAGGGCAGACTGTAATTACAGTATGCAGGGTGGTGCAGAGAGGCGATATCACTCGTGTAATGATTGACGACGGCCGGCACGATTATTTTTCGTCGTAATCTTGGTAGTCATACTGATTCAGTTGCCGGTATTTTTCCTCGGACAGCCAGAAAGTTCCTTTTTTGACTCTGTTTTCAACCTGTTGGGGAGACAGCCATTTTACCTTTCTGCTTTTGGTCACGTCAAAGTTATAGGTCGCTTTCAGATCGCACTTACCTTTCCTCAACAGGTATTGTAAACGGCTTTCGCTGGCCTCTTCGAATGGGATGTATCCAAACACAGTTTCGGCCACGAAGTCGTCATAGTTATACCCTTTCCAGAAACACATAAACTGGACGGCATCACGAAGTTTTTTCAAGCGAGGTGTCTCTTCCGGGTATTCAACTGTTTCTTCGCCGGACTCTCTTTTTCTCAGTTTTTCGTGCCATTCATTTGCTTGTTTGATACGGCCATTGAATTGTCGGTGGATCGACAACTCACTTTTATAGGCCTTGATTTCCTCTTCGAGTTTATTGACCTTTGATTCAACACGGCCGACTATCTCAACTGAACTATTCAATAATCGGTCTATCTCATCATTCCCGAGGCTGTTGATACCGCTGAAACTTCTGGCTTCTTTCAGTTCTTTCATTGCCAGCTTATCAATATCTTTTATCGCCTGGAAAATAGACGGAATCCGTTTCTTTTTAGGCAGTTTCGCCTTCTCTTCGGCAATCCGCTTTCGCAACTTCTTATCAGAGACCGGCCGTTTTCGCTCTACTTGGTCCGCAACCTCTTCAATGAGCTTGTTTTTGATTTCGGGTTGTCGAACATAGGCCAGTCTTACCTTGTGGCTATGCCCGAGTTTTCCGTACGCACGGAAAATCTGACCGCCTTCCAATCTGAAAAAGTGATCGTCCACGGCCACCCTGACAGCATCGTAAATCCAAGTCTTTTTGGGAGCATCGCCGGCTCCATTGTTCAGTCTCTCTTCGAGCCGGTTGAAGGACTGCTCCCTAATCTTTTTCCATTTCCTGGCTTTTTCGTAGGTGCCGAAAAAGGTCCGTACCAAATACTGGCCTGCTTGGAGCATCGCCTGATTTATGTGCTTGGCAAAGATACCTCGAAGATGGTTGTAGGCGAGGTCCACAAGGTATTCGTCGGCTTCTGTTTCATCTTGAATGTCTGGGAAAAGTATGTCCTGGCTCAATGCCTCAATCAGGATTCCGGCGGTTTTTTCGATGTTATGATGAAGGTCCCGAAAACCACCTTTGCGGATTTCCAGTTGGATGGATTCGACTTTTTCAAGCGGGTATTCTTGGTTTCGGAACCATTGGTTCATTCCCGCTTCGCTACGGCCACGGTAGTTGTCGGCATTATCATCGGTACGGACCGCGTTCATCCCATTGCTGATGAGGGCATCTCGGAACCGTTCCACCGTAGCCAAATTTGCCGTCTCTCTGCTTCCTTCTGCTTTGGTAATGGGCTCGTCGCCCTGCCCGTAGCCAATGAAGGCGTGGATCTCGTCTGTCGGGAAGGGGTATTTGAATTTCTTGGCACGTGCCTTGGCTTTTTTATCATCAGCCCCGTGAATCCAGATCACCGTAGTTTTTCCTGGGGCGTCGACAACAGAACGAATGGCACCCAAATAGCCCGGTATCTGTTCGGCATCGGCAATGACATTCAGATTCAAGTTGCCGTATTCAAAGCCGTAAGGGTATTCATCGCTTTTTGGTTTGTAGCCCTTGCGGTATTTTTTCTTGTTGGGCTTGTGATAGTGCGTATTGATGATGGCGGAGCATCCGATCTGACGAGCTACCAGTTCCGTTATAGGCCCCGTATTTTCATCGTCTTTCGGTTCGCCATCTCGAATACAGGCGTGAGGGGCAATAAGCAGGATGTCTGTGGAGCCCCGGATAATCTTGATGTGGTTGGGATTTACGGGGCCGTATTGAACATTCACCGCCGTCTGTACTTCGGCTATGGCTTGGTCGAACATAGCACCCTCGGCATTATGATGGAGTTGGTGGCTATGGAACTGGATGAAAAAACGATTGCCTATCTGGTTTCTTATCGGCGGTCTGGGGGAAAGATTTAGGGTGGATGCTCAATGTTTCGGTGGGATGATGAACGGTGGGAATGATTGAAGTAGGGTAGGGCACTAATTCGGTTTTATGGCTGGTACAAAATTGGTACACTCCATTCGCATTTTATTTCGCTCATTTCGTTAATTTCATATCGAGTAATTGGGCTGAAAGCGTTGTGGCTCGGGCAAAGCCTTGACTGTCTTGTGTTTATTCAACTATAAGGTATTATTGGTAAATCGTACTCATAACCCGAAGGTCAGAGGTTCGAATCCTCTCCCCGCTACCATTTAATAAAAGCGGGCACTTACAAGCGATTGTGGGCGCCCGTTTTTTATATACTAAATCGTCGTTTCCCCCCATATTTCCCCCTTATAAAATTATTTGTTAACATAATTCTGGTTGCCCTTCCGTCTGTACCCGGCAGGACTTTTCATAGGCTTCCAGGTCCGCCTCATAATAACGGACGGCCGAATTAAATTTTCGATAGGCCGGCCCGCATCCCTTAAAACGCCAATTCCTCAGGGTTTGAACCTTCAGTCCATAACGCCTGGCGACTTCTTCCTCGGTAAAGAATAATTTTGGCATTGTCTTTCTCCTTTTGTTTGTCAGTTTTTCTCGCGAGATTGGCTGTTTTGTATAAATATCCGTTATGTGTTTTATTACTGGTATAACGAAAAAAAGCGGTGGCGCAAGCGGTTACAAAAAAAAAGCGCAAGCTGTTACGCTTAAATTTTGTAACAATTAGTAAATACAAAATAAAATAAATTTTGGGATATCTAGATATGCGTTTTTGGGATATCTTAAATTGAGGAATTTTAGGCCATTTTCAGGCCCTGATGTACCGTTTTCTGTATTCCATAAGAACTCGTGATAAGCTCCGTAGACCTTTAAAAGGAATCATGAATAGAAATTTGTTATCTGTATCTAAATAGTTCTAACTGATTCAACGGCTTGTCTTAAAAGGACAGACATAAATGCCGTACTTTGAGAGAAGGGCGTTTTTATCTACCCTCGCCAGAATCATGTCGCAATTTTCAAAGGCATTGTGGTAGTTTGAAATCATCTCCATGATCCGGTCTGAATTTTCTATTTTCATATTCCTCGGCATACAAATCTATTCCTATTGTACAGTTTCCCGAGTCAGCACAGTCATTGGATTTCGAGAGGGCCTGAGTCCCCGAGTCTTAATGAAATTATCCAATGCGCACCAACTAACTCCGAACATTTTTGTCATGGATGATTTCGTGACGCCGAGACCCAACAGATTTCGAATCTCATCCTCCATCCCATCGAGCTTAGATCTGCCTGGACCTTTAGGTCTCCCGAGCCTAACACCGTTGGCGCGGGCTTTAGCCAACCCCTCCTTTGTGCGCATCGAGATCAAAGTGCGCTCGATATTTGCCATCAAGGAAAAAATCGTGATGGTTGTCATCGCAACGATATCGTCCTTGTAGTCAGCGCTGATGTCTATTTTTTCTTTGAGGGATACAAGCCGGACACCGGTTTTCAAAAGTCTATCGATGGTATGCAAAAGCTCGTTGATGGACCGGCCCAACCGGGATAACTCCGTCACCACTACGGTATCCTCCCTATTGACCTTGGAAACCAGTTCATTTATGCGCCTTTCTTCCGTACCTTTCCGGCTGGACATCACAACTCGATAAAACTGCGGCTGGGGTAATCCTTCGTTGCCTGTAAATCGCAGAATGGAAAGCTCCTGGTTGTCCGTGTCCTGATCTTCGGTTGATACCCGGAGGTACCCAATCACCTTAGATGCTTCATGAATCTGTTTTTTCAATTTCGCCATGTAACCTCCCGTTTAAAAAAATCGTGAGCGTTGAACTCAGTTTATCCCAAAAAGCGATATCATTGTCCGAGCCAATAAATATGACACCACCTTCGTTACCAGTCATGGAATCCTCGAACTCAATTCGCATTCCTTTCAAAGCATCCCTTGCCTCTTCCACAGTTTTTATCCCAGGTATGTCTTTCATTTTACCCTTTTCGTTTTTAGCTGAATTTTTGGCTCCTTAGACCGATTTACTAATTGAAAGTGAAGAATATTTATTTAATAAATTATATTCAGTAAAAAGTAAAGGGATTTTCTATCCGGCATTCCGGCTACTAAAACGGTCGTTAATCTATATGTTTCGTGTAAAAAAAAAACTACAAGAGAGTAAACCCGTGCCCAACTCCTGAGCCACGTCATCAAGAATTCGGAAGGTTTGTTATGAACACCACGGGTGTTGGTAGGTAGCTGGATAGAATTCGTAGAGAATATCCTGAAGAAGCTTTTCCACTTGTTTCCGCTCCCAGACATACTCCCGCTGAAAATCTGGAACAGTATAGAAATCCTTGAGCATTTGAAAGATTATCAGGTCATTAGTCTAAATCTTGAACGTATTGGATTCGGCCATTCTCCATCCTCCAAGGATGCCCGTAATTTCAAGCGGATCTGTGCCTGGTCAAAGGCAGGGATGCGGGATCGTATTGTTTACAGCGGAGAATATACTGATCAAGATCAAGGCGGTTGGAGGCGTCGGTTTCACCCTCAGCACCAGTGTCGAGACCATGGTGGAAGGAGACCCCGCCGAGACCGGTCAGGATATAACGATTATGCAGTTTTTGACCACCAGGACGTTCTTGCCACTTATAGAGGGTGATCTGCAGCAATTTGGAATGAGCTCCTGAAATGAATCCGAAGGAAGACATTTGTGCTGCGGTGCAGACCGGTGTGGATCTCGATGGATTTCGGCGGCCCGACTGGTCTTTCACCTGCCAGAATGTATAGAAAAGTCCGCAGCGACGGTCGATAAGCAAGTCTATCCAAACCGCCCAGTTCGATAAAGTTACCACCGACTATGGTTTTATCCGGATTGAGGTTATGCCGCTCGAAAATTTCACGGGCATAATGCAGGGCCTGGACAATGGTTCGCTTGCCTGCAGAGTTGGGGCCGAAGAACAGTGTGATGGGTTTCAGTTCCACCCGCACCGGCTCCTTTGTGCCCTTGAAGTTCTCAATGGTGATGGTGGTGATCGGCCTTTTTATATTCCTATTTTTGAAACCGAGAACAACAATCGGATATTGGGTTAATTATTTTAAACAGGGGTTCTGCATATCGCTTTAAGATCGCATCCGGCACAGCTTTCGCTCCAATGAGTAAGACGAGGTAGATCATTGTTTCTTATGGCATAGCTTGCATCCGTCACAATATCCAGTGTTTCGCTTGTAAGCGCATCATCCACAACTTCCTTGATTGCACCACCACGGTCGAGGTTGTGGATTTCTATCATATCTGCGCGGGTGCCGGTGAGTTGTTCATACCCCACTGCATATACCTGGAGCTGGCGTGTTGAAATATCTTTAGCCTGAGCACTTTTCTTGGACTTGAAGTCGACAATCAGGACCTCACCGGTGTCGGTGCGGCGAATCAGATCGACCCTGCCGTTGACCACGATTCTGTCAGCCAGTTTGAGTTCAACCGTCTTTTCGACATGCTCCAGCCGTTTCAAGTGGTGCCCGTGATCCTTCAGATAACGGGAAAGCGCTGCCCTGGCGGCACGTTTGAGATTTTTACGAACCTGGGTGTTTGCAAAAGGCAGGTGAAGGTGTTCATCCACAAGCCGGTCAACTTCGTTTGTATCCGGCACCCTTCCCCGAATCGACTCTGCGTGAATTTCAGCCAGGGCATCATGCAGGGATTTGCCATAGCCGATCGCCCTGCTGACCGGCGCATCAAAACCGTACAGGAAACGAAGTTTGAACAAGTAGGGACAGGAAAAATAATATTTCAGCTCCGAAAAGGTCAGGTTCAGGGTTTCATCCTCGTGACGGGCCTTGGGCGTTCTCACCGGAGGTAGCTTCGCCAGGGGGTCGCGAGTCAGGACGTGTTCACTGTTTGTGACATCCCTGAAAAACTGGGAAACATTTCTTTGTTGACGATTATCCTGAATTGGTGCCCAAGAGCAGAAGAGATATTTCTCTGAGCGGGTCAAGGCGACGTAGAAAAGCCTTCGCTCGTCTTCCTCGGTCCCTTTGTACCGGTCGGCATCGGCTACGGCGGTATCAGGGATCACATGCCAAGCCGATCTCCCTCCCTGTCTCCGGGAAGGAAAACGATTTCGGCGCAGTGCCGGAACGAAAACCACCGGCCACTGCATGCCCTTTGCCTTGTGGACGGTCAGGATCTGCACTGCGTCGGGTTTGACTGATCTGCTGTCTTCCCAGCCCTCCGGGTAGTAAGCTGGCGCCTGATAGTGAAGGAAGCTGGCAAATTGATGGTAAAGATCGGCCGGTGGGGTAAGGAAATTGACCTGCTCAAAATCAGAGATCACATTGCTGAATTTACCCAGATTGTAATATACGAGCTCGCCACTTCTTAGAACCATATCATCTTTATCAATAGCCTCTTCACGTAATGCGAGTGCCGCGAGAAAATCGAGATAGAGCCGCTGGAGATAGAGTTCGGCATCCATTCCATCGTTCAATCTTCCCTTTCGCTCATCCAGGAGCGCTATCCCAGCCTTTATCTGAGAGCCGGACAACCCCATACCGGCGTCCCGCAACGCGTTTCTTACATCTTCCGCCGTTGGCACGATTCCACCACGGGGAGCAAAGTTTGCCATATAGAAAAAAATGCTGCGTATGGACTGGACCTCAGGTGTATCGAACAGCCCGTCCATGCCGACCACCACATAGGGAATGCCAGCCTCTTTCAGAGCTTCGACAATCGGTCGGGCATCATGTTTGACACTGCGCATCAGAACGGCCATGTCGGAATAGGTCAATCCACGAGGCGAGGTCTTGGGCCGGTCATTGTATTTTGTCCCGTAAAGGGCCTGGATTTTTTCAGCTATCCAGAAGGATTCAGATTCCGGCTCATCAAAGCCGATGGCCAGGATATCGCCACGCCTGGAAGGTTGTGCGTCGGCGCTCTCCATTGCTTTGTCCAGTCGGCCATGAAGCTGCTCGATGAACTGGCGTGCTACCTCTACCACCTTCTTGCTGCTACGGAAATTCCTGTTCAACGGGATGGTTTCAACATCCGGATAGCGCTCGGCAAATGTAATGATATTGCGAACATCACTGCCCCGCCACTGGTAGATGGTCTGATCATCGTCACCAACTACGCAGACACTGCCACACAGCTCGTATAGTTCACGGATGAGTATTTCCTGGAGGGGATTGACATCCTGGTATTCATCGACAATGAGGTGACGAATTTGTCCGACCAGTTTTTCCCTCAGTTCGGCATGGTTCCGAATCGCCTCCAAAGCCTCGACAATAATGGTCGTGTAATCGAGATACCGGTGTTCATCGGCGAGCTGTTTGTACATACGGATATTCTCCGTCACTCCGCTCGGAATCTGTGCGGCGTCAATATCCGCTTCAGCGTAGATAGAAAGCACCTGCTGGTAAAGTTTGGAATCCAGCCAGCGGCGTAAGGTACCGCCGTTTAATAGAGGAGTCTTGGTGAGTCCTGAGCGGCGGCAATTGCGGTCAATAAACAACCGCTGGTGAATGTCCGAAAGGACACGATATTTCAAAAAACGGTACAGGGGTGGCTCCTGCAGGAGATTGAGGCAATAACCGTGAATGGTGCCGATGTACATGTCGCCCAGGCCGTGGTCACTGCCAAGCGCTTCCTTGCAGAGGCGGTGAATCCGGTCCTTGAGTTCACCGGCGGCTTTTTCCGTAAAAGTGAAGGCGACGATACCTGCCGGGGTGAGGCCTGTCTTCGCGCCGTTCTTGAGCTGATGCACCACCCGTGCAGCCATTACCTGGGTTTTACCGGATCCTGCGCAGGCGATGATCTGCAGGTTACGGCTGTCGGTTTCAATGGCTTGTTTTTGATTTTCCGTGTAGTGCATTGTTATCTCCGTTTAGAGGTAACCTCGGAAGGCGCGTTGGGTGAGGGAGTTGAATAAATTGTCAGAGGCTTCTTTTGAACTATTTCATATTATGAAAAACTTGTTTGAGTGGTGGTTTGCAAATTTTTTCAAACTTTTCCTGTAGATTAAGCTTCGAAAGAATAATAGGAGCTGTATTTAGATCACAACTAAGATTTAGCAGGCATTGTAGTCTATAAATAGAACATGCACTCTACATTATAATCCTTGTTTTATTTTTTCCGTTTTGTTGACAAGATGTTGTGTATAATTGAAAAGTTTTTCTGTGCTCGAACCAGCCTTTCCAGCTTTGAATTTATCTTTATCTTTTTGCCTCATTTTCCTATACTTTTTCTCAGGGCCGGTAAACCTTTCAACACCTTTACCCGTCCAAGAATGTTTGCCCTGTCCAAGGGGATGAGGAAAATTATAATAAAGACATTTTTTATTTCCAGAAATGTTAATCCAAGTTTGGTCGCCAATTGTTATAATTCGGTTTTTTAATTTTCTTTTAATGTATTTATCACTCTTATTGCTAAATGTAACCACTATATGTGGTTCAAGTATATCAAGTTCTTTAAGATACCAATTACATTTTTCAAACATAATATTATTCGGGTTAGAAGCCTTCCCTAAACCGGCACATTTTACGACATTGTTCATCGCACAATAGTGCAGAGGTGTATCTTCAAAAAAAGGAAAAACATTTGCTCTTACCATTTCTTCCATTATTGCTTGAATTCCATACCTCGGGGCTTGCCGTTGTACATTTCCTATTTTGGTGCTGTTGTTCGGATGGCCAGTTACAGTACCCGCATCCCATTTACCCCTGTATTTTCGATTATTGTTTTTCCATCCCTTTAGACAGCGTAAAGAAATTTGTCTTGCATCCGACTCCGGGTGGTTATTTCGGAAGTCCATAACAGACGCCTTTGTGCCAAACCAACCCCTATCAGGTTTCCAAACGGGATTTAATCTTGTAAAAAGAATTCTTGGATATCCATCATTTCCGTATAGCTCCCCAACGAAACCGGTCTCAGGGCCATGCTTATATTTCCAATTTGATGTATCAACAACTTCAGGTTTGCAGACCCCATTTTTTTGGTAATTAGCACACTCGAAGATTTCATCTCCTAATTTAAGCAGGCGACTTTGATAACCCATTTTTTTTCTACCCCTCTATCTTTTATTAATAATATATCTATTCAACAGTATCAAAAGAACATCCAATTAATCAAATAAGCCATCATAATAGTTAGCAAATAGAACGTATATGGTTTGCCAGCTTTGTCCATGATGCCATCTTTTCGGCATTAGACTTTCGGCAAGAGGGGTGAAGAACTGGAAAAGCGTCTATACCAGCTTGTTCAAGACGACACTGAGCCTTATTTCCGAGTGCTGAAACAACAGCGTTAGGAATCAAAGCAAGCTGTGGTTTAAGATATTCGGATATGCAAGTGCGTGAAATTGACTTTCCTATATATCCACTTTCAACCTCAGCAGAACAAAGAACAGAATTTGTTCTTAAAACCTTTTTGAGTTGCTGGTCAAAAGTGTCTTTGGGAAAGCAAAGGTCCATAATTAAACGAACATTTCGATGAAACGGTGTTGGAGGATTGCGTAAACAATTGTCAGAATACTGGCTTGTGTATGAAAATCCTATTTTTTCATGATTTTGACCATCAAGCGGATCACCTGGCTCAGAAAAAACCATAACAAGTTTTACTTCAGAAAGATCACCATTTGCTCCGCAAACTCCACGTGGTACATGCCCGTGAGAAGGTAAAAATTTAATATTTTTACAATTTTTTTGGAAATGCCGACACGGACCATGTGATGGTTCAAGTACTTTTAAGATGCGAGAATTCATAACTATCCTTTATTATTGAATATGCAGCGCTTTGTGATAATGAAATAATTGAAGTTCTAAACTGCTTTTTTTAAACTTCTAAATGCAAAACATCGGGATTTGGCTATAGTTTCTTTAGCTAAATATTAAAATTCTGGCATGAGGTTTTCTAAATTCCTTTGCTTAATACGATAACTATCTATCTTTTCCCTTGTCTCCCAAACATCGGTTTTAGAACTGACCAAGCGCCGTCTTCAATGGTTTGAAAAGCCTCTCGGCTGATGTTTTTATCGAAAACATAAATATCTAAATCTATATCTGTACTTAGATTATTACACCAATAACGAAGTTGCATTGCATATGTCCCCTCAGGACCAAATCCTAAATGTTGCTTAATTCTGGAAAATAGTTCGTTGGAACTGCCAACATAAAGGCAAAGGGATTTGTAGTTATTTATCCTCGCATATGCTCTATTATTCTTTTTGGTTTCTTTCGCTGCTTTGTATCTCTCGTAGATCGTTTCAATCAGAGTAGCGTCTTTCAAACTGATTGTGTAAATATAGTAGCTCTTTTTGTGATTTATATGAGTTCTAATATCATCAAGAAAATCATCAACTTTTTGCATTGACTTTAGGTCCTTCATATTGAATTGAAAGGATAGTTTTCCTTGAAGGTGGATATTTTGCAAATCTTTGATAATTGATCCCAGGTTCGCTAATGTAGCAGCTTTTATTTTATCTATATTCATATCCGAAAAATGATATTTGTCGTGTCATTTTTATTGAAAGAGTCAATTATATCTTCACTTGTTGGCCGTCTTTCTGTTCCACTACATCGAATCCCTCAAATATTTCCTTATATCGGTCAGGATGGAAGGTATGATTAGGAATAATTTGTCTTGGCTTAATGGATGACACAAATTTTTTTAAATCCTCGATGTAGGCATGACCACTACCGTGGACCTTAAGTATTGGGATTCTGTATCTTTCCCAAAACGGTTTGATATCCTGAAGGTAACCTTCCCACATAGAATATATGAGTTTCGCATCTGTGAATTTCTTGCTTTTCAAAAAGAAGGACCTGACCAGAAAATTGTCCTTGATTATCAGCCTGTCCTTCTGCTCGATTATTTCAGCAACTGTAATTTTCGCGGATCTGAATCTGAATTTGAACAGGCTTTTGTCCTCCGCCATTCTCTTTGTATAGCTGTTCGGTGCGAAAAATATTCTGATGTTGCGCCAGTCGTGCTGGGGAAGGCGGGGCGATACATCCCGTAGCCTGTCAAGGATGTAAGCAGTGTACGGATCGATTACAAATATTCTGCCAGTTTTCAGACATGCCCTGTAGGCAGATACCAGTCTATCGATGTTTTGTGATGAACATGCAAGGAAATAGGGTGTTTTAGCCTTGAACAGCTCCTCAAAGGCCTTCTCTATATCAGCCTCTGTTTTGTATTGCCCTGGCTCCCTTCCTATCATGGAGCCTTCAAGGATCAAATAATCGATGTCCCTGGGAGGCCTCTTTATCAAATTCTCGAAAAGCTTGGCCTTCCGTCCGTGACCTCTGAAATCGCCGGAATAGAATATCTTTTTGCCATCCGCCTCAATCAAAAACGCCAGTGAATCGAAACCGGAGTGATCGACCAAGTATGGAGTTATCCTAAGATCGGCAACCTTGAATGGCTTCCAACTTTCGACTGTCTTTGTATTATCCAGTCTACAGTCAGTCTGTCCAAAATAATGGGAGGTTTCTACAAGGATCTTGCAGCCTTTGCTCATATATACCGAAATTTCTGGATTCACATATGAGAGTAGACCGTAATGGTCCTGGTGGGGATGGCTCAGTAAGATTGCGTCAATTTCCGGATCTTCACCGACATATAGGCCTTCTATTTGAGGTAGAGTTCCAGAATTTAACAGATGTTCCTTTGATTTGT
>Ga0316198_10001915_pt1 | contig 12473 bp, 8 predicted proteins | sample OudBieAanoxic_MG_FD_204935 | JGI IMG/M metagenome (GOLD analysis project Ga0316198, IMG submission 204935) | Coastal sediment microbial communities from Oude Bieten Haven, Netherlands - site A anoxic | ecosystem: Environmental > Aquatic > Marine > Coastal > Sediment | place: Netherlands... | reverse complement strand
ATCTTACTAAGGTAGCAACTTAGGTTAAATAAATTCATTTTTAATATTTAGAGAGGCAAAAGAAAGAAAAAAGTACTTCTTTCTCCCTGTAGAGGGAAAGAGTGCGATAGGCGAGAAAGGGTAAGAAAAAAAAGGAAGATAGCGTCGCTATCTTCCTTTTTTGTATATATTTATTTAATTTTCTTACTTATCAAATTTTACCTTTGCTTCCTCTGCAATCATAGAAACGAAATCATTTAATTTCATAGTTTCCTGATCTTTTGAACCAAATCTTCTTACATTAACTTCAGAAGCTTCAGCCTCAGCTTTTCCTAGGATAAGCTGTACAGGAATCTTGTATTTACCATTAGCTTCTCTGATCTTATATCCTATTTTTTCTGCTCTGTCATCTAATTCACATCTGATCCCGACTTTGGCTAGTTCGGCCATAACTTCCTTAGCATATGGAACTACTTCATCATTTAGAGTAAGTAATTTTACTTGTGTAGGAGCTAACCATAATGGGAATGCACCTGCAAAATGCTCGATTAAGATTCCAATAAATCTTTCAACTGAACCATAAACCACTCTATGAACCATAACCGGTCTATGCTTTTCTCCATTTTCTCCAATATAATTCATATCAAATCTCTCAGGAAGGTTAAAGTCAAGCTGGATAGTTCCACATTGCCATTCTCTACCTAAACAATCTTTGATTTTGAAGTCTAACTTAGGACCATAAAATGCTCCGTCTCCTGGATTTAATTTATAATCTAATCCAATTTTTTTCATAGCCCCTTCTAGAGCTGATTCAGCCTTCTCCCATATATCATCTGATCCAATAGCCTTTTCAGGTTTAGTAGATAGTTCGATACTATATTCAAATCCAAATAACTTGTTGTAGAACTTATCAATTAAGTTGATAACTCCTATGATCTCCTCTTCGATTTGATCTGGAGTCATAAAGATATGAGCATCATCCTGTGTGAAGTTTCTAACTCTAAATAATCCGTGTAATGCACCAGAAAATTCATGTCTGTGTACGATACCTAATTCACCCATTCTAATAGGGAAATCCTTGTAAGAGTGTAAATTATGTTTGTATACTAAAACACTTCCAGGACAGTTCATAGGCTTTATAGCGAACTCATGTTTATCAATCTCAGAAAGATACATATTTTCCTTGTAGTTAAACCAATGACCAGAAGTTTCCCATAATTCTTTATTAAGCATGATAGGAGTTCTAACTTCTTGATATCCAGCATTTCTATGCTCTGACTTCCAAAGGTCTTCTAATACGTTTCTTAATTCCATTCCTTTTGGTAACCAAAATGGGAATCCTGGACCATATTCACTCATAAAGAATAGATCTAATTCTTTACCTAATTTTCTGTGATCTCTTTTTTCAGCTTCTTCTAAGAATTTTAAATGAAGTTTTAATGCTTTATCTGAGTCAAAAGCTATACCGTAGATTCTTTGTAACATCTTGTTAGAAGAATCTCCTCTCCAGTAAGCCCCGGCTACTGACATAAGTTTAAATGACTTTAAATATCTAGTAGAAGGTACATGAGGTCCAAGACATAGATCTGTGAATTCACCTTGAGAATATAGAGTAAGAGCTCCTACTGCAATATCAGTAATGATCTCTACCTTATAGTCTTCTCCTGCTTCTTTGAATCTTGCGATTGCATCTTCTTTGGAGATATTTTCTTTAGTTATTTTGATATCTTCCTTGACTAATTTTTTCATCTCAGCTTCGATTTTAGCTAGATCATCTTCTGTGAATTGCTCTTTTGGATCAAAGTCATAATAGAATCCGTATTCGATAGATGGTCCTATAGCTACTTTAGTTTCAGGAAAAAGTCTGATTACAGCCTGAGCCATAAGATGAGCAGTGGAATGTCTGATGATCTCTATTCCCTCTTCACTGTTAGGCATGATAAGTTCTACAGCAGCATCCTCTGAAAGTAGTGTAGTCATATCTACTAACTTTCCATCAACTTTAGCCGCTACAGCATTTTTAGCCAGTGAGTTACTTATACTTTTGGCAATTTGAAACATATTTACTGGGCTATCAAATTCTTTGATATCCCCACTTGGTAAAGTTATCTTAATCATCTTTACATCACTCCTCAGTTTTTTATATAATTTAATTTTTTTTTACAAAAAAGAACCCACCTAGAGTATCATCTAGATGGGTTAAATATTTATTCATTCCAGACAGATACAAAACTTATATTTTTACAAGGGAAATAAGATCTGTATATTTACAAATCCTAAATAAAAGTATCCGTTGTGGTGGTAAGTAATCTCATAGTCTTAGCTCCTGCTGAAATATTATTATCTGAAAATTCTAACATATTTAGTTCAAAATGTCAAAATGTGTATTAGTTATTTGGTTCATCTACCTCTACACCACTACCAAGCCATAGATTAGGACTCATACTTCCATTTTCATCCTTGTATCCGATTCCGAAGAGAGGATTTTCTGGGAATGTAAGCAGAGTAAATTGAACAGCTAAACGATCATCATATGATCCTGTATTTCTGTCGTAATCTTTAGTATATCCTACGGACCACTCATAGTATCCCATCTCTTTTCCGAGGTAGATACCATATTCATCTTCATCGTTAAGTTCGGTTTTATAGGATAATTTTATATTCCATCCCTGGCTGGGTTTTCCTATCCCGGCTCGCATCCTGAATTCATGCTCCTGTTTGGTGATATCCCTTTCATAACTGCTATTAAAGTCGGCTTCTTCACGATATGTATATCCTAGACCGAATCTTTTATATGAACCATAAACATCTCCCTCTAACTCCTTTAAACTTCCAAAAAAATCATTGCTTTGGTCATAGGCTTCCTTATGTACTTTTGCCATAAGGGAAAGTGTGAAGTATTTTTTATACTCAGGACGATTCATTTCTTCAAACATAATAGAATTTAAACTAAAGTCCAATTGATTATCATTTCTTTCATTTAAAATCTGTTTTACCCGGCTTATCTCGGCCGGTGTAATCTCTAATTTATCTTTATTATACTCAGCTGCGGCATAACTTCTCAGTTCCTCATCAGTAAATCTTTTGTCCCTGTATTCATATCTAAATGAAATTTGATCTGCAGAATAATCCTTTAATTCCTGTGATGGTCCATACTGATATATACCATAGGTAGCACGATAGAAATGTTCCACTTCTCCACCATTTAAATAACTGGCACCGATAACATCATTTTTAATATTTAAAGTATCCATATTGTGGTCTTTTCTGTCATCAGAAGCATGAGTGTATGTAAGGTTATAGACATCTAAATCATCTTTTATCTCCAAACCATAGGTACTCTCCGATACCTTTTCATCGGCACCATAGTTATAATTTAGGTCGCTAGTAGGAATATTTTGAGATTCCATCAGGGTATAATCAATTTTTTCTTGATTGTAATAGAATCTATAACTTTCATTTATATAATAACTACCACCAAATTTATTGCTGGTAAGGTCATTATATTCATCGTCAAAGGCGTAGCCACTGGAGTTAAGTTCCCCACGAGTAAATCTTTTATCCAAATCATAGTATAGGGTTAATTTTTTCTCATCGTTGACTAAAAAATCTATATTGTTGGTAAAGAGATCCCCTCTTTTCACATCTCTGTCAAATCCATCATTACTCTGTTTATATCCAGCAGTATAGATAGTTGTGGTGTTTCCAAGATCTAATGTAACCTTGTCCTTGAATTCGTTGATGCTATCCTTGTTTTTTAACCTGACCTGTCCATTATATGTGGAATCACCATTACGACTTCCATTGTCATAGGAGTAGATTTGACCAAAATAATTGAATTCATTGTCTAATTTAAAGTCTAAGTCTCTAAAATGGTTGTTGGTATTATCTAATAAGGTAACCTTATGATTGAAATTAATCTGGTGCCGCAGGGAGGAGTCTCCACCGCTATTATCACCAGAATAAGAGTCATATCCATCGGTATAACTGTCATATCTCAGATTATATTTTAATCCTGCTTCACCTAGATAACCTAAGTTAAGTCTTTTATCTTCCAGTTCAATTTGGACAAAATCAGATTCGTTGATATAGATATTATAGGCGTCATTTTCCTCTAATTCATTGTAATTATATATACCCTCCCTGTCCCAAGATTCTTCTTTGGAGTGTCCGAAGGTGAGTTCTAATCTATATTGATCGTAGAAAAATTCAGTCGCAACCTTATCTTCACTATTTTTATTGTAGATAATATTTTCTTCCTTATTATACTGCTGATCCCTTTTGTTAAAGTCAGGGTTATTAGACTGTGCAGTTTCTCTAAATGGATCATTATCTAAATTTAATTCTTTTTCAGATCGAAGACTGTCAAACTTTACCTTATAGGTTGCCCCGCTGCTGCCGAGATCATATTCACCCAGGTGTAGTTTGATCTTATCACTGTCATCTTTATCGTATTCATATACAGACCAAGGAACATAGTTTATGCTTCCTCCTTGAAGTCCTATGATATCCTCTAAATCCGGGCTACGTTCCCAAGATCGAAGTTTTCTGAGTCTATCTCCGCTTTCATGATCGTAGGCAAAATCTATCTTAGCTTCCTTTAGGTTGAACGCGAATCCAAAATTTTCACGCCTGGACTGGTCATCATCATCTTTAGATGTAGAACCAGGGTCTAAATCTTTTAGATAGTCGTAGTAGGCAGAAATCATATAATCTTCGTTATCTTTGGTGAAACCAAGATCAGTGTATAACTTGTGGTCTAATTGGGAACCAAAAGAAGCGTCATCCATTCGATCATCGACTAACTGTCTGTATGCGTCTTCTCCTCCAGCCAACATCTTAACCTTAGAATGGAGAGTAATATCATTTCTTTCACCTATATTTTTAAATTCAGAATCCAGGGTGATAAAATTAATGGCTTCACCGTCGTCTCTTTCTTTATCATCATAGTAGCCGGCTCTTTCTAGCTCATCTCTATAATCTTCTAAAGCGCTTATCTTATTGACTGTTGTACTTTGAAGTCCTAATTTTAAATAACCCTTATCACTTTTATATTCATGATTAGCAGCAAGGTCCCATCTATCATCGATAGAATTGTCTTTTTTTACGACCAAGAGATCATCAGCGGTAACTAGACCCTTCCCATAATTTCCCAGATCATACCAGTTTTCAAATCTTCCGACTAAGAGTCCTAACTCGTCAGCAAACTTAGGGGCTATACCACCTTTAAAATATTTGCTGTTATTATCTCCATAGTTTATACCGCTGGAAATATGAAATCCATAATCGGTTTTATCTCCCCAAACAGGAAAAAGCGGTACCTTAGAACCTTGTCTGATATTAACTGCATACCAGGGGAACCAACCTACCTTATGATCGCTTATATATAGTTCGATATCCTGGAATTCAGCCTTATTATCCGGTACAATTTTTAATTTTTTAGCCTCAAGATAATATCCGCCCTTTTTATAATCTCCAGTTTCTAAGATACTAAAATCAGTAGTAAACCAGGCATTTTTTAGGGTGAACGCTTCTTCATTGTATTCTCCTACTTCTCCACCGAAATATATCCTGTCGTTGGGAGCTTCGGCACCTGTTACAGCCCCTACTTCCATATAGGATATACTGTCATAGTATTTTAAGATACTGCTGTCCAGTGAAAGAAGAGTTTTATGGGAATCAATTCTGGCTTGGTTAGAGCCATCTCCCATCTCGATCCTGACATCTCCAGTAGCAGTAACTATATTTGAGTCTTTATCTCTTTTAAACCCAAAGGCTTGGAGTTTTAAGCCCTGGTATTGAAACTTTACCCCGCCATCAGCTGTTAAGGTATCGTTTTTTGTATCGATAACTAAACTTTCACTGGAGATAGCAGCCCCGTCACTGGAGCTGCTAACTTTACTTATATCGTTTACAGTCGAAAAAAGACCTGCTGAAGCTGCTTTATTTAGGTCGTTTCCAAATCCTGGTTCCTTTGCACCAAAGGATATTTGGACGACGCAAAATAGCAGAATAGCAAGGCACTTTAAATTTAAATTTTTCATATATTATGTCTCCCCTAATTTTAAGCAATTTTTTTCCATTTTATAGTAAATAAAGTATAACATAGTTTTTTACAATTTCAAATGTAAGAAACTAAATTTCAATTTAGATACCTATAATCTTTTTAATAGACAGAAAATTTATCGCGTCCAGAGTTTTTAGATGTATAAAGATCCAAAATGAGATAATACTAAATTTCCACCAGAATGACCATAGGTATCATTATTTGATCACTTCCTAAATTTAGCAAAATATAATATATTTAATATTTTAATTTTCCTCTCACTTTATTTAGGATAAAAAAAAAGGGTCCGAAGACCCCCGCTCTTAATATGAATTTAATTTTTCAGTTAAAGCACCTTTTTGAACTAATCCGATTATTTGATCTACAGCTTCTCCGTTTTTAAAAGCTATCATAGTAGGGATACTTCTAACACCATATTTTTGAGATAATCCTGGATTATCATCTACATTTACTTTAACAATTTTAGCAGTAACTTCTTCAGATAATTCATCTAAAATTGGAGCTAACATCTTACAAGGACCACACCAGTCAGCATAAAAATCAACTAAAACAATCCCATCTTGGATAACAGTATCGAAACTAGCTTCGTCGGTATATATAACTTTACTCATTAAAACCCCTCCTAAATTATGTTACTTATAAAGATCTTCAAGTAATATTATCATATTAAATATACTGTGTCAAACATTAGATATTTCTAATGTTATTCTTAATAATTAGGTAATGCTTTCTAGAATTGTATGGGGAGTTATCATGACTTTTCTTGCTCATCCACGTATAATTATGTTAAAATTGGGTTATAAAAAAATCTGAAACTAAAATAATTGGAGGTTTAGAAATATGATACTAATTACAGGAGCATGTGGGTTTATTGCCAGTGCATTAACTTGGGAATTAAATGAAGGCGGAAGAAATGATATTATCTTATCTGGAGAATTAGAAAAAGAAGATAAGTGGTTAAATATAAGGGATAGAGACTACTATGACTGGGTGCATAAAAATGATCTGTTTGAATGGCTGTCTGTTGAGAAAAATGCAGCACAAATAACAGCAGTGGTACATATGGGTGCGTGTTCTGCCACTACCGAAGCAGATATGGATTTCTTGATGGAAAATAACTATGAATATAGTAAAAAATTATGGAAATTCTGTACGACAAGAAATATTAATTATATCTATGCTTCATCTGCTGCTACCTATGGACTGGGAGAGTTAGGATACGATGACGATGTGAGCCCAGAGGAATTAAAAAAATTAAAACCATTGAATAAATATGGATATTCTAAAAAATTCTTTGATGATTGGGCATTCAAGCAGGAAGAAACTCCTAAACAATGGGTTGGAATAAAGTTTTTTAATGTATATGGACCTCAAGAGTACCATAAGGATAGAATGGCTTCTATGGTATTTCACGCATTCAATCAATATAAGAAAAATGGAATGGTAAAATTATTTAAATCTCATAAGGCTGAATATGAAGACGGGGGTCAGTTAAGGGACTTTGTTTACATAAAAGACGTAGTAAAGGTATTGAAGTTCTTTGTAGAGAGTGAAGGTAAATCAGGGATCTATAATATAGGAACTGGAGTTGCCAGAAGTTTTAAAGACCTTGCACTAAATGCGATAAGAGCAGGTGCAGATGATTATTCATTGGAGGAGTCTAAAGTTCTAGAATATGTGCCGATGCCGGAAGACCTTAGAGGAAGATACCAATATTATACTTGTGCAGAAATGAAAAAATTAAAATCAGTGGGATATACAGAAAAATTCCATACATTGGAAGAGGGAATCAAGGACTATGTTCAAAATCATCTAGCTAAAGAAAATCCATATCTATAAAATTAAAGGATATTTAAAAAAACTACAGAATAATAAAAAAGAATAGGATTTAAAACATGAAAACAAGGAATTCTTTTCCTTGTTTTTAATTATCTAAGTTAATAATTGGTATTTATAATGTCAGCATTCCTTTGTAAATACCAATATTTATAAGGTGAAATTTAGGAGGTGATAGGAATAAAATTGATATTACCTGTAAAAAAACTGGAAAAAGAATTTAAGAAAATAATACTTGATTACCAGGAAGAGGGGGATCTTTTATATTACTTGTATATGGATGCCTTAGACAATTTTGACAGTCACTTGAGAAGGTTAGAGGAATTGAGAATTGGGGGAGATCTTCCTGAAGGTGAGGTTGCTGTTACTGAATATTGGCTTGTAGATGGGAAAGAAAAAGAAATCAGAGGGATAATAAAGATAAGACATGAGAGTGTACCTATCCATGGAAATATAGGCTATGATATCCCCCCTAAAAAGAGATTTTTAGGATATGGAACAAATATATTGCGACTGGGGATAGAAAAAGCTAAAGAACTAGGAATAAAAGAGGTAAGGGTATCCTGTACTTCTGACAATGATGGATCGAGAAAAATAATTTTAAAAAATAATGGTGTTTTTACAGGCCTGGAAGAGGATAATAACGAGCTGTATGAACGATATATAATAACGTAAAACAGGAGAGATTTTATGGATTTAAGAAAAGTTTTGGAGAAGGCTAATGAAGTTGGAGGATCAGATGTTCACTTTGTGGTAGGCAGACCGCCTATGTTTAGAATAAACGGAGAGCTGTTAGACATAGGCCATTTTGACAAGATGCTGCCTAAAAATTTGGAGGAACTGGCTGAAAAAATCCTGTCGGAAGATCAATATGTAGAATTTAAAGAGCATCATGAATATGATTTTGCCTTTGGAATGGCAGGACTGGGAAGATACAGGGTGAATATCCATATGCAGAGGGGAACAATTGGGATAACTATCAGAGTATTGAATACTGAAATTTTGTCCTTTGAACAATTAAAATTACCGGGAACACTAAAACAATTTACAGAATATAAAAATGGGTTAGTCTTGGTGACTGGGCCTACAGGGAGTGGGAAAACCACTACTCTGGCAGCGATGATAGATAAGATAAATAACGAAAAAGCACATCACATAATAACTATAGAGGACCCTATAGAGTATCTGCATGCCCATAAAAAGAGTGTGGTAGAACAGAGGGAAATCAGGTCGGATACTGCTTCATTTAAAACGGCATTAAAATATATACTCAGACAGGATCCTGATGTAATCCTTGTCGGAGAGATGAGAGATCTGGAAACTATAGAGGCCGCAATTACAGCAGCCGAGACAGGTCACTTGGTTTTTGGAACTCTCCATACAAACAATGCATCCAAAACAATAGATAGAATAATAGATGTATTCCCAAAAGAAAGACAGGGGCAGATTAGATCTCAGTTATCAACCTCTTTAAGGGGGGTAATAGCTCAGCAATTGGTTCCAATGAAAGATGGCAGCGGCCGAAGGGTTGCTTTGGAGATACTAATAGGAACACCAGCTATAGGGAACCTCATAAGGGAGGGGAAAATTCATCAAATACCGTCGGTTTTGCAGACAGGAGCTAGGTTTGGGATGATAACAATGGAAAAATCTTTGGAAGCCTTATATGATAATGGCATTATAAGTAGAGAAGAATATAAAAATAGAATATTATAAAAGGGTATGACATTTAGGAGAGGAAAACTGAAAATGGAAAATATAAAATTAAATTTTGAGATAAAAAAAAATAATCTAAAGGAATTTATTCGAGTTCTTATACCGGAGTTAGTGGATGAAAAAATAGTTATTATACAAAAGAGATGCGATAAATTATTGGAACTGGAATTAGAAGCAGCAGGGAAAAAAACTGTGTTTTCATATGAAAATAATTTGGACAGATTAGAGGATCAAAGGATGGTTATGTCCAAGGTGGGACTCCTAAAGTTAATGGATAAAAAATATCCGTGGGGAGGACTCATAGGGGTAAGACCGACAAAATTAGTGAGAAGGTTTTTAAATTTGTCATACACCTATGAGGAAATAGAGAAAATCCTGTGTGAACTATATCTTGTGACTCCTAAGAAAGTAAAACTTCTCGTAGATGTAGTGAAAAAAGAGATGAAATTTCTCAATCGGGATCATATAAATATGTATATCGGAATACCCTATTGTCCGACAAAGTGCAGATATTGTTCTTTTGCATCCTATGAGATGAAGGGGAAGATAGGAAAATATTATAATGAGTTTGTGGAGACTCTCTTGGAGGAAATAAGCCTTACAGGGGAGTTTTTGAAGGGGACTTCTAATAGGATTGAATCCCTTTATATTGGAGGAGGAACACCTAGTATATTGACAGAAGTTGATATGGAAAGGGTGTTGAAAGGAGTAAGGGATAATATAAACTTAACCCATCTAAAGGAGTTCACTTTGGAAGCTGGAAGGGTAGACACACTTAGCTTAAAAAAATTAGATATAATGAAATCTTACGGAGTTGAGAGGATAAGTTTGAACCCCCAGACATTTAATTTGAAAACCTTAGAAAAATTGAATCGTCCATTGGATAGGGAAAAATTTGATGAAATGTTTAACTATGCTAAAAAAATAGGTCTTATAATAAATATGGATCTGATTTTGGGTCTCCCAGGGGAGACTACAGAGGATATATTGTATACTTTGGAAGAATTGAAAAAATATCCTGCTGAAAACCTGACGACCCATGTGCTTGCACTGAAAAAAGCATCTGTTTTATTTAAAGATATCCATGAATCTACACTTATTGACTATGAAAAGATAGAGGAAAAATTATATGAGGTTACAGAAGGGAAAAAGATGAAACCTTATTATATGTACAGGCAGAAAAACAGCCTTGAATGGGGAGAAAACCTGGGGTTTGCTGTAGAAGGAACAGAATCGATATTTAATATTGAAATGATAGAGGAGAACCAATCGACCATAGGATTAGGTGGAGGAGCGATCACTAAATCTATAATAACTGAAAGTCTTACTGTGGATAAGATAAAAAGGATGGTAAGTCCCAAGGAACCTATAGCCTATGTGAGGCAGATGAGGGAAAGACTGCCTAAAAAATTGGAACTATTTAAATAGAGGAATTATACCTTGATTTTAGGTTTTTAATTTAACAAATAATATAATTTGGTTCCCGTAAAGGGAAACGTAAAGGGGAAGAGGTTCTAAAGATTCCATCTTTAATACGGGTTCATTTCATTTTTATCTGAAAAAGAAACGAACCAAAGAAAAGCAGATTTTTTCTAAATGATGTTATAAAGTAAGTCAGAGGTAATGAACGTCTTTTTACAGCTACAGTCCTCGCTTCACTGCGGAACTTAATCTGTTGTACGACTTAGTAGAAAACTTACCGAGGAGTAGGATAACATCTAGAAAAAGAAAATAAAAGTCAATAGAAAAAGTCAGATTCTAGTCTGCGTCAAAGAGATTTTTTAAAACCAAGAAAAAGAGATAAAAAAATTGGAAACGGAGATACGCAGAGAGAAGATAAAACTCAGTGAAACTCTGTGTCGATAGTTTTAAAATCTGTGGAAATTTGATTTTAGATTTGTGTAATCTGTGACAAAAAAGAATTAGTGGAAATTCGTAACAAGATAAAAGGTTTTATTCTATATGTGAGGGGGTGTGTAAGCCTTGAATCAAAATGTAAAGTTAATAATTATAATTGGAGTGATATTAATAACGAGTTTTACCTATAAAAAGATGAGGCCTGAAAAAAAGATTATAAAATTAAAAAAAGAAATTATTTTTAGCACCATAGACGAAAACAGAAAACTCAATGTAAATGACGCTGAATTAGAGAGTTATTTAAAAGTTGGGATAAGTCTTAAGATTGCTAAAAAGATAGTTGAATATAAAGAAATACTAGGAAGGGTAGAAAAATTGGAAGACCTGTCTAGGATAGCCGGAATAGGGGAAAAAAGTGTGGAAAAATTATCTAAGGATATAGAGGCGGGAAAAGGAGGAACCTTAAATAGATTGAGGGTAAACTCAGCGTCTGCTAAAATATTAAAATATTATGGATTCACCAAAAAAGAAATAAAAAAAATAGAAACCTATATAGGGAAAAATGGTGTGATCTACTCTAATATTGAGATGATGGAGATATTAGGTGAGGAAAGATACAGAGTGTATGAAAATATACTGGAGTATAATTAGATTCTTAGTGTAAGGGGGTTAAAATTTTTTTTAATATTCGTATAACCTTTGTGTAATTCATTACTAAAGAAAGTTCTAAGGGTTTCGCCCTTAACTGAGATCATTTCGATTCACAAATATTAAAATTAGATGTAATTAAATCTAATTTCAAATGTGACTTGATGCAAGAAAAAGATCCAAAGAAAATCAAGAAGATTTATAATTGTCTTAGTGAGTAATACACGATCGTTATTGTAGGAAAAGTACAGTTGAAGCTCAACGACTATAAACTTCATTTTTAGAATCAAAATAAAAGTCAAAACTAAAAAAGTCAGAATCTAGTCAGCGTCTTTATTTCTTAGTGCTGGAGATTTATTCGTGATAATTA
>Ga0316198_10001913_pt1 | contig 12478 bp, 10 predicted proteins | sample OudBieAanoxic_MG_FD_204935 | JGI IMG/M metagenome (GOLD analysis project Ga0316198, IMG submission 204935) | Coastal sediment microbial communities from Oude Bieten Haven, Netherlands - site A anoxic | ecosystem: Environmental > Aquatic > Marine > Coastal > Sediment | place: Netherlands... | reverse complement strand
AAAGAATTCGCTTCGCCCATGGTTTCATAGTTATTATTAAAATAGGGGTTTATATGAGGTCTGATCCCGGGATTATTATAATAGTCTTCACCTGCTGCCCCATTATCCGACATAAAAATAATCAGAGTGTTTTCGTACTCTCCGATATCCTTTAAATGCTGTACAATACGGCCAATATTCACATCCAGATTATCTACCATTCCAGAGTAGAGTTCCATTTTTCGTGTTTCTCTTTTTTTCTCATTATCCGAAAGAGAATTCCAGGGCCTAATTGAAGGATGGGCAGGAGGTAGGACCGCATTTTCGGGAATCATCCCCGCCTTTTTAAGACTTATCAGTCTTTCTTCTTTTAATTTATCATAACCTTCATCATACCTGCCTTCATACTTTTTCCAATATGCCTTATCAACCTGCAGCGGCCAATGCGGAGATGTATATGCTGCATAGGCAAAAAATGGATGTTTATCATCTTTGTTCTGATCAATATATTCGATGAGCTTATCGGTATAAAGGTCTGTGGAATATGAACCTTCCGGCCATTTAGCGGGTTTGCCATCTTCTGTATAATGCGAAACCGGAATACCTTTAAATAATCCCTGGCTGTTATAATGATTTCCAACACCTTCAAGCAAAACAAACGAGTGTTCAAAACCTTTTTCGTGCGGGTTGGCCTCTTTGCCAGTACCCAGATGCCATTTACCAGCCATATAGGTGTGATAACCATCCTTTCTTAGCAAGGCAGGGATAGTAGCCACTCTATTTGTTATATAGCCTTCGTAACCAAAAACCTGAGTGCTTAGCGCCTGTCTTCCTATTCCAGCAATATGGTTGTCATTGCCTGTTAAAAGCATCGCTCTGGTAGGTGCGCACATAGGCGCGGTATGAAACCTGCTGAAACGGATACCACTTGATGCCAGACCATCAATATTAGGGGTTGAGATATCCCCCCCATAGCAGCCCAGATCTGCATAGCCAAGGTCATCGGCTACCAGTAGTAATATATTAGGCCTTGTATCTATTACGGCTTTCTCCGAGGTGCCCGAACAAGCTGTAAATCCTATAATTGCAAGCAGGAAGCTAAGAATAACCGTTGTATGGTTTAGATTAGAAATAAAAGTACTGTCTGAAAAGCTATAGAATATTTTAAATTTCACTTTAAGAAGTTTAACTTGTTTTATTCGCTTATTGAGATTCATCATTTACAACAACTGGTTCATTGTTAAGTACCCCAAGGTAAGGATTTATCATTTACAGCTATATTGGTAATATTGAATACAAATGTCTTCTAATGCCTGTAATTGCTAAAATTAAACTACCTAACAATATTATTCAGCAGAAGTATTGACTGTTCTGGATAATTCAGTACTTTGTAATTCTTTAGAAAAATATATGAAGGTATTATTTATTGGGGGTACAGGAAATATTAGCAGTGCTTCTAGCAGATTAGCTATTTCCAAAGGGATAGAGTTATATCATCTGAACAGAGGAATTAATAAAATTGAAATTGAAGGGGTAAAAACTATTTTGGGTGATATAAATAAACCCGGCAGCTTGTCGGAATTGAAAAATCACAACTGGGATGTCGTGGTTAACTGGATTGCTTTTACGCCATCAGATATTGAAAGGGATATTACCTTATTTAAGGGGAAAACCAAGCAATATATTTTTATAAGCTCTGCATCGTGCTATCAGACACCATTGAGTTACCCAATTATAACTGAGTCTACGCCGCTGTGCAATAATTTATGGGATTACTCCAGTGATAAAATTAAATGTGAGGATAGATTGATTAAAGCATACAGGGTAGCTGGGTTTCCAATTACAATTGTTCGACCCTCTTTGACCTATGACACGGTTATCCCTATTGCTATTGGTGGGTTTAAAGAGTATACTACAGCTGATAGAATTTTAAAAGGAAAGGAAATTATTGTTCACGGAGACGGGACTTCATTGTGGACCGTAACCCATTCTGATGATTTTGCAAAGGGTTTTGTAGGATTATTGGGATTATCGCAGGCAGTAGGACATGCGTTTCACATTACATCAGATGAAATATTAAGTTGGAACATGATCTATGAAATCCTGGCGGACAGTTTGGGTTGTAAGGCAAAAGTGGTACATATTGCTTCAGATTTTATTTGTAAAATAGAACCCTCATATACTGGAACTTTACTTGCAGATAAGGCCGAAAGTGTGATCTTTGACAATACTAAAATAAAAACATTTGTCCCAGGCTTTAAGGCCATAATCCCCTTTGCAGAAGGTATAAAAAGAACCCTGAAATGGCTGGATGAAAACCCTGAAAAGAAATTTATAGATCCGGAGGAAAACAAACGAATTGAAAATATACTCAAGACCTATAAAAAGTTGGGATAAAATATATATCGGATTTGCTAAAAACAACAATCCATGTATTAATTAAAGAAGAATTAGATTTATAAAATTGACTAAAGTACTTTATCATGATCAAAAAATTTACAATAGGAGTTATTCTACTTTTAGGTGCATTTGGATTCAGCCAAAAAGAAATTTATGAATTTCGGGAATATGAGTTAAAATTTGGTAAACCTGCTAAAGTCTTGCATGAATATTTTGAAAATGCTTTAATACCTGCTTTAAACAAACAGGGAATTAAAAATATTGGGGCATTTGAAGAAATTGGGGATGCCATGCCAAAGAAGATTTATTTATTAATTGCCTATGATAATTTAGAAGGCTATCAGAAGGTGCTGGACATTCTGAAGGATGATTCCGTTTTTCTGCAGGCATCTGAAGTATACCACAAAACTGCTCAGGAAATTTTTCCTGTAGAGCGGTATGTAACGTCTTTGTTTACGGCATTTGATGGGATACCCAAATTAGTAAAACCGTCAGAGGGGTCTATGATTTTTGAATTAAGAACTTATGAAGGCTATAATGAAGATGCGTTTCAACGCAAAGTAAAAATGTTTAATGAAAGTGAACTGGATATTTTTGACGAGGTAGGACTGCATTCCGTTTTTTTCGGGGAGAAAATTGCAGGTCCGCAAATGCCTTGCCTAACCTATTTACTAGCTTTCAAGGATATGGAGGAACGCGATGCTAATTGGGCAAAATTTGGCCCCAACCCGGAATGGCAGCGGATATTAAAATTACCCGAGTACGCTAATACGGTTTCAAATATTTACAGGGTATTCTTAAAACCTTTGCCTTATTCTCAACTGTAAATTTTAGAAAGCATACATAAATCTTTAAATTCAGTTCCTTTCAATTGTAATTATGGATAATTGGTTGGAGTGTGAAAAAGTAGTTGCGTTTTATATCTAAATAAGCAGGCATTTTTTTTTGCCTATCTATCAAGTTTAAAGGCATCAAGATTAATATCATCCAAGCCAATATCATCAAACGGATATTCTAATTGATCCTGGATGTTATAAAGAGATATAAGTATAAACTCCGTTAGTATTACTATGAAATAGGTTATCCCCTGATTATTTTCCAATCCCACATCATTGATAATGGTTGGAGCATAAATTAATGGGAAAATATAGATAAATACAAGACAATAAGCTTTTAAGCTTATCGGTGTCCTGTGCGTGTTAATAGCATGTAAATTCTCTATGGATTCGTGCAGATCTTTCATAAAACGAAAAGTTCTGTCTTTTAAATTTTTCGAAACGGTTAGATCGTTAGCTACGATAAATGTAAGCACTTTATCAATGATTATATCCAGATCTTTTGTGGTTTTATCATTGTTTTTTAGTTGATCTAAAGTTTGCTCACTTATGTTAATCAAAATATCAGTCATTTCATTTTTACTCTCTTCAGAGAGTTCCTTGTTGCTCATCACAAAATATTGAACAGTCTTCAGAGCACTTCTGAATTTACTCAAATGCTGCAGTGCCTTTTCCCGGCGCCTGAAAGAACCACGTATAGTAAATACCAAAGGAAATATTATGGCGATACTTAACATAGTAAGATCAACATAGAAGTTTATATTAAATTTAAATGCCAGAAACGTAATTAATACTGAAACAATCAATACAATTATTGTTCTGTAATTTAATATGGTAAGATATCGTCTAATAGCTTAAAATGTATTAACTTATGAGGGTAAATCTAACTACATTCTCGTGAATAAGCAAGTCATATATCTTTTCCTTTTCGCATATCTTCATTTTATTGGAAACACTTTTTCGCAGGAATCGGCTGTTACTGACCAGAATAATCAGGTCACTGAGTTATTTCTTACTATTGATCCATTACCCGTAAAATTAAGCTATTCCAATAAAATTTTACGGAAAGAGACGAATGATAGTACATATATAGACAGTGAAATGGATTATATGTCTTCGGATGAATCATGGAAGACGTTGGAGGTTAAAATTAGAGCAAGGGGGAACTACAGGAGAAAAAATTGCTATTTCCCACCCGTGAAAATGAAAATAAAGAAATCGACTACCATAGGAACTGTGTTTGAAGGCAATAAGAAACTAAAACTCGTACTTCCTTGTGTACTGCAAAAGGACTATAATGATAAAGTTTTAAAGGAGTATATGGCTTATAAACTGTATGAACTTGTCTCTCCTTATCATTTTAATACCAGATTATTGGATATTGATTTTACAGATGAAAAAGGACAGAAAGTTAAAAACTATTCAATAATAGGATTTTTTATAGAAGATATTGATAGAGTGAAAGACAGATGTAATGGAAAACAGATTAAAAGGTCAATACATCCTATGGAACAGGAGGATCTTAATTCGGTTAGAAATGATTTTTTTCAGTATATGATTGGTAATACCGACTATTCATCAGCATATCGGCATAACGAAAAACTTTTATTCGTTGATGGCGATATTATACCTGTACCTTACGATTTTGACATGTCTGGGTTGGTTGATGCCAGCTACGCAGTTGTCTCACAGGTTCAAGGTGAAGAACTAAGTATAACCGACGTCACTCAAAGATTATACCGTGGGTTTAAGCGTAATGAAGCGGTATACCAACAAGTAAGAACGGAATTTCTGAATAATAAAGCTAAAATGGTGACTATGATCAATAGTCTGGAATCAGACTTTGGTGACCCTGGTGAATTTATCAAGGCAAGAAACTTTATATATGACTTTTTTGATATACTGTCGAATGATAATACTTTTCGCAAGAATATAACAAACGTGGCCAGAACAAAATAAAACTTAAGACTCCTTTATTTAAATAAAACCCTTGAGCAAATTGCGACTTCGACTTAGTAAATCATTTGATTAATCCTAAATTTAGTCAAAAAGCTCTGTTAACGGTTCCCCTGTTGCACCACTGGGATATGATATATTCAAAATTTGTGCGATGCTGGGGGCAATATCGATTACCGATACTTTTCTTACAGATTTACCTTTAGGAATAGAATTTCCGAACCATAGCATGGGAACATGGGTGTCATATGCATACCCGGACCCATGGGTAGTGCCTTTAATATTTTGCATCGTTATTCTGGGGTCCAGATTCGGAACAAAACCTGGTTTAAATATTAAAATGACATCTCCGGATCTTTTGGAATGATATCCATTTTGAATCATTTGGTTCATTCCATAACTATAACTTTGAGATTGCAAGTCTGATGCGATAAGTGCTCCGGTAATTTCTTCAAGAGTTATGAGAAAATCTGCAGCTTCCTGTTGTACAGCTCTAAGGGATAATTTCTTTTGCTTAATTAAATCCTGGTTTAAATAAACCGACTCCCCATCAAAATTTTCAATCCATTGATTCGTGCCATATTTTGAATTCAAATGACTCAGAAGAGCAACTTCATGTTTTTTTATATTAGCGATTCCCGCAGGGAGCTTGTTATCTGCCAGATATGAGGCCACAGGAACTGACCCATGATCCGAAGTTAAAAACAGTACATAATTTCCAGTACCAACAGTCGCATCCAGAGATTTTAATAAATTTTCAATGTCCCTGTCCAATCGTAATATTACATCTTCGAACTCAACGGACTGAGGGCCAAAAGTATGACCAATAACATCAGGAACGGAATAACTTATATTTATAAAGTCTGTAATTTCATCTGTACCTAAACCTTCATTCTTAATAGCTTCAATGGCAAAATCCGTCAGCAAGGAATTACCAGCTGGGGTAACCCAAATTAACTGGAATTCAGCACCTATTTCCTTATAGCGCTCCCTCATACTCTTATAATCATATGGGAAAGTAGCAGATGTTTTGCCCGCAATGGCCCGTTCATAATTGTTGTCATCCGGCGCACTCATAATATATGATTCTATTGGGTACAGGGTGCTCCATGAATCTGCTAAATAAGAATTTGACTTTTCTAATTTATTATATTTTGTGACCCAATTAGGCAATTCATCCATGTAATAAGAACTGCTTACAAAATTACCCGGGCTCGATTTCCAATCATGCCAATATGCAGCATTTGCCGAATGCCCCCCGGGCAGGATAGCACCGCGATCTTTTAAGGAAACACTTATTACTTTAGCCTTAAAATTTGTTCCCATTCTCAACTGATCCGTTATCGTTGTTGTTAAAAGGTTTCTTGGAGATCCGCCATAGCTATCTGCAGCATCTGTCCCAATTAAAAGTTCATTATTATCCTCAATATTGGTAATGATCTGTTTTGAACTCCGCTGATACCAGGTATTTCCAATAATTCCATGAGCAGATGGGGTTGTTCCTGTATATATAGATGCATGTCCGGCAGCAGTAACCGTAGGAACATAATTATAATTGGTGTTCTTATAGTTAAATCCTTCCCGCATTATTCGCTTAAACCCGCCGTTAGAAAACCTATCCTGATACTTGTAAAGATGATCAAACCTCATTTGATCTACCACGACACCTACCACCAATTTGGGCTTATCTGTCTGGCTTCTTACAAGGAATCCGTTAAAAAAAAACAGGGCAGTAATAGCGATAATTCTAATCATAATTTTATTATCTTTTTATATTAAAGTTTGAATCCTGACTTAAGTTCAGAACTGCTCCTGACTTAAGTTCAGAACTGCGCTATTCAAAGATAATCAGTAATTATGTTAAATTTTATTAATAAACAGGGATAAACTTCGATTACAGGGTTATTTATCTGTAAAAACCTTCAGATTCTTAAATAGACCATGATGATGGACTTTCAATGTTTGTAAATTCTTCTGAAGATATGGGACCCAATTCTAATAGTGAACTGTACAATCCAAGCTTGTCGCCTATAGTAATAAGCGGACCATTAGCAGCAGCTCCTTTTCTACAACAACTTTACCTAACAAAGCATGTAACTTTTGTTCATCCAATTCCATTATATTGATTTTAATTAAACATTGATTTTATTTTTTAAGCAGCAGCACAATTGATATTGGGTTACGGCTTGCATTAAGAATTACATTTTACCGGTTTTGAGCCACCTGGCGCATTCAGGCGAGAGCTTTTCCGAGGCTAACTTGTCGTACTTTGTGGCCTCTTCTTCGGAGAGTAGATCTTTCCATCTGCCATTTGTGCCCTTGTTTATAAATGTTTTGGCGCCCCCTTCCCAGAAAGCCCCGCCAAGAGGAGCACTTTCCGCAGCATTATCTTTCATATACTCAAAACTGCAATGGTTGAGGATGTCGTTCCATTTTGATTCATCAATTGGAATATCCAGAAAGGCTGCAATTTTTCTGATTTCTCCGGGCATGTCCTTTTTTAAATTGTTAAAATGAAGCATTAGTACATTAGGCAAATCTTTTATAGCCCACCAACTATTCACATTATCCCATAACGACCAGATAGGATACCCGTCTTTCTCAAGCCATTCATGATAGTAATCCACAACCTTATCCCCGGGCCTTTCAATTTTTGGTCCCACCAGACCCGGTGATTCGTTCAGGGCTTCATAAAATTTATCATTCGCATTAACATGATGATGATACATGCTCCATATGACATCTCTTCCATCTCTTCCTATATAAATATATTTGGCTTTGGGAGAAAAATTTAAATTTTCCACCGGTAAATGTGTTTTAAGAAACCTGCGGTGATTTTGTGCCTCTATGGCAGGTAATTTTACATGCCTCGGAGGAACACGTAAATCAACCCAGGGCGACATATCGGCCACTGGCAATCCAGTTTCCCCGTTAAAGATTAGTTGAGATACGATCTGTTGTAACCAGGTAGTTCCCGATTTGGCATAAGTTGAGATCACTATATCATCATCCCGGAATTTAAAATCGTTCCACATTGTGGAGTCGAAATGATTGCTGTGCAATTCTTGCTTCTTAACAGGCCATTTTATTGTTTCCATGGTTATTATAATTTTAATATGATTTGAAAATGATTTGAAAATGATTTGAAAATGATTATAAATATAAATAGAGAGTTATTCAACAATTCCAGGACTAAAGCCATCAAAAAATGTCCGAATAACATTCTTTTTTTACCAAAGAACAGTTGGGAATTATTGTTCCATAATGATCAATAATAAAAGCACATCTAATAAAAAGCCTTGAAAATAAATTCAAGGCTTTCAATATCCATTAATCTGTTCAGGCTTGTTTACTCGGAAGGTGCAGATACCCCTGCAACAACTCTGTATAAGTTGGAATTACGTTTGTTATAATTCTCCTGAAAACCATCCCAAAATCCATCGGGTGCGGTCATGTCATCGCTAAAGGCAGGTGATAATGCATCTTGCATAGATGAAAATATATCATAAGAATAGCTGCTGTAAGTAAAGGTAGAAGTAACCGGAGAAATAATGGCCTGATTGCCCCAGCCTTTCATAGTTGTTTTGCCTTCCTTCAAAGCCTGTTCTACCCTGGGCTTCCATTTCTCCGCCTCAAAAGTAAGATGCTGGCCTGTGTTTTTTGTGTCGTGATAAATGATTCTTACATATTTGTAATCATCATTCGTTGTATTTTCTGCCCGTATATGGTTAGGAAGATCACTCAGGAATACATGATGTATATTGGTACTTATATTCCATGTTTCCATATCTTCCATTTTGACATCAGGAAACATTGCGTCTATGCTTGCCCAGTCTGCACCTTTATCAAGATCTTTATAGGTGTTAATAATCAGGATATTTGGGCTTGTATCCTGGTTTACACCCCCCACTCTTTCTAATATGGCCCAAAATGTTAAGTTTCCTTTGGTAACTTCCTTCTCTGCCCATTTGGCCCAATAGGTAGTTTCTCTTTTTAAATACTCCTGCATATTTTCCGGTGCTACCTTTCTATATTGGTGGGTAGTAATTAATTGGGCCATAGCAAATTGAAAGCTCAAAATGCATACCGCCAAAAATGTAATTCCTTTTCTCATTCTATGATTGTTTTAAAGTTAGTATTCAGATATATAATGGAGTTTTGAGTAAAGCCCGGTATTTTTAAGCACCTTACATCACTATTCCAAAGTATAAAGTTCAAATAAAGTTGATAATCAATGGTTTAGACTATAACAAAGGACGAAGTATTACTTTAAATGTCCGAAATAGCTTTTTTATTTACCGAAGAATTTTTTATAAACCAATTTATCATAATCTTTGATGTATATAGTTTATGGCGTAGCAAGCCTAATTAGACTTCGATAATGATCCATGAATTAATAAAATATTTTATAAATTGAAGCCTTTTTGCAGCTGCTTAATGATGAGGCAATTCATATTAGTAAAAATACAAATATGATTATCTGGGTTCCAGAACCACAAATGGTATAATCATTTCCTCCAAAGAAACACCCCCATGCTGATAAGAATTTCTGTAATAGCTCACGTAGTGGTTGTAATTATTGGGGTAAGCAAAAAACAAGTCATTTTTTGCAAAAATAAATGAACTGCTCATTGTAATACTTGGTAAATAAATATTAGCAGGGTCTTTGGCCTCTATCACGTCATTGCTATTATAGGTAAGACTCCTGCCTGTTTTATATCTGAGATTAAGACTGGTCTCTTTGTCTCCAATTACTTTAGAAGGCTGTTTTACATTTATGGTACCATGATCTGTTGTAATGACGAGTTTTAAGCCCATACTTTGAGCTTGTTGAATGATCTCAAGAAGTGGTGAATTCTTAAACCAACTATGGGTTAAGGAACGATAAGCCTTATCATTAGATGCCAGTTCTTTAATAACGTCCATTTCGGTTTTGGAATGTGAAAGCATGTCTACAAAATTATACACCAGCACCGTAAGATCATTTTTCTTTTGCGAACGAAAGTTTTGAGAAAGATGTTTGCCTTGTTTCAGACTACTTATTTTATGGTACTCCCATTTAATATCAAGTCCCAATCGTTTTAGCTGTTCTCCCAGGAATTTGTCTTCAAACAAATTCTTCCCGCCTTCGTCGGTATCGTTCTTCCACCATTCGGAGTATTTTTTTTCCATTCCAAGGGGCATAAGGCCAGAGAAAATAGCATTTCGAGCATATTGAGTTGCCGTTGGCAAAATGCTGTAATATGGCATTTCCTTGCTTTTCTTGTAATAAGGCGTAAGGACATCTTCGAATGCGAACCACTGGTCATACCTTAAATTGTCTATTACCAACAGCAGGGTGGGTGTATCCTGGATTTCAGGCAGAATTAGTTCCTTAAACAAGGTATGTGACATTACAGGTCCGTCACCATCATGAAACCAATCAGCATAATTCTTTTCAATAAATTTTCCAAACTGATTATTAGCTTCAACTTTTTGAGATTCCAAAATTTCAAACATTCCGGAATCTTCTATTTCTTCCAATTGCAGCTCCCAATAAATAAGTTTCTTGTAAAGATCAGCCCATTCTTCATAAGAATTGACCATCGATAGGTCCATAGATATCTTTCTGAACTCTTGTTGATAATTAGAAGTGGTCTTTTCTGATACCAAACGCGAGTGATCCAGATTTTTTTTAAGAGAAAGAAGTATTTGATTAGGATTTACAGGCTTTATAAGATAGTCGGCAATTTTTGAACCAATAGCCTCTTCCATGATATACTCCTCTTCACTTTTGGTAATCATTACTACCGGAAGGGTTGCATCTATAGCTTTGATTTCGGTTAACGTTTCCAAACCGGAAATTCCCGGCATATTCTCATCGAGAAAAACTATGTCAAAATTTCTGGCTCTAATTTCTTCCAATGCATCCTGACCGCTTTTGCAAGTTACTACCTGATAGTTTTTACCTTCCAGGAAAATAATATGGGGCTTTAACAAATCTATCTCATCATCTACCCAAAGGATTGTTATCTTGTTCATTTAGTCCTTATCTTTACCGTTGAAAACAATAGCTATTTTGTCAAAATCAAACAAGCTTAAAATATTCAATGATCCAATTTACGGATTTATTAGAATTCCAGATGCACTAACTTTTAACCTTATAGCGGACCCATATTTTCAAAGGCTTCGCCGTATTTCCCAAATGGGGCTTTCATATCTGGTTTATCCAGGGGCACATCATACTCGTTTTCATCATGCATTAGGCAGTATGCATTTAATGCAGGAAGCAATACAACTACTTCGCTTTAAGGGGGTTGAGGTTACAGATGAGGAATCTCAAGGATTACTATGTGCTATCTTATTACATGATATTGGTCATGGGCCTTTTTCACATGCTATGGAACATAGTTTGGTAGAAGGTATAAATCATGAAGCAATTTCGCACCTATTTATGGAGGTGCTTAACCGCAAGTTTAACGGAAGTTTAACTTTAGGAATTGAAATTTTTAAAGGCACGTATAGTAAAAAATTCCTGAATCAACTGGTCAGTAGTCAACTAGATATGGACCGTTTAGACTATTTGAAGCGGGATAGTTTTTATACCGGGGTTGCAGAAGGAAATATAAATGCAGAGCGTTTAATAACCATGTTAAATGTCGTAGACGGCGAATTGGTTGTTGAGGAAAAAGGGATCTATTCCGTAGAGAAATTTCTAATGGCCAGAAGATTTATGTATTGGCAGGTATATCTTCATAAAACTGGATTAGTTGCTGAGCAATTGCTGATTAAAACACTACAGCGAGCAAAGGAACTGGTTGATATGAAGATTGAATTGGCCTGTAGTCAACCTCTTATGTTCTTTTTGAAAAACAAAATAGATAATACCAATTTTGATATTGCGGTTTTGGATCGTTTTGCAAGTCTTGACGATACTGATATATTGGCAGCGATTAAACAATGGCAGCATAGTACTGATTTTGTTTTGTCAAAACTTTGTGGGATGATTCTCAATCGAAGACTTCTGAATATTAGACTTAGAGACAGACCTGTAAAGGAAAATAAGTTTAAGGATCTTTTTGAGGATTTTAAGGCTAAATATAAGTTGAGTGATTCAGAAACCTCCTATTTTGTATTCCGGGGAATAATTGAGAATAAGGCATATAATCAGCATCGTCAAAACATAAATGTTTTGCGTAGCAATGGCAAATTAATGGATGTTGCTAAAGCATCGGATCATTTAAATTTGACCGCCTTGTCGGAGACGGTAACCAAATATTATATCTGTTATCCCAAAGAGGATCTTTAGCTCTAAAATTCTGAATTTT
>Ga0316198_10001912_pt1 | contig 12481 bp, 12 predicted proteins | sample OudBieAanoxic_MG_FD_204935 | JGI IMG/M metagenome (GOLD analysis project Ga0316198, IMG submission 204935) | Coastal sediment microbial communities from Oude Bieten Haven, Netherlands - site A anoxic | ecosystem: Environmental > Aquatic > Marine > Coastal > Sediment | place: Netherlands... | reverse complement strand
CGCCATCTCGATCTGGAATCCATAGCCCGAGGCGCGACAACTGTCGGGCTGCAGTCGGTGGATCGAGTTCGCCGAGAACGCCCTGAATCCGCTCGTCATGTCTTTGACTCCGGCGCCCAGCATCATCGCGGCGTACACATTTCCGCCCCGTGACAGAAGACGTCGGTGCCAGGGCCAGTCCTCCACGCCGCCACCGGTGACGTAGCGACTTCCGATCGCCACGTCGGCTCCGTTGTCGATGGCATGGAACAACCGCGGCAGATCATCGGGGTCGTGGGAGAAGTCTGCGTCCATTTCGCACACCATCTCGGCGCCGTGCTCGAGCGCCCACGCAAACCCGGCGGCATAGGCGGGGCCCAGACCTTGCTTCGACTTGCGGTGCAGGACATGTACCCGGGCGTCGCTCGCCAATTCGTCGGCGATGTCGCCCGTTCCATCGGGCGAGTTGTCGTCGACGATCAAGAGTTGAGGGCCCTGTTCGGCGATGCGTGTCGCGATCCGCTTGAGATTCTCAGCCTCGTTGTAGGTGGGCAGCACCACATAGACATCGTCTCGCCGCACCTGCTTGCTCATGACGGCGCTGCTGAAAGCTGCGTCCTGGTGGTATTGCTCCATCTAGAAGCCATCGGCTTCTGGACGCCGGTTCTTGAATCCCGCGCCGGATCGGCAGGCAAATGCTCAGCCGGCGCAGTCGCGGCAGAATTTGCGCCGCTTGTCGGCGAGCTGAGATGACTTGAGCACGAGGAAGCAACTCTGGCAGACAAATTCGTCCTGGGCACGCTGTCCGCCCCCGTCGGCCTCCATCGAGATCTCGGCCCTGCGGATGGCACGTAATTCCTGGGCCTCATCGACCACGAGGGCCTCGGACGCCTCGTCGTCGGTGAGCATCTCGAGTTCCTCAGCCTCGAGTTCGTCGAGGGCCTCGTCGTCGGCGCCGTCCTCGACCTCGACTTCGACCTCGTCGACAACGTCAGCGACGACTGCCTCGTCGTCCTCGACGATGTCTTCCACTTCGGCGACCGTGTCCCAATCGTCGACGTCGTCGACTACCTCGCCGTCCTCGGTGCCGGGTTCGACGTCGTCGGATTCGTCGACGAGCAAGCCGTCGATCGGGTCGGTCTCGTCGATTGCGGTTTTGCTCTTGGCCATCTCGCATCTCTCCTGCGCGGCGGGGAGTATATCGGCCGATCGAGCCGTGCCAACCACTGTTCTATCACAGCTATTCCCCCCCTGGCAACGACCGAATCAGATCTTGAACTCGATTGCCTGCGGAATGACCCAACCGGTGATCCCTCCGGCGCCCTGCACGTCGCCGTCGGCCTCGACCGGCCAGCCATCGGGACAGTGCAGCTGGAACCGTGAACCCTCGACCCGTCGCACCCCGCGATGGTTCAAATGAAGCCCCCGCATGACACGCGGCATCACGGTGAAGGCTTGCCGACGCGGCCCGGAGAACACCTGGATGTCGAGCTTGCCGTCCATGACCGTGGCGCGAGGAGCGACGTTCATACCACCACCAAAAAACTGTCCATTGGCAATCACGACTGAGATCGCCGGACCGCTGATCTCGCGGCCGTCGACGTCGAGGTGCACCTGCGCGGCCGGGAAGCCGGCCAGGGTGATCCAGAATCCGGCTGCGTACCGCACGCCGCCGAGTCGTCGCGGCAGCCGCTCTGCGATCCCTACCGAGGCTGCAGCCACACCGACGTTGACCGCGTTGAGGAAGTATCGCGACCCGAAGCTGCCTTCGATGACACCGACATCGCATGGATAGACCTCATCAGTGGCCAGGTGGTCGGCAGCCGCCTCGAGCCGCTTTGGAAGCGCAAACGTACGGATAAAGTCCGAACCCGAGCCGGCCGGCAGAATGGCCAGCACCGGGGGGGTATCCCACGGTGATGCCATCAACCCATTCACCACCAGATTGGCGGTGCCATCCCCGCCGACGGCGGCAAAACGACGTGCCCCCGCCCGGCGCCCCTCGGCTACCAGATCGGCAACGTGGGCGGGGTCAACCGACACCCTGAGTTCGTAGTCGACACCCGTCCGTCGCATTGCTGCATGAGCGCGCGGCTCCAATTCGCCGTGACGTCCGGCCGCAGGGTTGACGATGACCCACCACGTCACCAGCGGCCTCCTGCCGCTACCACCCCACGGTCGATGCCGGCAATGGCACATCGCGCGGCAGGCGCCAAACTCGGAAACGTGTCCCGCAGCTGACGCAGAAGATCGAGAAGTTGGCGGCAGTTGCGAACGAAGTCTCCGGCCGCCATGTCATCATCTTCGAAGAGGTCCTCGAGTTCGACGCCGTGCGCCCACGCATGCGCCACGACGGCAAAGCCAGGATCGGGGGCACGGGTCTGCGGGAGCCTGTGGTCGCGCTCGGCGGCCGCCAGGCGATGGCTCAGCTCGAGGAGGACCTCGCTGCGGGCAGCGGTGTCTTTCGTCGGCCATCCACCAACAGACCCGGCGGCTCGCGCCTGGTAGGTGAACATGCTGGCCAGCGCCGCGACCTCGGGTCCATCCAGATCAGCGAAGAGCCCGTCGGTCACGCACTCGGTGAGGAGAAGATCGAGCTCGTTGTACACAAAGCGCAATTGGTCTCCCTTCCCGGTCAATGCCCAGCCTTCGGTGTAGCCCCACTGTTGCAGCATCGCCAGCACGGCGCGGAAGCGGCCCACCAACGTTTCGTCAGAACGGCCGAGGCGACGATGCAATCGCCGTACATCGCGATCAACCTTCTCGGCGCGCCGCACCCAGCTGAGATGCTCGGCCAGCCGGGGGCAGGTCGCCACCGGATTGCCGCCGATATCGTCGGCGAAGGCCAGGGGCCGCACCGCGGCGGACGGCTCCCACTCCCGCAGCATCCGAGCGACCCTGCCTTGGTAGGCGCCATCCCGGCTGCGCACCGGCTGCGGGAGCGGGATCGTGCCGATGATCGACAGCGTGGGTGGGAGGTCCTCAGGGGCGAAGCGGCGGGTATCTCCGTCGGTTCCGAGCAACAGCAGCCGTGGGCTGGCTCCCCAGCTCCTCGCCACCAGAACCCAGCGATCGTCAGCGGCGGCCGACAGTTCGAGCACGTCACCCTCGTGGGTGCGCTGCACAAAATCCCGCATTGCCACTGTGTGGTCGTGCCCATGTCCGCCCTCAGCCTCCAGGTAGTCCCACAGGTCCCCGCGCTCGCAGGCTGCGGCTTGGAGATACTCGTCGAGTTCTGCCTCGCGCTCCTGCAGCGAGGTTTCGAGGGCGACGCGTCGCTGGGCGACGTGGAACTGCGCAAACGAGGCATTGAGCAACTCCTCAGCGCGCTCCTGGTCGTAGTTGGCCACCAGGTTCACTGCCATGTTGTAGGTGGGTTGGAAGCTCGACACGAGCGGGTGGCTGCCCTCGGCGGCAATGGTGGCAACCCGCTCGAAGGGGAGGTCGTTGTTGTGCAGCACCACCGCGGTTCCTTCGACGTCGATGCCCCGCCTGCCGGCCCGCCCGGTGAGTTGGGTGTAGTCGCCCGCCTGGATGATCTCGTGTGATTCACCGGTGAACTTGCTCAGCCGTTCCAACACCACGGTGCGTGCCGGCATGTTGATCCCCAACGCCAAGGTCTCTGTGGCGAACACGATCCTGATCAGCCCCGCCGCAAACAACTCCTCGACGGTCTCCTTGAAGGCGGGAACCATGCCGGCGTGGTGGGCGGCAACGCCGTGTTCGAGGTTCCCCACCCATGACTCGTAGCCGAGCACATCGAGGTCTGCGGGAGCCAGATGTGCCGTCCCGGCCTCAGCGGTGGCACGGATCACATGGCGCTCGTCACCGGTGGTCAAGCCCAGCCCAGCGGCGGCCACGATATCGGCCGCCTGATCACATCCGGCCCGAGAGAAGATGAAGTAGATCGCAGGCAACAACCGTTCGCGCTGCAGCGCCTCTGCCACCTCGAGACGGCGTGGCGTGGCAAACCGGCGGAACCGCCCCCGGCCGCGCCTCAGCAACTTCACTACCTCCGGATTGGGGCGGGCTGCGCCGCGGCCAAAGACCGGGAACAATTCGAGGCGGAACTCGCGGTGCTTGTCATTGAGGAGGTACAGGCTTTCGAGCGGCACGGGGCGGTGGCTTTCGACGACCAGGCCCGTCGGACCACGCCGCGACCCGACCCAATCGGTGAACTCGGTGGCATTGGCGATCGTCGCCGAGAGGTTGACCAGTGGAACCTCTCGCGGGAGGTGGATGATGATCTCCTCCCACACGCTGCCGCGGTAGCGGTCCTGGAGGAAATGCACCTCATCGAGCACCACGACGCCGAGGCGATCGAGGGCGCTGCTCTCGGCGTAGATCATGTTGCGCAGCACTTCGGTCGTCATCACAACGAGTGGGGCATCACCATTGATGACGTTGTCGCCGGTGAGCAGGCCAACTTGATCTGCGCCGTAGACCGAGACGAAATCGCCGAACTTCTGGTTGCTGAGCGCCTTGATCGGCGCCGTGTAGAACGCGCGCATCCCCTTCTTGATGGTCAGGTGCACTGCGGCTTCGGCGACAAGCGTCTTGCCTGCTCCCGTTGGAGCAGTGACGACAATGGACTCGCCCCGTTCGAACCGCATCACGGCCTCGCTCTGGAACCGATCCGGGTCGAAGGGTTGGGCCGCAAAGAAGGACTCCGCTTCCGCTGAAAGGGCGATGGTGCTCACTTCTTGAGAATGAATCGGATAGCGAGGATCGTTGCCTCGTAGAGCAGGTAGAGCGGCACCGACATCAGCATCAGCGTCAACGGATCACCGCTCGGTGTGATCAAGGCCGCCGACACGAGAATGATGAGCACCGCCCACCGGCGATTGGCGCGCAACTGCTTGCTGCTGACGGCGCCGAGAGCGGCGGCCATGAACAGAAACACTGGAAACTCGAACGCCAAGCCAAAGGCAAAGAGGAACCGCACCGCAAAGCGCAAGTAGTTGTCGACCCCAATGACGGGGAACAGCCTGCCCTCTCCGAAGTTGACGAGAAAGTCCAGGCCCCGTTCGATGGCGACGTACCCCAGGACGATTCCACCGATGAACAGGACGGCGAGCACCGCCGAGGCCGGGATGACGTATCGCTTCTCCTGATGGGTGAGCGCCGGCGAGATGAACCTCCAGATCTGATAAATGATGATCGGACTCGCCAGCACCGCGCCGGTGAAGAACGAGATGCGCATTGCGATTGAGAACGGCTCAGTGACCGAAAAGGCCGCGAGCTCTTGATTGACCGCCGCTTCATATGGTGCCGCCAGGAGATCGAAGACCTGCTGCCATACCATGAAGCCGATGATGGCCCCGACCCCGAGCGCGATGACGGACACGATGAGTCGGTTGCGTAGCTCCGCCAGGTGGTCACGCAGGCTCATGGTCTCTTGGGTGGTCACGATGAGGCCTGCGGCTCGTCGTCGGCAGCCTCGCTAGACGCCTCGTCAGATGCCTCTTCAGCCGAGACGGCCTCAGATGGATCAGAGCTGGGCTGCGCGGGAGGGGGCGTGCCCCCTTTGGGCTTGGCCGGCACGGCCGGTTGACTCATCGACTGAGCGGTTGCATCGAGGCCGGACAATGCGCCGGTGGCCGTCGATGTGACGTCGTCGCGCACGGCCTTGAGTTCGCGGCGCACGTCCTGGAGGGTCGAGAGCGTCTCGTCGTAATCAGAACCCAGTTCGTCGCGCAACGCGGCCGACGTTTCGCGCACCTTGCGCACCATCGTGCCGGCGCGTCGCGCCAGTTCCGGAAGCTTGTCCGGTCCGAAGATGATGAGGACAACGACCAAGATCGTCAGGAGCTCACCGAGCTGAAGACTGCCCATGGAGGCGAATAGTAGGTGGTCGCCGTCTCCACGACGACAGCTTGGGCCGACAAATGGGCGGAAACCGTACCCGGAACGAACTCGAGCCCAGACCGGGGAAAGTCTGGGCTCGTGTCTGGGTGGAAGGCTGTTGGGCTACGGAGTGACAGCCCCTAAGAAGCAGCTAGTTCGGAGAACCAGCCCTCTTCGTCGAGTGCAGTGGCAAATCCCTCGATCTCGACCTCGGTGATCGGACCGGTCACGGTCATGATCTCGTAGTCGACTCCGGTGGCGAGCAGAATGCTCACAACTCGGTGGTTGGCGGGTCGCCGCTGGACGATACCGCAGAAGGGACATTCAAATCGATAGTTGCCGGTGGAACCCTCGGGAGCCAGCTCGAGGCCGATATCCTTCGTGGTGAGTTCCACGTCTCCGCAGCGTTTGCAGGTGGTCCTGATGGTGGTCATTTCTCTCACTCCGTGTTGCCCGTATCCACCAAACACATCGGGCTGAGAAGGCGCACCCTGAATGACTATTTGGCGAGTAGTCCATCTGAGCTAGCCCGCGTAGTGACCCAAAATGCGTCCCCGCAAATCGATCAGCGCCGCCTCGACCTCGGCCCCGGCGACGAGCTCGGCGTCCGGTCCGAGCCGCAGCAGCAGGCGGGCGGCAACGGCCGGGTCTCCTGCCGAGAAGCGAACCACGGTGCCACCGTCGGCCGTCTCCTCGACGACGTCGACCGGGTAGTAGTCCGCCACCCAACGCGCCCGAGCCGATAGCTTGATGACGGCTCTGACGTCCTCCTCTCCCGGCATGTACCGGACCACCGGCGGCGGCACCTCGGCCGGAGGATCAAAACGGGCTCCGGTTGCGTCGGCGGCACGGATCCGATCGATCCGGAAGACTCGCTCGCCGTCGGCCCGACGGCAATGACCCCGTACATACCAATTGCCGAGGGTGGAGAAGACCGACCATGCCTCGATATCACGTTCGGTGGTTTCGCCCGAGGCCAACCCGGTGTAGGTGACCCTCATGACGATCCCATCGCTGGCGGCGCGGCGCAGCTCGCCGACGAGTACTGGTTCGCTGAGATCGACCACCAGCGCTTCCGTCCCATCTGGGATCACAACCTGCTGCAGCTTTGCGACCGCCCTCTCGAGAGCGGGTGGCGCTTGACCAGACGACTGCACCGCCATCCCCGACGCCAGCAGCGTGAGAGCTTCAGGAGCGGTGAGGCGCACCGGTTGAGCGAAGTAGTCGGCCATCTCGACAACAACCTGTTCGTCGTCGATGTAGGCCACCATCAAGTCACCCGGTCCGTAACCGGGCAGTCCGCACACGAACACCAAGTCGAGGTCGCCGGCAAGCTCACGACGTTCGTACCCGAAACGGGCACAGACCTCGCCGACTGTGGCCCCCGGGTTGGCGATCACCCAAGGGAGCATTGCCAGGATCCGGTTGAGGCGTTGGGCGGTGCGCGGGCTACTCATGCCACCCCCCGCACCCGAGCGACAAACCGCTCACGCAATTCGGGAGGATCAATCACCTCGGCGCCATCCTCGAACGAGATGATCCATCCAATGAATGCTTCAGGGTTGGCAACACGCAATTCGGCCTCGAAGCCGCCATCGTCGAACTCGACGATGGCCGTGTCCCGCGTCAGTTGGCGCCGTGCCCACCACGCAATCTCAGAGCTGAAGGCAACTCGCGCCACCATGTCGTCGCCGCCCGCCTCCCACGGAGCCGAAGGGATGGCATCCGAGGCACGGAACCCTTCGGGTCGCTCGAAAGCATTGGCCGTGCCGATGATCTCGAAGCCGTCAGCCCGATCCATCCGGTAGACCTTGATCTGCTCGTCCTCGTGCTCTGCGCCGACCATGTACCAATGACCACGGCGGTGCACGAGGCCGTACGGCGCGACCCGCCTGAGCTTGTCTCGGTAGCTGAATTGCACCAGATGGCGTTCAACGACCGCCGTGAACGCATCCGCCAGCTCATCTCGCTCGTGACCGAGATTTGCGGCCAGTGGTTCGCCGGCCACAGTCAGAGATGATCCGCCCAGTTTGAACAGCGCCTCGGGCCCCGACGCTTGCCCTCCGATGTGAACCACCTTGGCGGCAAGCCACAACGCCGCCCTCTCCTCGTCGGTCAACCCCGGGTCGGGCAGTGCGTAGGCATCCGCCGGCACCACGTAGCCGTGCTCCACCTCCCACGCGTCGGTGGGGTGAAGTTCGAGCGGGATCCCGAGTTGGCGCAGCAGGTCCTTGTCCCGTTCGAACATGCGTCGCCAGGCCGCGTCGCTGTTCTGGTCGTAGCCCGATACCGTCATTCGGATCTCGTCCGCGGTCACCGGCCGCCCCGCGGTGAGCAGGAACGCCAGAAGATTGAGAATCCGTTCCACAACGTTGTGCATCGCGCGCAAGGTACTGGCGCCGAGGCGCCAGGGGAAGGACTTCGCGAGTAGGGCGGACGACCCAATCATCGGCCGACCCTCGCCGGAGACTCAAGAATGGAACCGCCGGGGTCGACAACACGCAGGGGCGCGCCTCGCGCGGGCGGCTCACGCTGGAGGAGAACATGCTCGTCGATGGGGGCGATCAGACGCAGATCAGAAGGACCGACCGCGGCCTAGACCGAACCATCGTGCTCGTTGGGACGGTGGGAGCGACGGTGTTTCTGCTGATCCTGCTCATCCTGCTTGCCGCAGGCGGTGACCGCAAAATCCTGGTCGACACCATCACATCCCTGCTGGTTTCGGTATCGGGCTTCGTCATGCTCCTAACCGGCCGCCCGAATGCCGCCATCCACCTCATGATAGGAATGCTCGGAATGGCGCTCTGGGCGATCATCGGGGGCTCCGGCATTGCCAACGATCCCCTGATCGGCTTCATGACGATGGCCATCGCCGGAACGCTGCTGGTCAGGAAGCATCAACTGGCCTACACCCTGATCGCAGCAGCTGCGGTTGGCATCACCGCCTTCTTCACCGACATTGCGGGCCACACCGTTGCCGAACGTTCGATGCGCACCTTCATCGCATTGATCGCTTTCGCCATTCTCGCTTGGCTGGTGACCTGGCTCCGCCGCCAGGCGACTGAGCGGCAAGGCCAACTCGAAGACGCCCTGGCATCGAAGAACGAGTTCGTCGCAACCGTCAGTCATGAGCTGCGGACACCTCTGACGACGATCATGGGAATCGCCCACGAGATGCGGGATCAAGTGGGCGAGTTCTCCTCGGAGGAACTGCAGGAGTTTGCCGCTTTGCTGGCAGATGAGAGCTCGGACATCGCCGCCATCGTGGACGATCTCCTGGTGGCGGCGCGATCTGAGGTCGGCAACCTAGCGCTCGACCTCCGCTCAGTCTCGCTGGCGACGGAACTCGATGCCGCCTCCGGCGGCATCAGCAGCATCGACGTCAGCGGCCCTCCAGATTTCGGCGAACTCAGGGTCATCGCCGACCCGGGTCGCACCCGCCAGATCATCCGCAATCTCATCGTGAATGCGCAGCGATACGGCGGACCCCACATCCGGGTCTCGGCCGACATCACCGAGCACCATGGAATCATTGAAGTACGTGACAGCGGCCGACCCATTCCTGCGCACGAACGCGAGCAGATCTTCGAGCCCTACCGGCGCTCCACCACGACCGACGCCAACCCCGGCTCGGTAGGTCTCGGCCTCACTGTCTCGCGCCGCCTAGCCAGGCTCATGAATGGCGACGTCGTCTACGACCACGACGGTTCCGAGAGCATCTTCCGGCTCGAGCTGCCACTGGCCGCTCCCAGCAGCCCCGAGATAGGCAAGGCCGTCGCCTGAGGGACCAGCCTCAGAGTGGCCGGCAAATCAATCAGGCCAGCCCTCAGAGACTCGCGATCAGCTTGTCGACCCGCTCGTCGTGGGCCCGGAACGGGTCCTTGCACAGGACGGTGCGCTGGGCCTGGTCGTTGAGCTTCAGGTGGACCCAGTCGACGGTGAAGTCCCGCTTGCGGGCCTTGGCCGCCTTGATGAATTCGCCCCGCAACCGCGCCCGGGTAGTCGCCGGTGGGTTGGTCATCGCCTTGGCCACCGACTCATCGGTGACAACCCGCTCCATCAAACCCTTGCGCTGCAGGACGTAATACAATCCTCGCTCCCGAGTTACGTCGTGATAGGCCAGGTCGAGCAGCGCCAGCCGGGGAGACGAAAGAGCAAGATCGTGTCTGGCCTGGTACTGCTCAATCAGTCGGTACTTGGCGACCCAGTCCAACTCGCGATGCAGCGACATGGGATCCTTCTCCAAACCGGTCAGCACGTACTCCCACATCTCAATCGCCCGCTCAACCTCCGGCGGAAAGCCCGACGTCCGGGCGTATCGCATCGCCCGCTCGAGGTACTCCCATTGCACGTCAAGTGCTGAGAGTTCTCGCCCATTGGCGAGGCGGACCCGCTGCTTGCAGGTGATGTCGTGGGACACCTCCCTGATCGCCCGAATCGGGTTCTCGAGGGTGAGATCCCGAAACACGACGTCGTCCTCGAGCATCTGGATCAGCGCGGCCGTTGTACCGATCTTGACGTAGGAGACCCACTCAGACATGTTCGAATCCCCGGCGATGACGTGGAGGCGGCGATAGCGCTCAGCGTCGGCATGAGGTTCGTCTCGAGTGTTGATGATGGGTCGGCTACGCGTGGTCGCCGACGAGATTCCCTCCCAAATGTGTTCTGCGCGCTGGGCAAGGCAGTAGACGGTCCCTCGAGCGGTCTGCAGCAGCTTGCCGGCGCCGGCGTAGATCTGGCGCGTGACGAAGAACGGGATGAGCGTGTCGATGATGCGCTGAAAATCGCCTTGGCGCCCTACCAGGTAGTTCTCGTGGCAACCGTACGAGTTGCCCGCAGAGTCGGTGTTGTTCTTGAAGAGGTAGATCTGGCCGCGGATACCCTCCTCTTCGAGACGCTGCTCCGCGGAAAGGAGCAATCCCTCCAGAATCCGCTCCCCCGCCTTGTCGTGGGTGACGACGTCGTACAGGCTGTCACACTCGGGCGTGGCGTATTCAGGGTGGCTACCGACGTCGAGGTAGAGCCTGGCACCGTTCTCGAGAAACACATTCGACGAACGGCCCCAACTCACCACACGACGGAACAGGTACCGGGCCACCTCGTCGGGCGATAGCCGGCGTTGCCCTCGCAAGGTGCAAGTGACCCCGTACTCGTTCTCGATTCCGAAGATGCGGCGTTCCACGACTGCCAGGGTAGACGCAGGGTCGGAGCCAAGCGGGCGAAGCAAGCGCAACCGACAATTCCCCCCACTAGCGATTCGCTCCCGGCACAATGGTTTCATGCAGCAAGATCCCACGAGCCGGTTCGTTCGCATCGCCACGGTGAGCGATCTCGCCACCGGGCAGGTGCTGGCGGCGCGGCTGCGATCCGAGAACATCGACGTGCGCCTCCACAGCCAGGCGTTCGGCCCCTACCCGATGACGGTCGGGCACCTCGCCGAAGCGGAGTTGTGGGTCGCATCTGATCGAGTCGAAGAAGCCGGGCGCATCTTGCTCGATGCCGAGGTGCGGGATGCGATTGCTCCTGCCGAAGTGGACGAACCCACCAAGCCGCTACTCCCCGCGTCGGTCAGGGTTGTGGCCTTGGGGATCGGACTGATCCTGGGGGCGATGTGGGTCGCCCGCCTGATCAGGGTGTTCTGAGCCCGAAGCGACACATCAGGAGCGGGAGCGCAACGCCTTGGCCGTGGTCTCGTAGGCGGCGACTTCTTCCTTCTGGTCATCCGTCAACAGGAACAGCTTCGTGAACGGGATCCGCAGTGGCCCGGGGAGCACGCCGCCGACTCGGAACCCACCGGGCACCGCCGGCATGATCATCGCCAGAGTTGCCGAGAAGACGGGTAGGTACAGGCTCAACGTCAGCAGGACGGAGGTGGTGACGTCGATCCAATCGGTGTAGCCGAACGTGGCCCGCAGCAGCCAGGCCACCGCAACCACGACGAGCAGCGTGAACGACGAGTCGACCGCCGAGAAGTCCCACTTCCGCAGTGGCTCATCGCGGTAGATCCGCTTCCAGACCAGGACGGGGGTCAGCCAGAACACCCCAGCGATGACGATCATGAACCCCCCAAGGGCCAGCATGTCGATCGGACTCGCCCACATCGGTCCCAGCGGGTCGCTGTTGCCTGCGGTGGGCTCCGCCTGACCCGACAAGAACAGCGTGATGGCCAGCGCCATCGGAGCCGGCATCCCCGCCAGGTGGAGAAAGGCGGCCTTGCCCTTCTTGGGCGCGTTCTCCTTTTCCTCAAGTTTGCGTTCCTTCTTGGTGACAACGGCCTCTTGGCGCTGGCGCGACTTGGCCTTCTGCTGATAGTTGGAACGCGCCTTCTTCGTCCCGCCCCGGCTCACAGCCGTGCCGCCTCGATTTCGGCCGCGTCGAGGCGCCGGAACTTCCGCCTGCCGAGGTTGCGGTCCAGCACCGCGGCCTCCCAGTCCCCCGCCGGAATCTCGCGCTCCTCCACCGCTTCGATGGCATCGACGGCGAGCTTGACGACGGCGCTCAGATCGGCTCCGGGTTCGAATCCCTCGGAGAGCTTCTCCTGCAGGGCCTCGTCTTGACCGCCGATCGCACCAAACTGCTGCTCGGTGCGCAGGGTGCCGTCGAACTGAATCCGATAGAGCCGGGTCTGCCCAGCGCCGGCCCCCACTTCGGCAAC
>Ga0316198_10001911_pt1 | contig 12483 bp, 8 predicted proteins | sample OudBieAanoxic_MG_FD_204935 | JGI IMG/M metagenome (GOLD analysis project Ga0316198, IMG submission 204935) | Coastal sediment microbial communities from Oude Bieten Haven, Netherlands - site A anoxic | ecosystem: Environmental > Aquatic > Marine > Coastal > Sediment | place: Netherlands... | reverse complement strand
AGATCGCCAACGAGTGGCAGAAAGTTGGAGCTGATCATATTGCACATCACGATATCGAACTCCTCGCCGCCAAGACACTCTACCGGTCCGAGAACAAAACTCACACGGGACGGCCACTCCTGCTGCCGAGCAGTTTCGAAAGCCACCCAGACCGCAGTCTCGTCAATGTCGAGCCCAACCACCGTATCCGCTCCCATGCACTCTGCCGCAAGAGCCAGGATTCCCGATCCGGTGCCGACGTCGAGCACCCGGCGGCCGTTGACTTCGATTTCCTCGAGTACGATAAGGATTGCCCGTGTCGACTCATGAGAACCAGACCCAAAGGCCATGCGCGGTTCAACGACCAGCCGTCGTCGGCCTTTGGGAGCGGCGGTGGGTCGATCAGGGTGGGGATCGATCCACCATCCTCCGCCAACTTCAAATGGGCGAGTAGATTCTCGAAAGCCGGCCAGCCAGTCAGCGCCCTCGAGGAGCTCCAGTTCGATGTCGCGGACGCCCCGATCAGCCAGAAAACGGCGCACGCCTTCCGCACCATCGAGATCACCCCCTGGAAAGTAGACGGTAACGGTGACCCCGCGGTCCGATCGGCCACCAATCTCGGTGCCGAGCACACCCCAAAGCGCCAGAAGCTCGGGAAGCTCCTCCTCGAGATCCTCCGAGAGGACACAGCGGATTCTCAGGTAGGTGTCTTTCATCGAATTATTCCGTGTGAAGCATCCTACCGGCTTCCGTTAGGAACCCGCCAAGCGCTTCTCGCTTCGGCGAGCATGGGGCCACCCTTCACATTGTTTGAATTCGTCGCCTCCAAATTCAGCAACGCCTTGAGGGCAAACAATGTGAAGAGTGGCACCGGTGTCGTCGATGCCGCTCAGCGCTCTCAATGGGTGTTGCAGAAGCCCCAGAGTGCGTCTCATCGGGGCCCTCCCTTACGCTCTACGCGACTATTCTCCGCCAAAGGCTCTCCTGAGCCGCTCGAAGAAACCGCGATCAACCTCCGGCTCGAGACCTCCTCCGAGCTCGGCAACCTCTTCGATGAGCTTGCGCTGCTCGGAAGTCAGCTTGGCAGGCACGACCACCCGCAGGTGAATGTACAGATCGCCCCGACGCCGACCATTTACGTGAGGCATACCGGAGCCGCTGAGTCTCACCACCTCACCCGGCTGGGCGCCCGAATTCACCGCGATCTCTACCTCTTCACCAAGAATCGTCGTGATCGGAATCTCCGCGCCGAGCATCGCCTGGAAGACCGAGATTGGAAGTTCGAGGTGGAGATCCACGCCGTCTCGCTGAAAGAGGTCGTGTTCCTCTATCGCCATCACGACGAAAAGATCACCGGCCGGACCTCCCATTGAGCCTGCTTCACCTTCACCCGACAGCCGCAACCGCATTCCAGTGTCGACACCGGCCGGTACCGTGACGTTGAGCGTCGCTTCCTTTTCGGTTCGTCCCCGGCCCTCACATTCGCCACACGGATCGCGGTTCACCCGACCCGCGCCACCGCAGGTTGGGCAGGTCTGGGCGACAGACAGAAAACCGCGCCTGAACGCAACCTGCCCCGAGCCCTGGCAAGTATTGCAGTTCTCTGGAGTGGTACCAGGCTCAGATCCAGAGCCGGAGCAACGCTCACAGTTCTCGAACCGCGGCACACGGATTGACCGATCGATTCCAGTCGCCGCCTCTTCGAGGTTGAGCCTCAGCGTGTACTGAAGATCGTGTCCGCGGTGCGAACGTTGGCCGCTGCCCCTGCGACGGCCACCAAAGATGTCACCAAATCCGAACAGATCGCCAAGAATGTCGGCAAAATCACCGAACGCATTGGGGTCGAAGCCGGTGAACCCCTCGCCTCCGAGACCCTGGTGACCGAAGCGGTCATAACGCGCCCGCTTATCGGTATCCGACAGCACAGCGTAGGCTTCGGAGGCCTCCTTGAAGTTCTCCTCGGCATCTGGGTCGTCGGGGTTTCGGTCTGGGTGAAATTGCACTGCCAGACGGCGATAGGCCGCCTTGATATCGCTCGCCGACGCATCTCGACTGACACCGAGAATATCGTAATAATCTCGCCGGGTTCCGGTGGTCATTTATTCCTGGGACTCGCTTTCGCTCTCTTCATCGGGGACGTCGCCGCCAGGCGCGTCGGGGTTCATCTTGAGCACCCCGCCGAGCGCCGCCACCGGGTCGAGCATGATGACGTTTGTCAATATCTGTGCGGCATCCTGGACCGCATAGATTGCTTCCTCGAGGACCGATCGCTCCTCGCTGGTCAGGGCCTTCCTCGCTCGATTCAGGGTCGCCCTCACTTCTTCGCGATCGTCAGTGCTCAGGCCCGCTCCGAACTCCCGAACCACTCGCTCATTGGTGTAGAGCAGGCCTTCGAGACGATTCTGAAGCTCGCGGATCTCGCGGTGCTCCTGGTCGTCTTTTCGGTACTTGTCCGCTTCCGCGATGAGCCCATCGATCTCGGCCTTGGACAGTCCGCCCGCCGGGTTGACTTCGATGCTCTGCTCCTTGCCGGTAGCGAGATCGCGCGCGCCGACATTGACGATTCCGTTCGAGTCGATCGAGAATGTTACCTCGATCTGCGGCACCCCGCGCGGAGCAGGGGGAATTCCTACCAGATCGAAGCGACCGAGCGACCGGTTCTCGCTGGATATACCGCGTTCGCCTTGGAGGACGTGCACATTGACCGTCGTCTGGTTGTCGCCGACCGTCGTGAAGATCATTGACTTCTTGGTCGGCACGGTGGAGTTACGGTCGATGATCTTGGTGAACAATCCACCGTGAGTCTCGATCCCCAGCGACAGCGGTGTGACGTCGAGCAGAATCAGGTCCTTGACCTCGCCCTGGAGGATGCCGGCCTGAATGGCCGCGCCGATCCCTACCACCTCGTCGGGGTTGATCTCCTGATTCGGCGAGCGCTTGAAGAACTCCGTGACCGTCCTCTGGACAAGTGGCATGCGGGTCTGCCCACCGACCAGAATGATCACTTCGATCTGTTCGGCGTCGAGCCGTGCCGCCTCGAGAGCATTTCTGCACGGTTCAAGGGTCCGCTCTACGAGATCGGCCACCAGCCCCTCGAGCTGGCTCTGGGTGACCCGCACCTGGAGGTGTTTCGGTCCCGTGTGATCGGCAGCGATGAACGGTAGAGAGATATCAGTCTCATCGTTGCTGGAGAGCTCACACTTGGCCGCCTCCGCCGCCTCCTTGATGCGCTGCATCGCCATCATGTCTTCAGAAAGATCGAGGCCCGTCTCGGTCTTGAATTCCTGGAGCAGATGTTCCATGACCCTCGAGTCGAAATCCTCTCCGCCGAGGAACGTGTCGCCCGCCGTCGATTTGACTTCGTAAATCCCGTCTCCGATGTCGAGAACCGAGATATCGAAGGTTCCGCCGCCGAGGTCATAAACTGCAATTGTCTCGTTCTTGTCCTTGCCGAAACCGTAGGCCAGCGAGGCTGCTGTTGGCTCGTTGATGATCCGCAGCACTTCGAGACCGGCAATGGTACCTGCATCCTTGGTAGCCTGGCGTTGGCTGTCGTCGAAGTAGGCGGGAACGGTAATGATTGCCTGGGTGATCTCCTCACCGAGGAATTCTTCGGCGAACTCTTTGATCTCACGCAGGATGAACGACGAGATCTCGGGGGTGCTGTATGCCCGGCTGAGAATCTCCACGCAGACATCCCCGTTCTCAGCCTCAACGATCGAGTAGGGGACCAGAGTCCTCGCCCATCGCACCTCTTCGGAGTCGTACCGTCGTCCGATGAGTCTCTTGACGGCATAGGCCGTATTCTGCGGATTGGTCATCGATTGACGCCGTGCGATCTGCCCTACCAAGCGTTCTCCTGCGGCCGTGAAAGCGACCACCGAGGGAGTCGTACGCGCGCCTTCCCGGTTCGGAATCACGACAGGCTTAGTCACGTCGACAACCGCGGCACAGCAGTTCGTAGTGCCGAGATCGATGCCGATGATTTTGCTCACAGGCCGCCTCCCTCGCCAGTTGAGTCGCCAGTCGGTTCGACAGCAACTCCGACCATCGCGGGCCGAACGAGGCGATCGCCCATGATGTAGCCCTTGAGCATGACCCATGCAACCGTTCCAGGTGGATACTGACCATCCTCCACTCTCTGCACTGCTTCGTGCAGCTCCGGATCGAATGGCTTCCCGACGGGATTCAACTCCTTGACACCTCGACGTTCGAGGGTGTCCCAGAGCTGTTTGGCGATCATTTCGACGCCCTGCTGAAAGGCGCCGCTGTCGTCCTCGGCGTGTTGCAGCGCACGTTCGAAGTTATCCAGAACCGGCAGAAGCTCTCTCACTATCTCTTCGACTCCAGCGAGCCGAATATCTTCGCGCTCCCGTTCGACCCGCTTTCGGAAATTGTCGAATTCAGCCAGTTTTCGGAGGTAGATATCCCGAACATGATCGAGCTCCGTCTTGAGCTGTTCTGCCTCTTCTTCAACCGCCGGTTCGGGAACAGGTTCGAGGCCCTCGGATTTTGCCTCAGCATCCTGGCTCTCAACATCATCGTCGACGAACTCGATTTCAATTTCGTCATCAGGCTCAATAGGTTCCATCGAGATATCTTTGTCCTCAGGCATCGCTCGCTCCAGGTGTCTCCAACATCTGCGTCAACGTATTTCCAACATGCTCGACAACCGGAACGATCCGCTGATAGTCCATTCTCCGTGGACCGACAACGCCCACCGCTCCTGCTCTTCGGCTATCCCTGAAGTACAAGGTTGCCACCATACCCAAACTACCGGATGCGGTTGCCTCCGATTCCTCACCGATCAAAATCTGCGTGCGGCCGCGGGCAAACGCTTTTCGAAACTCGTTGGCGATTCGTGGGCGATCCTGAAGGGTGGTCAACAGCGAACGGACCCGCTCGATATCAACGAAGTCGGATGTTGCCAACAGATTCTCTGTACCCGCAACCCATAATTCCACGTCTCGGTCATCGATCGAAAAGAGCTGGCGCGCGATTTCCTGCGCTTCCGCTTGAACGTCCCCAGGGCCGGGAAGCCCATCTCCCGGCCACAGCGTGTCAATGCGCAATTCAACTTCCCGAATCGTCAGCCCCGCGAGGTGGCTGGTAAGGAAATTCGATAGGGTTTGGAGGACTTCCCGGGTTCGGTCACCATCGAGCTCGAGAACGCGTTTCTCGACTGCACCGTCGTCGGTAACGATGACCCCCAGAACCCGGTTGCTGTCGAGCATGACCAGCGAAATCGCTTCGAGCACCGGACCATCGCCCATTGGCCTCACAGCAACCCCAGCCTCGCTGGTCGCTTCGGCAATCAGACGGGCGACCCATTCGACGTCTTCGACGAGTTCCCGGCGCATGGCCTCCATTCGCTCCTCGATCTCGCGCCTCATTGTTGGCGTCGGGCCACTGCTTCGCGGAAGGGCGTCGACGTAGTGACGAAACCCCCGGTCCGAAGGAACGCTGCCGGCGGAGCTATGGGCACGGCATAGGTAGCCGCCTTCCTCCAATTCGGCCATCACGTTGCGCATGGTCGCTGGAGACAGACCGAGCCCGGAGTGGCGAGCCACTTGCTTGGAGGCGACAGCATCGCCCGAGCGGATGTGGAGCTCCACTACCGCACAGAGAACGGAGAGCGCTCTCCTGCTCAGTTCCATCTCAAACTCCTGCTCGATCTTCGGCCAATCAACCTCGCCATCAGCTGCCGGAATAGACACCGCATCCGCACCGGAGACGCTTGGACCGACCTGCTCAATTGTATCATCGCCAATCATCGATAGAGCCCGGCTTCAGGGCCGTTTTGGCGGCTCTGGAAAAACACGGCCAACCGCAACCGACTGTGATGATTGACCGTTGCAGGGCATTGTGTTAGCTTGGAATTTGCGGACAAGGTCGCAATACTGGCATGGTTTTCTTCAACTGGGCAACAATGCAGATGGCCGCCAAGATCGTGTACTACGGTCCTGGTCTGTGTGGGAAAACGTCAAATCTCAGTTACATCTACGCCAAAACTTCTCCGGATTCACGTGGAGAAATGGTGTCGCTCGAGACCGAGTCCGACAGGACCCTGTTTTTTGATCTCCTACCAATCGAAGTCGGAACTATCGGCGGCTTCAAGACTCGGCTTCAGCTCTACACCGTGCCGGGCCAGGTTTTTTACAACACGACGAGGAAACTGGTGCTCAAGGGTGTGGACGGGCTAGTCTTCGTTGCAGATTCGCAGCGCCCGATGCGCGACGCAAATATCGAGAGCTTTCAGAGCCTGGTTGAAAATCTCGAGGAGTTTGGGCTCGGCGTCTCAGAAGTGCCGATCGTACTGCAATACAACAAGCGGGATCTCAGCAACATCCTGGCGATCGAAGAGCTCAACGCAGACCTCAATCCTGACGGAGCTTTCAAATACGAGGAGGCCTCTGCGGTCAACGGTGATGGCGTCATCACGACTCTCAAGGAAATCACCAAGCTCACACTGAAGAAGCTCAAAGTGCGAATGACTGCGCCCGAGGGGTCAACGGCAACCACGAAAATCGCCGCGCCTAAAGTGCGGCCGGTCAGACCGCCGCAACCGGCATCACCGATCTCGGCCCAGTCCCTGGCTCGCGCCGCTGAAGAAGGAGTCGGTGATCAGGCTGTAACTGCAGGGTCTGAAACTGGCCCCGAGGACGCCGCAATAGCGACCGAAGCTACTGAGGCCCCATCTGCAGCCGAGCCCGATGTTTCGGGCAAGGGCCAGTCTGCCTCCCTCGATCTCGAAGCGCCCGCTGACTCGGCGGACGGCGTGATGGATCAGGAGCCAACTCTTCCGGCCGACGAAGAGATTGGGCAGCCGTTTCCAGATGCCGACGTCACAAAGGTCAGCGAGGATGCTGCCGATGAAGCGCCCAGCATCGCTCAAGAACCAGAAATCATCGAAGTCGAGTTTGACGCTGAAACGAGTGCTGAACCGGCCGAGCCGCCAGAAGTCAAGCGGGTCCACGTCTCGAACCAGATGGATATTCTCGCGGAGCTTGACGGCCTCAGAAAACAAGCGACGATGGGTATCAGTGGTCGGCAACCCCGCACCTCTGCGGCCGACCTCGATCTCGAATCGCTGATTTCCGGCGACGCTGGACAGTCCAGAGAATTGCGTCGGAAAATCGAAAAAGCGGTAAACTCGGACATCTTCAAGACAATGCGTGGAATGCAAATCGCGATTAGAATCCAGAACGAGGGCGGCGACACCATCCACTCCTTGGATCCGGTATCTGTTGATATTGAGGACGCGACAGCGCTCAAGAAATTGTGCCTACGATTCTCTTTGGATCTGGAGAACCTTCGTTGATTCGCAGCGCTCGCGGGTCCAGCTGGCAATCGCTGATCGTTGCGGTGCCAGTCCTGTTTTTTGCTGCCTGCTCCTCAGTCCAGGACCCGTCGAGCGAATTCAGCGCTACAACGAACAAATCCGCCAAAACATACCGTTTGTGGGAGGAATCGACCCGCGATTTCGCTGACGATCTCATGGAAGAGGCACAGCGATTGCAGGGTGTAGGCCGCGGAGGCGAAGCGATCGCCCTCACCGACGATGCGCTCTGTGCGGTGCTTGAGACTCCCCCCGGCTACTCGCCTGAGGGTCAGTACCTCGACTACCTTGCGGAGCTGATCGACGAAGCCAACGAGATCGAGGCGGCCCTACAACCAAGTTTCGATGAGATCGAAGACGCCGAAGAGTACGTTTCACTGCCCCCGATCGACCTGGTCGTTGGCGACATCGTTGTCGATGAGGCGCTGGTCGACAGTCTGCTACCACCCAGCGATTTCCCTCTGATCCTCAACTCAACGGTCGAGCAATTCCTCGAGGCCATGGTCTCTTCCGGTGAATATCACAACCGCATCGAGACCGGCCTTTCGCGCGCCGGCACCTACCTTACGATGATCCGTCCCCGATTCGCCGCAGCCGGATTGCCACAGGATCTCTCCTATTTGCCGTTGATCGAGTCTGCGTTTTCCCTCAAGGCCTACTCACGCGCCCGCGCACACGGAATGTGGCAGTTCATTTCATCGACCGGCCGCTACTATGGTCTCGATGTCGGTTCGTTGGTCGACGAGCGGCGTGATCCCGAGCTCTCCACAGACGCGGCAGTCGCCTACCTCTCCGATCTCTATGGCCAGTTCAACGATTGGTATCTGGCACTGGCCGCCTACAATTCCGGCTCAGGAAATGTCCGGAGGGCAATTCGTCGCTCGGGTAGCCGGGATTTCTGGGTTCTTCGCCGATACCTGCCGCGTGAAACCCGGAATTACGTGCCAGCATTCATCGCTTCGGTAATCGTCGCCAAACGCCCCGAGAAATACGGTTTCTCGGCGCCTATAGACAATCCCTGGAAATTCGAAACGATCGAGGTCCCGGACGCCCTCGACCTGCAGTTTCTTGCCAAGGATTCGGGGATCCCGCTCGATGATATTCGTGACCTCAACCCGGCCATCCGGCGCGACCTGACACCGTCCCGGAGCACCACTATTCTCCGCCTGCCTCCGGGCACAACTGCGTCCGCTGAAGCGGCCCTGAACTCGACGCCGCGCGATCAATGGGCGCCGCGCATGATTCACACTGTCCGCAGCGGAGAAAGCCTGTATGTGATCGCCCGCAGGTATGGATCGAGCGTGAGCGCCATTCGCCAGGCCAACTCGCTTCGCGGCAGTTTGATCAGACCTGGCCAGACTCTCATCGTGCCACGTTTCGGAACCGGTATGGAGGCATCCTCCAACCAGCCACAAAGGAGCGCTGACGGCGGAGTCTATACCGTGCAACGAAACGACACACTGTGGGACATCGCAACCGGATTCTCGGTTTCGGTGGATAGCCTGTGCGCCGCCAACGGGCTTTCGCGCCGCGACGTCATCAGACCGGGCCAGCGCCTGAATATCCCGATCGGTGCGTCAACTTCCGTCACGTCGGCTCACCAGCGATCAGCGAATGTTGGTGGTACGAGCCATACCGTTCGAGCGGGAGACACGCTGTCCGACATCGCGGACACTTACAACGTCTCGGTCAGCTCCTTGAAGCGCGCCAACGGGCTCCGGAGCTCCCGCATTTACCCCGGCAAGGAACTTCGTATCCCCGCTCCTGTGGAGAAGCCCACTGAAAAACAGGCGGCCCTTGGACCCGGAACTTACAAGGTGCGGAAAGGCGACACGTTGTACGACATCGCTCGCCGTTTCGGCGTCTCGATTTCGGACCTGCGCCGTGCAAACGGGCTCCAGACCTCCCGGATATATCCCGGCGATGTCCTGAGGATTCCCACCTCTCAAGCCAAAAGTTGATGGCTGCTCGACTGACCTCCAGGACTCCAAACACTCCAAGAAAAACTCTGACCAATGTGTTGGTAGATCAATGGACTGCTACAATCCCCCACCCAACGGGGATGAGGGAGCGCGTGAATGGCAGAGAGCATCGAGATTAGACCTGAATTTTCCGAGGCCCTCGAGGCCGAAGCCTGGGACCGCGTCGAGGAACTGTGGTTGGAAGCCCTGGAAGCGACACCCATATCTACGGCAGAGCTTTTCGAGGTCCGTCGTCTGACGTGGAAAGCCGGGAGGAAGAACCTCGCTCGAACCCTTCTCGAGCTGCTCGCGGATTCACTCGAGGAAAGCTCGAATCCGGCCGAGGCTCTCGCTGCTCTCAGAGAATTGGTTCGCCTTGCCAGTCCGCATCCGCCATCAGAATTGACCGAGAGGATGATCAACGCCTTTTCTAGAGAACGATCAGGAAGCCCTTCCCTCGAGGGCGTGCTTGAAAAATACCCCATGGTGAAAGCGCGTCGACCGTACGAAGAGCTCGAGGCTGCAGAGGGTTGGCTCGATCACGACGTGGGATCAGTCGTCGAGGTCGTTGGGCAGGGGGTCGGTCGAGTCGTTGGCCTCAACCTCCAGCTCGAAAATATCAAGATCGATCTCGGCGGTTCACGCCCCGTGTCCATACCTTTCGGCGCGGCGAAACGCCATCTCCGACCGCTTCCAGAAGGCGACTTCAGGCGCCGAAAGGTCGAGATCCCGGAAGAACTCGCTGACTTTGTCGAAAATGAACCTGGAGCCGCCCTGGCCGAGGTCCTCGAAAGCCTTGACGAGCCATCGGGTGTGAGCGCCATCAAGGTTGCCCTCGAAGGCCTGCTGCCGCCAGCAAAATGGAATTCCTGGTGGACCAAAGCCAGAAAAAACCCTCGAGTTCTTTCTTCGGGTTCGGGCTCTCGTCTCCGCTATACGGTCAGCCACAGTGCCGAGAGCGCCGACGAGGCTCTGCTCGCAGAACTTCAGACCGCTCCGCCCTCCGGCCGACTGGCGATCGCTCGACGACTCGCTGAACGGGGTCGAGAAACAGCCGCAGCAGCGGCGACGATCCTCGAAGATTCTCTTGCCCGTCTCGAGGCTAATGAGCCCGGGCTCGCCTGGCAAACAGCAGGAATTCTCGCGGCCCTTCCCGGCGGAAGTGACGCCGCCCAATCCAGCCGCCAGAGGCTGATCCAGACGGATTCTCCCCTTGCTCTATTGTCAGGCATCGCGGATCGAAGCGCGCGGGCGGAGGCGCTCACCGCCATCGTCGAGAGCAGTCCCGACGGCTGGCCCGAAGTCTGGTCAGAGTGGCTCCTGCACGAAGAGGGAACCACCTTGTTGGAAGAGATCACGGCCAAACTCGAGGCCAACGGACATGCCGAGCTTGTCGACCAGGCAATGGAGGCCGTGTTCCGTAACCATGCCAACCACGCCGCGCAGTTCGTTTGGGCGTGCGAAAAGATGTCTGAAGACGACTGCCCACAGGCAATTCGATCACGAATGACACCATCGGTTCTCGAGAAAATCCCGGATGCGATCACGCGCAAGGAGTTTTCATCGATAAGAGGTCGTGCCAAGGGACTCCTCGATGGCGGCAAGGTGGCAATTCGTCTCCTGATGGAGTCGGCCAACGCCCAGCAGGCCACCCGGTTCAGCCAGAGAATTGCGCGTTTGGACTCCGTCGAGCCGCAACGTCAACGCCTTGTTGTCCAGGCGGCCCAGCACCAACACCTAGAATCCTCGACCGAGGATCTGCCGGTGTTGGCTTCGACGCGGTCAGCAGTGGAGGACAAACAGGAAGAGCTTCGTAATCTTGTCGACGTGGAGATTCCAAAGACCCTCAAGGGCATCAATGCCGCCGCCGCCGAGGGTGACCTGCGGGAAAACTTCGAATATCACATGTTGCGCGACCGACAGGAACTGCAGTCGGCACGTGCGGCGAAGCTCCAGGAGGCGCTGGCGGCGGTACGCATTCTCGAACCGGGTGCCGCCGACACATCGATCGTCAACATTGGCACCGTGATCCACCTCGAGAGCGAAAACGGTGAGACGCTGGAACCGGTGACGATTCTCGGTATGTGGGACGCAGATCTCGACCGCCGGATATTCGCCAACGGTTCGGACCTCGCACAACGGATGCTCGGGCGGACAGTCGGCGACGCGGTAGAAATCGACGACGGCTCGGCAACCATCACTCGTATCGAACCCTGGAAGGGCTGAAAGGTAGTTTTGAATTCATAGTTTTTAGTTTTGAGTTTTTCACATTCGATCCAAAAGACGTTCGAAGGCGCGGCTGTTCGGAACTCAAACCTCAAAACTCAAAACTCAACCCTATTATCCGCTTGCCCTGCTCGGCTAAACTCCTTCCATGACGTCTCAGGCAGGAAGTTTCGCGCTCTACGCCAGCCTCAGGAGCTTTTTCGGCGTCGGAGGCAGACTTCCGCTAACCCTCTCGAGACCGATCGGTCAGGCCCTTGGTCGAACCGCGATGGCTCTGCTGCCCCGAAGCCGAAAGCGAATTCGCAACCATCTCGATATCGCATTTTCCGATCTCGATCAGAGCCAACGGGACTCCATCGAGCGCGGATGTGCGTGCCATTTCGGACTCATGCTCGCCGAGGTGGCCTGGTTGTGGCACGCGCGGCCTCAGGACGTCGAGAATCTCTGCGTGCTGGAGGGCGCCGAGAATTTCTTTGAAGCTCTCGAGGGCGGACGTGGCATCATCTTCGCCACAGGCCACTGCGGCACGTGGGAGCTTCTCAGCGCCCGGTTGCCGATTGCGGGCGTCCCCTTGACTACCGCCGCGCGAAAACTCGACGATTCCCGCATCGACCGCCTGGTGACTGCTCTGCGAAGCCGATTCGGCACCGAGATCATTCTCCGCGGCCCGGCGGCTGGGAAGCAGATGGTTCGCGCGCTGGCTGGGAACAGGGTCGCCGCCCTTCTCATCGATCAGGACATTCGTGACATTCCAGGGGTCTTTGTTCCCTTTTTCGGCCGGCCCGCCTGGACACCTTCTGGCGGCGCCATGCTGGCCATACGAAGAGGATGTCCGGTCGTCCCGGGCTTCATCCACCGACGCCCCGACGGAACCCACAAAGCCGAAATCCACCCTCCCCTGCCGATTCCAGACGGCGGTTCGCTCGAGGATCGTGTCGAAGAGCTGACCGCGGCAGCTACCGCCGTCATCGAGCGTCA
>Ga0316198_10001909_pt1 | contig 12484 bp, 12 predicted proteins | sample OudBieAanoxic_MG_FD_204935 | JGI IMG/M metagenome (GOLD analysis project Ga0316198, IMG submission 204935) | Coastal sediment microbial communities from Oude Bieten Haven, Netherlands - site A anoxic | ecosystem: Environmental > Aquatic > Marine > Coastal > Sediment | place: Netherlands... | reverse complement strand
CCTGCGTGGAGGGTACCGACCCGACCTCGATCGCGGCCGTGAGCGACAATCATCCCTTGGACCTCGCATAGCAGATCGGCGATCCCTTTGACGTCGTCATCCGTCTCGCCGGGCAGTCCGATGATGAAGTACATTTTGAGGCTTTCAATCCCGCAGCGCAGGGCCGTATCGGCCGCTTCCAGAATGGCGGCATTGGTGATCGGCTTGTTGAGGCGCCGTCTGAGTTCGTCGGTGCCGGTCTCGGGTGCAATCGTCACCGAACGGGCCCCCGATTCGGCGAGGGGCCGCAGCACCTCTTCCCGCATCGCCGGGATCCGAAGAGAGGAGAGAGCGACCTGGAGGTCGCGGCGTCGGCACTCGTCGAGGATCATTGCCAGTTCCGGGTGGTCACCCACCGCGGTAGCGACAAAACCCACCCTGTCGGTCATTCTCCCCACACGCTCGACCTTTTCGAGGATTGCTTCCGTCGGGTAGCAACGAAGGCGTCCGTAGTTGTAGCTCACCCAACAATATCTGCATTTCTCAGGACAACCGCGGGACATCTCGACCAGCCCGCGGTTGCGGTACTCGGTGTGTGGGGTGACAACGTGGGAGGCCGGAACCATCGTTGGGTCAGCCATGTGAGCGTCCCGTTTTTCGATCCGGCGTCGTTTCCCATTGGGCCGGTTGTCGGCCCCGAGATGGTGAGCGGGCACGAAGTAGCCGTCACGATCCGCGAGCTCGAGCAACAATTGCTGGCGATCTGGGTTTTCTCGGATGAGGGCTAGAAGCGGGGGCCACAGGAGCTCGGCGGAACCGAGGACGAATACATCGATGACAGGCGCGAGCGGCAGAGGATTGATCGACGCGACGGCGCCTCCCAGGGCCAGGAGTGGATGGCGATGATTTCGATCGCCGCGGAGCCTCGGAATGCCGGCGGCATCGAGGGTGGCGAGCACGTTGACGGCATCGAGTTCGAAGGAACAACTCCAGGCAAGCACATCGAGATCGCCTAGGGCGCTTCCGGTATCGAGGGTGCGCCCGATATCGGTCGATGGGTCGGCGAAAAAGCGCTCGACACCGACGTCTTCACACGACGCTGCGAGCTCGACCGCCCATTGAAATGCGAGCGAGGACATGCCGACCGCGTAGGTGTTCGGGTAGCCGACTCCGACCCGGAGACTGCCGGCGACGGTGAATTCGAGGACCCGTCGCTCGGCCTCCAGTAGTTGACGATTCGCATTGTGCACTGCAAGAGGATAGTGCAAGCTGTACAATGTCGCCTCGCAGTTCGTGAAAAAGGACCCCAAATTTGGCCAACATCCCTCCAGAGATCCCAGCCTCCAGAATCATCATCGCTATCGACGGACCGGCCGGCGCCGGTAAATCGACGGTCGCTTCGCGACTTGCAGGCCGTCTCGGAATCCCCTACCTGGATACCGGCGCGATGTACCGAGCGGTCGGGCTGCTGGCGATACAAGATGGGCTCGAGCCGCCGTTTGACGAGGGCGCGTTAACCCGCGTCGTAGAGTTGATGAACCGCCATCGAATCGAGGTTGAGGCGACGGATGGAGGAACGACAGTCCTTGTCGATGGGCACGACGTGGCGGAGGATATTCGGAGCCCCGAATGCTCGCTGATGGCTTCGGCGGTGTCGGCAGTTGCCGAGGTGCGACAGGCCCTGGTTCCACTTCAGCGTGAGTTGGGGCTGCGAAAAGGCGGGGTCATGGAAGGGCGCGATATCGGCACGGTGGTTTTTCCGGACGCCGATCTCAAGGTCTTTCTCACCGCAAGTGTTGATGAGCGGGCCCGCCGCCGACACGTGGACCTGAGCGAACGTGATGTGGAAACCAGCCTCGAGAAGGTTCGGGAACATCAACAACAACGTGACCTTCAGGACACCTCACGTGCCGAGTCACCACTGCAGGTTGCGCGCGGATCGGTGGTCGTTGACACGACTGGACTGACCCTTGACCAGGTGGTGGAGCGGTTGATCGAGGAAGTCGCGGGAATCCACTGATTTTACCTGCTTGACTCAACGGGAGAGAACCCGTAAGGTCATCAAATTACGGAGGCTAGGTTCATATGGGATGAATTTAGCGAGGAGGAAACGGCCTTGAGTATGGACGCGGATATTAACGGTGAACAGGAACAGGGGAACGGGATGGACGAGCTTTCTATGGAGCAGCTCATGGAGTCCTCCCTACAATCCCTCAAGGAAGGCGAGGTCGTACATGGCACGGTCGTCGCCGTGGACAGCGACGAGGTGCTGGTAGACATCGGATACAAGTGCGAAGGCAGCGTTCCGGTTTCTGAGTTTACCGATCCCGATACCAACGAGGTTGAGGTCAAGGTTAACGATGAGGTCGAGGTGTATGTCGAACGCCTTGACGAATCGGAGGGCCGCGTACGTTTGTCCCGCGACCGTGCTGCCAAGCTCAAAACCTGGCGCTCAATCGAAGAAGCCTATAAATCTGGAACGCCAGTCAAGGGCCAGGTACTCGACCGTGTCAAGGGTGGGTTGTCGGTGGACATCGGAGTCCGCGCCTTCCTCCCCGGATCTCTGGTCGATTTGCTTCCCAACCGCCGCCTCGAGGACTACCTCGAGCAGGAGGTCGAAGCGCGCATCATCTCCTTTGACCGCCGCCGGTCAAATGTGGTGCTGTCGCGCAAGGCGATCCTCGAAGAAGCGCAAGGCGAAATCAAAGAGAAGACCATGGAAACCCTCGAGGAGGGTGGATTGGTCAACGGTGTGGTCAAGAATCTCACTGATTACGGTGTTTTCGTTGACCTCGGTGGTCTCGACGGTTTGCTTCACATTACCGACATTTCGTGGGGCCGTGTGGGCCATCCATCGGAATACTTCAAGGTCGGTGACGAGGTCGATGTCGTTGTGCTCCGCTTTGATCGCGAACGGGAACGCGTCTCCCTGGGATACAAGCAGCGCTTCGAGGATCCTTGGATCCTGGTGCCCGAAAAGTACCCGGTCGGGAAACGCGTTGACGGAAAAGTCGTGAGCATCGTCGACTACGGCGCATTTGTCGTTCTCGAAGAAGGTGTCGAAGGGCTGATTCACGTCAGCGAAATGTCCTGGACCAAGAAGGTCAAGAACCCACGGTCAATCCTCGAGGTCGGTGAGGAGGTTGGGGTCGTCGTCTCTGAGGTCGATCCCGATAAGAGGCGCCTGTCGCTGTCGTTGCGTGCCACTGAGCCGAATCCTTGGGAACAGGTCGCGGAGACCTACAGTGTCGGAGCGACGATAAAGGGCACGGTTCGAAACCTCACAGATTTTGGTGCCTTTGTCGAAATCGTGCCCGGTGTCGACGGCCTGGTTCACATCTCGGATATGTCGTGGACACGTCGCATCAACCATCCCAGCGAGGTGGTTCAGAAGGGCGACGACGTGGAGGCGGTCATCACCTCCGTCGATTCCTACAACCAGAGAATATCGCTCTCCATGAAGGAGCTACTGCCCAATGAGTGGGAGGAGTACGCCAACTCTCATGGCGTCGGCGATGTTTCGACGGGCAAGGTCACAAACGTTACGGATTTCGGTGTCTTTGTCGAGCTCGCACCTGGTGTTGAAGGCCTGTGTCACATTTCTGAAATTGACCGTGACGAAGGTCTTTCGCTGGCGGAAATGTTTGCCGCTGGGCAAGCAGTCCGGTGCCGAATCCTGCGTGTCGACTGGCATGAGAGCCGCATCGGTCTCTCGATGCACTCAATTGAGCAGGAAGGTGCCCAAGATGAAGTGACGGTCGAGGCCGTCGAGAGTGCGGCAACCGACACTGCCATGGCCGCGGCGCTGCGCGCTGGGGGGATCGTCGAAGAAGAGGCCGCCACAGTCGATGAGGCAGCTGCTGACGACGCGACCCAGGAAGATGCCGACTCCGAAGAACTGGAGGCCGCGGCGAAAGAGGATTCACCGGCTGAAGAGCAGGTAGAGGCCGCCGCGGAAGAAGAGGCGCTGACCGAAGACGCAACAGTTGAAGAGCAGGTAGAGGCCGCTGCGGAAGAAGAGGCGCTGACCGAAGACGCAACAGTTGAAGAGCAGTTAGAGGCCGGTGCGGAAGAAGAGGCGCAGGTCGAGGCCGCGACAGAGGAAGACGTGACGGTTGAAAAGGAAGTTGAGACCGCCGCGGAAACCATCGCAGAGGATGAGGGCACGGCCTCCGAGAAAGAAGCTTCAATCGAAGTCGAAGCAGGCGCTGACGACGGCGATGCCGACCAGGGGGAGCCCGCGGAGGAGGCTGAAGCGACAGCCGCCGAGGGCGATGACGAAGAGAAGAAGGACTGAGGGCAGTCTTGCGGACTGCGGAGAAGCAAGGAGCACCGCGACATGACGATGACCAAAGCTGATCTCGTGGAGACGGTGGCTGATGCCGCCGACGTTCCCCGGAAACAGGCGGACGAGGTCGTTCAAGTGATATTGGAGAGCATTATCACGGCCCTTCGTCGAAACGAGAAAGTTGAGCTTCGAGGGTTTGGCTCATTCCGCATCCGGCAGCGCGGCGAACGAACCGGTCGGAACCCGAAAACCGGCGAACAGGTGCATGTGCCGCCAAAAAAAATCCCCTACTTCAAACCCGGCAAGCACCTCAGGGAAGAATTGCTGCAGCAGTGAACGGCAGTGGTCGAGACTCTCTTCGCACCGTGGCGGCTCGAATACGTGTCGACAGCCGACGAACGTGATCGTAGTCAGTGCATCTTCTGCGATGCGTTCGCATCGGCGGATGATCGCGCAACCCTGACTCTCCGGCGGGATCGACACTCGTTCTCCCTTCTCAATCTTTACCCCTATACAACGGGGCACGCCATGGTGGCTCCGATCCAACATTGCAGTGATCTGTCTGACATCGACGAAGTCAAACTGACCGAAATGATGCGGACGGCGCAGGATCTTATGGCAGCGATGCGGAAGGTTTACCGCCCACACGGTTTCAACGTCGGTTTCAACATCGGTGAAGCCGCCGGAGCGGGAATTGAGGAACATCTTCACCTGCACGTGGTGCCCCGCTGGCGTGGGGACAACAACATGATGACGGTCGTCGGTGGGACACGGGTCATTCCTGAAGATATCGGTCGCACCTTTGAGCGGATGTCAGCAGCTCTAAAAGGCGCAGGGGAAAAGCGCTTATGACCGCAGGAGAATCGAAATCGCAAAGGAAAAAGTCCGCTGAAACTGGGAAAGATCAACCGGCCAAAGGACAGAGTCGGGCCTCGGTGTCGCTCTTATTAGGATCATGGTTCCTCCCAGGGTTCGGCCACTTGAGGCTCGGCAAGAAGAGGCGGGCCGGAGTCTTCGCAGCCGTCATTTTCTGTGCGTTCGTTACTGGAGTTCTTTTACATGGTGAGATCGGAACTCCAAAGCCCGAGAGTCCTTTTTCCTGGCTTGCCACATTCGCGTGTCTCGGTAATGGAGTTCTGGCGATTGGAAGGCTGGTGTGGCTGAACGGTCTCGGCGGCCTTTTGGGTGGGTTTCCATTCGGTCTCCAGGGCGGAGGAAGCCCGTCGGCGGCCGGTTTTGCGTATGGGAACACCTTCCTCTATACAGCCGGTCTCATGAATCTTCTCGCGGTGCTCGACGTCTCGGACATTGCCCGCGGAGAGAAGGACTGAGATGGATCACCTTCTCCTCTTGGTCTGGCATGCTCTGCTGGTTTCTATCTTTTTTGCCTTTCTCTGGAGATCGACTGCCGTCGGCCGACGAAACCTATTCTTGAAAACCTTCCTGATCATGGTGGCCGGGGCCGCCTCATTGGGATGGCTGATGTTCCCGTTCCCCTGATGGCGAGGCCGGCTCGCAGATTCGTGATCGCCGCAAATCTGGTTTACGCAGCCTCTTTATTGGTTCTTGGGGTCGCTCCTGACGTGCCTGATGTCGCCGTGGATATCCCCGACTTCGCTGCCCACGGGATAGCCTATGCGGCTCACACCGCCCTCATGTTCGCGCTGCTTTTCCCTTTAGTCGGAAGAGGAAAAGCTGCGATCCTGGCCTTTGCCGGAGCCGTTCTTTATGGTGGTCTTGTCGAGGCCCTGCAGTTTCTGCAACCGGCACGCACCGTGGAGATTCGAGACCTCCTCGCCAACGCGGTCGGCGCTGGGATGGCGGCGATGATCCTCTACTTTGTGACGAGATCGAAGACGACGGATGGCCGTGGATGAGTCAGAGAGACCTGATGGTCATCACGGGGGAGGTCTCCGGAGACATCCATGCCGGCAACATGCTTGCCGAGCTCCACCGGACCAACCCGGAAATCCGCGCGTTCGGGGTTGGCGGGGAAAGGCTGATCGCTGCAGGTCTTGACCTGGTGGCCTCGACCAACGAACTCGCCCACATGGGTCTGGTGGAGGTGCTGCGCGAACTGCCTCGAATCCGGCAAGTCATGCTCCGGCTGGTGGCAGAGGCCGAGAGTCGCCGACCCGCAGTTGCGGTATTGGTTGATTCTCCAGACTTCAACCTTCGTCTCGCGGCACGCCTTCGGAAGCTCAGCATACCAGTCGTTCTTTATGTCTCGCCGCAGCTCTGGGCATGGCGGAGGGGCCGGGTTCGGACGGTGCGAAGGCTGGCGCGAGAAGTCCTTTGCATCCTGCCGTTCGAGGTTCCGTTTTATGAAGCCCACAACGTGGACGCCCGTTATGTAGGACATCCTCTGGTGGACGAAATCCATCGCGTCGGCCTCCTCAACAGGAACGCCACCCAGGAAGCGGGATGGCTCGCAATGTTGCCGGGCTCCCGTGCAATGGAGGTTCGCCAACTCCTGCCGGTGATGCTGCAGACTCTTCAAATGATGCCACCTTCACAAGTCAAGGCAGCAGTGTTGGTCGAGGCTCCAGGGATGGAAGCCGAGATCGATAGAATTCTCGCCTCCTGCACCACCGATCCTCGACTTCACCGGGTTCGGGGCGAGGTTCGACGGCGCGAGCTGTCACGCTGCGAACTGGCCTGGACGGCCTCCGGGACTGCCACCCTGGAGTGCGCTCTCCTCAATGTGCCAATGATCGTTGGATATCGACTCCAAACACTCTCCTATGCGCTGGCAAGACTTTTGGTCAGGGTGTCAGACGTCGCACTTGTCAATTTGATTGTGGGCAGAACCGTGGTTCCGGAGCTACTCCAAAAGGCCTGGTGTGCGGATCGCCTGGCGGCAGTCACTTCAGAAATCCTCGATAGCGGTGCGGCACATCAGAAGATGGGTTTGGCGGAAGCTCGCGCGCAGCTCGGAAGCCCGGGAGCCTCACGGCAGGCAGCGGAGGCGATTGCGGAGTATCTCGACCGACCCGCCTAATTTTCCGCAGGAGCCGAGTGTTGAGTTTTGAGTTACGCCGAACCCATCCGTCATCTCACGGGGGGAGGGTGGGAACTCAAAACTCAAAACTGAGAACTCAAAACTGATTGAGGCGGATGGTTCCCATAGCCTCGAAGCTGCGCCTGCCAATTTCCGGGCTGAACCGCGGTCCCTGAATTGAAATCCGGGTTAGAATCCCGAACTTGGAGGTTTGATGGCTGAGGCCCGGAGAAAGAATATGCAACCGATGGATCAAACACCCGTTCGGGTGGGGATGGTCAGCCTCGGCTGTGCAAAGAATTTGGTCGATGGCGAGACGATGCTCGGGCATCTCGAACGGGCTGGGGTCGAGCTCACGGCAGACGTCACTCGAGCCGACGTGGTGCTGGTCAACACGTGCGGCTTCATCGATGACGCAAAACGCGAATCCATCGATTCCATCCTCGAGGTGGTTCAGGCAAAACAGGAGGGCGAAGTTCGCAGGCTCGTAGTCACCGGGTGTATGGCCCAGGCGTATGCCGAGGAGCTCCGGAGAGAGATTCCTGAAATCGACGCGTTCGTGGGATTGGACGAACTCGAGCGGGTCACGGAGGCGGTGCGCGGTGAGCTCTCAGGTCACATTCCCGACCAACGCGGTGCCCTCAAGGTCTACGATAGCCACAACCCGCGGGTTCTCTCAACCGGCAGCTACGCTTACCTCAAGGTTGCCGAGGGGTGTAACAACCCTTGTGCCTTCTGTCATATCCCGGAGATGCGCGGGAGATTTCGATCACGGACAATCGATGATTTGGTGAGGGAAGCCTGTTCACTCGAACGGCGCGGCGTCAAGGAGCTGGCGCTCATCGCTCAGGACACCACCCGCTACGGCGAAGATCTCGGTCTCGAGAATGGCCTCCGATCGTTGGTGGAAAGCCTCCTGGCGTCGACATCCGTGCCGTGGATCCGATTTCTCTATGCCTACCCGGCGACCCTCGATGAGGGATTGTTCGATCTGATGGCAGCTGAGGATCGATTCCTCTCCTATCTCGACATCCCACTGCAGCATGCCAGCCGGTCGGTTCTCAAGGCTATGAAACGAGGCGGTGATGCGCGCTCCTATCGGGCAATGATCGACCGCGCGCGATCAGTCGTGCCCGAACTGACTCTCCGCACGACGTTCATCGTCGGTTTTCCGGGAGAGGGTGAGGAGGAGTTTGCCGAGTTGATGGATTTTGTTCGCGAGGTGAAGTTCGACCACCTTGGTGCCTTTACATATTCCTGGCAGGAGGAGAATCCGGGCGCCGCCCTCGGAGATCCCGTAACTGACGAGGATAAGGTCCGACGACACCAACTCCTGATGGAGGCACAGCAGGAAATTGCCCTCAGCCACAACCAGGCTCTCGTCGGCAGGACCTTGCCTGCCCTCGTCGCCGGCCCGCTGCCGGAGATGGAACTTTTGCTCGAGGCGAGGCTGCAAAGACAGGCTCCCGAGATTGACGGTCGTCTGTTGATCAATGACGGCTCCGCTCTCCCGGGATCGTTGGTCGAAGTGGAAATTACTGAAGCCCACGAGTACGACACCGTGGGCCGTCTGGTTCGAGTTGTGACGCCGGGTGAGATTGCGGCTTTGCGCCTGCCGGTGATCGGCTGAAGCTTTCGTATGGAAGTTCTTCGCGATCCCCTTGGCAATGACGATCCACCTCGTGGCGCCGTCCTCAGTATCGGAAATTTCGATGGAGTTCATCGGGGTCATCAGGCCGTCCTGTCGCACGTAGTTGAGCGCGCCCACACCCTTGGTGCGGGTGCCTTGGCGATGACTTTTGATCCCCACCCAATCAAGCTTCTGCGTCCCGCGGATGCGCCGCGTCTCTTGACGACACTCGAACAACGCCTCGCCCTGATCGCCCGTACCGGCATTGAAACATGCCTTTTGGTCCCCTTCACTCATCGTGTTGCACGAATGACTGCAGAAGACTTTGTTCATGACGTGCTGGTCAGACGCCTGGCGGTTCAGGAGGTCTACATCGGCAAGAACTTCAAGTTTGGCGCCGATCGTGGCGGCGACGTTGATTTGCTGACGAGAATGGGAGACGAGCTCGGCTTCCGAGCTGCTTCTTCCCCAATCGTCGAGCACGGAGGCGGAGTGGTGTCGTCGACCAGGGTTCGACAGGCCGTGGGCGATGGCAGGGTAGAGGAGGCGGGAGGGCTTCTCGCGCGGGCAGTTTTCATAGATGGGCGAGTATTGGAGGGCAAGCGGCTCGGCCGGACCCTCGGGTTTCCGACCCTCAACATCGAGGTTGAGAACGAGCTCCAGCCGGACCGCGGTGTCTATGTAACGGCTGTACATATTCCGTCGTTCGAACGCACATTTCCTGCCGTCACAAACGTCGGTGTGCGGCCCACGATTTACGAAAACTCCCTGACAACCGTAGAGAGTCACCTCCTGGATTTCACCGCTGACGTCTATCGCGAACGGGTACGCCTTTTCTTCCTGCAAAGGCTACGCCAAGAACGCACATTTGAATCCACGACCCAGTTGATGGCCCAGATCCGACTCGACGTCACGACCTCAAGGGAATACTTCGAGCAACATCCGGTCGGTACCCTCCCTTTGGTCCTTACGTGAGCCTCGCTACCGCTCTGATCTTGCTCGCTGCGCTCGCTGTTTCAGCCGCCATACTGCTGATCGTGGTCGCAATGGTGTGGTGGGTCGATCGCTACGATCGCGAGCCCCTGCATCTGGTGGTGATGGTCTTCCTTTGGGGGGCATCCGCAGCACCATTGATTTCGGTAGCCCTTTTCGGTTTGATCGATAGACTGCTGAGCGGCTCTGGCGATACATCGGCGGGCGCGTTGATCAGCCTCGGCCTCGTGACGCCGATGGTCGAGGAGTTATCCAAGGCCATGGCAGTGGTGCTGGTTGTGGTTTTTTCGAGCAAATTCGATAACCCCACTGACGGCGTGGTCTACGGCACCGCAGTCGGTCTCGGGTTTGCCGTTTCGGAGAATGTTATTTACGGCCTTTCCGCCGGCCCCCATCTGCAAAACGCAGCCGGAATCCTGGTCCTGGTTGGAGGCAGAACCCTGTTGTCGGCCGGAGTGCACGCCCTCAGCAGCGCCACATTCGGAGGGTTCCTGGGACACGCGATGATGAGCGGGAAATTTCCGGCAAAAATCATATGGGCGGTGACCGGATTACTGGCCGCGGTTGTCCTGCACGGATCGTGGAATCTCTCGTTGATGTGGTTCGGCCCGGTAGGGGAGAGCGGTGCCCCACGCCTCTGGTTGGCGGCCCTGCCAGTTCTCTACATGGCATACATCATGGCGTTGGTTCTCGTTCTCCACTCTGAGCACCTTATCCTCAGGAAGCAGCTTCGCGACGAGGTGGAGCTGGGATTGGTGCCGTCCTGGGTTCTTGATGTGATTCCATTCTACCGCCGACGAATCCGCGCCAACTGGTGGCCGTCAAGGAGCGAACGCACGGTGATCGCAAGGCTTTTGACGAGGGTCGCCTTCCGCAAGCACTCCCTTCGAAACCTCCCTCCAGCGGAAGCTGCCATCGCCTCTCTAGAAGTCGTAAAATTGCGTCAGAGACTGCGCGAAATTCTCGATCCGGAAGAGCCGGAACCTTCGTAGCTTTCGGCGCCCGTTCCTGCCGAATTGTCAAAGCTATGTTTCAATCTCTTGCCTCGGAGGCTTCGAGCGGTACGATAGGGCATGGACAGAAAGTCCATTTCCGAACTCGATTCAGCCGGTCTTTTGGAGCTTGTTCGAGGACGTAAGCTGGATGAAATCGGGGTTGTTCAGGTCTTGCGGTCGCCGTTCTGCACGGCCCAGATCGCAGATCGAATTGCCTCCGATCCAGGACTCATGGGCACGCATGAGGTTCGCGAAAAGCTTGCTGGATTTCCGGGATTCGCTTTTGGACGCGCTCTGGATTTACTGGCAACACTTCCCTGGACCTCACTCCTATCCCTCTCCCAGTCTCCTCGGACGCCGCCCGTAGTACGCCGTCAGGCCGAGCGCAAGCTGCTCGCACAACTCGCATCGATGACCCTTGGCGAGAAAATTGCCCTTGCACGGCGGGCCCACAGGGCTCTCTTCCGTGCTCTGATCAACACCGGTGATGGACAGGTACTTTGCGCCCTTCTCAACAACGCCCGTCTGGTGGAGAACGACATCCTGGTCATTCTCAATACCTCTGAGCCGCTCCCAGAGTTCTTCTCAGAGCTTGCGGGCCATCGTAAATGGGGACCGTACATCCGGATCCGACGAGCTCTCGTCGTGTGTCCACACACGCCGCTACCCCTGGCGTTAAGCGTGCTCGTTCAGCTTTCGGTTTCGGAACTCCGTCGCGTCTTGGAGTATCCCGGTCTGGCGGAAAATGTACACGACGCTGCCCATTCCCTCCTCGAAAGAGAGGCTTCAGGACAGCGAAGAGTGATAGACTTCAGCGGTGATGACAGCGATGGAGGGGGTACCCAACCACCCGAAGGTGTTCGGTGAGGAACTGCAGAGGCTGCGCGAAAGCAGCGGGTTGAGTTTGGAAGACATCGCGGAAGAAACCAAGATTTCGAGGCAGATACTCAGATCCCTCGAATCGGGCGATTTTCGGTTTCTCCCGCAGAAAGTTTTTAGCCGAAACTTCGTTACGCAATACGCGGCTGTTGTGGGGGCCGATCCGCAGCAATTGGCGGATGCCTTCGAGGCTGCCTGGGAGCGGTTCCTTCTCGCGTCCGGAGCACGCCTGCAGATTGATGTCGACGAAGCGCCTTTTATTCAAACGATTCGTTGGCGATTCTGGCTGCCGGTGACGATCGCCGCGGCAATTCTGATTGTGGCGGCTGTGGTCATTCTGAGAGGTTCGGCGCCCGAGGTGCACCTCGCGGCTGAGAGCCGATCGACGCCAATGACGCGCACCGTGACCAGTTCTGTTCCAGCATCTCCATCGATGCTCCCAACAGCAACGGAGATCGTTGACGAGGCCGACCGCGTTTCTATCCTGGTGCGGGTCCGTCCAGAGATGGAATGCTGGATTCATTACCGCGATCGTGACGGCGTTGCGGGCGGGAGACTGCTGACCGGAGGATCAGAGGAACGTATTGATCTCAAGGGTCCGGTGAAGCTCACAGTGGGTGATGCAGATGCTGTCATCATCGAAATCGCCGGGGTCGAATACGAAGGCCTTGGTCGACCCGGTCAGGTCGTCCACGCCGAGGTCAGCAGCGAGGGCCTGG
>Ga0316198_10001908_pt1 | contig 12489 bp, 4 predicted proteins | sample OudBieAanoxic_MG_FD_204935 | JGI IMG/M metagenome (GOLD analysis project Ga0316198, IMG submission 204935) | Coastal sediment microbial communities from Oude Bieten Haven, Netherlands - site A anoxic | ecosystem: Environmental > Aquatic > Marine > Coastal > Sediment | place: Netherlands... | reverse complement strand
TTAAATACATTTCGAAGCCAGTCGAGGAAGCTCCGTCCGTCCTCTTGTACACGAGCTCTGGGTAGGCGCCCGAGGCGGGGACTTGAGTTGTCCTGGCCCACAGCGAGATCGTGAAATCGCCGGACCCGAAATCCAAGCTCCCGTCAACGGGATCGGGCACAACCACCCAGTCGTCGGTACCCGTGAGGTCAAGACCGGTAGATACGACACCCGCGCCACGAGTCGCAGGGGCATCGTATGTTCCGTCGTTGCCGAACGAGCTGCTGTCGATGGCCACGGTTCCTGATGGCTCCTCGAATCGCCAGTGGCCGCGGAGCTCGGCCAATGCGACCGCCTCAAAAGCGCCGATGTCGCAGAATGGTGCGGTTGTGTCGCCTTCGTAGTCGACCGGACGAGGCTCACTACGCTGATCGGTGTCGTTGTCGGGTCCGACGCAGGCGGTGTCGTCGCCGGCGTCGATGGCCGGGCTGCCCACACCGAGTGCATGGGTCCAGGTCGGTCCGCCGTTGCCTGCAAGAGGGCCGAGTAGAGGATCGGCATTGTTCTGATCACCCGTCTGGCTGAACGTGCAGGTGTCGGTGTCTTCGACGTTGTAGCCCAACGACGTGATGGTTCCCGAGCAGTTGCCGGCCGCTCCGTTTCCGGAGATGATCGAGTTCTTGGCGTTGACCGTTCCGGCGTCCACGTGGATACCGCCGCCGACGGTACCAGCGGTGTTGTTGGTGACGGTGCTGTTAAGCAGCGTTGCCGTTTGCTCGTTGAAGAGGCCCCCGCCGGACCCGGCGGAGTTGCCACTGAGAGTGGAATTGGTGAGGTTGAGTACCGCTCCGCCCCCGCGGTTGTAAATGCCCCCGCCGCCTTCGATGCTGGCGCTGTTGCCGCTGAACGTAGACCGATCGATCGTGACCGCCCCCGTGTCACTGTGCAGGCCGCCGCCGCGACGGGTTCCGGTGTTGCCGTCGAAGGTCGAGTCCTCCACTACCAACGTGCCGTCCTTCACTGCGACTCCGCCGCCGTCCTCTGCCGATCCACCGGACACGACCGTACGACGCAGTGTCAGCGACGCTGCGGAGCTGTCGACATACACGCCCCCGCCTCGCGTCGCCGCCGTGTTGTCGGCCAGGATGACGTCTTCGAGAGTGAGGGTGTCGGTGAGAAGGAACCCTGCACCGTCGCCTTCCTGTCCGTGGCGAACGGTCACGTCGGTGATGGTCACGACACCAGTCTTCACCTCGAACACTCGGTCGATACCGTTTGATGATGTGGTGCCAGCCTGGACGATGGTGGTCGCCGCTCCCGCTCCGTTGATCGTCAGGTCCTCGATGATGTCGAGGTCGCCCTTCTCGGCCTTGTCGTCGCCGGTGCCGGTGATGGTCAGGGTGTAGGTACCGGCCGGGAGTGTGATCTCGTCGATGGCCGAGGCGTTGGCTTCCTGGATGGCGGCCCGCAACGTGCACTCCGGATCGGGACCCACCAGGTTGCCCGTGTCACAGGACCCGTCACCGATGTTGATGTCCACGACATCGGCGGTGGAATTGACGATGAACTGTGGATTGGCAAGCGCGGCTACCTCGCTGGCCGAAAGCGCCCGTCCGTAGATCATGACCTCGTCGAGGTTGCCGTCGAATTCTGACCAAGCGTATGCGAATTCATCTCGTCCGAAGAACAGGTCACGGGAATTGGAGATGTCGCCGAGCGTGTCCACCGCCGAGTCGACCTGAACGCCGTCGAGGTACAGCACAACAGCAGAGCTTCCCCGGACGGCGGCGACGTGGTGCCACAAACCATCGGTGATGGGGGTGCCTCGAGTCAGGACCATGGATCCGTTGTCATGGATATCGAACGCCAGACGGCTGGCCTCGGTCTCGATGAGGTACATCTCGAAGCCGGTCGATGAGGCACCGTCCGTCCTCTTGTATATGAGCTCCGGGTACGCCCCGGAAGCGGGGACCTGAGTGCTTCTCACCCACAGCGAGATCGTGAAGTCGCCGGAGCCGAAGTCCAGGCTCCCGTCGACGGGATCAGGAACGATCACCCAGTCGTCGGTGCCTGTGAGGTCAAGGCCGGTCGACACAACGCCTGCGCCGCGACCTGCTGGCGCGTTGTAGGTTCCGTCGTTTCCGAGTGAGCTGCTGTCGACCGCGACGGTCCCCGACGGTTCTTCAAAGCGCCAATCCCCTCGGAGATCCGGAGGGGGCTCCGGCGTGAGGGCAATCATCTGCGCGATCCCTGAGCTGCCGCCCGAACCCATTGCCGTTCGGGTTCCGGTTGAACCGATCGCGGCGAAGTCCTCGTCGGCACCTGAAGCGCTCGGGTCGGCGCCGACGTCCCAACGTCCCGTCATCCCGGGAGGGGCATTGAAGACGGAAGAGCCAATCCGTCCGAAGAACGCGACGAGTCGCGTGTCGGCCACGGTCGTCGTGATCGACGGGGCGACCGGGTCGCCGGGAAGGCTCACTTGTCCACCGTGTGCGTCGATCGGGTTTACTGTGTCGACATCCGAGAACGCCGCAATCGCCCCGGCGCTTTTCGCTGCCTTGTCGAAGGAGAACGTGTAGTCGGCTGGCTCGGACGAGGTGGCGACGCGGTAGAAGAGAGCTTGGGCGACCGTGTCGACCGCCGAGTCATCTTCGCGAATCGCAATCCACCCCGCAGGCGGCGTGAACGCAACCGACCCTGCTGCGGCGAGGACCTGGGCGACGAGGAGATCTCCGGCCACGATTCCCGGGGGAACACCCAGGGTCAGGCTCGTCGTGTTCTCCGATGCAGTCTCGACGGCCTTGAAGGTCGGATCGATGATGAGCGGAAGCTCTGGGTCATGTTCTCCAACGGCGAAGGCAACGTTGCCCTCGTCGCTGACGACGTAACGACTTGCGACCGTGGAGCGAGACTCTCCGACCTCCTGGTAGGCATATGGCGCCGTAGCGCTCAGGTTCCGACCGGCACGCGAGTCGACGAACAGTGAGCCATCGTCGTCGACCTCGACGCTGTGAACGCCATCGAACTCGATGGCGATGTCGTCGGGATCCCCGCCGGGATGGACGACGAAGCTGTATTCCAACTCCCTACCGTCGTTCGAGTAGACGACATCGATCCCGGGGTAGATGTCGGAGTAGGTGATCGAGGAGCGTGTTGCGGGCGCGGCCGTCGAGAGAGATGGTTTGTCGGCGTCGATCGCCGGATCCTCAGCGCCCCCGGCGAAGCCCATGTGGATCGCGTGCCCGGAGTTGCCGACGGTCAGGTCCACTTCACCGTTGGCGATGAGGACGTTGTAGCCGCGTGCCTTGGCGGTGAACCCATCGCCGTCGTCCGTCGGTTCGAACGGCATCTCCAAGGCTGCCATCGCTGCCGGAGGCAAATCATCCTCCTGAGTGACCCGATCGACCGAGACGACCGGCGCAGGTTCGACCGCGGCCTCCACGGTGATCGTCACCAGCGTTGGCTCCCCCGCTCCGCTCGCGGATACCGCTCTGTAGAGAAACGAGTCTTCGCCGCTGAAGCCCTCTTGCGGAACATACCGGAACGCTCCGGTGGTCGACAGTTCGAACTCGGTTGCGCTGGCCGGTCCGGATACCAACTCCGCGATCGTCGGTTCGTCGGTCTGATCGTTGGCCAGGATTCCCGAGGGGTCTACCGCTCCGAGTTCGAGTCCGGTCGGTTCGGGCGTCTCCCCAGATTCGACGAACACCGCCTCATCACCGACGACCAGGACGTCGCCTTCAGCGACGACATAGTTGTCCTCATCTGACGTGGGAACGGCCGCGAGAGCCACGCCGGCGTTGAGGGCGATCGTTGGCAGCATGATTACGAAGGCGAGCAACGCTGACAGCGATCGACGGAAACGGGCGAGGGATGCGCGCAATTGGATCGTGGGCAGTTCGCCGCGCGACGGCATCAGAGGCGCCTCTCTCCGTCGCTGGGGGTACAAGCCGCGTCAGACACCGACGGATCCTCCAATCGGTGCGGTGTGGCCTATCGCCTCCGCGGGAATGGGCAGGACGGCCGTCTCGGATCCGCCTGTGTCCCAGATCGTCGTCAACGACTGCGCGCTCACCAGCGGGAGGCGAACTAGGAAGCGGGTGCGTCCGTCGATCCGTTCGTACTTCACCGAACCGCCCATGCCGTCCGTGAGAGACTGAACGATGGAGAGGCCGAGGCCGACGCTGTCGGTCGTGGCGGTCTCGTTGCCTTGATGGATGAAACGCTGGAACGCCTTCGCGACGATCTCTTCCGGCAGTCCGTCGCCGTCGTCAGACACAACGAACAAGTAGGTGCGCCCCTCGGCCTTGCCTTCGACACGCACGTCGGGTCCGCCGTACTTCTTCGCGTTCGAGAGAAGGTTGCGGACAATCTGACGGAACCGGAGTCGGTCGGCGCGGACGCGGCCGGGTTCACAGTCGATCTCGATCTGGAGACCGGACCGAGCGAGGCTGTTCGCCACCTCGATGGCCTCTCCGCTGACCTCGATGTTCTCGAAGGTGAACTGCAGCGCGCCGGCGTCGATGCGCGCCGTCGTGAGGAGGTCCTCGACCATGCGTCCGAGATCCCCGGATTCACCGATGATGATGTCGACGAGCTCCGCAGCGAGTTCCGAACTCATCACGGCCGGATCCTCTTCGAGCAGCATCGCCATCCCGGCGATCGACGTGAGCGGCGTGCGCAACTCGTGGGAGGCGTTCGCGATGAACTCGTCTCGCGAGATCGCCAACTCACGCTCGACGTCGAGGCGACGCTTCAACTCCAGTTCCTGTTGCTGGCGTCGCGAGAGTTCGCGGTAGGTCAGGATGACGGCCACCGGTACGAAGAAGGCCACGAGGAATCGAGCGACCGAGCTCATGTGACCGAGCATCGTGTCGGACGACTCGACGAGGGCGCGGAGGTCGTTGCGAATCAACACGGTCTCATCGACGAGCAAGCGGAAGGAGCCGTTGAGGTCGGCTTCGGCGATCTGGCGAGCGGCGGTGACGTCACCTTGGTCGAGAGCCGACAGCGTGTCTCGCGAGACGCCAACGAAGTCGGATCCGAACATGCCGAGGTCGGTGCCGTCCGATGCCCCGCTCTGGCGAAGCTCCTCGATGCCGGTCTCGAGATCGAACAGCGCGATGTGTGCCTCGCTCTCGGACAGCGCCTGTCCCGCGGTGGAGACGGTTCCGAACTCGTCGTCCATCGTCGCCATGAAGACGCTCAGCGCGACCTGCGCTCGAACGACCGTCGCTGCGCGGAGCGTCTCGTCCGCCTTGTGGAGGTCCGTCGCGCTCCGGGTGATGCGCTGACTCCCGTAGGCGACGGCGAACACAACCCCGACAATGAACACGAGGACCAGCCCAGTGATGACGGTGAGGCCGAGGCCGCGGTCGAAGAAGCGTTTCCGACGGGGGGGTGTCGCAGGGGCCATCCGCTCGATATCGGCCGACTGGCCGATTTTCCTTAGCGGTTGGTGATCGGATTCACGAGCGTCGATCGGTGGTCCGACCCTCACCTATTCATTGGTGGACGGTCCTCGATCCTCGGTCCGCACCATCGATCGAACTCGAGGGGCATCCCGGTGGTGCCGCCCGCGGCCGATCCGCCGATGGATCGCTTCGACGTGGTCCGACGAGGCGTCTCCTCCGGAAGCCTCGCGAACGCTCATCTCCTCCCACCGTGCGCGGGGCCGGTGCCGCGTCGCTCTGTCCCCAACATCCTGAACGGCAGGTCGCCGATGAGGACGTGGGACCCGAACTCGCGCGAATGCCCCTGGAGTTGGACGGACTGCTCCGCAGCACTGCCGCCACATACCGACTCTATTGGCCCGCAGACCGGACGGTGCCTTGGCGGGTTCCATTGGAGCCAACGGATCGAGTGGTATCTTTCTCGGTATGTATTCATTGCCTTTTATCTACCTCTCGTCCACGGGCGGCGATCGCGGTGACCGGATCCACAAGCTCCCAAACGTCGCCATAGTCTGCGTTTCGTCCCGATCCGTCGCCACAGGACGGATGGGGGTGAATCCATGACCACCCTCGGCGAAGCGATCCGTTTGGTGCGGACGTCAGAGGGCATGAGCCAGTCGGATCTGGCTTCCCTGACCGGTCTCACACAGGCAACGCTCAGCCGCTACGAGAGCGGATCTCGCGAACCAGGAGATGAGACTCTTGACCGGCTCTCGGCCGTGCTGGGCATCGCGACCGACGTCCTCCAATCCCTACCGGCGTTTGGCAAATCCATTGCGTTCGATGCACACATGCACCGCGACGGAGGGTCGAAGTCGACGGTTTGGGGGAGGTACGAGGCGCGCCTCAACATGCTCCGCATCCACATCAGCCGCCTCGCGGAATCGGCCGAGGTTCGCTCCGGAACAGCGTTGCCTCGGTTCGACCCTTCGGAGGTTTCAGTCGCGGAGGCTGCGCGCCGCACCCGCCTCCGGTGGCAGTTGCCAGACGGGCCGATCGCGAGCATGGTCGACTCGATGGAGGACGCCGGGTGCTTCATCACCGAGTTCCCAATCTCCCCATCGCGCGGCGTCGCGCTGTCTCAGTGGGCCGAGGGGACTCCCGTCGTCATGCTCGACTCCGCTGCCCCGGCGGACGTCGCGCGCGAGACCCTGGCCCACGAACTCGGTCACCTCGTGCTCCACTCGGAACCCGGACGCGCGTCCGCAGACGCTGAACGAGAGGCGGACGCGTTCGCCGCGGCGTTCCTCATGCCGGAGAGAGAGATTCGACCGGCACTCGCCGACGTCTCCGTCAACAGATTGTATGAGCTCAAACTCGAATGGAAGGTGTCGCTCCGTACGCTCCTGGCGCGCGCCCACGATCTGAAGGTCGTCGACGATCGACGGCGCAACTCCATCTACAAGATGCTCTCGAGACGAGGATGGCTAGCAGCAGAACCCCTCGGCAATGCTCTTCCTCCGGAGGAGCCGATTCTCCTTGCATGGGTCCTTGCCCGACTCCAAGCGGACGGGTACTCCGAAGATGAAGTCGTGGCCATCGGCGGGTTCTCGGACGTCGCCTCGGCGAACCGGGTCCTCCCCTTCAACCGCCTCTGAACGGAGCCGATCACTCCTCGCTCCAGGAGTCTCCCTCTCAAGGCGCGCGCCGTCGCAAGCCCCGGGTAGTTCCCGGGGCTCGCGATGCCGTGGAAGGCGGGAGGGATCAGACCTCCACAAGCACTCTCTCCTCTTCATCGAGCCCCTGGCCGGAGACATCTTCGCTGCGGCTCGACGCGGTGCGACGCCGCGGAGTCCCGATCACAAGCATGCTCGGCAGCACCACGAGGGAGACCACCAAGGCCAGTCCGATCATCACGGACGTCAGCAACCCAAAGGTCGCGAAGATCGGGTTCGGGGCAAGCGCCATCACGGCGAATCCGAGGACCGATGTCAGCGCCGAGAGAACCAGAGCGCCGCCCGTTCCCGCTCCAGCGCGGCGTACCGCGACAAGAGGGCTTGCAGCCGTCAGTAGTTCCTCGCGATACCGAGCCGTGAAGTGCGTCGAGAAGTCGATGCCGACACCAACGGCGATCGCTGCGATCGTGGCCGTGACGACGTTCACGGTGTAGCCCGCCAGTGCCATGAAGGCGTACACCCCCGTGACAACGAACCCGATCGGGATCACCGAGATCAGCGCAAAGCGGAACGAACGCAGTAGAAGCGACGCGAGGACCAGCGTGAGGAGCACGGCAAGGGGAAGCGACACGACCATGGACTGCGTAAAGGCCCTGAGTCCGTGGTAGCTGGTGAGCACGTCACCGGAGACGCTCACCGCAAGGTCAGGTACGGCATTCTCGATCGACAGAGCGGCAGCGTCGAGCGCCTGCTCCGCGGGAACGATGACCTCACCGTCGGTGAAGCTTCCGACCATGATCGTGACGGCCGTCACCTGACTCGTCCCTCCGTTGTCGGCAATGATCCCGGAGACCTCGTCGGCCGCCAGAGCAATTGAGCCGTCCGCAAGCGGCACACCGTTCTCCCCGATGTAGTCGTACACGGCGCGAATGGCCGCAGACGAATCCGGGTAGCCGTCGCCGTTGGCGTCGGTCAGATCGGCCCCGCTGGATGAGAGCGCCTCGACGGCGCCGGGTGCTGCCATGGTCATACGAACGAGGTCGCCCGCGTGCCAGAGCACGACGAGGTCGCCGCCGCCGTTGCGGCCGAAGTCGGCGTCCGATGCGTCAAGGACGTCCACGGCGCGATCGAGAGCGACGAGTGCCTCCGGCGAGGTCAGGTCACCTTCCACCAGGACGAAGCTCGATCCCTCGCCGCTCGACGGGAAGTGGGTCGCGGCCCGGTCGATGGAGGTGGAGAAATCGGAGTCCGAAGCGAGAAAGTCGGAGATTTCGAATCCAGACTTCACCTGCAGCGCCGTCATGAAAGCGACGGCTCCCACCGCCAGCGCGATGGACACCGTGATCCAACGCCAGCGGGCGAGGAAGGAGACAACCGCCCCGGCCGCTGGGAGTCCATGCGCCGCTCCCCGATGTCCGGTCTGAATCGGCCGTCCGATTGCAGTCGCCCTCCGGTTTCTCCAGCGAGTCAGGATCGCCGGCAGAACAAGGAGGGCGACCAGCACAACAACAAAGGCAGCGATGCCGGCGACGGTCATCACGGCGGCGAGCGCAACGGCCAGTCCACCGATGATGGCGACGACCGGGAGTGCGATCCAGTAGAGAACGCGGGACGCGCCCTTCGCCGGGTTCGGGCCGACGAACTGCTCGATACCGAGGAGAACCCTGGGAGCGAGCTGGCCGAGGATCACGTAGGACCACCCGAGGGCGATCGCGGCTCCGACGCCAAATTGGAGGATGGCCTCGGTCCCCGAGGACACGTTCGAGAGGAACGCCGCGATCGACGACGACGCGGCCAGCAACAGCGCCGTGAAGACCGCAGCCATACCTGCCGGATACGCGCGAGTTCCGGACATCCCGTGCTCGATCTGCATCTCGCGAACGCGTCCGATGCCGTGGATGAAGAAGTCGACGCCGAAGCTGATGGCGGCGATCGGCACCACGAACGCGAGAAGCATCGATCCCATCTTGAGCCCGAGCAGCGCCGATGTGCCGTAGTAGGCAATGGTCGTGGCGGTGAGTCCGGCCCCGACAATGACGGCCGACCAGTAGGAGCGGTGGACGACAGCAATCAGAACGATGATCAGTGCAACGGCGAGGAAGATGTACGGCGCCGAGTTGGCGGCTCCTTCCGAGAACGCTATCTCAGCATCGATGGCGATCCCGATCGACTCCGTATATATGGAGTCCTCCCTGAAGCTGCTCTGGACTTCACGGAGCCACGTCTCTGCCGCCGGATTGTCTGCGAACGTCGCACTGTCGTACACGACCTGCGCAGTGAAGGCGGGAGCCGCCCACACTCCCCCGCCCGGACCAACGAAGTAGGTGGCCTGTTCGGAGAGGCTGTGCCGCATGTCGGCGAACGCCGAGCCATCCGAGAGAACAGCATCGAGCGCCTGCTTGACGTCCGCGTCAGTGGCCCCTGCGAGGCCGCCGGGGATGGTGGCATCGACGACGTCCACAATCGAGAGGACGCCGGGGATCGTTGCCCCGGTCTCCGGATCGAATCGATCGACCAGGTGCTGCTGATTCTCAGCCGAGGTCCGGACGCGATTCGAAGCATCCCGCCACTCGCGGAAGGCGTTGGCGGTGAGTACGTCGCCACCGCCGGCAGCCTCGACAAGGAACGAGGCTTGCTCGACGGTGGACTCGGCCTGCAGCGTCGCCTCGGCACGCTCGTAGACTGTGAAGACCTCACCCTCCGGTTCGAACTTGGGTTCGGTCGTGTCCGCTGTCATCACCCCGCCGACACCGACGGCAATGATGCCGAGCACCAGCGCCACCACCAGCACTGCTGCGTGACGATTGACCCAGTCGTACATGCGATAGGTCCGTGAGTTGCCCATATCTTCCCTCCCGAGGCCGATGCGGCGTTCGTATGTGTCAGGAGTGATCCTGCGGGAAGACGAGGGTCTCGGGTATTGGGTATGACCCCTTGCAATCCCTGAGCCGTCAGGGACCGGTCAGGGTTGACCCCGACGCCGTGAGCGGGATCAGTCGGAGTTGAGAAGTCGGCCGGCGATCGAGGCAGCCGTACGGCCGGAGTTCAGGGCGGCGCTCATCCCGCCTCCACCGATCCACGCACCGGCGAGGAGGAGGTTCGGAATCGGAGTCTTCGGGCTTCTCCGATTGAGGAGGTTCTCGACCGTCTGCTGCCGGCCGTAGATGCTGCCCTCCGGGCTGAGGCCGTATCGCACATTGGTGAGCGGCGTGCCGACTTCCTTGATCACGATCGAATCACGAAGACCCGGAATCAGCCCTTCGGCGCGCTCGATCAATTGGTCGCCCGCCTCATCCTTGACACGGACGTACTCGGGATTCTCCGAGTAATCGGTCAGGTCGCCTCCGGTCCCCCATACGTTCTGATAGTCCCAGGGAGCGAGCGACATGATTGCAAGCACGGTGCAGCCAGCCGGAGCGCAACCCGGATCCGCGTCGGTGTAGTTGGTGATCACCAGTCCGGCCTTCGAGAAGTCGCCGTCGACCATTGCTCCGTACTCGCCCTCGATGTCGTAGCCGTCCGCGAGGAAGTACTCGTGATGGTCCCATCCTTCAGCGGCGAGGTCGCGGTCGACACCGAGGTAGACGACCAGGTTCGACAGAGCCGGCACATCACGGTCGACACCAGCAAGGAACTCTTCGTCGAAGTGCTCGCTCCCGGTCATCGCCACCGTCGCCTTCGGACTGGCATTCGAGATGAACACGTCGGCTTCGACCCGGAGACCGCGGTTGGTCTCGACGGCCACCACACGCCCTCCTTCGACGTCCAGCCGCGTCACGCGATTCCTGAAACGAACGACGCCGCCCCGCTCCACGATCTCGGCGACGATGGCCTGGCTCATCGCCTGGCTCCCGCCCTCCGGGTACCAGGCGCCGGTCGTGTGATAGCTGTGAAGGAGGAGTGAGAACAGTCCGGCGGAGAGTTGAGATGGCGGGAGACCGAGATATCCCCACAGGACCGACACCGCTGCCTGGAGCCGTGGGTCGTCGATGTAGGCAGCCATGAACGCCTGCCACGGTTGCGAGAAGGCGGTCGCCATGTCCGGGTAGCGCTCCATCATCTCGACCGGTGATGAGCGACGGCCGGCGGAGCGGTCGGCACCGTATCGACGGATGTCCTCCGCGACCCGGCCGATCGCGGTGAAGAGACCGTCGATCCCATCCGACTGATCGGGAAACGCTGCCTTGAGTTCGCCGACGTATCCGGCGAGGTCGGCAGGGGCGGTGATCTCGAAATCCGGAAAGCGGACGGTGTAGAACGGATCGATCTGGTTGATCGCGACGCGATCGGTGACGCCGAGGTCGTCGAGCATCGGACCGAGCCAACCGCCGGGCCCGGCACCGTCGAGGGCATGCAGTGCCACCTCGAAGCGCCACCCGCGGCGCTTGAACTCGTGGGCGTAGCCGCCGGGCACGGTGTGATGCTCGAGGACGGCAACCTTGTAGCCGGCACGGGCCAGATATCCAGCGGCGCCGAGGCCTCCGAGTCCCGCCCCGATCACGACCGCATCAACGCGCAGGGTCTCCCGGTCAGGCATCAGCGACGGGCTCCTTGTCTCCGTTGCCGTTCGCGAACGGTTCTCGATCCACGACCTTCGCATAGAGGTAGGAGACGACCTCCTTGATCGTCGCGACGATTGGGACCGCGAGGAGCGACCCGATCAGGCCGGCGACATTGAACCCAACGATCAGCGAAACAATGATGATCACGGGAGAGAGGCGCACCGCTCGACCCATCACCTTCGGGGCGATGATGGTGGCCTGCGCCTGAACGACCACGACATAGATGCCGACCACGATCAGCGCAAAGATGAAGTTGTTCAGATCGGGCCAGCGAGTCGATCCGCCCACGAGCGCAGCGATGACGCCGGGAACCGCGGCGATGATGGGCCCGAAGGTCGGGATCATGTTGAACAACATCATGATCACACCCAGCAGAAACGCCCCCTGCACGCCAACGATTGCGAGCACCGCAAACACCATGAGGCCCGTGATGAGGCTGTTCACCAACTGCCCATAGATGTAGCCCCTCCAGATCGCACCGGTGCGGTCGGCGAGCATCACGCCGTCTCTCTCATAGCCGGGCGGAACCATCCGATGGATCCACGAGTAGAACCTCGAGCTATCGGCGTTGAGGTAGATGGCGATCATCACCGTGATGAGCGCCGATGCCACCATGGCGGTAGCCAGGCCGGCCACGGTTCGGATCGAGTTGAACGCCCCGCCCATCATCGCCTGCAGAGCTTCTGCGTCGATCTTGACGCCACCGTCGACGGAACTGTCCTCCGGCGTCTCTTTGAGCCAGTCCTCGATTGGTGCGGTGATCTCGCTCATGTCGATGCTGACGCCGAGAACCCTGAGACCGTCGGCATAGTCGACGAACCACTCCGCCGAGCTGCGGACCGAGTCCTGCATCCCGTCGATATTGATACCGGCGAATGA
>Ga0316198_10001907_pt1 | contig 12494 bp, 7 predicted proteins | sample OudBieAanoxic_MG_FD_204935 | JGI IMG/M metagenome (GOLD analysis project Ga0316198, IMG submission 204935) | Coastal sediment microbial communities from Oude Bieten Haven, Netherlands - site A anoxic | ecosystem: Environmental > Aquatic > Marine > Coastal > Sediment | place: Netherlands... | reverse complement strand
GCCGAGCGAGTAGTAGTTGTAGAGGTCGCTGCTGACCCGTTCCAAACCACCGGTGACATCATTGGTGTTGACAACAGCGATACCACCGGTGGCCTCGGCCATGTAGATCAAAGAGTCCTTGTAGTTCTTCGACCCGATCGAGGACGCCGTGGGATCACGGGAGTAAGCGGTATCGGCACCCGTGCCCTCGAGAGGGTTGAGACCGGACGCATCGATGGAATAGACGCTCACTTCCTGAGCGTTCGCCATCGACGTGAGTTCGTGGAAGAGCCTGGTCTGATCATAGCGGCCCCGCATGGACAGAATCGTCTGGTCGCGAAAGGTCATGGCGTGATCGTGCATGAGCCCGATCCCGGGCACCATGGGCAGTCCGCTGGACACATAGACCACTGTCTTGCGGCCGTCGATCCCCGACATCATCGCGATCACCTGACGAAGACCGTCAATCGCCAGCCTGAGGTTGTACGCCTCTTCGGCGGCAAAGGAGGCGACTCTCTGACGAAGATCGAGTTCCGCCCCCGCCTGGGTGTTATTCTGCGTTCCGTAATCCTGGTTCTTTGCGTCAGCCATCGCCCGTAGGAGCTCCTGCCGAGTGGACTCACTCTCTTCACGACCGGTGCTGGTTACGGCCATCGCACGAAGTACCGCGGTCACCTCACGTGATTCCGATGTGAATGGTTGTGCCACCTTGAGCGACCGCCGGTAGCTCACCACCATCATCTCGACCGGCTCTTCGAGGTTCGCAGTGACAAATTCGCGAACTCGCCGAAGCACTCTGTTGCGGTCCAACGTCTTCAGGTTCTCGTGGTCGATATAGAGCACCACCCACATCGGCTTGATCTCGGGGACCGACGCCTCCTCGGTCGGCTCTTTCCACCCGACGGGAGGGGCCAATGCCGCTTCCTCCATCCGCTGTCGAATCACCTCGGCATTGAACTCGGCGAAATTGCTGACGGCCATTTCGACGCCATCCTGGGTGACGATGAAGTCGTCGGGTCCGAGACCGTTGATCGGCATCCCCTTCTTGTCGCGTACATAGACATCCACGTTGACGACCGTGACCTGGACCTCGTCGGCAAACGCGAGACCACCGACCGTCTCGCGGCCCGTCTCGTCCGCCTCCTCGGCACCCACGCCCACCGCGAAAATCGCGGCCGCCAACAAGAGGGCCACTGTCTTGAGCTGCTTCATCCGGGCCTCCACTTCCCGATATCCTACCTTGCCCGACCGCAAATCCCATCGCCGCCCAGACCCGAGGTTGGAACACAATCGGGGTCCATCGAGGTTGTACCTGGGGAAGGAGACCGCCATGCACGGTTCGACGCCCACCGACGATTCCACCCGGTTTCCCACCGGGATGGTGAACATGCCGGATCAGATCCCCGTCTTTCCACTGACCAGGGTGGTCCTGCTCCCCGGCGAGATTCTTCCGCTGCACATCTTCGAGCCGCGATACCGGGCCATGGTGCGCGACGCGCTCAACAGTCACCGGGTCATCGGCATGATCGAGTATGCCGCGGAGCACGAGAGTTCGACCCAGGAATCGCCGCCGGTGCGCGAAGTCGGCTGCGTCGGCTTTATCGCCGACCACAAGGAACTCCCCGACGGCCGCTCTCTCATCTGGCTTCTCGGCCTCGAGCGTTTCTCCATCGACGAGGAAGTCCCGGTCGACAGTCTCTATCGGCAGTTTCGCGTCACGTACACGCCGAACCAGGAAAGCGCCGAGGCCCTCGCCGGTCTCCAACCCGTCAGGCGCGAGCTCCGCCGGGTTCTCCCGCGGCTGGTGGAAGTCGATGAGGCTGATCGCAGCGCGCTCGAGGAACAGATGGTCGAGATCAGCGATTCACAGCTCATCGCCCTCGCCTGCCAGATCCTCGAACTGCCGGGCCAACGCAAGCGCCAGATCCTCGAGGCCGACAATCAGATCGACCGTTTTATGCTCGTCTATGAGGAACTCTACCGCCACCTGGACAATATTTCCGATTCGATCATCGATCCTGCCCAGATCCTGAACTGAATCGGAAGGTTCATCCACCGGGCTCTCCGGCGCCGATCCCCGTTGCGAGAAAGAAACAGGTAGGCCGGGTATGAGAACCCGGCCCACCTGTCAGTCCGCGATTCCACCGCCATGGCTTCCGCGGACCCCGGGGGAAACGGTTATCCACCGATAGTAGGATCCCGCGGTGTCAAAGTCCTCAAGACGACGAAAAAGCCCGAAACAGATGTGACCAAACTGCAAAAGTCGGCGCCGCTCTCCCCCTCCTGCGCTATATTTTGGGGGAAAAGAAAACGCCACCGCATCAACAACAACACCATGACTCCCAAGAATTACCCTCCGCCGCCTCCGATACGAGACCGTTCCCGGTCGGAACTCACGAGGATCGAACGGACCGTCTTCGGCAAGAATCGCCTCTTGTGGCTGGGGGTCATCGCGGTCCTGGCCCCTCTTTTCGTACTCCTGGCGCTGCAATACAGCTGGCTGACCGATCTCGAAAAGAACACGATCATTGCTCGGCGGGCGGCGCTGCAGAACTATCTCCAGGCCATCTCGAAGGCAGCGGACTACTTCATCATCACGACAGCGGAACGAACCCTCAACCTGCCGCCCCCCGCTTACACCGAGGAGACCATTTCAAAAGCGGTTCATTTCTTCGAGTCCAGAGATCTCGCGGGAATCGATCGTCTCTTCATCGTCACCTACCAACCGATCCCCAAACTCTTTTTTTTCGATCCCTCGACCCATTCGATGGTGGAACCCGAACCCTCATCCGAAACCCAGGCCGTTGAAGTCGCCGTGTCACCGTGGACCTCCCTTTACGAGGTCCTCGCGGAGGTCAGTTCCACCGAGTTCCCCGTCAACGAGCACGATCCGGACTACCGGATCATCTTCAATCCCATCACCGACGACGACAATCTCCTCGTGGCCATTGCCGGGCTGATCGTCGATCAGGAGTATTTCACCGAACACGTGCTTCCCGAGGCCATTGCCGAGTCGCTGCCGAGCTTCGATGACGAGGACACCCTGTGGGTCTGTGTCCAAGACAGCCACGATCGATGTGTCCTCCCGACCAATCCGCGTTCCACCGCCAAGCCCGGCGGGGTCAGCCGATCCTTCACATTCATGTTCACCGACTGGACCATGAGTCTCCAGGGGGCGCTGTCCGTTCCCGAGAGCTGGGCGAGGTCCAATTTCTTCATCAACGTAACCCTTTCGGGTGCTTTGGCCGTAGTTCTCCTGGGAGGGATGGCTTTTACCGTCCGCACCGCCCTGAGGGAAATGAAACTGTCGGCCATGAAGAACGAATTTGTCTCCAACGTCTCGCACGAGCTCAGGACTCCTTTGGCGTCCATTCGGGTCTTTGGGGAGCTCATGCGCCGCGGAAGAGTTGGTGACCCGGCCAAGGTCACCGAGTACGGTTCATATATCGAGACCGAGAGCCGGCGCCTGTCCCAACTGATCAACAATATTCTCGACTTCTCCCGCATCGAGTCCGGGGAAAAGATCTACTCCTTCGAACTCGGAGATCTCGAGGACTTGCTCACCGGCACACTGGCGACCTTTCAAGTTCGCCTGCGGGAGCACGGCCTCGATATCGAGTATGACGGACCCGAGGAGCCGCTCCCGGATCTCTACATGGACACCAACGCCATGGACCGGGCCATCGCCAACCTCCTCGACAACGCCGTCAAGTACTCCAATGACGGCAGTCTCATCACCACCCGACTGAGCAGCCGCGACGATGAGGTTGTTCTGTCGGTGACCGATCGAGGGATCGGGATCCCGTCCGACGAACACGAACGAATTTTCGACCGCTTTCACCGCGTCGGGACCAACCTCGTCCACGACGTCAAGGGAACCGGTCTCGGCCTCTCGTTGGTTCAACACATCACCCGCGCCCACGGGGGGCGGGTGTCCGTGATCAGCGAGGTCGGCAGAGGCAGCACCTTCTCAATCCACCTGCCCATCGGCTGGAAACCGAATAACAAAAGAAAGGGGGCACCATGGCCACAGTCCTGATCGTAGAAGACGACCGGGCGATGGCCGTCGCCCTCAGCGACGGATTCGCCTACGAGGGATTTTCAGTCGAAGTCGCGACCGACGGAGAAGAGGGTCTGCGCCTCGCTCACGAGGCAAGGCCCGATCTCATGATTCTCGACATCATGCTGCCCAAAATGACCGGGCTCGAGATCTGCAAAGCGCTTCGCGACGAAGGGTCCAATCTGCCCATCATCATGCTGACGGCGCGCGGCCAGGAGATCGACAAGGTGCTCGGCCTCAAGCTCGGGGCCGACGACTATGTCACCAAACCGTTCAGTTTCATGGAGTTGCGAGCACGGGTCGATGCCGTTCTCCGGCGTTCGACGGGCCCGAGCGGTCACGTCAACGGAGGAACCCACGAGTTCGGGCGCTTCGTGGTGGATCTCGACCACCACGTCGCGAGCAAGGACGGTGTTGATCTCAACCTCACCCCGCGGGAGTTTCGACTTCTCGGCCACTTCATCGAGCACCGCGGTGAGGTGGTGACCCGCGAGGACCTGCTCGACACCGTCTGGGGCTACGACACCATCCCATTCACCCGTACCGTCGACACCCACATCGCCAAGCTTCGCAAGAAGATCGAGGAGAATCCCGCGGATCCGCACCTCATCGTCACGGTGCATCGGCTTGGCTACAAGTTCGTGGGGTGATCCCCGCATCCGTGCCCGTGCCCGTGCCCGTGCCCGTGCCCGATGAGTATTTGCCCTTCAGCTTCAGACTTCGCTTGTTCTAGTTGACACCGCCGCAGTCACCCCGAACTCCGACACCCCGCGGGCGGCGCCTCGAACATGGGGCCACCGCGAGGCACATTGGAACCGCAGAGACGCGAAGCACGCCAAGGTACCGCCAAGCGTCGCTGTTTGACCCGGGCTCCCTCAGACCCGACCAGTGGACCCGATCCCGGCGAGGTGCGATGAGTCATTAATAGGACTTCGCGGCACTTTTGCGATCGTCGCGGCTTTGCGGATCCATTGTGCGCCGCGGCGTGGCGACACTCAGGATGAGGTGGTGTAGGGGGCTTGGAAAACCGCCCGGCTTCGCTGCTCCGCAGCTACGCCGTGGCACTTTTTATTTTGAACCGAGTTCAAAATAAAAAGTGGTGACCCCAACGGGATTTGAACCCGTGTCGCCAGCGTGAAAGGCTGGTGTCCTAGACCTAACTAGACGATGGGGTCACACCAGAGGCGGCACGTACACCGCCGGCGGCGTACTGTACAACAAAACAGAGGGTTTTCGCAATCCACGCCCGAAAACCGGTTAGCAGACACCGCCAGCGGTCCCCCGCCGATCCCTTTGTTGTTTTCGTCCAACACGAAGATCACGGTGTGACGCCGGACCACGAACCGGTGTCGCCGGTCTCGAAGCCATCGTTAAAAATCACGCCCGTCCCGCCCGAGACGACGTGGACCACTATGTTGTTCGATGTGTCCTGGGTGCCAATCACGACATCAGGGCTGCCGTCGCCATCGAGATCGCCCACGGGGGCGATGCTGAAAACCCGGTTGCCGGTGTTGTACGACCACAGGATCTCGCCACCGGCGCCGCTCATGGCGTAGGCGTGGAGGTCAAAGGACCCGGCCACCACGTCGCCGATTCCATCGCCGTTGAGATCCGAAATACCACGAGCAGTCCAGACATCGCCGCCGTTGGTGGTCCCGACTGTGGTCTTCCAGATTCTCGTCCCATTCGAGCCTTCGAGCACGATGACCGCGTTTTCCCACGAGGAGACCACGATATCGGGGGTCCCCGACGAGTTCACATCGTCGATCACATCAACCATCATTCCGTACTCGGCAACCTCGGTGCTGCGCCAGACCTCGAGTCCCGTTGCGCCGTTGATCGCGCGGACCGCGCTGCCGCCGGTGGTCCAGATCACCGCTAGAGCTTCGTTGACACCGTCTGCGGTGATATCGACCAGAACGTCGGTCGAATAGGCGTCCGCGGCGTAACTCCACAGCACATGGCCGTTGGGCAGGGCGGTTCCGCCATCGAGACAGACAAAGGTGTTGCCGTTGTCCCACACCGCGGCAAAGACATCGTCGTCGCCATCGCCGTTGACATCTCCGAGGTTGCGCACCGATCCGACCCCATCCGCGGCCGGATATCTCCAGACGACCGTAGCCTGGCCCCCCGCGGCAGCGACTCCGTCCACCATATAAAGCGAGTCATTGTCCGATCCGGCGCCGAACGCGGTCTCGGGAGCTCCATCACCGGTGACATCGCTCATCCGGTCGAGGGAGTAGATCCAGCCCGAGTCGAGCTCTGTATAGGTATCGAACCGCCAGTGGATGGTGCCGTCGAGCGTGTCGAGATCGTACGCCGTGCGACCGCCCCATGCGGTTCCTACAAGAACATTGTCGTGGCCGTTGCCATCAAAGTCTGAGACGCGGACAACCGCCTCATCGCCGTAGGGCGCACCACCGGAGACCCCGTCCAGCGTTTCGATACTCCACACCACATCGGCCGTGCCGGCACTGGCCCCGGAGAGGCAAAAGACATTGTCGGTGCCGGACTCGTCGATCCCGACAATGATCTCGTCGAGCCCATCCCCGGTGACATCTCCTACCCCACGGACGCACGAGGCGTTGTCGGCAGCGGTCATGGAGAACAGGAGCTGAGTCGTCAGCTGATCGAGTTCCATGGGGCGGTCGATGGCGGGGCTTTCGCCCGGGACCTCCGCCCGGTCCCGCAGTCGATCGAGATTCGACAGAGCACCATCATCGGCCCAAGCCCCGACGATCATCGCGCACACGCCCGTGCACCCGAGCAGAACCCAACGAAGAACTCGCATTCCCCACCTCCGACATCGCCCCGGAAGTATAGCCCCGATGGAGCCCATCGCCCGAGCTCCACTGGTCCGGCATGAGGCTCATCAGCCAACTCAGCCTCTTGCAAGAACCTACTTTATTGATGGTTCGTGGTCTTTGTGCCGGCGAGACGCCAGCACTAAAAAGAGCTGAGATCCTTTGTAGGGCCGGCGTCTCGCCTGCTTGATGGTGAAGAGGGTCAGAATACCGCCGTGTCCGATGTACTGAATTCTGCAAGTGGCTGGGCTGTTGACTGTCGCCCCCGTTCACTCCACGAGCTTGTAGCCCATCCCCCGAACGGTGACGATGTGGCGCGGCCGGCCAGGATCCCTTTCGAGCTTCTGTCTGAGGGAGACGATGAAGTTGTCGACAGTCCTCGCCGATCCCTGGAAATCCCACCCCCAGACGCGGTCGAGGATCTCCTCGCGGGTGCGCGGCCGGCCCGGCGCTTCCGCCAGAAAGTCGAGGACCCCGAACTCCTTGACCGAGAGCTCGATTTCGCGACCTTCGACAAAGACCTGGCGGCGCTCACGATGAAGCGCCACCGGGCCGACGGTCACCAGCTCGTCCCGGGCGGTATCGGCACGTCGGCGGCGCAGCATGGCCTCCACCCGGGCCATGAGTTCCGGAAGCTCGAAAGGTTTGGCGAGATAATCGTCCGCCCCGTTCTCGAGCCCCTTGACCTTGTCATCGGTGCGGTCGCGGGCCGAGAGAATGAGAACCGGCACCTTCCGGCCCTTTCTGCGGAGCTCGGTCAGGATGTCGAGACCGTTATGACCCGGGAGCATGACGTCGAGCACGATGAGATCCGGTCTGGTGGCAAGAGCCTTCCGCATCCCCTCACGGCCGTCCTCCGCCGAGTCAACGCCATATCCCCGGTTCCTGAAGTTCAACATCAGACCCTCCCGAAGGGCCTCGTTGTCCTCGACCACGAGGATGGTCTCATTCATAGCGGAGTTCACGGAGGAGTCCCGGCTGTCATCACCCTCAGTATTGCCCCTTTGCCGGCGGTTTTCACCCTCCAGCGTCAGGGATTTGTCAGGAATGAATCACGTTTCCGCCCGGGTGACGAATCCATGACGTCGACGCCCTAGTCTTTCTCCTACGGCCCCTCTTGAGAGCATGGAGAGAGCGATGAACAAGCACGCGAGAAAACAAAAAATCCTCCTGACCGGCGTTTTCGGCCCGTTCGGCGTCGATGACGAGTTCGGTCGCAAAGAAAACATCATGGAGCTCTTTCACAACCAGGTGACCAAGGCGCAGGGGGTGGCGTCGTTCCGTTTCCACCACCGCTCCTTTGGGCTCTATTTCCTCGCCGCCAACATCGACGCCGATGTCACGGTGCTCGATTTTCCCAGCAGAAAGAGATTCGCCCGGGAGGTCCGGCGCGGCGGCTACGATATGGTCGGGATCTCTTTGATCGCTCCGAACCGGGACAAGGCGGCCGAGATGGCCCGCCTGGTGCGATCGCTGTCGCCCTCGAGCGAGATCATCCTCGGCGGCCACGGTGCAGCCATCGAGGATGTCGAACACGACATCGACTGCGATCACGTGGTCAAGGGCGAGGGGATTCGTTGGCTGCGCCGGCACCTGGGCCAGGATCCCGATGCGCCCATCCATCACCCTGCGCTACCCAGCACCGAACGGGCGAGCATCCTCGGCGTCCCGTTTCTCGACACACCCGCAAACCTGCTGGTTCCGGGCGTCGGCTGCGTCAACGGCTGCTCGTTCTGCTCGACCTCGCACTTCTTCGGGCGCAGCTACACCCCATTCATCTCCTCCGGCCGCGAACTCTTCGAAACCGCCTGCCGGGTGGCCGACGAGCAGGGAACCGACGACTTCTTTGTCATGGACGAGAACTTCCTCAAGGACCGAGAAAGGGCCATCGAGCTGCTCGAGGCCATGGAGCAGCACCAGCGGTTCTTCCGATTCCACATCTTCTCCTCCGCCGAGGCCATCAGCGCCTTCGGCGTCGACAACATGGTTCGGCTCGGAGTCGATCTGGTGTGGATCGGCTTCGAATCCCAGAGCCGGCAGTCGCTCTTTGCGAAGAACACCGGGATCGACCCACGCGAACTCGTCCGCTCGCTCAGGGATCGCGGAATCGCGGTGCTCGCCTCGGGCATCTTGTGCATGGAGCATCACACGCCTGAGAACATGCAGGAAGACATCGATTTCCTCGTCGGACTGGAGTCGGATCTCGTCCAATTCATGCTGCTGACACCCCTGCCCGTGACCGCCCTGTATCAGGACCAAAAGGCACGAGGACTGCTGCGGAGCGATCTGCCGTTGCAGGAGTGTCACGGCCAGACCAAGCTCGCCTACCACCACCCCGCCTTCTCGGGCGACGAGCCCGAGACATGGATGAAGAAGGCCTTTCGTCAGGACTATGAGACCAATTCGAGTTCGATGCTCCGGATGGTCGAAACCGCCATACGCGGCTACGAGCACCTGTTATCCATCGACCATCGGGACGCCTGCCTCGAGGCGCGTCTCCGCCAGTTCGAAAAACAGGCCCGGCTCTGGCGTCTGATCCTGCCCGCAGTCGAGCGTCATGCCGTCAACGAACTCGAACGCCGGCGCGCCCGGGATCTCGGCCACAGAGCTCAGCGCCTCTTCGGACTCACCGGCTGGGAGCGCCTCGCCGGTCTCGGAACCACGGCTCTGTCGGTACTGTGGAAGCTCAGGCTCGACCTCTTCGGGGACGGCATCCAGCCCCGAACCATCGTCACCCGCTACCACAAACAATCGAGGGCTGGAAGCAAATCCCGCTTCACTGGGCGGTCGGAAAATGAAGAACAGCCAAACAAGAAACTCCCACGGGCAGCCGCAGCGTTCTCACGCGAGCCCCTTGCAGGGACCCAATACCAGTCATCCTGAAAACCCCACGATGCAAGACGGCCCCTCTTGATGGCAAGACCTTCTGGGCGCGATCACCGAAACATCTCAACGGTATGGGCCACGGATGCACACGGATCGGCACGGATTATTCCTGAGGTTGGGCTGCCATCTCCATCTGATTTCGGAACGGATCCACACCGATTTGTCACTGCTCTTGGGCTCAGGGGATTCGTGGCGCATGCATTTGAAACACAAAGAACACAATGAACCACGAAGGATTCACGAAGCATCGCAATATTGACCCGGGCCCCCTCCGATCTTGAAGGATCGGACCACCCTGCGAGGAGTCAGGAGTAGCTTTGTGGCCTCTTTGTGGTTCTTGGTGTCCTTTGTGTTTCAAAACGCGGGTGCCGAAAGAACCCCGCCTCTCGGCCCAGGATCGGCGCTACGCCGTGCGTTGCCCGAGTCGTTTCGCCAACTCGGCCTTGTCGACGGCCTTGGACAGGGCTTCCTCGGAATCCACCACCCCGCGGCTGACGAGATCCGCCAGCGAATCGTTGAGGAGCCGATTTCCGGCCGCCTTGCCGGTCTGCATGGAGCTCGCGATCTGGTGCATCTTGCCCTCGCGGATGAGATTCGAGACCGCGGGACTCGAGACCATGACTTCGAGCGCAGCGACCCTGCCGCCGCCGATCCGTTTGAGCAGGTTTTGGGCGACGACACCACGAATCACATCGGCCAGGGTGGTCTGAATGCGGCTCTGCTCCTCGGGCGGGAAGAGACCGACGATGCGCTCGATGGTCGAGATCGCCGTTGCGGTATGCAGCGTCCCGAGCACCAAATGCCCGGTATTGGCCGCTTCGAGAGCCAGCGAAACCGTTTCGAGATCACGCATCTCACCGACCAGAATGATGTCGGGGTCCTCGCGCAGGGCGGCGCGGATCGCGGCTGAAAAACTCCTGGTGTGCGATCCCACTTCTCGTTGGTTGACGAGCGACAACTGCGACTGGTGGACGAACTCCACCGGGTCCTCGAGGGTGATCACGTGTTCGGAGCGGCCGCGGTTGATGAGATCGACCATGGCGGCCAGGGTCGTGGATTTGCCGCTCCCGGTGGGCCCGGTGACCAGGACAAGGCCCTTGGGCAATTTGCAGAACTCCCCCACCACCTCCGGCATCCCGAGTTGCTCGAGACTCAGGATGGTGGTCGGGATCAGACGAAAAACCGCGCCGACCCCGCCGAGATCGCGAAAGAGGTTGACGCGGAAACGGGCAACGCCCGGCAGCGAGAGCGCGAAATCGGTGTCGTTCGTCTCCTCGAACTCCGCTCGATTGCGATCCTCGAGCTCGTCACCGAGCAGCTCGAGAACGGTTTCCTCTCCGAGGGGTGGGATATCGGCGATGGTGTGCATCGCTCCGTCGATGCGCCATCGCGGGCGCTGACCACCGGTGAGGTGGAGATCGGACGCGCCCTCGGTGGCCATGGCTCGAAGCAGTCGCTCGAGCATCGAAGAGTCGGCCGTCGGACCGGATGCAGCGGTTTCTTCGCCACCGGCATGGCTCCGGAGAATATCGTTGAGTCGGCGGGGGTCGAGGTGAACCATCCGCACCTCCATGGCCGGCAGGTGGGTGCGGATTCTCTCGACGAGCTCGGGCGACGGTTGATCGGCGCAACCGATGGTGGCGACAGAACCCTCGACGGCCAGCGGCACCACCCGGTGGCGCATCATGAAGTCGTGCGGCAGCAGCACCAGCGCCTCGTCTGACGGGTCCAGCTCCCGGTCCCCTTCCGGCACCGGAATGCGCCGTTCGGCGAGCATCGCCATCCGCTCGGCCAACGATCTCGCCACCGCGAGTCCGAAGGACGGCACCTTCTCGACCATGACCTCGAAAAACCGTGGCTCGAAACGCGCAACCGTTGATCGGACGACGGCCTCCATGGCAGCCTCGCTCGGCCGGCCGAGGAGCAGCGAGGCCATCCCGAGCATCTCGCCTCGGCCGAAACGGGTCACTTCGACCGGTTCACCGCCCGCATCGGCGCCCATGAGAACCCGCAGCTCGCCGTCGAGGATCAGGAAGAACCCATCGAGGGGCGCACCCTGCTTGATGAGGCACTCCCCCGGATCGAGCTGAACCAGACTCGCCTGACTCACGGCCTGGCGCAGCTGATCGTCACCCAGACTCTTGAAGAGTTCGTGTCCGCGGGTTGCGGCCACCACCTTGTCGATCGTCTCACCCTGGACGGCTACGGACTTCATCATCACCCCCAGAACTCCGGGCCGCTGTTCGCAGCCTCGTCGTCCAACTCGGCTTGGAGCTTCTCAGCCTGACACACTCAACGGAAAAAGTGCGAGATCGTCGGTTTTTTCGTGCCGGCAGCGATCCGATCCGGATTTACGAATCTGACGACATGGGATCAAGCTGCTGCGCCGGATACAACCCGAGGTCCACGGTCATATTCTGAGCTTCCTCCCCCGCGACGAAATCGAGGAAGTGCTTTGCCGGCTCCGAGTTCTCGACGGTGAAGAAGAACAACGGTCGGCTCAAGGCATAGGTCGAATCCTCGTCTGAACCTCCGCTGACCAGCCGAATCAAGGCGATTCGGTCGAGGGCCGGGATCGCATCCGGCATTCCTGTGACCCCGATCGACCAGGGTCGGTCGGACACCTCGGCGACCACATCTTCCTTTGAGTCGACCATCACCGAGTCGGCCACGAATTCCCTGTCTTCCATGACCCTTCTGCGAAAGAACTCCGGGCTCCAGCCCGAATCCTTCCGCACGACGATGATCGGCTCGTCCGGCCCACC
>Ga0316198_10001906_pt1 | contig 12494 bp, 13 predicted proteins | sample OudBieAanoxic_MG_FD_204935 | JGI IMG/M metagenome (GOLD analysis project Ga0316198, IMG submission 204935) | Coastal sediment microbial communities from Oude Bieten Haven, Netherlands - site A anoxic | ecosystem: Environmental > Aquatic > Marine > Coastal > Sediment | place: Netherlands... | reverse complement strand
CAAAAAGCACCGGGAGAGGCTTTTTGCATATCTGATGAGGAGCACAGGGGATTATTACCTTTCCGGCGATATCCTGCAGGAAAGCTTTACGCGTTATCTGGAAAAATACGGTGAAGATTTGCTAAACCCGGCCCTGCTGTACACCATCGCCCGCAATGCCGTTGTGGACGGCCATCGCAAACAGGGCCGTGACTCCCCGCTGCTGGATGAGCAGGAGCCTTCACCAAACAACCCGGAAACGGACATGATGGTGCGTGAGGACTACCGGAGGGTGTTGGCGGCCATGCAGGAGCTGGAGCCGGAAGAGCGGGACATCCTTTCGCTGGTGGTCAGCAGCGGTTTGCCCTACCGGGAGATCGCCCGGATTTCCGGCACCAGCGAAGCCAACGTCAAGGTTCGAGTTCACCGCGCCCGGGTAAAGCTCAAAAAAATGATGACCACAGGTGATGTATGAAGGATTATCTGATAAGCAGCTATATCGATGACGAACTGGATCTGGACGAGAAGATCGAATTTGTCGAAACCGTGCACGAAAATGTGTCCCTCAAGGACGAAACCGTTGATCTGCTGCACCAGGAAAAAAAGCTTCGCATCGAGGTGGTCGATCGTGTTCCGGCCATCGAATTACGGGAAAAACGCCGATTTTTCAATCCACGGTGGCGCCCGGCCGCCATCTTCACCGCGGGGTTGGCGGCCGCCCTGCTGGTGATGTTCTTCGTGACCCCGCGGCAGGAGCAGATGATCCTGACCACCCACCGGTTTGTGCTTTACCAGCCTGATGTAAATCAGGTGGAGATCACCGGCAGCTTTCTGGACTGGGAAGCCGTTTCCATGAAAAAAAGCGGTGCGAGCGGCTACTGGGAGGCCGTCCTCAAGCTTCCGGCCGGCGAGCACCGGCTGTGCTATATACTGGAAGGACGCCGGAGAATACCCGATCCCACGATACCCATTCGCGAAAAAGATGATTTCGGCGGCGAGAACTCGATTCTGGCCGTGAACATAAAAACGTGAAAATACTTATTTTTCAACTGACGGTCATTGCTTTCTGTCTATCGGGGTGTGCAACAAACCACTATCTCGAGAGGCAATCGGAGCGGGTAACATTATATCTCCGGGCACCGGGGGCCGAGAAGGTTGAATTTCTGTCATCGCTGGACGCCTACAACCCACACCGGGCCAGCAGGCTGAAGGGCTCCCGCTGGGCGGTCACTGTGGCAACCAATGCTGAATTCCGGTATTTTTACCGCGTGGACGGGGCCGTGTACCTGCCGGAATGCGAGTTATATGAAAAGGATGATTTCGGTTCCCGCAATTGTGTGTATGTTCCGGGGAAGTAAATAACTGATACTAATTTGGGACACGGATTTACACGGATGAACACGGATTAGATTTCTTTTACCGTTGAGAAGACGGCAAAAAACACTTACGCTCAAAAAATATAGGAACTCTAACGGCCATGAAAATATTCAGATTCCTGTTTTGTGATAAAAGAAACACCATCCGAAGCGTTGCTTGTACGGCTGCAATCCTGGTTTTATTGTTTGCAACTGCTGCCCTGGGCGATGAGATCGATGACAGCCTGCCGCCGGATTCACCGCAGGGGGTAAAGACCAGCGCCCGGCAGGCGATCCAAAACGGCTTGGAGCAGGATAACGTGGTCGAGCTGACCCGGTCCATGCTGCAAAATAAGTTTAACGAGCAACAGATCCAACAGACCCATGCCTTGATGATGGAAGCCAGGAACAGCAGTTTGCCGGTTCAGCCATTGATGAACAAGGCATTCGAGGGAATGGCCAAAGGTGTCGATCCGTCGCTGATCCTGGCAGCCATGCAGACGGTCCAGTCACGCAATGAGTTTGCCTATGAACTTGGGGCGCGGCTTTCCCAAAACAAAGCCAAGGCGGCGAACCTCGGTCAGGCGATTGCCTCGGGCCTGGCCGCCGGTTTGTCTAAAAATGACGCCGACAAAATCACCCAATTGACCCACCAGCGGGCGCAATCAATGAAATCAGCTAAGGCATACAGCCTGGCCCTGGAATGTTTTAATACTGCCCGGGATGTCTCACGTTTGGGAGTGTCTTCACAGGCTGTCACCAACATGCTGGCCAATGGCCTCAACAACGGATTCAGCCATCAGGACATGCGTGCTATGCGAAACGCGTTCATGACACAGGCCCTGCAGTCTGAGCCCCAGAAACTTGCCCATAGCTACTCCGCAGCCATTCAGGAAGGCAAAGGCTTTCAGGGAGAAGGGGGTGGTGGCGCGGGCAACAGAGGCGAGGGCGCTGGTGGTTCCGGTCCCGGCAGTGGCGGCAGCGCAGGCTCAAGCGGTTCCGGAGGCAGCGGTGGATCTGGTGGTTCAGGTGGCGGCGGTCCTGGATCCGGCAGCGGGGGGACCGGTGGATCCGGACCGGGTGGTGCCGGCAACCAGTAAAAGTAAAATTTTCGGAAGAGCGGTGGGGATAAGATAACTCGCGCCCTCATTTGTATTAAAAAGCATACATCCGTTCATATTATAGAACTTAAAAGTATCCTTTTTTGGATAAACCTTTCTATTTTCTTCCCTATTTTTAAAGAATTTCCAAAAAATGTAAAAAAAGTGTAACCTTTTTCCTTCCCTTGCGTTTAATAGTTAAACTGCTCTGAGCGTCGCGCCCAGCAACAGAGTTTGTGAATTATTTCGGCTGCACTTTTCGGCCGAGAGCAGAGTTTCGGAATTTATCGTTAACTAAAATGGATAGAGGAGGATGAAATGAAAAGAAAACTTTTGAAGAAACTGGTTTGCCTTTTTGGAATGCTGTTCATTACGTTTCCGGCCTGGAGCGCGGTTCCATCGAACCTGCTGCCGGACGACAGCAGCTGGAATCCAACACCTGTGATCGCCGATGTCGAGAATCATGGGATTGAAGGTGATATGACTCTGGCCAAAGGCGGCGGCGGTGCTGGCGGTGGTGGTAACGGTGGTGATGGTGGCAGCGGTGGTGGTAATGGCGGTGGATCCGGGGGCGGCAACGGCGGTGGTAGCGGCGGAGGATCCGGTGGCGGTGGTGGTAATGGCGGTCAGGGTGGCAATGGCGGTGGAAATGGTGGTGGAAATGACGGTTCGGGTGGCAACGGCAGCGACGGCGGTTCGGGTGGCGGAAGCCAGTCCCAGGAGCAAAACCAGGAGCAGCATCAGGAGCAAGTGCAAACTCAGTCCCAGTTGCAAAGCCAGGTGCAAACTCAATCCCAGACGCAGACACAAACCCAGGCCAAAACTGAAACTCAATTGCAATCCAAGACCCAGTTGCAGACCGAGGCTAAAACCCAGTCCCAAACCCAGGCCCAGTCTCAGGCCCAAAATTCCAATCAAGACGGCGGCAATGACCCCGCTCAGTAATTATTTTAATCGGGTTTAATCAGAAACAGGGGGTACCGGAAGGTGCCCCCTTTGCATTTACGCGTTTTTCCGGTGTGATTTTTTCACTGGTTTTCTCTAATACCGCCCAGAGTCATAAAAACTGTCGGGGTGGGCAGTTGGGTTGAGTGTCTTAAAGGACAATTTACCAGGCCGGTGATGCCACCACCAAAATAAAGCAATCATTCTGGCCGGTATTCAGCAGGCTGTGCGCAGATCCGGCGGGAATCCAGACGGCATCTCCCCGGACCACCTGCCGGGTATCGTCTCCGACTGTCATTTCTCCTTCACCGCTCATAATAAAGTAAATTTCTTCCATGGGATCCACATGGGTCTCGATCTTTTTGCCTTTTTCAAGGGAAGCGCACGCCAGGAAACCGATTTCCTTTAATACCCGGCGATCTAGTACCATCTGTGCAATTGCTCCCCCATGGGCAATATATGTTGTGTCCATGACCTCTTTGTCTTCTATATTTCTTACAATCATTCAAAAAGACTCCTTTATTCTCGATTGGATATTTGGGATAAAAGATCACTTTTGCACTCGGGACAAATGCCATGACTTAATCTGTATTCCGTATAGTCCATTATATATTGCTCAATGGTCAGCCATGAGCCTTTTTCATTGATAATTTTTTTACAACTGGCACAAATCGGAATGACACCGCCGGTGGTGTTGACCAGGGTCTTTTCGAGCGCTAGGAGACGACGATAAAGCATCTGCAACAGTTTTTTGGCAATGATCGGGCTTCTTTCAATTTCACGGTCGAGATTTAATTTGTTCAGGCACAGGGTCTTGGTGTCGCGCAGAGCCACCACCGTTGCCGATCTTTGCAGGTCATCGATGAGGGCAATTTCGCCAAAATAGGCTGGAGGTTCTAAAGTTCGCAGACGTTTTTCCTTTTTCGTTCCGTAACTTTTGAAGACATTTACTTTTCCGCTGATAAGGATAAAGAGACGATCATCTCGTTCTCCTTCCCGGATGATCTCATCGCCGAATTTAAAGGAGCAATAGCGGCTCTGGTTTGCCAGTCGATGCAATTCCTCTTTTTTTAAATGCGAAAAAAGGTTTACGGTTGCCAGAAAATCGGCTTTTTTTATGGCCATCATCTCTTCCTCTTTGTGGGATACCATTGGGCCTGTTTGAGCCCGCAATTCTTCATAAACTGCCTTTTTCATCTTCACGCGTATTTTCCTTTGAACCTCCGTCTATCGCCAACCGCTGGTCGTGGCGGGCCAGGTATCGTCAGTAAACACACCATCACACCCAATAAATCAAATAAATTCAATAAACTAAAGCCCCATCAACACGCTTTTAAAGCCCCAGGTACGTTTTTCGGATATGAGGATTTTCCAGCAGCTTCTGTCCGGCACCGCTTAACACGATCTCACCGTTTTCCAGCACATAGCCACGGTTGGAGATTTTAAGTGAGTGAAAGACATTCTGCTCGATCAGCAGGATCGATGTTCCCTGCTCATTGATTTTTTCAATGATTTCAAAGATAGTGCTGACCAGGACGGGGGCCAGGCCCAGGGAGGGTTCGTCCAGCATCATGAGGGCGGGCAATGACATCAAACCGCGTCCCATGGCCAGCATTTGCTGTTCGCCGCCGCTCAAGGTTCCGGCCTTCTGCTCAAGGCGCTCTTTTAATCTGGGGAAATAGGTAAACACCTGATCTATGGTTTCGCGTTGCACTTTTCTGGTGCGTGGAAACTGGGCACCCATTTCCAGGTTTTCCAGCACCGTCATGGTTGGAAAAATCTGTCTGCCTTCGGGCACATGGCTGATTCCGTTTTCAACAATTTTAAATGTTGGCGCCCGGGAAATTTCATTGCCGTTCAGGGAAATAGAGCCGGTGCGGGGGCGGAGCATTCCTGAGATGGTTTTTAACAGGGTGGATTTTCCGGCGCCATTGGAGCCGATAACAGATACGATCTCTCCCTGGTTGACGTCAATGCTGACGTTTCTAAGGGCCTGCATGTCGCCGTAATAAGCATCTATTTCACGAAGCTTGAGCACTTAAAAACTCCTTACCCAGATAGGCTTCAATGACCTGCTTGTCTTTGACGACTTCTTCCGGGCTTCCCTCGGCAATCTTAACCCCGTAGTTGATCACGATAACCCGCTTTGACAGGGCCATCACACCCCGCATGACATGCTCGATTAAAAAAATGCTGACTCCCTGGCGGTTGACTTCTTTTAATAAAACGATCAGCTCGTCCACCTCGGTGGGGTTTAATCCTGCCATAACTTCATCCAACAGCAATACTTTAGGCCGGGTGGCCAGGGCCCTGGCTAGCTCCAGCCGCTTTCGTAAGGGAAGCGGCAGTCCCTGGGCTTCTTTGTATGTCCAGGCCGAAAGCCCAGCGAAATCGATGATTTCCAGAGATTTTTTTCTGGCCACGGCGGTTGATTTTTCCCTGGAGAGGGCACCCACCATCACATTGTCCAGCACCGAAATGGTTAAAAACGGTTTGACTATTTGAAAGGTCCGGACCAAGCCCATCTGGCAGATTTGAAAGGGTTGCAGTCCTCCCAGTTGCCTGTCCTCCAAATGAATCTCACCTTCATCCGGGGGCAAAAACCCGCTCAGGCAGTTAAATACGGTGGTCTTTCCCGCACCATTGGGACCGATCAGGGCGAGAATCTCTTCTTTTTCCAGTTCAAAAGACAGGTCGCCCACCGCCATCAGGCCGCCAAAGCTTTTCGATATTTTCTTTGCTGATAAAATACTCAAAGGTTCACCGTAGTCATATTTTCTGGCATAGTGTTTTTTACTGCCGTTCAATAAACTTGAGCTGCTTATTCATATCTCCCGTTAGAGGGGCGCTTCGCTTTAGGTTAGAGGTTGGAGGCAAATGCGGATGGGGTCATTTTTATAGTCTGACTTATCAGCCTCTAACCTCAAACCTCAAACCTCAAACTACTGACTTATTTCTCTCCTGAAAGTTTCAAAATCGGGTTTAATAATCTTTTTACATATACAATAATCCCCTTGGGCATGAAAAGTACCACCAGAATGGCCACTACGCCATAAAGGATCAGGTGCAATCCCTCCAGACCGCCTTTGGCGAAATAGGCCCGGGAAATTTCCGAAAGCGGTGTTAGGACAATGGATCCAATGACCGGCCCGAAGAGGGTTCCAAGCCCCCCGATAATCGGCCGTAAAATCAATTCGATGCTCATAGACATGCCGAATAAGGAGTTGGGGTGCAAATAAAATATGTAGTTGGCATAAAACGCGCCGGCCAGTGAGGTCATAAACGCGCTGATGGCTATGGCAATCATATTGTATTTAAATGTGTTGACACCCAGAGCCTGAGCGGCTTCCTCATCTTCTCTGATAGCGACGATAAAGCGGCCGACCTTGGAGACCTCGAGGATACGCACTGCGATGAGAGATGCCACCACAAAACCAAGGGCGATGTAATAATAGGGTATGTTGCCCCTGAACTGGAAATTATAGAAAGAGGGATTAAAATCCAGAAATATGCCCGTAAAAGATCCCAGGGCTTCAATGTGCGATACGGCCAGGCGCGTGAGCTCGGCAAAGGCGATGGTCATGATGACAAAGTAAACCCCTCTGAGGCCAAATCGAAATCCTAAAAAGCCCAGAAAAAGGGCAATGGCAACCGCGATAAATCCGCCCAGAAACATGCCAATCCAGGGGGTCAGGCTGAAAGTTTGGGCCAGAAAAGTAGTGGCGTAGGCCCCGATGCCGACATAGAGCGCATGGCCCAGGGATATATGTCCGGTATATCCGGTCAGCACATTCCAGGACTGGCCGACATATGCCCAGAAGAATATCATGACAAAGATCCCCAGGGCGTAGTTGTCCAGGAAAATCGGCAGCAGCATCAGGATCACGAAAACAGCAGCCAGGAGCAGGTAAAGTCGTTTCATTTTTTCCCCCCCAAGAGCCCCTGGGGACGGAAAAGCATGATGATAATTAAAATGCTGAAACTGACCGCATGTTTAAGGGTGGCCGGCAGGAACAGGGTCGAAACGGATTCGGCGACACCTAAAATCAGACCGCCCACCAGAGCACCGATAAGATTGCCCATTCCGCCCAGAATAACCACGATAAAAGCGGTTAAGGTAAAATCGTGTCCCAGATGGGGCGAAAGGGGCATGAGCGGCAGGAGCAGAACACCGGCAGCTGCCGTGGTGGCGGCACCCAGTGCAAAGGAGGTATTGTATATTCGATCGACATTGATGCCGACCACGATGGCCCCGGTCCGATTGTCGGAAGCGGCCCGGATGCACTTGCCGATGTTGGATTTTTTCAGGAAAATAAAAATCAGGATGGTAATAAAAATTGCCAGTGTAAAGGCGATCAGGCGGGAAACGTCGATCATCACAGGCCCGATCCACAGGGTTTCAAGACCCAGGGCCGTCTGGGGACTGCGATAATCCGGCCCCCAGAGCAGGAGAGCAAGATTTTCCAGGATCAGCCCCATGGACACCAGCGGCAGCACCTGCATGGCCTCGGGATAATCGAGGATGCGGTTGACCACCGTGGCTTGAATCAGATAACCCAGCACAAAAATAACCGCCGCCACAATCACCAGAGAAAGGTAGGGGTCAATGCCCAGCAGGACGAATATCCAGTAGGACACATACATGGCCATGACCATCATCTGGCCGTGAGCAAAATTAATAACCCCCATAACCCCGAAGATCAGGGAGAGACCCAGGGCGATCAAGCCGTAGATCCCTCCCAATAATATTCCCTGGATGGTCAGTTGAAGCGCAAGGTCTGAATCCATACCAGTTACCGCTTCCAGAGTTGAGGTGCCGGAAAAACTATTTTGTCTGACTGGGCAAACTCTTTGGGCGCTACGATCTTGACCCTTTTGAGCAGGTCGGCATCCGGTTGAACCTGGATAAGAGCTGTTAAGGCACCCGTGTTATCGCCTTTTTTGTTAAACTGAATGGGACCGCTCACCACCGGGTGATTGGTGAAGTTCGTCTGGCGCGTTGCTGCCACAATCTTATCCGGATCGGTGGCGGCGGCCCGCTCCAGGATATCGGCGATAACCAATACGCCGGTGTAAGCATAAGCACTGTTGGTGTCCAGGTAGCGGTTATGGGCTTTCTGGAAGGCCGCGTTGGCCTGTTGGTAAATCGAGCTGGACGGGTTAATCCAGGGTACGTTGACCATGACCCAATAAATCAGCTTACCCAGATCTTTAATGACATCCGGTTCATACCAGCCGGGTGAGCCAGGGCCGTAAATGCCCATTAATTCGACCCGCTGCTTATACAGCTCCCTGGTCAGGATGATGCCGTCACCGGGACGGGAGACCGGAAACAGAATATCGGGCTTGGCAGCCTTGATCCGGGCCACTTCGGCCGACAGATCATGAATTCCCAGTGGGAACTGGACGCGGTCGACGATTTCGATGGGTAATCCCGATTTTTCTAAAAATTTAACCCATCCGCCCGACATGCCTTTGCCGAAGGCATCCGCAGTGTTGGTTACCACCGCGCGTTTGGGCATCACCCCTTTCATAGCGGTTACCATTTTAAGGTATTCTATACCACCGTTGAGCAAACCGGAGACGGTAATAAAGACCCGGAAAGTATATTTTTTACCCTGGCCGGTAATCTTATCCAGGGCGGCCACGTCCATGATGAAGGGCACCTGTCTTTGTTCGCACAGGGTGGAAATCGCCATGGCCACGCCGCTTTGAAAAGGACCGGTCATTACCTTGGCTCCGCCTTTTAACAGACGGTCGGCTTCGGAGCGGCCCACCTCGGGTTTGCTCTCGCTGTCTCCCAACAGCAGCTCAAGTTTGGCACCGTCCATGGATTTAATGCCACCCATGGCGTTAATGTAATCAACCGCCAGTTGATTCCCCCGACGTTGTCCAACGCCAATTACTGCCAGAGGTCCTGTGGCCGGCTGAACGGATCCGATTTTTATGGTGGGTGGGGCCGCTCGCAGCAGCTTGGGGACACCAAAGGATGAAGCTGCCACCCCCAGACCGATCATACCGGAAGTTTTTATAAACGTTCGACGATCCATACCTTTGTTTTTTGGTTGATCCATAATCAGTTCCTCCCTTTCTGGTAATGTTTTGCCTGAGAGCGTTTCAAAATTGCCGGAAGCTTTGCAGTTATCCGTCCCCCGGTTGAAATTGTCAGCAGGGTTGCGGGCGACAGCTTTCACGGGCGTGGTTAACTCGCTGAACATGGTTCATATTTTGCGCAAGTATTATTTACTATAAAGTCTAAATTGCGAAGTCAAGAATTAATCGGTAGTTGCAGTTTTCAGGTACGGTTAAGTGGATCAATTTGTTCGTCTGACTCAATCCGGGAAAAGCCGTCCGGCATGCGTTGAATTTTATTGATATTTTTAATTAAGGTTAGTATTTCAAGTCAAGAAACATTGTGTAACAGTTAACTAAGTGCTTAGGTTCGTAAATACGATGACATATTTACTCACTCAGGACTTAGTGCTGAGTAAGCAATTACATTGGATTTTTAATATTTATATGTCACTGTAATTACGTATCGAAGCACTAAGGAGTTCACAATTGAAATTTAATTCTCTGACTGAAGGCCATATTAAGGCGCTGCAATCTATGGTGGATGCGGACCGGTTTTCAACCGGGGAGTCGGTGCTGGATCTGCATGCCAGGGACCAATCTTCCCACCCGCGCAGTCGCCCAGAAGCGGTTATCTGGCCCCTGTCTGCCGCTGAAGTTTCCAATATTTTAAAATATGCCAACGCGCACCGGATTCCGATTACCGGGTGGGGTTCCGGGTCGAGCCTGGAAGGCAATCCGATACCGGTAAAAAACGGGATTGTGCTGGATTTTTCACAGATGAATCGAATTTTGGAAATCCGCGAAGAGGATTTTCAGGCCGATGTGGAGCCGGGGGTGGTTTACCAGGATTTAAACGAAAAGCTCAAGCACACGGGATTGTTTTTTCCGCCGGATCCCGGCGCCCGGGCCACCATCGGCGGGATGATAGCCAACAATGCCAGTGGCACCCGCACCGTTTATTACGGCTCCACCAAGGATTATGTTCTGCGCTTGACGGCCGTGATGGCCAGCGGTGAGATCGTCAAAATAGGAACCCGATCCAGCAAAACCTCTTCGGGCTATGATCTCATTCACCTGTTGATCGGATCCGAAGGGACCCTGGGAATCGTTGTCCAAGCCACCCTTCGTCTGACAGGGCTCCCACCGGAATTTTCGGCCGCGGTGGTCACTTTTCCAAACGTTGAGGCCGCCGGGAGGTCCGTTTTTGAAATCAAACGCGCAGGACTCAATCCGGCGGCCCTGGAACTATTAGGACCCGAAGCCGTTGCCTTGATGAACCGGGAAGAAAATCTTGATTTAAGCGTTTCGCCGACCCTGTTTATTGAATTTCACGGGATTACCACCGGACAGCTGGCAGAGGCCCTGGAGATGGCCGAGGAGATTTGCCGGGCGCAAGGGTGCCTTGAATTCCGGCCGGGGCTTGGCAGGGCGGAAAGGGATCGCATCTTCAAAGCCCGCCACGGCCTGGGCGAGACCATCATTCGCAATCATCCGGGCTGCCGGGTATTGTCAACCGATGTGGCGGTGCCCAATACTCAATATCCGGAACTGATAAAAACAATTCACCATGAAGTGGAAGCTCACAAAATCATTGGGTATACATTGAGCCACGCCGGTGACGGCAACGTTCACCTCGTTGTCGCAGGTAAAAAAGGCGACTCAAAAGACTGGGAGAAGATCGACCGAGTGGTCAACACCGTGGTGACCCGGGCGCTGGATCTGGGGGGTACGGCCACCGGTGAGCATGGTGTGGGCATTGGAAAAAGGCATTACATGGCAGCCGAGCACGGATCCAGCCTGCAATGGATGCAGCGCCTGAAATCCATGTTTGATCCCAACGGTATCCTTAACCCTGGGAAAATATTTCCAGATGGCTTAGATGGTTAAGATCGTTGGTAAGGATGCTTACGATCTAAACGGCCCTAACCAAATCCATAGAAAGGGAATCTTGTATCGATTTAATGTTAAAAATTGATAGAATGAACAACCCCGCCGCAAGCAACGGGGTATCAAACGGAAAATTTTAACGCCCCAGGGGGCGGGGAATTAAACCCTCGTCCGCGCAGGCGGATTAAGTGTGATCAAAAAAAGGTCGTTAGCATCATATGGACGCTAACGACCTTTTGTGGTTCGCACGGCTTTGCCCCTCAAATTCAGAATGAGATTATTGCGGGAGAGTTGAGTCAGCCATGAATGAGGCGATGCCATGATCCTGGGCCCTACTCGATGCTGTCCACCAGTCCCCAATTCAGTGCTTTGTTGGCACTAAACCAGGTGGTTTTCTTCTCCAGTTCTTCCCACTTGGTTTTGTTCAATTTGGAATTGTCAACCAGTTTTCCGATGTAACGATCGCGCAACAGATGCATCAACTCGTTTTGGGATCGAATATCCGAAGCGGTTTCACGTCCCGGCCATTTCCACAAGGCAGCTTCGTGCACCATGAAAATGGTTCCCGGAGCAGCCAGGCGCACGTTGCAAACTGCGAAAACAGGCACGGCCGCGCTGGCGATGATTCCAGAGGCGTGGGCGGTAATTTTAAATCCTTTTCTCCGGGCCCGCTCAATCTGATCCGCCAGAGCCAGGCCGGAGAAAGCATCCCCACCGGGAGAGTTGATGAACAGATTCACATCCCGAATGGTCGTGTTGTTTTCCAGGACAACAAGATCGTTCCACAACCGGGTAACGTCCGCTACCGATAGGCCGGAAAAGATTTTTACAAATGCCTTGTCTTTTGAAATGAAAGACAACTGCGACAGGCGGCCTTCGGGGTTGGCGACTTCCATGGATTTGTTCACCCGCTCCGGTGGTTGATCTTGAATCGTAACCTTGGTCGGATCGGCGGCCTGAACTTTCACCACGACTTCCTGGGGTTGCGGTGGCGGGCGGTTAGAAGGCATGCTTGCACAACTAACTAAAAAAAATCCCAAAGCAAATAAGATAAAAAATTTTCTAACCATGACTCAATCTCCTTCTATATTTTTTCCAATTGTCTTATTCATTAATACAGCAAAAAACATACCAAACTATTCAAGTCAAGAAG
>Ga0316198_10001905_pt1 | contig 12494 bp, 4 predicted proteins | sample OudBieAanoxic_MG_FD_204935 | JGI IMG/M metagenome (GOLD analysis project Ga0316198, IMG submission 204935) | Coastal sediment microbial communities from Oude Bieten Haven, Netherlands - site A anoxic | ecosystem: Environmental > Aquatic > Marine > Coastal > Sediment | place: Netherlands... | reverse complement strand
AATTTATCCGGGTTAGGTCTATATGGAATGATCAGTATTGAAAATCTACATAAAAGTTATGGCGGCCGACGTCTGTTTGAAGGGGTCCGTTTTAAAATTAACAACCGCGAAAGAATCGGGCTGGTGGGTCGCAACGGTCATGGCAAGACAACGTTATTTCGGATCATTTCCGGTTTGGAGGAACCGGACAAAGGAAGATTAAATATTCCGCGCAACTATCGTATTGGATATGTAAAACAGCATTTGGAATTTTCAGCCTCGACAATTCTTGAAGAGGGAATGCAAAGCCTGCCCGCCAACGAACGGGACCATCACTGGAAGGCGGAGCGGATTCTGACCGGTCTTGGATTTTCCACGGACGATTTGAACCGACCGCCCAGCGAATTTTCCGGTGGATTTCAGGTGCGACTGAATCTGTCCAAAGCACTCATCGCCGAACCGGATCTACTGTTACTCGATGAACCGACCAACTATCTCGATATCGCCTCGATACGGTGGATTGAGGACTTTCTGTCCACATGGCCCCATGAGTTAATGCTCATCACCCACGATCGCGGTTTCATGGATACGCTCGCGACTCATATTATCGGCATCCATCGCGGAAAAATCAAAAAGATTCCCGGTAATACGGAAAAGTATTACTCGCAAATCGCTCAGGAAGAGGCGATTTACGAGAAGACCCGAATAAACGATGAAAAGCGCCAGAAGGAAGTGGAGCAATTCATCAATCGCTTTCGTGCTAAGGCACGGTTGGCTAATCTTGTGCAATCACGGGTGAAAACCCTGGCCAAGATGGAGAAAAAAAACAAACTCGAGACGATCCATGACCTCGAATTTTCCATTGCGAGCATTCCTTTTAAGGGCCGACATGTATTCAGCGCCGACAATATCACTTTTGGTTACGAAAAAGATCGAAAATTATTCAGTGGCTTAAATATCTCGGTGAACGCCGGTGAGCGCATCGGAATTATCGGTAAAAATGGCCGTGGAAAGACGACTTTACTTAAGATTTTAGCCGGTGTTTTAGCGCCCCAGTCTGGACGGCTCCAGTTTAATCCCAACATACAAAGCGGGTATTTTGAGCAAAGTAATGCCGCTTCTCTGGTGGATACACGAACGGTCGAAGAGGAGATCCTGCTCGCCCAAGGAGGTACGAATCGGCAGATAGCCCGCAATATCTGTGGGTCAATGCTCTTTTCCGGTGATGATGCCTTGAAAAAGATCAGTGTTCTTTCCGGCGGCGAAAAAAGCCGGGTGATGCTAGGCAAAATCCTGATCACACCGGTGAACCTGTTGCTACTCGATGAACCGACGAACCATCTTGATATGGACGCCTGCGATGCGTTGCTGGCTGCCCTGGATCACTTCGATGGCACCGTGATAATGGTAACCCATAATGAGATGTTTCTCCATGCCCTGGCCCAGCGATTGATTATTTTTCAGAACAACCGAGCAGATGTGTTTGAGGGTACTTACCAGAACTTCCTCGAAAAGGTCGGCTGGCACGAAGAGGCGCAAATATTAAAAGAGAAAGATACCACTACCCTAGAAATTGGATTCGAAGGGCAGTTGACCAAAAAAAAGATGCGGCAAATACGATCGGAAATTATGACCCGTCGCTCAAGCACATTGAAGCCCATTGCAGATGAGATGGCGGGGGTGGAGAAAAAGATTGAGAGACTTGAGAAAGAGATGGCACGATATAATCAGGAAGTGATCGACGCTTCAACCGCCGGCAACAGTAAAAAAATCGTCTCTCTTTCCAAGGAAATCCCTCATCTGCAATCTGAAATGGACCGGCTTTTCGACACCCTCGAAGAATTAACCGTTACACATGAAAATCGGGAAGCTGAGTTTGAAGCGGAATTGAACCGGTTCACAAAATAGCCATTTCCATAGGTATTTTTCAAAATTGATTGCTTTATCTTTACGGCTCAGAGGATTGGGAGTACTGGCCATTTTCCTGGGAATCTACTTCTTCACCGATGGGATCTGGGGGATTATCCTGGCCTTCAGGGTCCGTCCTGAGGAGGGGTGGGTTTGGATACTCAATAGTGGTGTTCTCTCACTTTTGCTCGGCTTCTTTATCTTCCGTCAGTGGCCTATTTCTGGGGCATGGGCGGATCGGTACACTGGTGGGAATCCATCTTTTTTTCCGTGGAGTGTCGCTTGTCGCCATCGGTGCAGCGGCACGGGGAGGCCTGTCGAGGGTGCAAGATGAACTCAAGCCATAAAAAGAATTTCAAAAACCATAAATAGAAAAACCGCCATCAACTGCAATGCACTGCCCTGTAATATAAGACGATGCCTCCATACACAAAAATGCAGCAGCGGTTGCAATTTCATCCGGTTCTGCAATTCTTCCCATGGGTGTTCTGCTTAAAACGGATTCCAAATACTCTTTATCACTTAATACCTGCTCTGCCAGAGGTGTTCTTGTATACCACGGTGCGATGGCATTGACTCTAATGTTATCTCCAGCCCATTCGCAAGCCAGGTTACGAGTCATCTGATTTAAAGCTGCTTTGGTCATTCCATAGGGAACTCCCGTTCTTACATGGGTAATGCCGGCAACGGATATAATATTAACGACAGAAGCACTATCTGACTTTTTTAGAAGTTCATAAAACAACCGACACAAATGGAAGGATGAATTCATATTTGTAGATAGAATCGAATCATATTCTTCTGCTGAGTATTCATGAATTTTTTTTCTGATATTTGTTCCGGCATTATTGATTAAAATATCAAGGGACGACCATTTATTTTTAACCTTTCCCCAAAGTTTTTCCATATCGTTTAAGTAGGTTATATCGCATATGCTTCCATCTGCATCAAAACCGTTTTTTTTCCAGTTTTTTAACCGTTCATCAATTAAAGTACCGTCTCTTGCAATGATATATACGGATCCACCGAGTTTAAGTATCTCATCTGCTATTGAAAAACCAATGCCCTTTGTTCCTCCAGAGATTAAAGCAGTTTTTCCCTTCAATTGCCATTTGTTCATTTTTTTGTCCTTTTTTAAAAATGTTTTTTATTATTCCCCGGATACTGTCCCTGGTTATAATTGAATTTATCCCAAATATCTACACCTCCGTGTTATGGGCCGCTAGGCGATATCGCAACACCGTGCCAATCTTCGGATGGTAGGAAGCCTAATCGGAAAATGGTAACTTATTAAATTGCATTGATCGGGATTTAATCTTTCAATTATCAGACTATAGAAAAATCGTTTCATTGCTCCGCAGAATACAGTCCCCCTTTTAATCTCCAACCACAGCTTGTCAAAGGGTTTCGTTTGTAATATGAATATTTAAATATATCATCATTTGCACTTGAAATATATTTGAAACTTGACGATTCCCCTCAGAAAGTTGAGGGGTTTGCGGACACAGGCTGGTTCCAAACAAGGCACTGTCTGATGAAAAACATATTAATCGTGGATCAGGATCCGATTATGCTGCAGGCTTTTGTTGGGCTGCTGAAAAATCAGGGCGGTTTTCTGAATGTCCTATCTGCGAAGAATGGCAAGGATGCAAAGGAAGGATATAGGCGGAATTCCACTTGGGAAGCAAATTTCAAGCCTTCTGGGTGTGCTTCTGAGTGATAAAATCAAAAACGCATGGGGTAGGTTATACCCCCAATCCCGGCAATGATTAACATGGTATCAGCATTCTTAATCCAGCCTTTATAACCCGATGATCACGAAACTATTAAAGGCGGCCACCTGAAACGACCTTAAGGGACAACAATCGGATTGCCGTTATTTAATCCAAATGTGGTTCCAGGCCCAAGATTGCCGCTCGTAATGTCTTCGCTGTATTCGGGTCCATTTTGAGAATCGGGATCTACATCAACTTCTATATTATAGCTCTGGTTCGGCACAAGCCAATAAATTTGGAGAATTATATGCAATTAGAATGGCAATTCTTGTAATTTTATTTCATAATTTTTACATCCCTTCCCATTCGACTACGCCAACTATTTGTTATTTCGGAGTTTTTAAAATGCTCAGTTTCGGCACATTTCGTGCTTTGTCTATCAAAAATGAAATATAGGGTTCAAAACAATTAACTGGTCAATTGAGGTTATGTATTCTATAAACGGATTCAAAGATGGTATTAATTACGAACCATGAGGCTTGCTGCTATGGTCAGCCGGTACTTTGGGATGATAACAATCATACTTATGGGGTGGGTACTTTTGTACCGGATGGTACACCTGCGATCATATTTGTGATGGAGCATTTGGCCGATGGTCCATTAGCCGATAAATTTGTAAAAATGGCGGGGCAATCGTAATTTTGCGCCTATGCGGCCGGTACTCGAAAGAGTCGGTTTCTCCTTGTTGGGATCGCATCCGCTAAAGGGTTTTTTTAATTCCGGTTGCACATAATCAATCAAAACGCCACGTAGCCTATACAGAAGGGGTTGGAGTATATTGGATACAAAAGAAATTATATACGAAAACGAGTTTGTACTCGTGGTGGATGATGAGGAATTTGTAAGTGATCCTATTGTACAGATGCTCAGGCATCTCGGTTTTCAGGCAGAATCTGTAAGCAATGGTAACGATGCATTAAAGGCGTTAAAAGAAAAGCCATTTACCTTGCTTTTAACTGATATTAAGATGCCGCAGATGGATGGGTTGGAATTGATCCAACGGACGAAAGATGAACACCCGCATGTGCTTACAATCGCTATGACGGGCTATTCTAAGGAATACAGCTATCTCGATGTTATAGAATGTGGCGCTTCCGATTTCATCGCTAAACCATTTCATATACCTGAACTTGAAGCCAAAATCAGACGGATGATCATTGAACGCAACACCGAACAAGAACTCAGACGGCTGTCCATCACGGATTCACTGACCGGGCTTTACAACCAAAGACATTTCTATAACCGGGTATGGGCAGAAGTCGAACGTGCGGAGCGACTAACTTATCCGCTCGGTTTAATCTTTTTCGATTTGGATGATTTTAAGCAATATAACGATACCCACGGCCACTTGGAAGGGGACAAGTTGCTGCAGAAGGTTGGCAGTATTATAAACACCAAAATCCGTCAAAGTGTGGATTCAGGCTATCGCTACGGAGGGGACGAATTCGCCATCCTTTTGGTCGATGGAGACTCAGCTATTACCCAAGCCATCCGAAAACGAATTGAAACATCCATTCGAGAGGAGTGCAATTTAGGCGTAAGTGTTGGATACGCACAATTCTCAAATGGTTTGGGGCCTAAAGCATTTCTGACGGAAGCCGATAATCGTCTTTATCAAGCCAAGTCAAGAAAAAATGGGGAAAGATCGACTTTCCTACAAGCAAAAACTAATGTTGTGTGCAGCAACTAATCTATTATACCAGATCGTAACAATTGATTCAATTTAACGTTGTTTTTCCAACCACTCTATAGCTTCCTGTTTATTGCGGAAGACTCTATCAACCGCATTTTTTGATCAGCGTCAATTATAATACCCGTCTGACAACAATTAAAATTCCCGAAACAAAACCCTGAATAGTAATGGAAGTCCATCCGAATTCTCAATGGAAAGGAGCGATTTGGATTGTTACGGACCGACAGGTTAGGAGGTTATTAAAAATTGGTGCAGACGGAAAAAAGATTCGGGATAGCGGCAATCAAGGCGGGAATGGACGAGAAGACCGCTCGCAAGTATCGGCGATTGAGCAAGCTGCCCAGTGAATTGAAACGACAACACGCATGGCGCACAAGAAAAGATCCATTCGAGGAGGTTTGGTCTGGAATTGAATCGATGTTGGAGATCAATCCGGGTTTGGAAGCCAAAGCCATTTTTGAAGATCTTGTGCGCAGAAATCCGGGCCGATTTTCCAGTGGTCGGTTCACTCACAAATTCCTCATCATCCACCACGAGCACAAACTCGTTATCGTATTCAATATTGTTGGGATCAAAAGGTTCCAAACCCCTTTTAGGGTAACTTACGAATTGACACTTCAAGATTTGTTTTTCTCGTAAAACAAATCATGCTCGATATCCATCCCTATAAATTCTTTGTAACCCAAACACAAATAAAATGAAATTCAAATAGATTAAATTTTGAAGGTGATTATTAGGGTAGAATATCTTATATCTTTTAAATAATTGTTAACATTATATTATTTAATTTATTTTTATAAGGCACATTTTTTGCTTAATTAATACCATTGGTTCCGGAAAGGTCGTGGCTGACAACACTACGAACTAATACGATCACTGGGAAGTTGGGTAAAACAAAATTCTAACAATTCACAACGCGAAGCACACGATATTGAAATCAACACGCTGCCTTTACATTGGCAATCCCGATTCTCGTAAATCGAACGGCCGCCGGCCTAAACGCCTGGCGATCCTGTTACTGGCCGTTCTGATCCTGTTGGGCATGGGGGTGGACGCCGTATTGGCCCAGGTTGCTGATTTGCAGGTAACGAAAACCGTTAACGATTCAACCCCCGACGAAAGCCAACTGATTACCTACACCATCAACGTCAGGAACGATGGCCCGGATGATGCCACCGGCGTTACGATTCTGGATCTGCTGCCGGCAGGCATTTCCTTCGATTCCATCGATACCATTCAGCCGACTGGAGCTACCTATGACCCGATTACCGGCATCTGGGACATCGGCACGATCCCTGAGGGGACGAACTACGATCTAAAGCTAGATGTCAGCCCGGATGTGGGCACGGCGGGTTCCACCATCGCCAACACTGCCAGCGTTTCCAGCCTGAACTAAACCGATCCCATTTCGGGTAACAATTCAGCGACCTTCGATGTGACGATCAACCCTATCGATCTGGTCGTGACCAAATCGGTGAACGACACGACACCCGACGAGGGCCAAACCATTACTTTCACCATCAGGGTTAGGAACGATGGTCCCGGTGGTACCGCTGCGACCAATGTGGTGATCACCGACCTACTACCGGCGGGATTAACCCTCGTTTCCGCCACTCCGGAGCAAGGCAGTTACGATTCCGGCACCGGAATATGGACGGTGGGGACAATCAACGAAGGTCAGGACTTCGATCTGGATATCGTTGCGACCGTGGATACAGGCACCAGCGGAACCACCATCACCAACATCGCCCGCGTTGACAGCGTAGACCAGATAGACGCAGACCCGACCAACGATACGGGCTGGATCGATGTGCTGGTCAATTCCGCCGATATTCAAATAACCAAATCGGTCAACGACACGACGCCTAACGAGGGCCAGACGCTTACCTACAGAGTCAATGTCAGAAACCTGGGTCCGTCCTTTACCACCAATGTATTGGTGGAAGATGTATTGCCTACCGGCCTGACATTTGTTTCCGCCGCTCCAGATCAAGGCAGCTACGATTCCGGCACCGGAATATGGACGGTGGGAACCGTAAACAGCGGTCAGAACTTCGATCTGGTAATTGTCGTGACCGTGGATACAGGCACCAGCGGCGCCACTATCACCAACACCGCCAGCGTCGACAGCGTTGACCAGATGGACACGAATCCGGCCAACGACTCCGCTTCTGCGCCGGTAGCGGTGAATGGCGCCGATTTGCAGATTAGCAAAAATGTTAACGATATTGCTCCGGACGAGGGCCAGACCGTTACCTTTACGATCAATGTAAGAAACAATGGCCCGGCTACCGCCACCAATGTCATTATCGGTGACCTGTTGTCGCCCACACTGACATTTGTTTCGGCCGTACCCGATCAAGGCGCGTACAATGAGGTGACGGGTGAATGGAGCGTTGGCACCATGACAAGCGGCCAGAACTTTGACCTGGAGATCGTAGCCACGATCAATCCAGGCACCGCTGGCACCAGTATCGGCAATACCGCGCGGGTCAACAGCGTGGATCAGGCCGATGGTGACCTCACCAACAACAGCGCCACGGTGGAGATGTCCATAGCCACACCGGATGCAGAGGTCACCAAATCTGTAAATGATTCAAGCCCCGATGAAGGTCAGGCGATTCGCTATACCATCGAGGTCGAGAATAGAGGCCCGGCACAGGCAACCGGCGTAGAGATCACTGATCTGCTGCCGGCAGGGGTCACTTTCGTATCAATCAATCTCATCGAGCAAGGTACCTATGATGACACGACGGGCCTCTGGGACCTTGGCACGCTGAACAATGGGCAAAAAAGAAAGTTGGAAATCGATGTCACCGTAGACGCCGACACCGCCGGCCAGACCATCACCAACCGGGCCCGGGTGAGTAATCTGACACAGACCGACGGCGATATCAGTAACAACTCGGCCTCGGTGGATATTTTCATCAACGGCGCCGATCTGGCCGTCACCAAGACGGTGGACAACGCGGTGCCGTCAGAGGGCGACACGATCGTTTACACCATCCGTGTCGACAACAACGGCCCGTTGAGTGCCCACGACATTACGATCGAGGATATACTGCCGGCGGGCGTAACCTACGTTTCCTCCATTGAAAGCCAAGGCGATCCCTACGGCGATACCATCCCGGGGGAGTGGTTCGCCAACGATATCAACGCCGGCAATTTCGCCACCCTGGAGATCACCGCCACCGTGGACTTGGGTACTAAGGGCAGTGCCATTGTCAATACCGCCTCGGTGACCGACGTTGTCGAGCTGGATTCCATCACCGATAATAACAGCGATGACGCCCTGATCGTCATCGGAGAGGCCGATCCCGAAATCTCGAAAAGCGTCGACGTCACCCGCGCCGACGAGGGCGATCCGGTCACCTATACTATTACCGTGACGAACAACGGCCCCGACTCGGCCGCGGTTTTTGTAGTCAACGACCCTTTGCCGGCCGGCCTGACCTATGTCAGCCACAGCACCACCCCGGCGACCGGCGCAGGCAGCTACGATCCGGCTACCGGTACCTGGGATTACGGAACCGATATTCTGGCAAACGGCGCCAGCGCGACACTCACCGTTAACGCTACCGTGAACGCCGGCACCGCCGCGCAGACCATCACCAATACCGCCACGCTGGTGCCGGTACAAAGCGGCAACGATCCGTCCAACGATGTGGCCAGTGCCGACTTTCAGGTGGCTGGTGCCGACATTGCGGTAACCAAGACCGTCGACAACGAAAGCCCGGCAGACGGGGTCGAATATACCTACACCATCACGGTGACCAACAACGGACCCGACGACGCCACCGGGGTTGAGGTAACCGACCGTCTGCCCTTCGGCGTAAATTATGTTTCCGATACCCCCAGCCAGGGCAGCTACGACAACATCACCGGGGTCTGGAGCGTCGGCAGCCTGCCGGTGGGCGCCTCGGCCACCCTGGATATCGTGGCCACAACCGCGATCACCAGCGTTAACACGGCCACCAAGACCGCCGCCGATCAGCCCGACTCGGAAACGGCCAACGATTCGGCCAGCGTGGCGGCCATCACCACCTTTAGGGCCGGCTCCTGCATCATCGACATGGGGGTTGGCGTGGAGCAACCGGACCCCAACAACCCGACAATATTTCAAGGCTACGATAAAGGGCTTGAGCCCTACAGCCTGATTTACGAGCTAACCCGGATTTACAGGGTGCCCGTTTATTGGGCCATCAACCCGTACAAGACCGGATTCATGCCGCCACCCGAGGCGGGCGCGGACTACACCAGTTACGCCAGTGCGCTCGATTTCACCGCGGATGGCAAAAACTATTACGGTGGACCGTTCATCATCCCGGCGGCATTCATAACGCCGGAGGTCCAGACACTGTTGGATACCTGGGACCCGGACGGCAACGGCATTGGCCCAACGGTGGATTGCCCGACAACCGACTTCAGCGCGCCCATTTACAACACCGTCACAAGTTTTCCCAGGGCCGTGCTCGACGAGGCCAATGGCGACTTAATTGAAGCGACATTCTATGAAGAAGCCTGGGTGCCAGCCGACTCGTATGTAATCGGTACACCGGAAGATCTAACGGTGTGTCACGACATCTATTCCATGCCGCATGCTGATCCGCAAATTTGGCCAGATAGTTATCACGCCACCTTTCAGGATTATATTAACGCTGGCGGATCGCTTTGGGCGGCCTGCCACGCCGTCAGTGCGCTTGAGGCGATGACAGACATGCCTCCCGCGGATGGTATCAACGATTTTAATCTGCTAAGTAACCGCGGCCTGGTGCCGTGGGGTGAACACAGCGACGGGACACCGATCGATGGAGACCCTACCGATTATCGTTATGATACCGGGTTGGGCGCCGTTCCATTTTTGCAGCTTGTCAGCAGTTTCGACGGCTCGCTTCAGGACGGTTCCGAGCAGATCTTCTTACCCTTTCTCGACCCGGTCAACATCAACACCGGTGAGCTACCCACCATCACGGACGACCCCCTGGATCGCCCCGGTGGCTGGCGCGACACCACGACTGTCGCGGTATGGGACCCGGGTCACCCGGATGTCGAGAATGCGGATCAAAGCAAGATCATCTCCCCTGGAAAAGCAGCGCTGGTGACCTACGGTCGCGCATACGGCGATGACAGCCTTGGTTTAGTCGTCTATCAGGCCTCGCACACCGTAGCCGGTGGTTCGGAATACGAAAATACCTCAGCGGCCAGGGTATACGGCAACTTACTGTTGCAGGTGGGGATCGAAAGGCGACCCCACATTCATCTCGAACTTTCGGTGGAGGAAGTCAGGGTGGGTGACAGCATCGAAATTACAAGCAATGTCGTTGGGGGCACGCCTCCATATAACTATGAGTGGACGGATTCCTGCGGCGGAACCTTCACACCTTCAATCACCGACCCCAACGTCACCTACACGCCTCCGAGCGACCTGACGGAGTCCAACATCTGCGTATTGCGACTGGTCCTCACCGACAGCTGCCTCAGAGCAAATTTCGAAGCGCGTGCGATCCCGGTCAACCTTCCCAGCATCAGCGGTAGCGTGTTTGAAGATGCAGACGGCTTGACCGACAGCACGGTGGATGGCAACGGCATCGGCTCCGCCAGTGGCAGTCAGCTCTATGTCAACCTGATAGACGACAGCGGTAACATCGTGGCGGTGGCTAGCGTGAATGCCGATGGCAGCTACCAGCTCGACAATATTCCGATTAACAGCACTTACACCGTTCAGCTCAGCATCAATCAAGGCACCGTGGGCAGTTCGGCACCACCGGTTGCTCTGCCTTCTGACTGGGTCAACAGCGGTGAAGACTATGGCAGCAGCAATGGCGCCGGTAGTGGGGTGGATGCAGTCGTAGACGGCAGCATCAGCGTAATTGTAGACACCAACGATGACATCACCGCGGTTAACTTTGGCTTATTCCATCCGCCCGTGGTGGGCAACGACAGCAGCTTGGATAACACCCTTGGATCCGCCGTGACTATTGATATCCTCGCCAACGATCTTTTAGGAAACGGGACAGCACCATCACCCGAAGATGTTACCGTGGATTTAGACCCGGATACCCCTGGTGTCCAGACCACGTTGGTAGTCCCTAACGAAGGTACCTGGGTGTATAATCCCGCAACGGGAGAGGTAACCTTTACCCCGGAATCGCGCGATGTTTATTATCCGACGCCCATCGAGTACACCAGCACAGAGAACGCAACGGGCCTTTCCACCACGGGTACCATCACCATTAATTATGATCTCACGTTGGTACTTATCAGCGCTTTTGGGGCCTATACTGAAAACAGCCGGGTTGTAGTGGAGTGGCAGACGGCATCCGAAAACGGCACCATCGGCTTTCATTTGGAGCGGTTGAACGAAAAGCGCGGCAAGTATCAGCGCGTCAATAAAAAACTGTTGCCGGGTCTGCTGGTTTCCCCCCAGGGAGGCGCCTACCGGCTTGTCGACAACAAAGCCCGATCCGGCCACACCTACACTTACCAGCTGGTGGAAAAAGAAGCCAATGGCAACCGGCGGATTTACGGGCCCTATACGGTCACCGTGGATGATCAGCGCTTTGGCAATCGACATACCGCTGACGAGATTTTCCAGTCCGTCAATGTGGCCGGCGATCGGCTCGAACGCCAGGCCAAAAAGCGGCCAAAAAGGGTAAAGAAGGCCAGACGCAAACAAAACCGAGAACTGATGGTGGCAACCATCCAGGCGGCAAAACGGCCCATTGGCGAGACTGCTTTAGGTGTCAATATTTCGGTTAACGCCAAGGGGTTGTACCATCTGTCCGCCGACGCTATCGCCCAGGCCCTGGGTGGATCGACCGAGAAGGTCACGGACTGGATAAAGAGGGGACGGCTGTCGTTGACCAATCAGGGCCTGCCGGTGGCTTTTCAAGCGGACCCCCAGGGGAACGGGATCACCTTTTACGGCGAGGACATCGACAGTCCTTATACCCATTTCAACGTCTATCAACTGACCTTGGGTAAAGGCAAAAAGGTGCCGTTTGTCGATGGGACCGGGCCGGATCCGTTGCCCACGGCGGATGGATTTCCCGCCACCCGCCACACGGAGCAGGATCAATGGGCCCTGACCGGGCTGTTCGATGATCCCAACGACGATTACTGGCTGTGGGATTATCTTT
>Ga0316198_10001904_pt1 | contig 12495 bp, 12 predicted proteins | sample OudBieAanoxic_MG_FD_204935 | JGI IMG/M metagenome (GOLD analysis project Ga0316198, IMG submission 204935) | Coastal sediment microbial communities from Oude Bieten Haven, Netherlands - site A anoxic | ecosystem: Environmental > Aquatic > Marine > Coastal > Sediment | place: Netherlands... | reverse complement strand
GCGGATAATACCGTGATCGGCAACGGGTTGCAAGGATGTCGCCGCAATTCGCGAGTTCTGCTCGTGAATAACTAGTCCACCTTGAACGCGACGTTGATCGTGGCCTGGTACTCGATGCCCCCATCGGGGCCGATGCCGCCGCGAAACTCGGTGACCTGAAACCATGAGAGGGACCTGAGACTCTCGGACGCCTTCTCGACCGCCGCCTCGATGGCCTTCTCGTAGCTTTCTGACGAACATCCGGTCACGGTGATCTGCTTGAATACTTTTTCGGACATATTTTCCTCCTAGTGCGGTTCTCGCGAAAGGGACAACAACGGAAGCGGGGAAGCTCTTCCGACCGACGGCTCAGCCGTCGCCGTCTTCTCCCGACCAACGCTTCCACGCCGAGTCGAGGGGCTCGCCGCCGTACCACAGGGCGCGGGTGAAACTCTCGACCCATGGGTCAAAACCCGGGATGACCCGAAGATTGTCCTCGAGGGCGAGGATGGCGGGGTCGTTGGGAAGTTGGTCCAGAGCGGTGGCTGCGCGCCGCAGCCGCCAACCCCACGATGACTCCTCGTGGCATTGGTCGAGCCGGCGCGCCCAGAGACGAAGGACGGCGGCGGTTCTCACCGCGTTGGCCTGGTAGCCCTGGGGGATCATGCACGGGATGAAGGGGTCCATTCCCACATCTTGGAGAGTGACCCCGGCGCGGCGTTCGAGGGCGTGCAGACCGCGACCGACATCGGCGTGGAAGAGCGCGTTCTCGAGCTCATCAGCGACCCCGGTCCCATCGCAACCATCGAGAATCCGGTGGCGGTCTTTCGGAGTCAGAAAGAGCGGCGCGGCGACGGCAAACCGAGCGCCGTCCTTCTTGAGATGTTTGATTCGCCGCTCGACCTCGGCATCGGCTCCCGGAAATGGGAAGAGTCCGAGAACCGCTCCCCAGCGCCAATCGGCCCAGGCGGCGGGGATCTTGAGGCCTTCGGAGAGCGGGAACGGGAGGATCGGCAGCAGCGCGCTCACCCGAAGATCCCCGGGGTTGGCGTCGAAACCGAGTTCCTCAGGGGTGATCTCCGGATCGTCGAGAACGAGCAGAACCGAGCCTCCGCGATCGAGGACACGGTGAAGCACCTCGCTCCGCTCACGGGCGACGCGGGCGAAGGACATCGCGCGTACGGCTTCCCGGGGAACCGATCCCTCAGCCGGGAGGATCCGCATCGGGGCGTCCTCCCAGACAATCCCGAGTTTGATGGGGTCGAGACCGATCTTGGGTCCCGGGAGATAGCCCGGTCGTTGGACATGGGTCACTGGGAAGAGATCCGGATACGCCGGTTCGACCCTACGCACCGCCGCCTCCGAACATCTCGTTGATGGCGGAAGGGGGCGATGAGGAATGTCCGGGACCGTCGAGGCGGCGGGCGACATACTTGGCGAGCACATCGGTCTCGAGATGGAGGCGTGCGCCAGCGGCGAGTTTCCCCAGGGTCGTCGAGCCGAGGGTCTCGGGAATGAGCGCCACCTCGAACCAGTCCGGCCCGAGTGCCGACACCGTCAGCGAGACGCCGTGGAGTGCCACGCTGCCCTTGGACGCGACTTCGTGAGCGTGGGCGGAGGGCAGGGAGAGACGCCAGCGTTGGAAACCTCCCTCGGGGTGGATCGCCACGATCTGAACATGGGCATCGACGTGGCCCTGGACGAGATGGCCGCCGATCCGGTCACCGAGTCTGAGCGCGCGCTCGAGATTGACCGGCTGTCCGGGTCGAATCTCATCGAGGAGGGTCCGGTCGAGGGTTTCCGGCGACAGATCGGCTGAAAAGGCGCCGGTCGACGGACTCAGTGCGGTGAGGCAGGCGCCGTTGACGGCGATGCTGTCGCCCTGTTCTGGGATCAGATTGTCGGGCCACGTTGCCTCGATCTCGAGGCGGGCGCCGCCTGAGGAACGCACGAGTCGTCGAGCAGTGCCGACGGTTTCAATCAGACCCGTGAACATCCGCATCCTCCGGCCGCACGCAGTGGAGTTCGACGTCGGCGCCGTGGTGGCGTACGTCTTCGTAGTAGAAGCGACGCGCCATATCGAGGTCAGCCACCCCGCGGCCGCCCACGGCTGCAGGCGCGAGTCCGCCGATGATGAGAGGCGCGACAAAGAAGAACACCTCGTCAACGAGATCGGCATCGAAGAACGAGCCGTGGACGGTGGCTCCCCCTTCGACGAGAAGGGTTGTGATCCCGCGGTTTCCCAGGTAGTCGAGCAGGGCGCCGGCGTCGATCCGGCCGTCTTCATCGCCTGGGAGTTCCACGAGGTCGGCCCCGGCAGCTTCGAGACGCTCGCGGTCGGATACTGCGGCTTCGGAGGTGTGGGCGATGATGGTCGTCTCTGGGTCGGTCTCGACCACTGTCGCGCTGTTGGGGGTCCGCAGGGTCGAGTCGAGGATCACCCGATGCCAGTCATTTCCAGGGTTGAGACCGAGGCGGCGGGTCAATCGCGGGTTGTCGGCGAGAACCGTGCCGATGCCGACACAAATGGCGTCGTGCTCCTCACGCAACTCGAGTCCGCGATCCCGCGCCGCCCTGCCGGTGATCCACTTGGAGTGACCGGCGCTGGTGGCGATCCGGCCATCGAGGGAAACAGCTGCTTTGGCGCTGACCCACGGTCGTCGAGTGTGCGCCCAACGCAGCCACCGCCGGTTGAGGATGCGCCCGCTCTCGGAACCGACCCCCTCGGTGACCTCGATTCCCACCGTCCGCAGGAGATCGAGACCGCCCGACGCGACCGGGTTCGGGTCGTTGACAGCGACCACAACGCGTTTGATCCCGGCAGCGATGATGGCGTCGACACAGGGCGGTGTTCGACCGTGATGGGCGCAGGGTTCCAGGGTGACGAAGATGGTGCCGCCTCGGGCCCGGGTCGCTGTCTGGGCGAGCGCGTTCACCTCGGCGTGGGGTCCGCCGCAGCGTTCGTGGTAGCCCTCGCCGATCAGACAACCGTTTGCGTCGATGAGAGTTGCGCCGACCATGGGATTCGGCGATGCACCGTATCGGCCTTTTCGGGCAAGGTCGAGTGCCAGCCGCATCCAATGGAGGTCGGTAGGATCGACAGGCGATTCTCCACCGGCCGATGGGTTCAGCCCGGGAGTGGAGGGCGTTGCCTCCGAGTCCCGAGGACTGTTTTCCCGATGTTCAAAATCTGATGAATTCAACCCAGCCGTTCCTGATCCGAGATGCTTCCAGTGTATCGGAATCAGGGTCAGGCCTCAACGTCGAAAATTCACGCTCTGAGGTCGAGCAGCGAGTCGACGAAATCCTCGGCGTCGAAGGGAAGAAGATCGTCGATGCCCTCGCCGACGCCGATCCAGCGAACGGGCAGCTTGAGATTCTCGGCGATGGCGAGAACCACGCCGCCCTTCGCGGTCCCGTCGAGCTTGGTCAGGACCACGCCATCGACACCGGCTGTGGCGCCGAATTGCTGCGCCTGCTCGATGCCGTTGGACCCGGTTGTGGCGTCGAGCACGAGGAGAACCTCGTGTGGTGCGCCGTCCACTTCACGGCTTGCGATGCCCTTGACCTTTTCGAGTTCCTTCATCAGGTTGGCGCGGGTGTGGAGTCGCCCGGCCGTATCGATCAGGACCTCATCGATATCGCGCGACTTTGCATTGGCAATGGCGTCGTAGACCACGGCGGCAGGATCGGCGCCCTCCTGCTGGTGGACCACCGGCGCACCGACTCTGTCGGCCCAGACTTTGAGCTGCTCCACCGCGGCGGCGCGGAAGGTGTCCGCCGCGGCGAGAACCACCGAGGATCCCGCCTCGATTCGCCGTTGTGCCAGCTTGGCGACCGTGGTTGTCTTGCCGGTGCCGTTGACCCCGACCACGAGGGTGATCCTCGGACGGGCTCCGTTCGTCTGACGTCCGGTGTCGGCATCGTTGAGTAGCTTCAAGAGTCGTTGTCGGACGGCGGGACGGAGATCCTCCGCCGTAGTGATCCGATTCGCCCTGACCTCGGCTCGGATCTCGTCGGCGAGTCGGACCGAAAGCGCGACGCCCGCATCGGCGGCGATGAGAGCTTCCTCGAGCCGGTCGATGTGTTCGGGCTCCACCGGTCCTGTTCGCTGGAAGGTCTCGCCCACCTTCTCGATGAACTCGGTGTGGGTCATGAAGAGGCCGCGTTTGAGTTTCTTCAGGAATGTTCCAGCCATCGTGTCTCCCGTGTCTCGCCGGCCGCCATCGGCGGCGGCTTGTGTTATCTGTCGTTTCGATGCACTCGTGGAATCGATTGGTGCCGGCTACTCGAGTTCGCGGGCGATCATCTTTGCGGTCTCTCGGAGATGATGCTGCGCCCGTGCTCGTGCGACGGGCTTGCGCGCAACGAGCACCACATAGTAGCCATCGGGAAGGACGTGCGTCAACGTGGCGAGTTCGGTACCCTCGATCACGAAATACTCGAGACCGCCGATGCCGGCGTTGGAGATTGTCGAATCCAGGTGGCGGGTAAAGAGCCCCTGGACCGCACCCTCGACCTTGAGATCGAATGGCTCACCGTGGCGGGTCACGAAATCGACGGTCTCTCCATCGTCATCGAGGAAGATCGCGCCGACCGCCTCCGGGACGTCCACCATCAGGTTGGTGAGCAGGATATTGAAGGGCATCAGGGGTTGGCGAGGAGCGCCCGCGCCTGGACAGCGAGCTGCGATCCGGGATCGGACACGACCACGTCTTGAAGATACGGCCGCGCCTCTTCCATACGGCCCATCTGGACCAGCAAACGGCCATAGGCGAGTATCCCGTCAAGCCGCTCGGGGAATTTGAAATGCGCTTCTTCGAGGAGGCTGAGGGCGGAGTCGTTGCGACCTTGCGATACCGCAATCTCGGCGAGGCGGAGATAGGCCTCGAAAACCGGAACCGTCGCGGTGATCGCCTTCGTGAAGTTCTCTTCTGCGGCCCCTACCTGGCCACGACCCAGGTAGGTCAGACCCAGGTTGTAGAAGACCTTCCACCGGTGCGGATACGTGGAGTCCGAAAGCACGGCGATGAAGTCGACTTCGGCAAGATGGTACTGCTCGAGGGCGAGATAGGCAGTGCCGCGGTTGTTTCTCGCGTCGGTGAAACCGGGGATCATCCGCAGGGCAGCGTCGAAGTTCTCGAGGGCCTGGTCGATACGATCGGTGCTCATATAGCAGAGCCCCATCATGTTGTAGATCGTTGCGTTGCCCGGGTTTGCCGCTTCGGCTTGCCGGAAGCTTTCGAGAGCCTCCTCGTACCGTTGCTGTTGCATGAAGGAATAGGCCTGGCGGATGAGCGACTGGGCGAGCAAGGGGTCGGTCTTTCCCTGTTTCTTGTTTTTTTTCGGGTCGGGCGTTGGCGACGCGAGACTGACGGCCGTCCCACTGCTCATCAGTGCCAGGACGAGGAACGAAACAACGACGATGATCCGGCGGTTCATGAGGCCTCCTGGGCTGACTCGAGGATTGCTCCCTCGGGTGAGGGTTCCGGGGGCATGATATCTCCTGCGTCGACCGCGGCTGAGAATGCGTCCACGACCACGGGATCGAATCTGGTGCCGGCCATGGCCTTCATCTTGTCGGTCACGTAACTGAGTGACATCGCCTTCTGGTAGGGTCGATTGGTGGTCATGGCGTCAAAGGTGTCGGCGACTCCGATGATTCTGGCCACCATGGGGATCTGCTCCCCGGCGAGTTTGTCCGGGTAGCCGTTGCCGTCCCAGGTTTCGTGGTGGTTGCGGATTCCGGGGATGATGGTCTTGAGCTTGCTGATCGGGGTCATGATCTGGGCCCCGATACCCGGGTGGCGGCGCATGATTTCGTACTCTTCGTCGGTCAGACCGCCGGGTTTGTTGAGGATCCCGTCCTTGATGCCGAGTTTGCCCACATCGTGCAGGATGGCGGCGATGCGGATGTGAAAGATGTCGTCGAAGCTGAGCCCGAGGTGCCGGGCGATGGCCATGGAATAGGCGCTGACGCGCTCCGAGTGACCCTTGGTGTAGGGATCCTTGGCGTCAATGGCGGCGGCCAGAGTGCGGATCGTCTCGAGGAACAACTCCTGGTTCTGGCGCAGGGCGTGCTTGAGTCTTCTGACCAGCGACTCGATGTTCTCCGCCATGTGGTTGAAGTTGCTCCCGAGCTGCGCGATCTCGTCATCGCCGTGGACCTCGGAGCGAACGCTGAACTTGCCTTCGGAAATCTCGCTCGAAATGTGGGCGAGATCCTGGAGAGGGCGGACCAGGTGGCGACTGAGAACAAACCCGAGACCGAGAGCAAGCAGACCCGCGATGGCGCTCACCATCAGGGTCCGCTGTTGCATCACCCGGACGGGGGCAAAGGCGAGGGATGTGGATCGTTCGAGAAGCGCGCCCCAGCCCAACGATGGGACCGGAGCGGCGGAGCCGAGCACCTCACCGGCATCGGGGTTCATCGGGTTGGTATAGGTGGAGGTCAGGGCAAGGGGACGGGTCAGGAAGTCTCGGATGAGGGGGGACTCGGCGAGGGAGGCTCCGCGAAGTGATGGTGCTGAACTCACGACCACCGTTCCACCGCCGTCGATGATGCTGACATAGAAACCGCTGAACGTGTTCTCTGAGAACCGGGTTTCGAATTCGGCGAAGTCGAGAACACCCGCAAGGCTTCCCCACGCGACGCCGTCCCGCGCCTCGAGTGGGAAGACCAGGATCGCCCACGGTGATCTGGCGGCCGGCAACTCGAGGCTGTAGGCGGGCGCCGGATCGCCGAGCAGCGCTCCCTCCTGTGCGGACCGGACGAGGTCAGAAAGCAGGCTGACCTCCTGGGGTTTGAGCAGGGGGTCATAAACATAGCTTCCTTCGCCTTCACGATTGAGGATCTGAAGATACGCGAAGGATGGACCAGCCTCGCTCGCCATCTCCTCGAGAAAGGACTCGAACGAAGCGACATCATCGGGGCTGGAAACCGCGAGTGCTCGGGCGGTGCTTTCGAGGTAGGTGCTTCGGCTCGAGAAGAAGTGATCCACCTCGTTGGCCAGCGAGACCGCTTGACGGTTGAGATAGAGTTTCTCGACGGTGGTCAGGTGTTCGCGGTTGTACGATGCAAACAGCCAACCGGATAGTGCAACCGGTAGGACCGTCACCAACACCAACGTCGCGGCGATGGGATAGGTCAGACTGGATTTGAAGCGTTTCAGAAGGCCCATCTGATCGAAATAAATATATCATGACACGGCAGATGGAAACCCATTCGGGGCCTTCGATCAGCTGTTTGGAGGAATCCGAAATGGATCGGAAATCAGCCGCGGGAACCCTCAGGGAGATTGGCCGCCTGCTCGAGATCGCGGGCGAAAACCCGTATCGCGTCCGGGCTTTCGCGGGTGCTGCACGGGCGGTGGAAGCGGTTTCCGGCGACCTTGGGGAGCTCGTCGTCTCCGGAAAGATCCTCGATTTTCAGGGAATTGGGAAGGGGACGGCGGCCGTGTTGGAGGATCTTGCTGCCGGCCGGCGGCCGCAGGCCTTGATCGAAGCCGAAGAGCGGGTGCCGCCCGGCGTCAGGGAGATCATGGGCCTGCGCGGACTCGGCCCCAAGAAGGTGCGAACGCTGTGGCGGGATCTCGGGGTGGAGAGCCTGGGAGAACTCGAGTATGCGTGCCGGGAGAATCGGCTGATTGATCTCAAGGGCTTTGGACCCGCCAGCCAGGCCGCGGTACTCGAGGAGGTGGTGTTTCGTGCCCGGGCCGATGAACGGCGGCTTCTGCACGAAGCCTGGACGGCGGCGGAGACCGCCCGTGACATGCTTCGAAGGCTTGACGGGGTCGTCTCCGTCGAGACTGCAGGCGAACTGCGGCGGTGTTGCGAGACCATTGGTGAACTCGCCTTTGTCGTCGCGATGGAGAGTCTTGGCGAGGCCGGCCGGGTCGCCGATTCTCTTGGTGGCGCCGTAAGGATCGAGGATGAAACGTGGCTCTGCCGGTCCGATGGCGGTCTCCCTCTGCGGCTGTGGTTCACGACACCGGGTGGTGCCGGGGAGACCTTGACTCGCGCCACCGGGAGCGATGCGTTCGTGGAAGCCCTGTCAGCCCGCCGTGGAGGCGTTCTCGCGGGTGACCGTGAGGAAGCCGTTTTTTCAGGGATGGGTCTGAGTTGGATTCCGCCCGAGCTGAGAGAGGACTCGCGGTGGTTGGATGCGGCGGCACAAGGTGCGGTCCCCGATCTCGTCGAGGTCGCAGATCTGCGGGGAGTCCTCCACAACCACACCACCGACTCGGATGGGTTGGCGTCGTTGGAGGAGATGGCGGCCGCGGCGGCGGACCGGGGATGGGTGTTCTTCGGGGTGGCCGATCACTCGCCGGCGGCGTTCTATGCCAACGGGGTCGATGCCCGGAGGCTGCGAAATCAGTGGGCGAGGGCGGATGCCTGGAATGCCGCCAACCCGGGGATTCGCATCGTAAAAGGTCTGGAAGCCGACATCCTGACCGACGGCCGGCTCGACATCCCGGAGGGCTGCGAGGCGGGTCTCGACTATGTGGTCGCTTCGGTTCACTCGTCGTTTCGATTGACCGAAGAGGCCCAGACCGAGCGCATTCTGGCGGCGGTGCGCCATCCGGCGTGCCGGGTTCTCGGGCACCCCACGGGCCGGCTTCTTCTGGCGCGACCCGGATACCCGGTGGATCTCGAGCGGGTTCTCGACGGCTGTGCCGAAAACGGAGTCGCGGTCGAGATCAACGCCAGCCCCTATCGCCTCGATCTCGATTGGCGGTGGGCGCGCCGGGCGTTGGACAGGGGTATCAAGCTCGTCATCAATCCGGATGCCCACTCCATCGAAGGCCTCGATAACGTCCGGTGGGGCATCGACGTCGCTCGCAAAGCCGGCGCCACCGCGGCCGAGATCGTGAACTGCCACGACATCGGAGCGTTTCTGGAACGCTGACGTGGTACTTTTATAGGTGCTCGGAGGGCTGAGACATGGCGGACACGGTGCTCGTGGTGGAGGATGACCCTGCCAACGCCCTGTTGGTTGAGACGATCCTCACCCGCCTGGGCGGTTTCGACGTCATCAGAAGCGATGACGGAGACGAGATCCTCAAGATCGTGGCGTCACGCCCCATCAGTGCCGCGCTCATGGATGTCTCATTGAAAAACACCTGGGTGAGGGGCACCAAGGTCGACGGCGTCGAGTTGACCCGCAGGATCCGATCACTTCCGGGAGGCGGCGGACTGCCCGTCATCCTCCTCACGGCGCATGCGATGAAGGGCGATCGGGAACGCCTGTTGTTTTCATCGGGCGCCAACGACTATGTTGCCAAGCCCATCGCCGACCAACATGAATTGGTCAGCCTTGTCCGGCAACATATCGAGACGGTTCAAGACTTCGAGAATGAGCAAGAGTTTTCCTGACGATGAGTCGTTTGGTGACGGTTGGATCGACATCAGCCGGCCGTTGACCATCCAGACTCCGGTGTGGCCGGGGGATCGGGGCTTTGAGCTGCGACAGGAAAAGATCGGCGATCTCCTCGTCTCGGCGGTGGCCACCACCTGTCACGTGGGCACCCACGTCGATGCTCCCCTTCACCTCGGCCCGACCGGAATCGCGGTTCATGAGATTCCACTGGGTCGGCTCCTCGGGCCGGCGGAGGTCGTGAGATTGCCCGCAGGGTGCGGTGCGGCCGGTTGCAGGGATCTGCCCCTGGGTTGGGTCCCCCGGCACCCGAAGATCCTTCTGCGGACGGACAGCCACGGCGTTGATTCGCCGATCGTCGACGGTTTCTCGGCGACCTCGGCCGAACTGGTGAACTGGTTGGCCGATCATGGCGTTTCCACCCTGGGTATCGACACCCCATCGGTGGATGTGTTCACGTCGACCGAGCTCGAGGCCCACCACGCCCTGGCCCGACGCGGAATGACGTGGATCGAAGGGCTGACCCTCGAAGGGGTCGAGGCCGGCTGCTATACGTTGATGGCCCTCCCGATGCCGGTGTGCGGGATCGACGCTGCGCCGGTCCGGGCTCTGCTCAAGAAGATCCCCCCGGAATCCAGCTGACACGAGAGAGGGAAAGAAAAAACGCCCCGCCGAAGCGGGGCGTTGGTTTGTGGTTTTAGAACTCGATCAGCTCAGTCGCCGCATCAGGACCAGACCGGCGCCGATCAGCAGGCCGATCAGGAGCGCGATTCCGGTGGTGCTGAGGGTCGGAATGGCTTCTTCCGGCTGCGGTGGTTGGCCTGTGGTGCAGACGACGCCGGAGATGGAGACGTCATCGACAAAGAAGTTGGTTCCACCGGCATTGGTGGAGACGGTCTGGGATGAGAACTCGAGGACGTGGTCGCCGTCGTCGGCGTAGGCCGAGATGTCCACGACCTGTTGGGTGTATCCGAGACTTCCGCACAGGGGCGAGCCGCCATCGATGGTGTAGACCACATTGCCATCGATGGTGACGTCCATGTAGTCGTTGGCGCTGTCGCAGATGATGGCCTCGAACCAGAACGTCATCTCGGTTGTACCCACCGGGATGTTGACGGTCTGGGTTACGGAGCCCGTCTCGGTCACGCCGCTGATGCCGCCGAACCAAACCCACCAGTCGCCCATGTAGGGACCTGTGCCGGTGCCGACGCCGCAGCCGGCGATATCGCACAACGGTGTGCCGAAGTTGGCTGAAGCTTCGGTCCAGAAGGAGTTCGGAGTTCCGTCCTCGAATCCGCCGTCGTCCACCGTTTCGAAGGCGTTGGATGCGCTGTCGGTGTTGTTGCCAGCCGGGTCGAAGACTTCGCCCGACACGGTCGCGGTGTTGGTAGCGGCGACGCAGCTGCCGCCGGCGAACTGGACCGTCACGAGGCAGCTCTCCGACTCACCGTTGCTCATGCTGCCGATGTTCCAGGTCCAGTTGGAGCCACCGAAGGTGCCTCCACAGTTATCGCTGATATAGGTCAGTTCGGCCGGCAGCGTGTCGACGACCGTGACGTTGGTCTGGTTCTCGGGGCCGTTGTTGACAACCGAGATCGTGAAGTCAAATGGTGCGTTGTCATAGAACCCATCTGCTGCGGTCTTGGTGAGTTCGAGATCACCCTGCGGCGGAAGGAAGAAGAGCACCGCGCGGCCGTTCGCGAGGTAGGCGCCGTCACAGCCATAGGTCAGGCCGATGGACCCGTCACCGTTCTGGATGCCGGTGGTGGAACCGCTGCCCAGTTCGACACCGGCGTCCTCGTACTGATAGAGGAACTCGCCATTGTCGAAGATGATCGTCTCGAAGGTTCCGGCCGAATCACAGGTCGCGCCACCGGGGTAGTGGCAGAAGTCTTCATACTGAACCACGGTGCAGGCGCCGCCGTACCCGCCGTAGGGGCACGAGCCGGCTGCGAAGGACTGATAATAGAGCGGGTCGCCGTTGTCCCCGGGATCGAGATCGTCCCACATGGGGGCGATCAGATGATACGGGGTGGCGCCGGTCGGCAGCGGGCAGTCGTTGGTGTAATCGGCATCGGTCTGAGCTTCGAGTGACAACCAGCCGTTGGAGCTGACCCAGAAGTCAGAGAACGTACCACCGTAGAAACCGACGTTGAATCCCAACGCGAAGGGTCCGGCGATCTCGTCGTCACCGAGAAGGACCGAGGTGCCGGTGGCGCTGATGTCCACCCAGGAATAGGTCGGTCCACCCGGCTCTAGGGAGTCGATCCACGCATAACCGAATGCATCGGGGCCGCCGGTGTCGCGGGTGGCCGACCCCGGGTGCCCGTCGTTGGCGCTTTTGATATCCGGCGCTGGAACCGAGCGGTCGGTCACTGCGGCGTTGACCGGAACGGATGTGGCGAATGCGACACTCACCACGACAACTGCAATGAAGAACCTCTTGAACATCTCGACCTCCCTCTCGATATCCCAAAAACCAGCCAACGGGCATCGCCTACGACGCTGCGGGCGCCACCGCGAGGGCCAAAAAAAAGCGAATCCACACCGTTTCACATATTGTCGAGAATAAAAGTAGACGCGATGATGCGACCTGTCAATGGGTTCAGCGGTGGCGACGCCCGTCATCGGTCATTCCGTCCGGGTCGGCCTCCTGCAGATGCCGGGCAGCTTCCTCCGGGGCGGTTGGGTTGATGGTGTAGCCGGAACCCCATTCGAAACCGGCCCGCCGGCTGATTCGCGGGACCAGCTCGAGGTGCCAGTGGTAATCGTGTTCGATCGTTGACCAGTCGTCGGGATGGCCGGGCCTGGGGTGTGGGCTCGGTGCTGTGTGGAGCACGAGATTGTATGGAGGGTCCTCGAGCAGCAATCGGATTCGCCGCAGGAGATCGCGGAGGATCACCGCCAACCCTCGGAGTTCGGTGTCATCGGTCGTCGCGAAATCATGACCGTGGCGCCTCGGCAGAATCCAGGTTTCGAACGGTAGCGCTGAGGCATAGGGATTCAGAGCGACAAAGGCGTCGGTCTCGATGGCCACCCGGGCGCCGAGTTCGAGCTCCTGATGGACAAGATCGCAGAAGAGGCAGCGTTCCTTGCGGTTGAAGTGTCCGCGAGCCGATTTGAGCTCCGCGGCCACTACG
>Ga0316198_10001902_pt1 | contig 12500 bp, 8 predicted proteins | sample OudBieAanoxic_MG_FD_204935 | JGI IMG/M metagenome (GOLD analysis project Ga0316198, IMG submission 204935) | Coastal sediment microbial communities from Oude Bieten Haven, Netherlands - site A anoxic | ecosystem: Environmental > Aquatic > Marine > Coastal > Sediment | place: Netherlands... | reverse complement strand
CCCCTTCCACGATCACAGGAATAAAGCCCATCCTGATAGCTGGTCCACCGATCCGGTTTAATGTCTCCCGATCAATTCCAAGTCCGGCTCTGAAAAGGATAACGATCAGGGCGATGGTCTTGAACTCCTTTAAAACAGCCTGTATTTCCGGATCTATCAGATTGAGAACGCTGGGGCCTAGAATGATCCCGGCTACGATCATTCCGAGAATCCCCGGAAGACCTGCTTTTTTAAAAATGATATTTCCGATCAGTGCTAACAGTATAATAAAAGCAACATCGACCATTTGATCATAATTTTAGTTCTGAATTTGAGCATTCAAAGGAGGATCCTAAATTCTCAATAAAGTACGAAATCTAAGGATTTTTACAGAGTTTTTTTACAGACCAACATTTTTATTCAGTAAATGGTGATATTCCTGCAAAGAATAATCACTCAAAATAATCCAAAATGGTCCCATGACTTATATCTGGCAATAACAATATTAGAAATTTCTCAACAAGGTGTTTTCCATTTTATTCGCTAAATTGTAGGGTTGATATAAATTCACATTATAATTAGAAACAACAATTAAACCCGGAAAGCAAATTGACTTCACATTATAAACCCAAAAATAAGATACGGATCGTTACGGCAGCCTCCCTCTTTGATGGTCATGATGTTTCCATCAACATCATGCGCAGAGTATTCCAGTATACCGGGGCTGAAATTATACATCTGGGACATAATCGTTCTGTGGATGAGATCGTGAATTGTGCCATCCAGGAGGATGCCCATGCTATCGGGATCACTTCATATCAGGGAGGACACATGGAGTTCTTCAGATATATGCGCAGCCTGTTGGATGAGAAAGGGGCTACCAAAATCCAGGTATTTGGAGGTGGCGGAGGCACCATATTACCCGGCGAGATCGATGATTTGCATCAGGCCGGTATCATGAAGATCTATTCACCTGATGAGGGTCGAAAGCTTGGATTGCAGGGGATGATCAATGATGTACTGGAAAAAATTGACTATGATATCAGTGAGAAGCTGGATGTGGATCTGCACCTGATCAACGCTCGAAATCACAAATCACTGGGTCAGCTCATCTCCCTGGTGGAGAACCATTACACAAAAAGTAAATCTATCCTTAAGAAGATTACCCCCTCTCCTGATATTCCAGTTCTTGGAATAACGGGAACCGGCGGGGCGGGAAAATCCTCCGTAGTGGATGAATTCGTGCGGAATTTCCTGCAGGATTTTAAAAACAAGACGATAGGGATAATATCTATTGATCCCTCCAAAAGAAGATCAGGTGGATCACTCCTGGGTGACCGGATCCGTATGAATGCCATCAACGATCCCAGGGTATATATGCGCTCGATGGCCACCCGACAGGCCAATGTGGCACTTAGTCCGCATATCAGGGAAGTCATAGACATTATGAAATTCGCGGGGTTCGACCTGATCATCGTGGAAACATCGGGGATAGGTCAGTCGGATACGGAAATCGTGGACATAGCCGATGTTTCTATGTATGTAATGACCCCGGAATTCGGAGCGCCCACGCAGCTGGAGAAAATCGACATGCTGGACTTTGCAGATATTATTGTTCTCAATAAATCGGATAAGACCGGGGCGGATGATGCCCTCAGGGATATAAAAAAACAATTCCGGCGCAACCACCTATTATGGGATGGAACAGATTCAGAAATACCCGTCTATCGAACAACAGCCTCCCATTTTGGAGATCAGGGTACCTTGAACCTGTATGCAACTACTATTGAAGCATTAAATGAAAAGTCAGGAAACTTCCGAAACAGCCAGGTTAAAAGATTGGCGGATGAGGACAGAAAACCCTTTATCATCCCCCCAAGGAGGGACAGGTACCTCTCTGAAATATCTGAAACCATCAGAAAATATAACGAATGGGTGAAAGAGCATTGCAATACAGCTTCCAATGCTCATGCGCTGAAACGAAGCCTGGACCTGCTTGAAAAGGATAAGGATCTGACAGATGAACTTCAATCAACGCTTATCGGCAAATTTAAAGATCAGATTGACACACTCGGCCCGGTTAATTACAAGCTCATTAGTGATTGGCCAAAGGTCCGGAAAAAATACGGGGATAAAAGCTTCAAGTTTACGGTACGGGGTAAGACCATTAAGGTCGATACGACAAAAACAACACTTTCAAACCTGGAGATCCCTAAAGTCAGCTTACCGGCTTACCGGGACTGGGGTGACATCCTGCGTTGGCGATTACAGGAAAACCTGCCGGGCGAATTTCCCTATACTTCCGGTGTCTTTCCTTTTAAAAGGGAATCTGAAGATCCTACCCGAATGTTTGCAGGAGAAGGCGAGCCGGAAAGGACTAACCGGCGCTTTCACTACCTATCGAGGGATCAGCTCTCCAAAAGGCTATCGACGGCTTTTGACTCAGTTACCCTCTATGGAGAGGATCCGGAAAAAAGGCCCGATATCTATGGGAAGGTTGGGAATTCAGGCGTGAGTATATGTACTCTGGATGATGCGAAGAAACTATATTCTGGAATTGACCTGGTAGACATTGGCACCTCTGTTTCCATGACCATCAATGGTCCGGCTTCCATGCTTTGTGCCATGTTCCTGAATGCGGCCATTGACCAGCAATGCGAGAAATATATCCAGGAGCAGGGGCTGGAAAAGAAAGTTGAGCAGGTATTAAACAAAAAATTCGATGGATCCGGACTATCCAGACCAGAATATCATGGTGAGTTACCGGAGGGTCATAATGGCCTCGGCCTGATGTTGCTAGGGATAACCGGACAGGACGTACTGCTACCAAAAACATATGAAAAGATCAGGCAGGAAACCATCTCCAAGGTTCGTGGAACCGTTCAGGCAGATATCCTGAAGGAAGACCAGGCACAGAATACCTGCATATTCTCCACTGATTTCTCCTTGCGCATGATGGGGGATGTGCAGCAATATTTTGTGGATAATGAAGTCAGGAATTTCTATTCCGTATCTATTTCCGGGTATCATATTGCCGAAGCAGGTGCCAATCCCATTACCCAACTGGCTTTTACACTGGCCAATGGTTTCACCTACCTGGAATATTATCTGTCAAGGGGTATGAAAGTGAACGATTTTGCACCGAATTTCTCCTTCTTCTTTTCTAATGGGATAGATCCGGAATATGCGGTGATCGGACGGGTAGCCAGGAGGATCTGGGCCAAAGCACTAAAACTGAAATACCATGGGAATGAACGTGCACAAAAACTAAAGTATCATATCCAGACTTCCGGCAGGTCACTGCATGCGCAGGAAATCGATTTTAATGATATACGCACTACCCTTCAGGCTCTGTATGCAGTATATGATAATTGTAATTCTCTGCATACCAATGCCTATGATGAGGCAATAACCACACCCACTGAAGAATCGGTACGAAGGGCCCTGGCCATTCAGCTGATCATCAATCGTGAACTTGGCCTGGCAAAAAATGAAAATCCACTCCAGGGATCCTTTATTATAGAAGAATTGACCGATCTTGTGGAAGAAGCCGTCCTGGCTGAATTCGATCGCCTGACCGACCGGGGAGGGGTACTGGGTGCCATGGAAACCATGTACCAGCGGGGCAAGATACAGGAGGAAAGCCTGTTATATGAAACCAAAAAACATTCAGGAGAATATCCGATCGTCGGAGTAAACACATTCCTGTCCTCTGAGGGCTCCCCGACCCTGGTTCCGGAAGAGGTTACCCGGGCCACCAATGCCGAAAAAGACCGGCAGATCCTTAATCTGAGGAATTTTCAGAAAGTCAACACGCAGGATGGGAAAAAGCAACTTTCAGAGCTTCGAAAAGCGGTTCTGAAGGAGGAAAATACCTTTGCACACCTGATGGAAGCGGTAAAATATTGCTCACTCGGCCAGATCACCCATACCTTGTTTGAAGTGGGGGGACAATACCGGAGAAATATGTAATACATCTTAATGATTTCATTTATAAATCTTTTTGGTCGAGCATAGATATTTTATAAAGAACTAGTTCAAATCTCAACATTAATCTATTTAGAAGAGGCCTATATTCAAACCAAAAATGCTTTCTTCAAGATTTTACAGGATTTTACTCTTGATATGTATTTACATACCAGACATTGCCATTATGAATTCTTTGAGAATTATTTCATTGTAATCACCAGGCACCTCAAATTCCTCAGAAGAAATATCTTCTTTTTCCAGCCTGATAACATCGGTACCAGGATCTGCGCTACCGAATTCATATGACAAGTTTTTCATTTCTATACCAGCTCGTTCAACATTTTTATACGCTTCCGAAAATTCAGGTGCGTTTTTCAAAAAAGACTCATCAGGCACACTGCATCCCGCCATATTTGAAGTAAAATCTATGGATTCATTCATAACCTGTATGAGGCCACTTAAGGCCGCATCATTGCTGATCCACTTTTCTTCAAAAAGTTCGCCATCAACTGAAATGCTATATTTTGTGGTACTATAACCGGCAATGGACTCTCCACTGCTCTTCTGGACGGATATTATTGGAGCAGGTCTCGCTCTCTCCTGTTCAATCATGTCTTCCATCATTTGTAGCTGTTCTGCTGGCATTTGCTTATTCATATCATCACGCATAGACGTAATAGCATTACAATAATCTTCAATTGTTCCTTTAGCATAGGTCATATCATTTTCATTGATCATAATGATGAGGTTCGAACCAGGATTATACATTGATGTTATTGGGATCTCATCCATATCATCGGGAAGGGATTTAAGCCATCCGTCTCCTATATAGGTTAGACTGTTGTTTGATTCTTCTATGATCCATCCTTGCGAATAAACAGAATAATTCAACAGGAATATACAGGCTAGAAAAAAAATAGTATTCAAGGTCTTTCTCATGGTAATGATGGTTTTGGTTAAAAAAAAAATAATATAAAAATATGTCCCAATAGGGCCTATCTTAAGTTGTAGTGGTTTAAAGATCCGTACAATTAACAACAACCTAATAGAATGAATTAAATAATTCAAAAGTTAAGGCATGATATATATCATACCCACAGGATCATGTAATCCTGGAATAAAATTGTGTATACCCAGTAGCGATATTTTCAAAGTGTTTATTATCGAATATAAACTTTGTAATTTTTAAGAATGAATCTACATATGAGCAAAAAACTTGCCATTTCATAATAAGTAAAGTATTTTTAATAGGGCTTTTTTATGAGCAATTCGAGAATTGATCTGCTTTTGCCGAAAATAATCCCTGTCAAATAAGTGTTGAACGGATGGATTATGATATTTTTCAATCGTATAATCATTTAAAAATTAAGAAGAAATGGGACTGACTAATTCGCAACAGAAAAATGTATCACGCCGAAAATTTATAAAGAACACTGGCAAAATCACCCTGGCCACAACCCTGACGCCAAAACTAATTCCAAATGTTCACGCAGCAGAAAATAATACCATAAACATAGCACTGGTAGGTTGTGGGGGCCGGGGTTCAGGTGCAGCTTCAAATGCCATGTCAGTTAAGAACGGGCCTATAAAAATGGTTGCGATGGCTGATGTATTTGAGGATCGTCTTAAACTCAGTTATAAAAGTCTGAAGAAAATTCATCCTGAACAGGTGGATGTTCCTGAAGAACAGAAATTCCTCGGTTACGAGGGATATAAGAATGCCATGGACTGCCTGAAACCAGGTGATGTGGTGATCCTTGCCACACCCCCTGCATTTCGCTGGGTTCATTTTAAATATGCCATAGATAAAGGTTTAAATGTCTTTATGGAAAAACCGGTAACGATTGACGGGCCCACAACAGTTAGGATGCTTGAGCTTGGTGAAGAATCTGTGAAAAAGAACCTTAAAGTCGGGGTAGGTTTAATGTGCCGACATTGTGACGCACGGTGGGCGCTTTATGATCGTATCCAGGATGGACAGATTGGTGAGATTATCGCTTTGCGCGCTTACAGGATGCATGGTCCAATTGGATTTTTTGATTCGGATCCCTTGCTGGATGGTGTTAATGAGTTCCTGTATCAGACACAACGTTTCCATAGTTTCCTCTGGGCGGGGGGAGGTTGTTACAGTGACTTTTATATACATCATATTGATGAATGCTGCTGGATGAAAGATGCATGGCCCGTAAAGGCCCAGGCACTTGGTGGAAGGCACTACCGGGGCAATTCGGTGGATCAGAATTTTGACACATATTCTGTGGAATACACTTTTGCCGATGGTACGAAATTATTCCTGTACGGCAGATGTATTGAAGGCTGTCATGATGAGTTTGCCAGTTATGCTCATGGCAGCAAGGGTTCTGCTGTTATCTCCCAGGGAGGACATACTCCGGCATTATGCCGGATCAACAAGGGACAGGATTTCAATAATACCAATGACATCGTCTGGAGATTCCCAAGGGAGGAACCCAATCCTTACCAGCTGGAATGGGATCACCTGATCGAGGCCATACGTGAAGACAAACCGTTCAACGAGGTGAAGCGCGGAGCGGAAGCCAGCCTGGTTACTTCCATGGGTAGAATGGCAGCACATACCGGCCAGGTAATCACTTATGACCAAATGCTGAATTGTGATCATGAGTTTGCGCCCGGACTTGATACAATGACATTAGATTCTCCAGCACCGCTTCAAGCAGGTCCTGACGGGAAATATCCGGTTCCACAACCTGGCAAGTACAAATATGAATACCCGTTTTAGTCCAGGGGTGTATTGAAGTGAAAAGTATTTTGTGGGGTTGATTTTTTTTGGGGTAGATTTTTTTTGGGAAGATTTTCTTACACTAGAATCGATTGTATAGGATCAGGGATTCTGTTAGAATCGCCCAAGTCAGACATTATAGCTTCAATGGCAATTTTTAATTATAATTGGGTCATTAAATAATCCGGTAATAAATTTTAATCCGATATTTTTTATGAAGAATGTACCATTTATATTCCTATCTATTCTGGCGATACTAATCCTTGGATGTGCTCCAGAAGTTGTTCTTACATCTGTCGCCCCGGACTATGAGATGATCCGTTATACCGGGCGGATAAATTTTGAAAATTCCAAGGCTCCTGAAATATACTGGCCGGGGACACAGATCGAAATCAGGTTTGAGGGGGAAGAGTTAAAAGCAAAACTTAAAGACGAAAGGGGTGAGAATTATTTTAATATTGTCATTGATGAAGATAGCCTGAGGTATATCAAACTTGATAAAAAAGAGAGGTATTATACGCTTGCAAAAGGACTTCCGGATGGCAAGCACACCATAAAACTCATCAAACGCACAGAATCGGACCTTGGCAAAACCTGGTTTCTGGGTCTTGATATTACAAATGGCAAGTTATTAGAGCTCCCTCAAACGGATAGAAAGGTCATCGAGTTTTTTGGCAATTCGATCACTGCCGGATATGCTATTGAAGACCTTACAGGCGGAGATTCACCGGATAGCATTTACACCAATAATTATAATACCTATGGAGCGATTACAGCAAGGCATTTCAATGCGGATTATTATGGCACTGTAAGGTCGGGGATCGGGATCATGATCAGCTGGTTCCCCCTGATCATGCCGGAAATGTGGGATCGCCTGGACCCTTCCAATCCGGATAGCAAATGGGATTTTTCTAAAGTGCAACCTGACCTGGTTGTAGTGAATTTGTTCCAAAATGATTCATGGCTTGTCAATATGCCGGAAGAACCAACATTTGAGCAGAGATTTGGGAAGGAGGCCCCGGATGAGGAGAAAATAATCGCTTCCTATGTCGACTTTATATCGAAATTACGTGGAGTCTATCCTGGGACTCCTATTATCTGTGCTTTGGGAAGTATGGATGCAACGAAGGAAGGCTCACCTTGGCCAGGATATGTTACCTCGGCAGTGGAAATCCTGGATGATCAGAACCTGTATACCCTTTTCTTTCCATATATTGACAAACCGGGACATCCGAGGGTGGAAGACAACCGGGAAATGGCGGATCAACTCATTCAATTCATTGAAAAAACTTTGAACTGGTAATGATTCGGAAATTTTTTTTTGTAAACAAGGGTAGATGAATTTCATTAATAATTATTCGTTAATGCTTTATTAGCCCTTTCCTGAAGAAAGAAAGATCGTTAAACTGGAACTATCTATTGATAATATTCTGTTTTTAATTAAGACGATAATCATTTTTTTCAAACCTGTTAATCTCATGAAAAGAAACGAATTTTTAAAAACCGGCAGTGCACTGGTCTTTTGTTCCTGCTGTGGAACGACAGTATTGAATGGATGCAAGGCCATAAGCGGAAATTCTGATACTTTTGTTGCTCCAGCTAACAGTTATTCTGTTGATGGAAATACTTTAAAGGTATCACTCGATCAGGTCCCGATATTGAAGGATGTGGGTAATTCAATTCAACTGGATATCCCAGACAAAAAGAAGAACCTGATAATAATTCATGAATCCGCAAACGAATACAAGACCTACGATGACAAGTGTACCCATGGAGGCCGGGAACTTGAATACAAGCCAGATAAAAAGATCCTATGGTGTGTCAGTTTCAGCCATTCTGAATTTGATCTGGAAGGCAAGGTAGTCAAGGGGCCTGCACCTGATAGCATCCTGACATTTCCTACATTGCTGGATAATGAAGAACTTTTTATTGATCTTACATAAAGATTACTAAAAGATCATTCTCTGCTAGACTATTACATGTATAATAAGCTGATCATTTATTTTTTTTCGGGTACCGGGAATGCGAGAACCGCTTCCCACTGGATAGCGGAAAAGGTAAAAAGCCGGGGGATTCCTGCTGAAATTATCCGGATCGATAAGGACACTCCGGTACCTATAGAACCTTTTGAGCAAAACACCCTCCTTGGCTTCTGTTTTCCAACCCACGGATTTAATACACCACCCATTGTTATTGATTTCATCCGTCGTTTCCCGAAATCAAAGGGTACGAAGATCTTTCTACTGAACACCAGGGCAGGTATGAAGATATACAAGCTCTTTACTCCGGGCATGAGCGGAACGGCCCTATGGTGGCCGGCTATGATGCTTTGGTTGAAAGGATATACCTGTATTGGTTTTCAGCCCCTTGATCTTCCCTCGAATTGGATCTCTGTACACCCGGGTCTCAGGAAAAAAGTGGTGGATTCTATATTTGACCGCTGCAGGAGAATAACAAACCGTTTTACTGAAAAACTCCTGGATGGAAAGCGGGTTTATCAGGCCTTCTGGGGACTTCCCGTTGATATCCTGATCAGTCCGATCTCAGTATTGTATTATCTCTTCGGCCGTTTTGCATTATCGAAGACCTATTTCGCCAGTTACAAATGTAATAATTGTGATAAATGTATTAAAGATTGTCCGGTCCAGGCCATTATCCGCGTAGATAAAAGACCCTATTGGACCTACAAATGTGAAAGCTGTATGCATTGCATGAACCATTGCCCGGAAAGGGCGATTGAGACAGGCCATGCAGTCTTTATCTTTCTGTGGTGGCTGGCCTTCAGCATTATGCCCGTTTTGATTATTGACGTATTGGGTAATTATGAAATTATTCCGGAAGATACCATCAAGACCGGGTACAAATACATTTATTACGGGCTTCAATTTGGCGTGGGCATATGGATCATTTTTGGCGGATATGGGCTGATGCACTATCTCCTCAGATTCAAATGGATCAATTACCTCATCACCTGGACCTCTCTGACCAGATTCAGATTCTGGAGGCGCTACAAAGCACCAAGAAAATTCTTGAGGATCAGTTAGAAAAGGATGAATAGAATGCGCAGCCTTGATTTTTTACAGGTATAAAAAAAGACTGCCAACATTGAGACAGTCTCAAAATTTATCTTCAGGCATAGAAAAGGGAGCCTGGCTCCCTAAAACAATACTTCTATAGTTTTCTTAACCAGATGTTCCGGAAGCTTACCGGGTTCCCATGATCCTGCAGCATAAGCGGCCCTTCCTCGTGGGCTTCATATTTCGGTAGGCCTATATATGGCGTATCCCCCTTGATCTGGTAATGATTCTGTACCAGAATCCCATTCTGTATAACAGTAACGTAGGCAGGTGCAGCCAGTTTTCCTTCCTCATCGAAAATGGGTGCCTTGTAAATGATATCATAAGTCTGCCATTCTCCCGGAGGCTTACAGGCATTGACCAATGGCATGCTTTGCTTGTAGATGCTGGCTGCCTGCCCATTGGAATAGGTCCTGTTATCATAAGAATCCAATACCTGTACTTCATAGATCCCCTGCAGGAACACGCCACTATTGCCTCTGCCCTGGCTTTTTCCTTTAACCTCTGCAGGCGTTCGCCACTCAATATGTAACTGACAATCTCCATATACTACTTTAGACCGGATAGCTCCGGTCCCCTTCACCACGGTCATGGCGCCATCACTTACTTCCCATTCTGCTTCCTCTCCCTTCATGTTTTCCCAGTTATCCAGGCTGGTTCCGTCAAAAAGAATGATCGCATCCGAGGGTGGCGCTGCGCCCTCTCCAGGTGTGACAACTACCGGTTCTGGTTCCCATACTTCCGTATCCTGGGGTTTCATATTCTGGGCATATATCTGGCCAATGCCCATAAAAAATGTAATTAAGAGTACTGATTTTTTCATCCTTATTGCTTTTGGTTATAAAAAAAATATGCACTTTTGACAATTAAGCGAATTTACATATTTCAGTTTAGAGATCATTTAATTGAATAACTTCTTTTCACAGTATTTAATTTAATTCACCGCCTCAATATTAAATAAAGAAAATATCATATTAAATTTCAATGATTTTATTTTCTCCATTTTTCTCGATTTACCGGAGCGCTGAATCATACCGAAAACCTGGTCTACTGAATGTATAAATGGCAAAAATTATGTTAATATTTTCTAATAAAAATTAAGCTGCGAATCACAAATTAACTTCACATCACTTAATACAAATGCAAATGAAAACAACACCTGAACACGATGAACGTATAGCAAAAATGACTTTTACATCGGTATATCCGCACTATATCACAAAGGTTGAGAAAAAAGGCAGAACAAAGGAAGAATTACATCAGGTAATAGAGTGGTTGACGGGTTTCGATGATAAAAGACTCAAAGAATTAATTGATAAAAAAGTGACTTTCGAAACATTCTTTGCGAATGCAAAATTGAACCCAAATGCTTATCTAATTAAAGGGGTAATTTGTGGTTATCGTGTAGAGGAAATTGAAACACCATTGACAAAACAAGTAAGATACTTAGACAAGTTGGTTGACGAGTTGGCAAAAGGAAAGAAAATGGAAAAAATTTTGCGATAATAATAAAATAATAAATAAGAAACACTGTCACCAACATCGTGTATAGCACATGCTCTAAGTGACAAGTGTCATAAACTCAGCAGTTGGAAACCGAATCGTCAATAACGAGATCTAACTAAAAAGTGAATGAAATAAGCTGAATGGCAGGCGAATATAAAGCCAAGCCATGACAAAGGTTTTATTCCCTGCATTGATTGATAATAAAGAATAACTGACGTTATATACTGAGATTTCAGGCTAATCCTCGGTGAGGACTTTCTATATTGTCTTTTATCCAATTTTCGATTTGAATTGAGGTAATAATTTATTAATATCATTCCAAATAAATCTATTATAATGAGACTACTATTGGTTGTTAATCCCATTTCCGGAGGAAAAAATAAAGAGATCTTTATCAACAAAGCGGAAGACTACTGTAAAAAATATGGTATTCTCTACGAATATTTTCATACGACCGGGGAGGATGATGTTAAAAAACTAGCCGATGCGGTTGAATCAGTGAAGCCAGATAAGGTAGTTTCGATCGGGGGAGATGGAACCACGCTCATGACGGCACTGGGACTGCAGAAGTCAGACGTTCCTTTCGGTATTATTCCTATGGGTTCGGCAAATGGTATGGCTAAGGAACTCAGCGTTCCCAATGATACAATGCAAGCCTTCCAGGATCTGATTGCTTCACAGATGATAATCCCAATTGATGTCATAAAAGTGAACGATGATTATACCATGCACCTCGGAGACGTGGGTATTAATGCAGCTATGGTAAAGAATTTCGAAAAAGAGGAAGGCCGTGGATGGGCAGCTTATGCAAAGCATTTTGTAAGTGCGGTAAATAATGCTTCACTATTTGATGTCACAGTCGAAATTGATGGTAAAATATACGAGCATAAAGCCTATTCTGTTTTGATTGCAAATACGCGAATGTATGGAACAGGGGCTATTGTAAATCCTGAGGGAAATCCTCATGATGGAATATTTGAGATCGTATTGCTTACCAAACGGGATTGGTCGGGTGTGATCAATCTTGGACTGACTGCTTTTGATAAAAGAGCCGTTGAAACTTTCAAGGAATATACTAAAAATTATTCTGCCAAATCGGCCAGAATAAAATTTGACAAATCCCGTATGCTACAGCTGGATGGAGAAGTAATTGGAGAATGTGAATCAATTGAGGCAGAGATTATACCGGCAGGTACTAATTTTATCACAAC
>Ga0316198_10001901_pt1 | contig 12500 bp, 10 predicted proteins | sample OudBieAanoxic_MG_FD_204935 | JGI IMG/M metagenome (GOLD analysis project Ga0316198, IMG submission 204935) | Coastal sediment microbial communities from Oude Bieten Haven, Netherlands - site A anoxic | ecosystem: Environmental > Aquatic > Marine > Coastal > Sediment | place: Netherlands... | reverse complement strand
CGATCGAGCTGCTCTTTCAACCGCAGTCTTTCCTGGGCCCTTTTTTCGATGATACCCTCACCTCTCTTCACAACAAAAATAAGAAATAGAAAGAGCGTTAACATCATCAGGGCACTGGTCGTGACGACATAAACCTGGTACTTGAAAATCGACTTGTACTCAGCAGACAGGTCCTGGACGATTTCAATCACGCCCAAAACCGGCCCCGATATTCGAGAAGGGAGCTGTTCCGCCCGTAGTGGTGCAAAGGTGATAAAACGGCTTTCCTTCGGAATACCCAAAAGGATTTCCAAAAAATTGCCCCGTTGTGACTGCCGTGACACGGTCTGGCCATTTACCGCCGTTTGGTAGCTGTTACCGCCCATATTCATCTTACCGATCAGGTCTTGGTCAAAGCTGTATGAAATCACATTGTTCATGTCGTAGATATTGACCATCTCTACCTTGAAACTGTGAAGAGTATTTCGCACAACCTTATCCATGAGCTCGTATTGCTCTTCATTTCGTAGTTGTATTTTGCCAAAACGCAACACCACTGGCATTACAAATTGCAAAAATATTTGATGGTTGAGGTTTTCGATGATCACGAAAGCATATTCTTCACTTTTTTCACGCTGCATCGCACGGGCCCAGTGATTATTCAACATCGACAGAACTAAGGTCCCTAAAAATATGAGGCTCAAGCTGGTAACGGCGAAATATTTGACCAGGCGAAACGGTTTGTTTCTCTCTTCAGCCGATTGATCATTAACAGTCAATGGGTGCACACCTTTCGTAATAAGATCCGGGCGCGCGAAGAGGTGCAATGCGCCTGATGAATCGATTTCTCCGGTAAACCGGTCTATCCGGTGAAAGCAGTTGATATGACGGGTATAAGTGAACTTAAAGCAGTGGCTTTTGTTAGCATGCTGGGTAAAAAATTACAATCGACATCGAATGCGTGCCAACCGTCCGATCCATAAACCTCGATACCGGTGTATTTGTCCTTCAGTCGACGCCAGCGGTCGTCAAATTCCGACCGTAACCAATCGTCCCGGGAGCAAATGACACTCAGTAGGAACCGATCTTTTTTACGCTGCGACTAAACCCTCAGCCAAAAAGACCGATATACACATTGATGCGTGAGCGATTAAAAAGAGTTGAAAATACCGTCATTCAATGCGGTAGCCTTGTTACTTCAAGTAATGACCGGTTAACTACCATGCTTGACCCATTTGCAGATATTTTTATTATCCGACCCATTGACAACTGGTTACACGCGATGGGGGAGGGCACAAGGGCCGAAATTTTATTACCGAAAATTAAAAAAATGTGTTACAATGTAATCCAAATGAAATTCATTAAAAAGAATTGCGGCCGGGACCCAAGATATGGGTCAATACAATTCCGAACAGCCCAACATGATGTAACTATCTATAATTATATGTAATTGTACCACAATTAGCTTGACTTAAACACAATAGCATGCGATCATTAAGAAGATCAAAAAAAGCGAACCAACGAATTCAATCACTACTGTCATCTAAGAATTCTGCCATACCGTTAAAGCTGATCGGGCGAATGAAAGAAAACACATTAAAAAAAACCAGGGAAGCCCTACTGATGAGCAAAGCCGAACTCGCACGGGCTGCAGAGGTTTCGCCGATTACGATAACCCGAATTGAAAATGGTTTGCCATGTCGCATGGAAACCAAGCGCAAGATCATACTGGCCCTCGGACTCGAACTTTCAGACAAAGACAAAATATTTAAAGACTAAGAGAACGCATATGTTATTCGGAAAAAAGGACAAACTCGTCGGGCTTGACATCGGCTCTCGAACAATAAAGGCCGCCGAAATCGTTGAATCGCCCAAAGGCCGGACGCTGAAGCGATTCGGCATGATCGACATCACACCGGGTCTGATCGAGGACAGCACGATCAACGAACCCGAGGACGTTGCCGACAAGATTAAAGAACTGTTCAAGACTTACAATATTCATGAGAAAAATGTTGCTGTATCGATCGGAGGCTATTCGGTCATCGTTAAAAAGATCAACGTTCAGACAATGGCCGAGGACCAACTCCAGGAGACCATTCATTACGAAGCCGAACAATATATTCCTTTCGATATCAAAGACGTTAATCTGGATTTCCAAATTCTAGGGCCGAACGAAAATAATCCCAATCAGATGAACGTCTTTCTTGTGGCCGCAAAGAAAGAAATGGTCAATGATTACATCAACCTAGTTAATATGGCCGGATTAAACCCCTGTATCATTGATGTTGAAGCGTTTGCCCTTCAGAATGTTTTTGAAGTCAATTATGAGGTCAAAGACGAGAACGTCGCCTTGATCGACATTGGAGCAAGCAAAACCTCGCTTAACATCCTGAAGGGCAGCAACTCGGTTTTCATGCGGGATGTCGCCCTGGGTTGCGGTCAGATCAATCAGAAGATTATATCATTGGTTAATTGTTCGTTCGATGAATCGGAAACGATCAAACTCGGTGGGCAGACAGACAAAATTTCTGCAGAGGACTTGAAGGAAATCGTTATCGGCGTTGTTTCTGACTGGTGTACGGAAATACGGAGAGCCATCGATTTCTTCTATTCAACATACCCGGAAGATCAGATCAAAAGGATCATGCTCAGTGGTGGCGGTGGTAACATCTCGGACTTCCGCCAACTTCTGGCGAATGAAACGTCATCTGAAGTGACGACCATAAATCCTTTCGGTAACTTTGTCTTAGACAGCAGCTTTGACCCTGCGTACATTGAACAAATTGCCCCCCAGGCTGCAATTACTATGGGCCTGGCCATAAGGAAGATTAACGATAAATGATACGCATCAACCTGCTCCCTTTCAGAGCCGCCCGGAAAAAAGAAAACATCCGACGCCAGATTTCGGTCTTCTTTCTTTCAGTTTTTCTAATGCTGGCCGTCCTTACCTTTTACAACATCCATCTCGGAGGACGGATAAAGGCACTCAAAAAGAACGTGACCGTCACGGAAAACGAACTGAAAAAATACCAGAAGATTACCCAGCAGATCGAAGATATCAAAAAGAAGCTTGCGATTCTGCAGAAAAAGACCGAAGTCATCCGCAAACTGGAGACCGACCGTTTCGAACCGGTTCAGATACTCGAAGCCATGACCGAGAAAATCATTGCCAAGCGGATGTGGTTCACTTCATTTAGCGACCATCCCAAGGATATCAAGGTTACCGGTATCGCGCTGGATAATAAAACGGTGGCCGACTTCATGACCCGCCTGGAAGGATCTGGGTGGTTTAGTGCTGTAAAGCTAAATACTTTAGAAAAACATGTGGTCCAAGGCTCGAACCTGAAAAAGTTCTCGATTGTCTGTGACAAAAAGGCCGACACGAAAGAAACACAAATTGGTGCACCGGACAAAGCGAAAAAGAAAAGAAAACGAACATGAAAAAACCTGATCTCTCTTTGGATGCCCTTGAACCGTTTTTCGATAAAATCGAAAAACTTTCCAAAATCTATCGCCTCCTGATAAGTGCAGGGATTTGTCTGATCTTCATCGCTGCAGCGGTTTTCTTGTTCTATATGCCAAAATACAAGACTATCGATACGCTTGACAAAGAGCTTGCAAAACTCGAGGCGGAGCTTAAAACGGCAAAGAAAAACGCAAAAGATCTAAAAAAGTTTCAGAGAAAAATGAAGGATGCCGAGGACCAATTTAGGATCGTTATGAAGTCGCTTCCGGAAAAAGAAGAGATACCATCACTGCTTACCAGTATTTCAGACTCCGGAAGAGAATCTGGCCTCGAATTTCTTTTGTTCAAGCCAAAAAATGAAACGAAAAAAGATTTCTACGCCGAGATTCCGGTTGCCATTAAGGTTAACGGCGATTTTCATAACGTTGCCATATTTTTCGATCGGGTCGCCAGGCTGTCACGGGTCGTCAATATCAGAGACATCTCGATGAAACCTGTGAAAGGGAATGATTCATTGGTCACATCATGCACAGCCGTGACCTATAAGTTTATTGAAAGTGCTCCGCCTTCAAAAAAGAAATCGTCCAAGAAGAAGAAAAAGAAAAGCAAAAAATAACCAACGCTTAAACCCAGAAACGATCCGATATGAGCAAACTGCGCGGTATTATTACACTGGCCTTATTGTCTTGTTTTGTTGTGGCAACCTGGGGCTGCGATTTTCAAAAGCAGACCCTTCCGAAGCCCAAGGTGGTTAGGAAGAAAATTGTCGCTCCGAAAACGCCCACTGCACTTGCCCGCAATAGTGCCCAGTCCGCATCGCCGGCTGTCACCGTCGCCAAAGTAGGTAAAAGAATCCAGGCGGCCCCGGTGGTGAAAAGAATTTCAACGGCAGAACTCAGGCCTAAATCCGATATAGCTGCGACGCCGGCGAGCAGGAAAGCCCCCCCAATGGTTGCCAAGAACTCAACGGCACCGGTGACAGCATCGACCGCCATTTCGCAGCCGAAGGTCAAAATGCCCCCAGAGGTAACTGCCAACAAGGCGACAAGGGCATCAGCCGAGCAACCGGCAGCAATTCCGGAGGTAAAAAGATTACCGCCAGAGATGGCACGGCCCCAGGCAGCCCCCTCTGCTACAAACGCCGTTGCTCAGGAAAAACCAGCCACAGAAGCCGTGCCTTCTTCAGCCGCTGTGATTCAGCCGGCAACAGCACCATTAACACCCGAGCCTGCCGCAACGGTTGCTGCCGTTAATCCCGCGGTGAAAAAGGGCGCTACGACCGTTGCCATGCAGAAAGGCGCCCCTGTAAGGTATAATCCACAAGGCAGGATCAATCCTTTTGAGCCGCTCTTCAAGGATGAGCCCGAAGCGCCCCCGGTCACTGCCAAGAAAAAAAGACGGGTCCCCCGGACGCCCCTGGAGAGAATCGACATCGGACAGCTGAAATTGGTCGGAATCATAATGGCCAGCAGCGGCAACAGGGCCCTTGTACAGGAGGCTTCCGGTAAAGGATATATTATAAAAGAGGGGACCTTTATCGGCCTTCATTCCGGAAAAGTTACTGACATAAAAAAAGACCGCGTTGTTATCGAGGAAGAAACCGATGAAGTTGCCGGAACACAGAAAATCCGTAACAAAGAACTCGTACTCCCGAAACCTCCCGGAGAATGATCCCATGAGCACCGTATTTGCAAAAGTCAACAAACGCGCAGCACTGGTCATTGTTCTTATCGTCCTGTTCGGGCTGTCAGGTGGTTGTACCGCCAACAAGCCGGTGGTCAATGACGCGTCCAGCGCTCAGCAACTTCCCGATTCGAAACGCATCACCGGGATTACCGCTTCCGAGGACGATTCGTCCTATGTTGTCGTGGTCAACGGTAATCGTCAGCTTACTTATACGTCAGTAAAACAAAACCTGCCTTTGGGTATATTGTTTTACTTTCAGGACACAGAAATCGACGGTGCTGTCGAGCCTCTTGTTTTATCGAATCATGAAATCATTGACTCCGTCGAAGTTTCGCCGATTAATGATAAACAGGATATATCACGCCTGTTGATCAGCTTGAAACAGGACGTTCCTTATGAAGTAACGGCTGAAAAGAAAGGCATCAGAATTTCTTTTGCCAAGCCTCTTGACACCACGATCAGTGAGGCACCGGTGAGTGAATCCGAAACCCGCAACGTTCCCGCAGAGACATCCACCGTTGCTCCGGCCTCCCGTCTTGAAGGCGTTTACGTAAATAAAACGGAAAATCAGACCCAAATTAGTGTCAACACCGACGGTACCATCGAAGACTTTAAAGTCTTCGCTTTGGATAAACCCGCCCGGATCGTATTCGATATACCAAATTTGAAAAGCCCCACCCAAGGTGAACAGGTGGTAAAGGCGGACACCGAATCGGTGCGGCAAGTTCGCTACTTCGTTTACCCCAAAAAGATCCGGATGGTTGTCGACACCCATTCGGAGTATTTGAAATCGTATTCGGCTGTATCAACTCCGACGGGACTGCTGGTTCAGGTTGGCACTGAGGGAACGATTACGGCGCCAGAACCTATCGCTGCCGCTGAGAAAACACCGCAGCCCCTTGTACCGGCACCAGCGCCGGCAGTAACCCCAGCGCCCTCAGCAGAGACAGCGGGTGTCGTTCAAGATAAAACGGCCTGGATAAACCGTCTTGACTTCATCACCGAAGATGCCGGTCAGTCGACCCTTATCGTCGGTACAACACGTCCGGTTACTTATGATTTAAAGAGTACCACGGATACATTACTGCAGCTGAAACTGTACGACACAAAACTACCAAAGTACCGTGACCGCCCGTTGATCACAACCCGGTTTGAGAGCGCTGTTAACCGGATAACGCCCGTTTATAAAAATTTGGAACCACAGACAACCTCGGTGACTATAGAACTTCGGGAGGCCGTGTCATACGATATTGAGCAAGAGGACGATGTTCTGATGATTCGGTTCGGTGCATCCTCCATTCCTCCCAAACCGCTCGAACAGGCTGATCTGCCAAGTTGGAAACAGGTTTTGGCCCAGACAGAGGCCCTAACTGAGAGCGAAGAGACTTCACAGCCACAAAGGCCAACACCTGCTGACTCGCCGGCAACATTGACCGTTCAAAGTGCCCAAGAAACACCGGGCGTCATTGAAATTATGGGAGCCGAAGCGCCTGCGGCGCAAGCGTCACCTTCAGGTATGATGACGATGACGATGAGTGCCCCCATGTCGTATTCGTTGTCAGGCTACGCTTCTCCCAAGCGGTACACCGGTGAAAAAATTGCGCTTGATTTCTATGAAACAGACATTAAAAATGTGTTTCGCATCATTCGTGAAATCAGTGGCAAGAACTTCGCAATCGACAAAGATGTTACCGGTACGGTGACACTGACTCTCGAAAAACCGGTTCCATGGGATCAAGTACTGGATCTGGTACTAAAGATGAATCGCCTTGGAATGGTTTATGAGGGCGATATTATTCGCATTGCCACCATATCGACACTGACAGCGGAAGAGAAGGCCAAGCAGGATCAGATTGCCGCTGAACAGAAATCCCGGGAAGTGGTCAAGGCCTTGGAGCCTTTAGTGACTGAATACATTGCCGTTAACTACTCGGATGCCAGCGGCGAAGTCCTACCCCTCGTTCAAAAGGTGCTGACGAAAGATCGCGGAAGCGTCAGTGTCGATAAGCGCAACAACCAACTGATCGTTACCGATACCGCAAGCAAAATTGGGCAGATAAAGGAAATTGTCAGCCGGATCGACACCGTGACACCACAGGTTATCATAGAGGCCAAGGTGGTTGAAGTTAGCGACGAGTTTTCGATGGAACTGGGTATCGACTGGCAAATGGCCTGGGGGCCGGGCACTATTGGCAGTTTTGGCATCGGCGGTGATGTTGCCATGAACTTCCCGTCGGCGTCTTCCTCGACCGTCGGATTCAATTTTACGAAACTCGGCGGAACACCATTGACTCTCGAAGCCACTCTCAACGCGGTTGAGGCCAACAAACAGGGTCGGATTATTACCGCACCGAAAATCGTCACCCTCGACAACAAAAAAGCCAAAATCAAGCAGGGTGTCGAGTGGCCCTACCTGGAGAGGGATTCGTCCGGTAATGCCACCGTAAAATTTAAAAATATCGACCTGCTTTTGGAGGTGACCCCGACGGTGACACCGGACGATCGCATTCTGATGAAAATATTCATTACAAAAAATGATATCGGTGTTATCACCCTGGGCGTTCCGTCTCTGAACACTAACGAAGCGCAGACCGAACTGTTGGTCAACGATGGCGACACGATCGTTATCGGCGGCATCATCAAGAAAAACGAGCAGGATTCCTCTACCGGTTGGCCAGGGGTCAAAAACATCCCGCTGGTGGGTTGGTTGTTCAAAACCGAGTCGGAATCGAAAACTAACAATGAACTGCTGATTTTCATTACGCCGAGAATCGTCCAACTGGAGCAGCGCCAAGTGCTTTAACATCTAAAAAATAAAAAAACAGCGGCCCGCTTATTAACTGAAAGGCGGGCCGCTGTTTTTTATACGACTTTTAAAATTAATTTCCGAAATACGAAAAGGTGGTATAAGTGGTTTTAGAAAAAACGTTCGCACAACGGAACGTTTTTTTGACACCCTCTATATGCGTCCAAATGAAAGCCTTGTCCGTCCCCTCTTTGAAACCGAACGAAATATTTTTCTAGCGTATGTATTGCAATTTTACCAGTGCTCTCTTGGCTTCCCGGGCTTCCGGTGATTCCGGTTTGAGCTGGATGACCTTTTCATAGGCCGCTTTGGCTTTGGGAACGTTCTTCAGCAAAACATAAGCTTCACCCAGATCGTAGTATGCTGCGGCAAACTCCGGGTAAAGGTCGGTTGCAGCAGACAGGGCGGCTACTCCCTCGGCACCCTTGCCCATCGCAACATATGTCCGCCCCAGTCCTCTGAGGGACGGAGGGAAGTTCGCTTCCAGAGCCAAGGCATCTAAATAATATTTTTCCGACTCCTTAAAGTTCTTCTTTTTATAATAGGCAAAGCCGATATTGCTCAAAGGATAGTGAGGCGTCGCGTACAATAGATCGCCGGTAACCTCCTTGAATACCGCGATGGCTTCATCCCATTTTTCTTCCTCCAAATAGGCGACCCCGAGATTGTTTTTGGCTACCGCGTAGTCCGGTTTCAAACTTATTGCGTTCTTGAAGTGTTTGACAGCCAGGTCCGGTTTGCCCTTGGCAAGATAGACCTGGCCAAGGTAGTTCTGAAGAATATGGTCATTCGGATACAGGTTTTCCGCGTCCAATAGGTACTTGAGGGCTGCCGTATAATCACCCGCAAGGTAATACTGCTTTCCCAGATCACGCCAAGCAATTTCCCTTTTACGCACATCTGAATTATCACTGGCACATGCGGTTATAACAATGATGCCCGCCCAGCAGGCTGTCCATAACAATAGTTTGCTTCTCATGCAGGCCTCTCCCTATGCGTCTGGCGTTCGAAAATACCAGCAACAGTTATTTAAAGCAGCAAAGCTCAAGTTTATATCAGTTTTAATCTGCGAGCGACTTCTTCGGAAATACTCTTGACGAACCTTTCGAGATCTTTACCAGTCAGCGGTCTACCGGGTTCCGGTACTTTTTTGAGGTTCGTCGGCCTTACGTACTGCGGTATGTTAACGAGGTTCCCATCGGCCTTGATATCAAACTCTGGTGGAAACCCATCGTCGAAATACATCTGCTGAAAACCGGCGAACTTCAACACATGGGCAGTGGAATCTACGATTGCAATCTCGTCTTCGGAAACCAGATCATTCATCCTGGCAGTCACCAAACCTGCCAAGGATTCCCCGCCATGGGTACAAGCGATGTGGCCGTTTCTATTGGCCAGAAGTTCCCAGTCCATAATTGCCTGTTCTGTCACCTCAACAATATGAACACGCTGGCCGCCGGCTTCCTGATTGTAGCGATTTACCAAATGGATAACCCGGGGCATGGATACAGGGTTACCGATCATGGCCGCTTGGGCGACAGAGGGTTTTACGGTGACGGGCACAAATTTTCTCATCGCCGGGACAGGCTCCCGATAGTAACCAAAAACCGGATTGGCATGTTGTGACTGCACGCCGATTATCTTCGGTAAGCTGTCGATGATGCCGGTTTCATAAAATTTAAGGAAACCATTCATCACGGCTGTTATATTCCCGGCATTTCCTATCGGTAGGACAATGACTTTATCGTGCAAATCATATTCAAAATCCTGCGCGATTTCATAAGAATAGGACTCTTGACCCAAGATCCGCCAGGCGTTTTTCGAGTTGAGCAGTGCCACATCGTAAGTTTCCGAAAGTCGCTCAACGATTTTCATGCAGTCGTCGAACACACCGGGGATTTCAAAAACAGCGGCACCGCTGCCCAGAGGCTGTGAAAGTTGTTGTGGCGTGACTTTTTTGTGGGGCAGCAGTACGGCGGATCTGATATGAGGATTCAAATAGGCGGCGTACAGGGCAGCAGCAGCGGATGTGTCGCCAGTTGACGCGCAGACGGCTAATACATCGGTTACCAATTTACGTTTGATCAGGTAATTAATATAAGTGATGGCACTGGCCATACCTCGGTCTTTGAAGCTGGCACTTGGATTCTGCCCGTCGTTCTTGAAGTAATACCGCAGGCCGACCCTTTCCTGCATGAAATCGTTGGCCTCGATTACCGGTGTGTGCCCCTCACCAAGATACACCATGTCCTCCAGCGGGATTACCGGACCGATAAACTCCTGGTAGCGATAGATTCCCTTGAGAGCTGGCTGGGAGAGCATTTTCCGGTAGTCAAAGATTCGATGCCAGGTTGCGCCATCAATCTGCCGTAATCTATGCAATGAACGATCTTCTAGCAGGAGCACCTGGCGGCACTTCGGGCAGGTATATAAAAGTTTTTCGATTCCGAATTCCTCACGGCAACCCAAACAGCGATAAATCAGTTCGCCTGTGGGCCGGGGAATGATGAGGGGGCGGATATCTTCGGGGAATTCTTCTATTCTCACGGCTTTATGACTTCCAGGCCACCGAGATAGGCTCGCACGGCCTCCGGTACGACGATACTACCGTCGTGCTGCTGATTATTCTCCAAGATCGCGGCCACAGTTCTCCCGACAGCCAAACCCGAACCATTCAAAGTGTGAAGGAGATCGGTACCTTTCTTGCCTTTATGCCGATAGCGGATATTCGCCCGGCGGGCCTGGAAGCTTTCACAATTGGAACAAGATGATATCTCGCGATAAGTATTTTGAGCGGGCATCCAAACTTCAATGTCGTATGTTTTTGCCGCTGAAAAACCCATGTCACCGGTGCAAAGGGTGACAACCCGATAGGGAAGGTCCAGTCGTTGAAGAATGGCTTCGGCATTGCTCAACATTTTCTCAAGTTCATCGTAGGACGTTTCCGGCGCCGCCAGTTTTACCATTTCAACCTTGTTGAACTGGTGCTGTCGAATCAACCCCCGGGTGTCCTTACCATAGGATCCGGCTTCAGATCGAAAGCAGGGAGAGTAGGCCGTGTAATAGATCGGCAATTGGTCCACAACCAGGATTTCACCTTGGTGGATATTGGTGAGCGGCACTTCGGCAGTTGGGATCATAAAGTAATCCCAACCTTCTAATTTGAACAGATCATGCTCGAATTTAGGCAGTTGGCCGGTATGGGTCATACTCTGCCGATTGACGACAAACGGGGGCAGGACCTCTGTATAGCCGTGCTCGGTAACATGCATGTCGAGCATAAAATTTATCAATGCCCTTTCCAGCCGGGCACCGAGGCCAAAATACAAGGGGAATCTTGCACCGGTAATTTTGGATGCCCGTTCAAAGTCCAGAATGCCAAGTTTCGCGCCCAGGTCCCAGTGTGCCTGTGGGATAAATTCGAAATGTGGCGGAGTGCCCACCTGTCTGAGTATAGGGTTATCGTTTTCGTCCTTCCCTTCGGGTACTGAGGCATGCGGGATATTTGGTAATTCCATTAATATTTTATTGACCGTTTCTTCATGATCGGCCAGCATTGACTCCAACGTCTTTATTCTTGCCCCAACCGCACGCATCTGCTCCACGCGGTCCTGTGTATCGGCACCGTTTTTTTTCAATTCGGCAATCCGGTTGGAAACGACATTGCGTTCGTGTCGCAATTCCTCAAGCTCCAAAAGGACTTCACGGCGGTGGTCATCTGCCGCTTCGAAGGTGGAGAGGTCGAGGTCAGACTGACGGGCGTTCAATGCACGTTTAATCTCCGCTAAATTCTGCCTCAGAAACTTGATTTCCAGCATATCTGTACCTATGTTTAGTTCCGTTTTTTCGGTATGTTCCTGCTCAGGTAGATGCCATGAAATATTACCGCGTGTAATTCAATATATGCGGCAGCTCTATAACAGGATATGGCAGGGCAGGGTTCCGGTTGAGGATGGCGTCTGAAACCGGAAAATCGCAGAAACCATCTAACATGGGGTTACTTTTTAGTCAATAATGAATACAGGTTGACGCGGGGCAGGTTTATCTATAAGGTCATCAGAATTCTGTGAGGGGATAGTGTTTATGGAAGAAATTCACAAAAGCAAGGACGATATTCGCAAAGAGATTGCCACCGCATTGGGTAAACTGCCCAAGAACACGCTTGCCGAAAAGACCAAGCAAATTGAAGATCGCCTCTTTGATTTTGCTAATTTCCTCGAAGCTAAAATTGCCTTAATGTACCTCGATAATCCGAACGAGGTTCAATCAAAAGAGATTATCAAACGGACTTTTGACCACAACAAGATCGTTGTTTTACCCTTGATTGATACCGGATCCAAGAAGTTCAAACTGTTTAAAATAAATGATTTTTCAAATGATCTGAAAGCCGGTGGGTCAACCGATCTGCAACCGGATTCTGATCAGTGCCGTTCCGTACCGATCGACTGCATTGATATCGCAATTATACCCGGTATTGCATTTGATGAAAAAGGGGGGCGAATCGGCTCTGGCGATGGATATTACGACAGACTTATTCCACATCTACCGATTACAACACGCAAA
>Ga0316198_10001900_pt1 | contig 12503 bp, 12 predicted proteins | sample OudBieAanoxic_MG_FD_204935 | JGI IMG/M metagenome (GOLD analysis project Ga0316198, IMG submission 204935) | Coastal sediment microbial communities from Oude Bieten Haven, Netherlands - site A anoxic | ecosystem: Environmental > Aquatic > Marine > Coastal > Sediment | place: Netherlands... | reverse complement strand
ATAGATAGAATCTTCTATATAATAAAGTTTTTATGTAGCAAGACTTATGGTTCGCCGACCAGCAACGCCGCGGACTGCTTTCATGGTACCAACCATTTATTGCTACACTAGCGCGCCACCACAAGCGGCAGCGCCACACGGATCAACACGGTCACAGGGACAAGCGATGGAAAGAAAAGAGAATATGCCACTGTGGGTCTTTCTGGGCCTGCTGAATATCGAGACCCGCAAAGGGGCAAGGATCCTGTTCTGGTGCAGTTTTGCCTTTGCACTAATCTGCATCCCCCTGTCATGGTATCTGAACGACTGGTGGTGGTTCGGCATCATGCTGCCCGTCGTGGTCTGGTACGGACTCTCGATTCAATGGGTGGACAGGCACTCCCTGTGGGACTGATGCACGACACCGCTGTGATTGCCTCCTTCTCCAGATACCTGGGTATTGAATCCAGTCCGGTCAGCCATACCGAGCGACTGGTATCGGCGCTGGGCAGTACGCTGGTCATTGCCTGCATCTTTTTCATTAGCCGGGCAGTACTCGGCCCGACAGCAACACTGCTGATCGTCCCCTCCATGGGCGCCTCCGCGGTGCTGCTGTTCGCGGTTCCACACGGTGCACTGTCACAACCCTGGAATGTGTTTGGCGGCCATGTACTCTCCGCTATCATCGGTGTCAGCTGTGCCCTGCTCTTCAGTAACGAAGTCATCGCTGCCAGTGCTGCCGTCGGTATCGCCGTCGGGGTCATGCATTACCTGCGCTGCATCCACCCACCGGGCGGCGCCACCGCACTGGCGGCCGTGATCGGCGGTGAGGCCACACACGCGCTTGGTTACCAGTTTGTCTTCACGCCCGTACTGATAAACACGCTGGTCATGCTGGCCGTGGCGTTCGCCTTCAATTTTGTGTTTCCGTGGCGACGCTACCCCGCGTGGCTGGCTGACAGGGACAGGCAAACGGTGGCCGAAGTACCTCGCGTATCAGAGCGCCACATCGAACATGCCGACCTGGTCGCGGCACTCGGCCAGATTGATTCCTTTATCGATGTCTCCGAGAATGACCTGCTGCGAATCTATCAACTGGCTACCGGTGAAGCCGACCAGCGACACCTGCTCCCCGGGCAAATCGTGCTGGGACATTACTACAGCAGCGTTGAACGCGGTGATGAATGGTCGGTTCGCCAGATAGTCGATGAATCAAACAGTCCGGACCCGGAAAAGGATATGGTCGTCTACAAGGTGGTCGCCGGTGCCGGGCCGAGAAGGTCCGGCGTGGTCACACGCACCGAGTTCGCCCGCTGGGCCACGCATGAACTCGTGCGCAACGCTAACGACTGGAAACGCCTGGAGTCCTGACGCAAGAGGAACACAGCCATGAGCAATGCAGCCAAATCATCATCAGCGAACGAAAAAGGTGTCTACCACGCACCCTGGGAAAAGGCCTTTGACAAGGTTTTAACGCCCTTCGAGGAATTTATACATCAACAGACCACCGGTGGCCTGCTGTTGATAGCCACCGCTATTATTGCCCTGCTGCTCGCCAACGGTCCCCTGGCGTATCTGTATCACCAGCTACAGCACCTCGAGATTGGCCTGCACATCGGCAGCTGGTCACTGGAACATAGCCTGCACCACTGGATCAACGACGGCCTGATGGCGCTGTTCTTTTTCGTCGTCGGCCTGGAACTGAAACGTGAAATCCTGGTGGGCGAACTGGCAAACCCGCGCATGGCCGCACTGCCCATCGTCGCTGCCATCGGCGGCATGGTGGTTCCCGCACTGATTTATTTCTCCATCAATCCGGAAGGTGATGCCGCCAGGGGCTGGGGTATCCCGATGGCCACGGACATCGCCTTTGCCCTTGGCGCCATTGCGCTGCTGGCCAGCCGCGTCCCGAGGGCATTGATCACGTTCCTGGTTGCACTCGCCATCGTTGATGACCTGGGGGCCGTCATGGTGATCGCCGTGTTCTATACCGAGAAACTTTCCATGGGCTGGCTGATAACCTCGGGCATTTTCTTTGGCCTGTTGATGGTGCTGAATATTGCCGGCATCCGGAAAATTACACCGTACTTCCTGCTCGCCGTGTTGCTCTGGTATGCCATGCTGGAGTCCGGGGTGCATGCCACACTGGCCGGTATTCTCGGTGCCTTCTCGGTACCGGCACGCCCGAAATACAACCCGCAGCACTTCAGCGATCATGTAAAGGAATCCATCGCCCGTTTTGATGCCAGCCATGTGCCCGGCCAGAGCATCATGACAAATGACAAGCTGCGCGGCATTGTGCATTCACTCGAGAGTGGCGCCCTGCAGGTACAGACGCCGCTGCAACGACTGGAGCATGCCTGGCACCTGCCGGTTGCCTACCTCGTCATTCCCGTGTTCGCATTGTTTAACGCCGGTATCCCGCTGGACTTTGCCAGTATCGGCGACACCCTGACACACCCGGTCACACTCGGCGTCTCGATGGGCCTGATTGTCGGCAAGGTACTGGGTATCTCGGGTTTCAGCTGGCTGGCCATCAAGCTGGGAATCGGACGCTTACCGGCCGGCACCCGCTTTAACCAGATTATCGGTGTCTCGCTGCTTGGCGGCATTGGCTTCACCATGTCCATCTTTATCGCCGAGCTGGGATTCATTCGTCAGCCGCAGTTACTGCTGATGGCCAAGACCGGCATTCTGTTCGCCTCGCTGTTTGCAGGCATTGCCGGCTTTATCTGGCTCTACCTGGCCGGCAGCAAGGACTGAGCGCATGGCTCCCTGGCACACTCGTATACCGGCGTGACTGACCGACTGCGCATCGACCTGCCACTGCTGGCGCTGGTCCTTGCCAACCTTGTCCCGGTATTCGGCGTACTGCTGCTGCACTGGGATGTCGGCGCCATCGTGGTGCTCTACTGGGCGGAAAACCTCGTCATCGGCTTCTACAACCTGTTAAAGATGCTGCTCACCGGCGGCAGGTCGGCACTCGGTACCATGCTGTTTTTCTGCCTGCACTACGGTGGCTTCTGCGCCATCCACGGCATGTTCGTGCTGGAACTGACGCAGTTTGCCGGGGAAATTTCCGGTCAATTGCCTGACGCCAGCTGGCCCGGACCCCTCGTCGTGATCCAGAAGATCCTCTACTACGGGGAACAGATACTCGCTGCCGCGCCGCCGGAATTCGGCTGGGCCTGCATCGCCCTGCTGCTCAGTCACGGCGCCTCTTTCCTGCTGCTCTTCATCGGGCAGCGGGAATACCGTCACACCAGTGTCGACGCGCTCATGGCCGCACCCTACAAACGCATTGCGGTGTTACATGTCGCCGTCATTATCGGCGGCTTCATGATCATTGAACTGGGCCAGCCAATGGGCCTGCTACTGGCACTGGTTGCACTCAAGATCGGCATGGATATCATGCTACACAGGCGCGCGCACCGCGCCCTGTCCGAGCCCAGCGACGAGACAGCAGCCAACGGGAATAGCCGACCATGACAGATAACAGCAACACCGATGACCGGCACGGACCCAACATACGTGTACACCCGCCCATAATCTATGCCATCAGCATCCTCTCCGGCATCGGGCTGAACAACCTCTGGCCACTGCCAATGCCGCTTGGCCTCCATGACCGCTTCTACGGTGGCATCATTATTGTCATCGCCACCCTCATTGCTGCCTGGGCGCTGTTGCATTTTCACCGCAACGATACCGATGTACGCCCGGACAAACCGGACAGCGCGCTGATCACCTCCGGTCCCTACCGTTTCACACGCAACCCGCTGTACATGGTACTGACGCTGGCGCAGATTACGGCTGCCATCTGGCTGGACAACCTGTGGATACTGTTGCTGGTAGTCGCGTCCGTCATCGTGATTACACGCTATGCCATCACCCGCGAGGAACTCTACCTGGAGCAGCTGTTCGGCCAGGAATACCTCAGGTACAAGCAGCGCGTACGCCGCTGGTTCTAGGGCATGAAGTTCTTCAAAAAACTGTTCAGCAACAAGCCCGCGGCACCCTCACCCGTTGAGGAGGTCTCCAGAATACTCGAGCGTTTCGCAACCGCCACCAGCATGGGTGTAGACCGCGAAGACCTGGCACGCTATCCCGCCAAACAGCGCCAGGTGATGGCCTTCCATTTTGGCGCCATCGAATATCTCGCCCGTGAATTCCGGCTCGATGAGACGCAGATGCTGGGCGTGTTCGTGGTGTTTCTTGACAGCTACTTCATCATGCCGATTACCGAATCCGGCAGCATCAGCGAACGCGTACAGGGGTTTTACGACAAGCCGCGGGAACGTGAATACCTCGAGGCGGGTGCCGATGTCTGCCGCCGCTGGCATGAACTGAATGAACGCCGTGCGCCGCTGCAGCTGGGTGAAATGCTGAAAGCCTCTTGAGCCGTCCCACTCTCAACATGCTGCTGCGCGAGGTCCTTGCATGCAGGATTTGCGAAACACACCTGCCACTGGGTCCCAACCCGGTACTGCGCGCCAGCAGCACGGCACGGGTCCTGATCGTCGGGCAGGCACCCGGAACCCGGGTGCACGCGACCGGTATCCCGTGGAATGATCCCAGCGGTGATCGTCTGCGTGACTGGATGCAACTGGACCGTGAACAGTTCTACGACACATCACGGATTGCGATTGTGCCGATGGGGTTCTGTTACCCGGGCAAGGGGAAATCGGGTGACCTGCCGCCACGACCGGAGTGCGCGGCACACTGGCACCAGAAACTGCTGGCCGCGATGCCGGCCATCGAACTGACCGTCCTGGTCGGTAAATATGCGCAGAATCATTACCTCGGCAGCCGCCGCGAATCGCTGGCCGACACCGTGCGCCACTGGCAGAAACAGCCGCCGGGTTTTTTCCCGTTGCCACATCCCTCGCCACGCAACCTGCGCTGGTTCCGTAATCACCCCTGGTTCGAGGACGAGGTCCTGCCGGCATTCCGGCGCCGCCTTGCGGAGATTCTGGAATAAGAATCATTCGTGCCTGCAAGACACAGCAGCGTCCTGCAGGCGCACAATCTGTGAAAAATCTCTGATATCATGGACCTGAGGGCCGCCTGGCGGGAGCGCGGACCATCCGAGTCTGGTAACATTCCGTCTGGTTCACGCCCATGCCCAAGACAACATACCCACTTCTCAGCCACATCGATTCACCCGCAGACCTGCGTGGCCTGACGGAAAATCAACTCGTGCAACTGGCGTATGAGGTGCGCGAATTCCTGATTGAATCGGTCTCCAGCACCGGCGGTCACCTGTCTGCCGGACTGGGCGTGGTTGAATTGACCATTGCCCTGCACAAGGTATTCAACACACCGGAAGACCGTCTGGTCTGGGATATCGGGCACCAGGCCTATCCACACAAGATCCTCACCGGCCGCCGCGATGCCATGAGCAGCATGCGTCGCCGTGGCGGACTGAGTGGCTTCCTCCGCCGCGAGGAAAGTGAATACGATACCTTCGGCGGGGGGCACTCCAGCACCTCCATCAGTGCCGCCCTTGGAATGGCCGTGGTGGCCGCGCTGCAGCACTCCGAGCGGCAAACGGTGGCCGTCATCGGGGATGGCGCCATGACGGCCGGCATGGCCTACGAGGCACTCAACAATGCCGGCGACCTGCACAGCGACCTGCTGGTGATACTCAACGACAACGAGATGTCGATCTCCCGCAACCGCGGCGCCATGCACAACTACCTGGCGCGTATTCTCTCGGGCAGCCTCTACACCGGCGTCCGCGAACGCAGTAAAAGCATTCTCAATCACCTGCCGGGAACCCGGAAATTCGTGCGCCGCTGGGAAGAACATATGAAGGGCATGATCATGCCCGGCACACTGTTCGAGGAACTGGGATTCAATTATATCGGACCGATCGACGGCCACGACATTCCCACGCTGCTGAAGACACTGCACAACCTGCAGGGACTCAAGGGACGCCGCTTTCTGCACGTGGTCACACAGAAAGGCAAGGGCTATCACCCGGCCGAAGAGGATCCGTGTAATTACCACGGTGTTACACCCTTTGACCGGGATACCGGGCAGCAGAAAAAATCCTCATCCGACATGACCTACACGCAGGTGTTCGGCGAGTGGTTGTGCGACATGGCACGCGCCGACAACCGGCTTGCAGGCATCACGCCGGCAATGCGTGAGGGTTCGGGACTGGTCGAATTCTCGGAACAGTTTCCCGAGCGCTATTTCGATGTCGGCATCGCCGAGCAGCACGCCGTTACCTTCGCTGCCGGTATGGCCTGTGAAGGCATGAAGCCGGTGGTCGCCATTTATTCCACTTTCCTGCAGCGTGCCTATGACCAGTTGATCCACGATGTTGCGCTGCAGAATCTGGATGTCACCTTTGCCATTGATCGCGCCGGCCTGGTGGGCGCCGATGGTGCCACCCATGCCGGGGTGTTCGACCTGAGTTTCCTGCGCTGTATACCGAACATGGTGGTGATGGCGCCGGCCGATGAAAACGAGTGTCGCCAGATGCTCACCACGGCCTGGCAATATGAGGGACCGGCCGCGGTACGCTACCCGCGCGGAACCGGCCCCGGCGTGACCCCGGCGGAGACACTGGAAACGCTGCCGATCGGAAAGGCTGAAATCTGTCGTCGCGGTACGCAGATCGCCATTCTTGCCTTCGGCAGTCGCGTCGCGGCAGCGCTGGCCGCGGCGGATGAACTCGATGCCACGGTCGTCAACATGCGCTTCGTGAAACCACTGGATAACGACATGATCAAGGCCATGGCCGCCGAGCATCATCTGATCGTCACCGTTGAAGAAAATGCACTGCAGGGTGGCGCCGGTTCCGCCGTCAACGAGGTACTGCTGGCAGCGGCTGCCGACAACCGCATCCTGAACCTTGCCGTCCCGGATGTGTACATCAGCCACGACAACCAGCAGCAGCAACTTGCCGAATGCGGCCTGGATGCCGCGGAGATTGTTGCCGCGGTCAGGGATGCTGCCAACGCCAGCCTGCCGGTAACGGCCCAGGCCTTAACCCCTGCGGGCAAGCTGTTGAATGGCTGAAGCAGGGATCCACAGGGATAGCGACGAGGGGCAGGTATAAACGGGGGGATTCATGAGCAGTACCTCAGAGATTTTCTTCCGCCGCAGGGAAGCCGCCCGTGAACAGGTCTCACTACCCGCCCCGTTTTTCAACCGCTGCCAGTTGCTGTTGCATCGTGCCGCAACGGCCCACGTCTTTGTGCCGGTTCGAAGCATGCAGTACCAGGCAGTAATTGATAGCGACGAAATCATATTTGTGGACAATCTTGGCTATGCCGTTGAAGACGGACACGGTGGCCGCCTGATCGTGCTCGCATGGGAACTCGTCTCACAGGGCGCGCGTGACTCGCTGACCGAACCGGTTCCGATCGAGGTCGTGTACTATGGCCAGGAACGCCATGAAACACATCGCCGCCTGCTGGGCGAATTCAGCAAGGCACTGGACAGGTATGAAGCCAGACTGGATGAAGGCCGTGGTGAAAACAAGACGGCAACGATCCTGCCGTTTACACAGGAATCAGGCAGGTGACAGTCATGAAGGGTGCCTGCTCAAGCTGAGTCATCAATATAAAACTACCATTGGCCACGGAAACACACGGAAGAACACATTGCCTTACCGGAATTATTTCCATGTCCTTGCGTGTGTACCCGTGGCGTGATTCTTATATCAGTACCATTCGGTACAGTGATCAATAAGCCACCGAGACTTGTGTGATGCCTGAACACGCCCCAGAAACTCACGCCAGCCCACCACCGCCCCTGCCCGTAAAAAACCGCTCCTTCCTGTGCTTCCTCGCAACACAGGGGCTGGGTGCCTTCAATGACAACGTCTTCAAGCAACTGGTATTGCTGCTTGGCATTGGTTACCTGATGGCCGGCGTGGAATACCAGGCCGTGGTGCAGTTCCTGTTCGCACTGCCGTTTCTGCTGTTTTCCGGACTCGCCGGTGATATCTCGGACCGACTCAGCAAGGGCCGCCTGATGGTGATGTGCAAGCTTGCCGAGATCATCATTGCACTACTGGGTGTCGGCGTTTTTTTATTGATGTCCACGACAGCCGCGGATTCTGGCCAAACGCCTGTCTATCTCTGGCTGCTTGCCGCCGTGGTATTTTTACTGGGGACACAAAGCGCGTTCTTTGGACCGCCGAAATACGGCGGCATTCCGGAACTGGTACGCCCCTCCGATCTCACCGCGGCAACCGGCATGACGCAGATGACGACGTTTCTCGCCATCATATTCGGGGTAGCACTGGCAGGACTGCTTGCTGACCTGTTCGCCGGGCGTCTCTACCTGGCCGGACTGTTGACCGTATCGATTGCCGTGCTCGGCACACTGGCATCACTTGGCATTGCAAGGAATCCGCCGAGCGACCCGCAGCGACGTATTTCGGCACACTCGTTCACCAGTAACTTGCGCACGCTGGCCGGGATCTGGCGCACTGATGGTTTGATGATACGGATCATGGTGATCTATTCATGGTTCTGGTTTCTCGGCGGCGTGACGCTGACGGCTGTCAATGCCTACGGCCGCTTCCAGCTGGGGCTGAATAATTTTTCCACCAGTCTGCTGGTTGCGACCACCTCGCTGGGTATTGCCTGCGGCAGCATGCTGGTCGCGCGACTGTCACACGGCAAGGTGCGCGTTGGACTGGTGGTGCCGGCGCTTGGTGCACTGACCGTGTGTCTGTGCATCTTTGCGCTGCTACCGGTCTATCACCCCACGGTAGAGGATATCCAGCGCTTCAACCAGCTGAAGCAGTCTCCCGAACTGCTGGAAAGTGCACACATCATCCCGCTGGCCACCTATACAACCCGGGCGAGTGCCTACATCCTGTGCTTCCTGCTTGGCGTTGCCTCGGGGTTTTATTCGGTACCGTTGCTGACTTTCATTCAGGCACGCCCTGCGGCCAGCGAGAAGGGTCGGGTGTTTGCCGCGGTAAACTGGCTTAACTGGGTTTTCATCCTGACCGCGGCGCTGACCTACGGCGCCGGTATGAACCTGCTTGCCAACCGCGCCAACCTGCTGCTGGCTGCCCTTGGCGTGCTGACCCTGTTCATGGGCAGCGTGTTGCTGCCGGGCATCTTCCGCCGCCTGCGTCAGCAACGACCCGTTTTTGTATATTTCAGGAAACCCTAGACAAGCCAGACAAGGTGTTGCATGACCTTCCCCAGTCACCACAACCAGCTGAATACTGCATCCATGGCGGCCCTGCCGCTGTTGCTAACCATGGTGTTGCTGCTGTCTGCCTGTGCAACACCCCTCAAGCCACAACCCCAGGTGGCAAGCTACAGTCTGACGGCCGCGACGTCGGCAGCCGCATGGGCACCGCTGCTCGACAACCTACCCGCTGGCAGGGACACCTCGTGGTTCGATCCGCAGGACGTCGGTCCTGAAGCACTGCGCTGGCGGCTGGCACTGGTGGACACGGCGACCGTCTCCATTGATGCTCAATATTTTATCTGGAAACAGGATGCCGTCGGCTCCCTGCTGATGGAAAGAGTACTCAAGGCGGCAGATCGCGGCGTCCGGGTGCGGCTGCTGCTCGATGACAGTTTTCTCAGCGGCGAGGATCAGATGATGCTGGCGGTCGATGCACATCCCAACGTCGAACTGCGCATTTTCAATCCATTCCAGCAGCGTTCCTCAAGCATGTCGCTCAGGTACCTGGAAAACCTCAACGATTTTGAGCGCACCAACCATCGCATGCACAACAAGCTGCTGATTGCCGACAGCCTGGTTGCGATAGCGGGGGGCCGCAATATTGCAGACGAGTATTTTGATTTTGATGAGGATGAAAATTTTCGCGACTTCGATGTACTCACAACCGGCAGGGTACTGCCCGAAATCAGTGCCAGTTTTGACGATTACTGGAATTCCAGCTGGGCCTACCCGATCGCCATTGTCGACCATCGAAAAGCAGAGCCTGACGAGCTGGCACGCCTGCGCGAACGCCTGCGCATGGATGCCTCGGTACTGAATGACTGGCTTGCGACTGCCGACACCGGGCCGCAAACCCTGCCGGCACGCTGGGCCAAACTTGCCGCGCGCCTGTTACCCGGCACGGCCCATGTACTGGAAGACAGTCCCCGTATCGAGGGCGAGACCCTGCCGGTGCAGGCCGCCGATCACATCAGCAGGCTGTTCAGCACGGCCAGGGAAGATGTCATGAGCATCAGCGCCTACCTGATACCCTCGGACAGCCTGCTGCAGGTGGCACAGGCACTCACCGCGCGGGATGTACGCATCCGCGCCCTGACCAACTCACTGGCTTCCAATAATCACACCGCCGCGCACAGTGCCTACCGGCACCGCCGCAAGCAGATCGTCGAGTCCGGTGTCGAGCTCTATGAATTCCGGCCTGATGCCGCCGAACGCAGTCATTTCGAGGCACCGGGATTCGGTGCCGATTATGTCGGTCTGCATGCCAAGATCCTGGTACTTGATAAGCGGCTGGTGTTTGTGGGCACCATCAACACCGATCCCCGCTCCATGGTGCTGAATACCGAGGTCAGCCTGGTGATCGACAGCCCGGAACTGGCGGCAGCGATACTCACGGCGTTTGCCCCCGACTTCCTGCCAGCAAACAGCTGGCATGTCACACTCAATGAGCAGGACGCACTGCAATGGCAATCCAGCGACGGCGTGTTAACGCGTCAACCGGCAGGTTCTGTCTGGCAACGCATGGGAGACGCCTTCTTCGGCCTGCTGCCGCTCGATGCACAGATGTGATCGCAGGCACTGCTCTCCGGTTTTCACACTGCAATTACGGAATGAGGTGTTGATGTTCAATACCCTGCTTCCAGTGAATGATATGTGTCATGGCCAGACTGGTATAAAGGGTACCGTCTTCCGCAATCATCAGAATCTTGTGCACATCCATCCCGTCAGCAACCGTCTTCCAGTCCTTGATGCCAGCCACAAGTAATGCCATGGCGGAAGCATTGGCAACCATGGCATTTTCATGCATCACGGTTACCGACTGCACATCCCTGACCGGCAGACCAGAGCGTGGATCGACGATATGCCGGTAGACAACATCTTGCTTGCCGAACGACTGGTCAAATGCGCGCACAGTGACAACGGCCTGATCATCGATGTTTTCTATAGAGCCTAACAGATGCTTGCCGCTGGCATCAGGAATGCCAACCCACCAGTCATGCTTGCCGCGTCTGCCTGTTGTTCGAACGCTGCCACCAATATCGATCATTGCATTTGAGATATCCATGTCTTCCAGATGCGCAATACCTTTTTCCAGCGCAAGTCCGCGGATGATGTCGCCAAATTCAAGCTTCACCAGCCGGTTGCGACTGCCCACCTGATTACCCTTGATGATCAGGTCGTCCATGGACGGATGCCCGGCAATGATCTTAGCCACCTGTTCATCGATCAGTCGCTGGACTTCATCCGGGTAGGGAACCTCGCTGCATTGCTCCTTGCCGCAATGGAACTCCCACAATGCCGTCAGTTCTCCCATCGCGGGATTGAACAGTCCGGCACTTGCAGCGGACAACTTTCTGGCTTCCATGATCAGCTCGACAAGACCATCACTGACCGTCATGCTTTGGCCCTGTGCAATGGCCTCGTTCAACTGCAGTAATTCACCCTCGTCTAAAAAGGTATAACCAATATAGTCCAGTGTCTGCAGATCATTTTCCACAGCGAGTGCAGCCTCTCTGGCAGCTTCTGGCTGCATGCCCGCGATACTGATTTGTGCGAAGCTTCCGAGCACATTCAGTTTATCTTCAAAAACACCGCCATTGCGCTCACAACTTGTGGCAACAAGCATCACAATGGCCGCCACCAGAAAGCCAATGGCAATTTTATGTTTCATGACGTGTTCCTCTGTTAAATAGTTCATGGCGCGAACAGCCGCCGGATTCCATATTCATGCTGTCAACTAAAATATGCTGCATTGATCCACATGTGCACAAGGATACTGGCGCCGTAACCGAGGGCTATGACCGGCGTCCAGCGTAGATGTCCAAAGAAGGTGTACATGCCACGTGCCTGCCCCATCAACGCAACGCCGGCGGCCGAACCGATCGACAGCAGGCTGCCACCGACACCGGCGGTCAGTGTGACCAGTAACCACTGCCCCGTTGACATATCCGGGTTCATGGTGAGCACGGCAAACATCACCGGAATGTTGTCGACGATAGAAGACAGCAGCCCGACGCTGACATTGGCCGTCGTTGCGCCCCACTGGGTGTACATGAGCTCCGATGCCATACCGAGATAACCGATAAATCCAAGTCCGCCAACACACATGACCACGCCATAGAAAAACAGCAGTGTGTCCCATTCGGCACGTGCAACCTTGTTAAAGACATCGAAGGGCACAATATCACCGAGCTTGCCGGCATGGTCGGTTTCACTGCTTTCCACAGAAAGCTGTTTCAGCTCGGAGCGCTTCAGAAAGAAACCGAACAGTTGCAGGTAACCCAGGCCCGTCAGCATACCAAGCACCGGAGGCAGGCCAAGGAAGTTATGAAAGCATACGGCGGTTGCGATGG